>OLNW01000006.1_pt1 | contig 313864 bp, 242 predicted proteins | sample 1672121 | NCBI WGS metagenome assembly OLNW01 (sample SAMEA3136648, study PRJEB25190) | human gut metagenome
CGGAGATTCAGCCTAATTTTTTGTACTGTCAAAAAGTTTTAGCGGACAGTAATAATTTCCAATGTGTAATAGTTGATCCGCACCGAAGCCAACAAGTCAATGACAGCATATTTAGCAAGCGGAGCGCATTTCGGATGGGGGAATGTCAGGCATATCCGCCCTTTCTCCTCCGATATCTTCTTTACTTCAGCCTTGATCTCCTCAAACGAGAAATCAGCCTTAGTCATCCCCTGTTTTTTCAGATAATTCTCCCACCATGGTACGTCCACCAATGCCTGACAAGGCAAGTTCCCCTTCACCACGGCATCAATCAGCGAGGGAATCCACCTGAACTGAAGCGTATAAAGATCCATCTCGAAGTTGGCTGAGCCATTTTCGGCCGTCCCTTATGACAAAGAAATCCAAAATAATTTTACTAACTTTGCGGTAGCTGAGCCCTTGAGTCTTGAGGTCGGCGGCCTTTGTGGCCAGGAACCATCTTCTGTCTCTTTCGTTCAGCGTGGACATATACGCCAAATCGCTTGGCGAAAGGACTTCTGGAGGAGTTTTCGTTATCATTTTAAGAGCATTGCAATTACCCTTAAATTTACGAAAATTTCTCCAGTTTTCTTATACTATATCATCGATAATCAATGGTTTAATCTAAATTATTGTCACTTTTTCGGGGGCTGTTATCAGGGCGGCTTTTCAACCGTTCTCAACAGTATGTCATGGCCGCAAATGGCCGAATAAGAGAGCCCCCAAAATGAAGCAGGTTATTTTTTAACATTTACTTATCTTAAGAAAAACAGAAGAAATTTCAGATTCGTTCCAGATTTTATTTGTAATTTCGTAGAGTCGTGAGAAACGGAAACGATGATGAACCGTAAGGGTTTGCATTGACAACGGCGAGGGTAAGCTCGTGTCTTTCAGAGCATTGACAATTATTGAAAAGACATGCAGCCCTCAGGACATTGACATGGAACTATGAAGATACTGGTAATAGAAGACGAGCGCTCTTTGCAGGAATTGATTGCGAGAGCATTGCTGAAGGAGCATTATGTCGTGGAAGTGGCTTCGACATACGGTGAGGCGTGGGAAAAGCTGTCGTTGTTCTCATATGACTGCATCCTGCTGGACATCATGCTTCCGGACGGAAACGGGCTCGACCTGCTGAAGGCCTTCAGGGAAGAAGGAAAAGCATTGACAGTGATCATACTTTCAGCCCGCAACTCATTGGAAGACAAGATTATCGGACTGGAAGAGGGCGCGGACGACTACCTCCCGAAGCCATTCCACACGGCAGAACTTCTGGCCAGAATCAAGAGCGTGACCAGAAGAAGCAACGGAAGCGGACGCAACGGAATAGTCTATGGCAATGCCAAACTCAACCCGGACAGCCGCACAGTGGAAGTCTGCGGAAAAGCATTGACATTGGTGAAGAAAGAATACGACATACTTCACTATTTCCTGCTCAGACCGGGGCACATGGTAGATAAATCAGTATTGGCAGAAGCCGTGTGGGGCGACGACATATATCTGGCGGACAATTTCGACTTCATCTATTCGCAGGTCAAGAATCTGCGCAAAAAACTGGAAGAAGCCGGCGCCGATATAGAAATCAAGTCAGTTTACGGATTCGGATACAAACTCGTCACTAAGGAATAAGGGACAGACTCGTCTATAAACGACACAATCTCAATTTGAACACGTGAGGCAAAAACCCGTCACCAAAGAATGAAACTGATCCACAATATCGCTGTACGCCTGTCTATGGCATTGCTCCCGGTCATCGCGCTCTGGGCGATGGTCTTTTACTTCGTCATCGTGGATGAGATCAATGACGAGGCCGACGACCTGCTTGAAAGTTACGCTGAACAGCTGATGGTCAAGAAGTTGTCCGGGAAGAAGCTGCCGGTTGCCAACATCATGACAGACGGGCATTACAGCATTTCCGAAGTTGCGGAGAGTTATGCGAATTCACATACCGGGATGGAGTACTACGATGCAGACTTCTACATTCAGGAGACAGACGAACAAGAACCTGCACGATTTCTCAAGACGATATTCAGAGACCGTGAAGGAAGATGTTTTGAACTCATTGTCGCTACACCCACAATCGAAAAAGATGACCTGATAAAGACCATCCTCTGGTGGATACTTGCATTGTATCTCATTCTGTTGCTGACAGTTATCGTGACCACTCTCGTCGTGTTCCAGAAAAGCATGCGGCCGCTATACATGATTCTCGACTGGCTCAATGCCTACACACCCGGAAAGTCACACGGCAGATTGTCAATAAACTCGGACATCCGGGAATTCCGTCAGCTGGAGAAAGCCGCCACAGATGCGACTGACCGCTCCGACAGAGCCTTCGAAAAGCAGAAACAGTTCATAGGCAATGCTTCACACGAGCTTCAGACACCGCTTGCCGTGCTTGGAGGAAGGATCGACTGGATGCTGGACAATGACACATTGGGGGAAGAAAGCGTCGGCGAACTCGTGCAGATGAAACGCGAACTCGGACATATCGTGCGACTCAACAAGACACTTCTCCTGCTCACGAAAATCGACAACGGACAGTTCCCTGACGTGACTGACATAGACCTTTCAGCCATGGTGCTGTCCCAGAAAGAACTGTATGGGGAAATATTCAGCAGCAAGCAGATAACCTGTTCAGCACAAATACCGGACTCCCCTGTCACGATAAAGATGAACGAGACGCTCGCCACGATTTTAGTGACCAACATCATCAAAAACGCATTTGTGCACAGCCCTGAGGACGGCAAGGTCACATTGACATTGACAGAAAACGAACTCGTGGTCGAGAACAGCGGGGACTCGCCTCTGGACAGCAGCCGGATTTTTGAGAGATTCTACCAGGGCTCGAAAAAAGAGGGCTCTACCGGACTGGGGCTGGCACTTGCCAAAACCATTGCAGACAGATGCGGAATGCTACTCACCTATTCTTATGTGGACGGAATGCACCGTTTCAGCGTAAAATTCTGAAAAAAGTTCAGAATTTCCGTGCCGATTACAGATTCACTCCAGAATTGTACTATAATTTCGCAATACAAAGAAGGACAATGTTATGTTTAAGAAGATCATTTTAGTAATCATTTCGCTCGCGGCAGCAGGAACATTGGGCTATTTCCTGTCAAACCTCGTGCACGACAAGGCGACAAGCCCGGAATCACTTCCGGAAAACGTATTGAGCTTCATCACCGAGCACTTTCAAGGTGAAAAAATAGCATTTGCCAAAGAAGACAGAGACTTGCTGAAAATTTCCTACGAAATCGTGCTCACGGACGGGACCAAACTGGAATTCCGTCGCAACGGAGAATGGAAGGAAATCAACCGTCACCGCAACAGCATCCCCGACGGCATAATTCCGCAGGCAGCAGCCGACAAGGTCAATGAAATGTATCCCGACTCGTTCATCACCAAGGCCGAGTATGACGACGGAGAACTTGAGCTGAAACTGGACAATGGCTTCGAACTGAAATTCGACAAGAACTTCAATCTTGCAGGACTCGACCGATAGCCCGGATAATCAGAGATAAAAAAATTACAAATCAATAAATTATAGTACAATGAAAAATTTATTTATTATAGCAATGTGCATCTGCCTGATGACACTTGAAGGCTGCAATAAAGCTTCGGCTGACAGCCAGATAAACGAAAAAGCGAAAGCAGAATTGGCAGAACGCTATCCGGATGCAGTCAATGTAAAATGGACATCCAAGAACGGCTACGACGTGGCGAAATTCAACAGAGTCGCTACACGTTCAGCCAACGCAGGATATGACTTCTCCGTATGGTTCAACCGCTCAGGACAGTGGTGCATGACCGAAAGCGAGATTTCGTACAATGAACTTCCGGAAGCCGTAAAGACAGCTTTCCAGGCAAGTGAATATGCTGACTGGAAAGTGGATGACATCGACAAGCTCGAGAGAAACGGCATGGAGACCTTCTATGTCATCGAGGTCGAGACACGTTCCGGCAATATCGAAAAGGAAGCGGACCTGTATTATTCTGAAGAAGGAGCCCTCATCAAGACAGTGGTGGACATCGATTCCGACTACGACTACGAGGACTATCTCCCGACAGACATCCAGTCCGAACTCGAGAAATTCATCGGACAGAAATACCCTGGAGCAGCAATCATAGATACAGAATATGATGACGGCGAAATCGAAGTCGAGATCGTACACGAAAGACGCGGCAAGGATGTGTATTTCAGCAAGGACCACAACTGGCTCCGCACAGAGTGGGATGTACGTAAAAACGAACTTCCGGCAGCCGTTCTGACCCAGATCAGCACATCTTATCCATCTTGGAAAATCGATGACGCCGAATACGTGGAGACCCCATCAGGAGACTGGTTCAAGATAGAACTTGAAAAAGGGGACTCGGAAGTCAAAATCAAAATTACAGCTGCCGGAGTTATTTTATAAGCGAAGGCTATTCAAATGCCCAATGCCCGATGTCAGTGCGGTGGAAGAGGTTATCGCAATCCACCTTGGACACAGCCTCAAGAGCCTTGTCATGAGCTGACTTGAGATCAGGGGCAGAAGCAAGAACCATCAGTACACGGCCGCCATTTGTCACCAACGAATGGCCGGCCTTGTCGTATGACTCGTGGCCTTCTCCCAGTTTCTTGAGCGTGGTACCCATATGATAAACCTTGACGGAAGGGTCACTCAGCACCGCATCCGAGAAGTTCATCCGTGGGCGAACCTTGTAGAGTTCCTTGTTCACGTTGGAAAGCTCGCCGCAAATCGTGGAAACCGCCATTGACTCGCCCGTGAACCCTGTCTCCGTGTCCATCCACCAGAACGAGAGGAGATACTTCTGACCGGGGACCGGAGCAAAGCCGATCCTGTCAATGTAGGCCTCCGTGATGTCCGCATCTCCCCAGTCCGAGTAGAATGCAGGTAAAAGCAATCCCGACGTTAAGAGGTTCAGCAGCTGAACGCTTCGTCAAGATGTCCGAAGAAAACCTTCGCAGACGTGCCTCTGTTGATTTTTCTAAGGAAGCAGCCAATTCTTATGCAATTTTGAAAAAGAAAGAGGGGAATAAGTAAATCGTGGGGTATCTATTGGACAACTGCCGTTTCGGCAGATTAACATCAGAAATCATTAATCAATGTCAGCCGTATACTTGCAGTAAAAACGCTGACATTGATTCGTTTTTTCACGACCATACATAGGACAATTATCGTGATTATATGCTGGAGATGATGGGAACAACCCATTGCTTCTTTACAGACGAAAAAGATAATACGACACAACCGAAAATGGTTTGTGCTTTCTCATTGTCAAATTCATCGTTACGCACTGATATTTTACCTCAAAATAGGCGTAATCGTCTAAACCGTTCGATTCCAAACGCCAAACGTCGCTTTCAGTACCCTGCGATATTGATTGGCGAATTATGTGTGTTTGATGGCTTTGGACATAAGACTTTCGGCTACAATATCGCGGACGAAATGATGAACCTCATCAAGACGATAGCCATTGATCCGGACAACAATACCTCAAGCAGATATTTGATAGTCGATGCGCTGAATAGTCCGGAGGTTATTGAGTATTACAAGAGAAATGGCTTTGAGTTCCTGTTCGCTTCTGACGAAGAGGAACTTGAACATTTGAGAAGTGGGCATAGCAGTGATGTGCAGAACTGTAGGACAAGATTGATGTTTTTCGATTTAGTTGTCCTCAATCAGCAGATGCACTAATCACTGTTGATAGTGCGTGATACTGCGACCGGTATCCAGTATTCGAGTCTATCAGCAGGTATCGCAAATGCAGTTGGAACACATCAATGTCAATATTTTCGGACTTTCAGCACTTTTTTTGAGGATTGTTTCCGTGGGTTATGTTGTCTCGTCTGGCTTGCCGGAATCTTGGACGTTTATCCAACGGCTTTATATTCAGTTATATTCCTGATTTTTGGCGACCTGATCCGTGGCGTTGATATATTCATTAAGACCAGCCTCGGTTGTTGAGGTTGGCGTTCTTTCTCTTGTACTTCCTGCTCCGGGCGGGGAGGTGATTCGGCGGTGTTCCGCCTTGCAAGTTGTGCTCATATTCATTCACATTGTCTTGTACTTTTACCATTAATGTCGCGTTTCTGGAAAGGTAAACCGGAATTTGAGGAAAGATGATATGGCAAAGCTGACAGAATACGCAAAATGCGCAGTCTGTCAGTTTTGTCATTATTGGTGGTTTTCTTTCCTTGGGCCAACAGCGAGAATCGGCGGCTACTCAAGGATCTTCCATTGGCCTCCGTATGTCGGTGGTCCTATGCGGACAATTTTGCCAGTCTCTTTTAGTTTTGATATGTATTTCTTTATCGTTGTCGTGGATTTTGAGAGAGTCTTTGATATTTTTTTAGATGAAATTTTCGGATTTTTCTTCCACGCCCGCCTCTTGGCAGCTGTCCGCTATCCTGCGAAAATCTGACTTAATTGCGTCATTGTGCGTTAAATTTATTGCATATTGAATTAATTTGTTGTATTCGTATAACATATCAGTGATTATGGCTCAAGTTTCAATGACGGTTAGGATGGACGCTAGTCTCAAGTCTTCTTTTGATGCGCTTTGTTCCCAGTTCGGGATGAGTGCCAATACGGCTATGAATGTGTTTGCCAGGGCTGTGGTTCAAGGAGGAAAAATCCCTTTTGAGATACGTGGAGACAAGACGGAGGCTACCTCTGATGGCCTGAAGGCTTTCAAAGAACTTCGTGCTATGGCGGAGTCCGGTCGATTCCTTGAGATGGCCCTTGACGAGATTAATGAGGAGATTGCGCTGGCTCGGAATGGAAAATAAGATGGTGCTTGCGGTAGTGGACACGAATGCTCTGTATTTTATGCTGATAGTTGTCGCCGAATCAGCGGCAAATCACGCTTTCCGGAATGTCTTGCCGAACGGCATGGCGGAAAGCAGCGCCATCTTGAAATGCTGAAGCCCGAACGGGATCCCAACAATCGTGATGCAGCAGATGAGCCCGAAGACAAGGTGCGTCGCAGCGATCTCCCACCATCCCAGCAGAATCCAAATCACATTCATGAATATGCTGAGGCAGCCTCCGGCGTTGTTCCCGTCCACCACGTCCGTCCCGAACGGCCATAGGGAAAACACCCCGAACTTCCACAACTGGTATCCGAATGGAATGCCTATGATGGTCACGCAATAAAGCAGTCCTGCGATGAAGTAGCCGAGGGAGACCAGCAGGCCTCCAAGAATCAGCCAAAGAATATTCCCGATAAATTTCATAAAACAGTTGTTGGTTTACATATTGCCTGCACCTATGGAATGCTTATAGTCAAGGTCTTAAGTGACAGGCGGTTTATGGATGACGGCATGCGGTAAAAATTATTCGATGGCGGAAGATCATCCTCTGAATATGACTTCCAATCCATCGTAAGCGGCACGGAGAGGCCGAGGAAGGTTTGCGTCGAGCTGTGCCTGGGTGCCGTGGAGTGTCCTTGCCATGTGGGTGAGGTACACAGGCTGGCCCTGCGGAGCCTTGAGTCTTCCGGTGTCCAGAAGGACATGGGCGGTCCTAAGGACAGTTCCCACGCTCGAATGGGTGAATATCCTGAAATCCTCATCATGGTCGATTCCCATGGTGGCTTCCATTATAAGTCCGGTGATCGGCTTCCCGTCCGCGATGTGGGCGTCTATCCCGACGATTCTGGCGGCTCTGACTGGAATCCCGCCGGTGTCGGTGGCATACAGTACACGCACGGAGCCTTTTTCGATCAGGTAAATGAGGGTCTGCTCATTGTCGTCCTTTGTCGCATGGTTGCCTGGCAGAGCCGTGAACGTCAGGTCTCCGCATTGTGTCCTTTGGCCGATCGCAAGGCCGATGACTTCTGGCGTGGACTTGCCGAGTCCTGAGGCGGCCGCGGCGAGATCCGCCTTTGCCCTTTCAACCCAGGTGTCACCTACATATACCACATTTGCGTGGAGCGTTTCGATGGCGGCCCTGGCGTTGTAATGGTCGGAATGCGAATGAGTATAAAACACGGCGTCAGGTTTCTTGAATCCCGGCGGCAGCATGTCCGCGTCAGACGGGGTGAAATCGATAAGGATGCGGTTGTCAAGGAGCACGCTCGAAAGCCGCCTCAACTCGCCTCTCTCGTCCATGCCGTTCCAATCCGCCGCTCCTGTCCCCAGAAATCTCACGAGAAGATCTTTCTTGCCGGCTTCCCCGATTTCTGATGAATATCTGGCCGTTGAATATTCCGATGCGGAATCACTCGCCGCTGAATATCCTGCCGTGAGGTCGTCCGAAGCCTTGTTTTCGGCGGAAATTTCAGCCGCCCGCAAGACCACGGACCCGGACATCGCCCCGACAGCAACCGCGCCGGTCCCTATCTTTATGAATTTTCTTCTGTCCATATTATGCCTGTTCTATTCGGAATTATATCTTTAGGCTATCTCGTTATCTATGGCCTAATCATCGTCTTCAAGTCAAAAATGGATGGTTTTCTAATTCCAAACTATTAATATACGACTAATTTAGATAATGTGTGCATATTGATGGTAAAAAAACAATTTTTAAGTCTTGTTCCGGTGGCTCATAAATATCCCCGTGCTGGTAAAATCGTCTTTCTCCAGAGTTATTCTTTGTAGTCACTTGGTGCGTATGAGAGCCGTTTTTACGCACGAGTTCACTTTAGGCAATCTGTCGGTGAGTGACGCACGAAGCCCCCCTGTTTGCAAAGTCGTTGCGTGGAAATGTTGTCCTGACGCACCGACTGCTGAACGCTCGTTGGGTATCTCGGGAATATTCGTAAATTTGTACGCTGGAGGAAATGCTTAGGGATGATCCTGAACCAGATGCCTCCGGCGTGATTGTATGACAGTATTTCAGATAATATCATTGGCCTTGATGGCCGGATTCTATGGAGTCTATCTGGCTAAACAGCTCAGTCAGAGGAGTCAAGGGATCCGGACCAATCAGATGGGGCGCGGGAATAAGGAACTGCGGACTTTGACTGTGGAGCGGTTGCTGGCTGCCTTTTCCGTCCTGATTGTCGTCGTGGAGGTGTGGAGCGTCGTCCGGGGATATTCATTCCTCCCGCGGTGGTGCGGTTGGATCGGACTGGCTTTGACGGCTCTCGGAGTGGTGTTCTTCACTACCGCCGTGCTTCAGATGCGGGACAGTTGGAGGGCCGGAATATCCCCGGACGAGAAGACAGGACTGGTCACTTCCGGCATCTACAGAATCAGCCGCAACCCGGCTTTCGTCGGTTTTGACCTGACCTACATCGGGCTGCTTCTCTGCTTCGCAAACTGGCTTCACCTGCTCGTCGTGCTCTGCGCGGTGACGATTTTCCACCTCCAGATCCTTCAGGAGGAGCGGTTCCTGCTTTCAAGGAAAGACATTGACTACAAGGACTATTACAATCGTGTCCACAGGTATTTATGAATATGCCGTAGTGGGAAACGTCAGAGTTTTGAATAAATATTGAGATATTCAGGAAACAAAATATTCAAGAGATAAAATGGAAATATTCAAGAGATAAAATGGAAATATTCAAGAGATATGTGATGCTGTGCGTCGGACTGCTGATTGTGGCGTTCGGGGTGGCTTTTTCTATTCTGGCGGATCTTGGAACTTCGCCGATCTCGTGTCCGCCTTATGTGGCGAGTATGCTGTGCCCGCTGACGGTGGGGGAGGCAACGATCGTGATGCACTGCATATTCATTCTGATTCAGATGGCGCTCCTGCGGAAGGATTACGACTGGGTCCAGCTGATGCAGCTGCCGGTGGCGTTCGCGTTCGGGTACATGACGGATTTCGCCTGCTGGTGCATCGCGGATGTGCCTTGCCCGAACTACCTTATGCAGGTCGTTTGGTGCCTTGTGGGCATCGTGCTTGTTGGGGTCGGTGTGGCTTTTGAGGTCGTGGCCGGGGTGGTGACACTGGCGGGCGAGGGACTTGTGCTGGCAATCTGCAAGGCGTTCAAGACACGGTTTGACATCACGAAAGTTGTTGTGGATGTGTCGCTTGTGGCCTTGGCGTGCGTCGCCTCGCTTCTCTGGCTTGACGGAAGAATCCACGGTGTGCGTGAGGGAACCCTCGCCGCTGCCCTGCTCGTGGGAGTCATCGCGCAGTGGTGCAACAAGCCGGTCGAGAAACTGGCTGATAAAGCTGGACTATATGAACAAAGAGTGCTATAGTAGATACATTTAAATGATCTCTCCCGAATATCTAAATTAATGGAGTTCGGGATGCGCATATTTGTAAACTACGTTAAACACAAAGAGATATTCATTAATTGTTTCCTTTATTTGGATAGGAAGCATTAATGTGACTTGTCCATTTGCGCCAGCCTTTGACGGATACATTGATCTTGAAGTCCATTCCCTAAGGATGTCACTGTAATAAATCAAATCTGTAGGTGCGGCAATATCCTCAAGTTTTGCACCGCGAATGATAACCGTTGCAGGCTGATCGGCCTCACGTTGAGAATATTTGATTCCGCTATGCATGATTTTTGAGGTGACCCCGTCTATTCCTACAAATGCGGCTTCGTTCCAAACTATCTTAATAGAGTTATCGGATACATTTTTTAGGATAAAATTGAATTGTTCTTTATCACCGAATATCAGGATATTGATGATATTATCAACATAAGAGTATTTCGTAACTCCATCATCTTCAATTACAGAAGTTTCCCCATATCTGACAGCTTCATCTACAGGTTTTTCAACTTTCACTAGTTCTGATTTGTAGCCTCCTTTCAAGGCAGAATACATATCTTCTTTTATTTCATTTCCATTCTTGTCTATATACACAAAGGTAGAGGCCATATTGGTCTCATTTATTTCTTCAAAAAATTTTGGTTCCAAGATAACATCTGTAATAGAATATTCACTGCCAGATATTAGAAGTTTCTTTCCTATATATTTAGCCTTGGCTTCATCTAACATATCCGTAAAATATGCTGGTATATCATAGACGCTTTTTTCATATAACAATCCAACTCCATTTTTACATTTGAATTGTATCATTTTCGCTTTTTGATTCCCTTTTTCTCTAATTGAGAATGTGACAATAGCATCGTAACTTAGCCCTTTTACCGTGATTGCTTCGATAATGTATGGTGTTCCGAATGAGATTTTCTTAAGATTGAAATTTTCCTCATTGCTGGTAACCGGTTTGTAGAAAACGATAGTTTTTCCGATGTATTGCTGATAGGAAGCTTCTGAATTTTGATGATCAATTTTGAAAAAGTTATAAGGATAAATTGATGCGTTTGCCATAAAACAGCAAAAAAGGTAAATAATAACGCATGAGAATTTAAGTGAGTTAATGCTGTTCATATTGATTCTGTTTATTATGTGATAATTGTTTGATATGTTGGAGATTGTAATGTGTGTCAGAATAATTGGCCAAGATATTCACTGCAAGGTTTGCTAATATCGACATATTGGAACTGATGGGAGGTAGCATTCTTAAATATTGAATAAATTTTCAATGCTTCAGAGTCCGAAGATACATACCAGTCGAAAGCTTCATTAACAGCCTGACCGAACTGCTTAGAATCATTTTGAACTACTTCTCTCTTTAGTCTTTCTGCGCCACGTTTTTCTTTTTCGTCCCGTACTAAACTATAGATATGGCCGGCTTCTTGAGCGTGGAAAATATTGAATGGCAAGACCCGAACATTCTTAAGAGGAAGATGCTCCAGTGGGTTTCTGACACAAAACTCTGCTATTGCAATTGTGGAAATATATAACTCAAAATCGTGTGTAAGCATATATTCATAATAGGCCTTAGCATTTTCGTGCAAAGGGTCATTGGCATCCAATAGCCTGAAAAAGAAACTTGTGTCTAACAGAGCCTTCATTGTCTTCCTCTTAACTCGTTAAGCCATTCTTGCTTATCAGGAATCGCACTCAAGATAGGTGTCGCTTGAGCTATCAAAGCATTGATATAGTTTTCATCATATTTTGTTGAATAATCAATTATAGAGATAAGCACTAACGAGTCTTTGTCAATTTCCTTGGTTATTATATTCTGTCGCCCTTTTGCACGAACACCACAAGTATGGTAAAGAAGATTTTCTGTCTGATCTCTTAAATAATCTTTACTAGAGTCTATTCTCAGCGATCCGAATTCTTTAGTATCAATGTGAATGTTTGCGTTGGTCTTTCCTCCAGCATCATTAATCACACCATAAAAATAAAACTCACCTTCCACCCATAGCGTTTCGCTTCTTTTATAATTAGATGTTGGCGTTATTCTTAACTCATCTGTGGAATTACTTGTAGAGAAACTATAGGTGTATCCTTTAATGCGAGAATCTTTCTGGAGAGTCTCTACGGCCTTCGCAGTAGGAGGTTCTACACCATCAAGAGACTCATTGCCTGAGATAACAGAGACTATGGCGGCAAACATGGCTATCGTTTGAAGTGTGGTCGTGAATTTTAACTTCACAGACCCTTCGTTTATTTCTTTAAGAACTACAGTGGCTCTTTTCTCACCAACAGCCAGAAGTCCATCAATACTCTGTAGGAAAGAACTCAACTCTTTTATGTCATAATTATCTATTGACAGAGGTTGAGCACCTTTGCCTCCTTCAATATGAACCTCTATGAAATTTCCTTCTGTCATATTAATAGTGCAAAGTTGATATTTTTTTTTGAAAACTCAATGTTTTTTCTATTGTTATGCCTAATTTTATAACCCGAGTGTTGTAAAAGTGAAGCTACTCGTCGAATTGCAGATTGTGGCAACCTTATGTGGGGGGGAGATAAAACTAAAAAGATGATTTTATGGACTTGATAGAGTCATATATATCTTACATCAAGGACATCCGGAGATATTCGGCGAGAACTCAGGCGATATATTCAGATGCCCTTAAGGTCTTTGTGGAGGATTGCGGGGCGGCGACTGATGAGGAACTGCTGAAATCGCTCACGCCGCAGGTCATCCGTTCGCACGAGGTGTATCTTCTTGAGAAAAGAGAGGATAGCCCGAGGACGGTCAGGCTGCATCTGTCGGTGCTGTCGGGGTTCTGCCGCTACCTGATGAAGGAGAAAAGGCTGACCGCCAATCCGGTGCGGACGGTGGCGAAGCCAAAGGTGGAGAAAAGGCTGCCGGTGTTCTATAGGGAAGAGTCGATGAATGAATATTTCGCCGCGACGGACTGTGATGCCTCCGAGGAGAACCTGGCGCTGATCACAGGGAACGACAAGGCCTCCGAGGCGGCATATTCAAGAAGGCTGGAACGGCTGATCGTGTCGATGCTTTACAGTACGGGGATGCGCCGGGCGGAGCTGATAGGGCTTAGGATCGGAGATGTGGATTTCGCCCGCGGGACGATGACCGTGAGGGGAAAAGGCGACAAAGTGAGAGAAATTCCGCTTGTTTCTTCGCTTTGTAAGGAAATTTCATTATATTTACAAGCAGTTGAAACGATGGTTGGTCGCGAAAGATCGGCAAGCGAGCCACTGGCGGTCACCGGCAAGGGCCTGAAACTCTATCCGGTTTTCATAGACAGGGCGATAAAAAGAGCGCTTGGGCGGGTCGGAAGCATCACCGGGAGAAAGTCTCCACACGTGTTGAGGCATTCCTTGGCCACTGAACTATTGGACGAGGGAGCGGATCTCAATTCGATAAAGGAGCTTCTGGGACATTCCTCGCTCGCGGCGACGCAGGTCTATACGCACAACACCATCGAGAAACTAAAAAAAGTTTATGTTAACGCCCACCCAAGGGCAAAAAGCGGAGGTAAAAATGGAGATTAGAGTAAAATCCCTGAAGTTCGACGCGGATCAGAAACTGCTCGACTATGTAGAGAAGAAGGTCTCGAAACTTTCCAGATTCAGCGACCATCTTGACGATGTTGAAGTGACTTTATCTTTGCTCAAGGAGCCTGACAACAAGAATGTCAGGATCCAGTCCAGGGCCTACGGCCAGGATCTTGTCATCGAGAGGAACTCGACATCGTTCGAGGACGCGGTGAGCGCCGCCGTCGATCTGATGAAGGAGAAGATCGTAAGGACAAAAGAAAAGAAATTTGACGCATAGGATGAAAAAGAGATTGATCTTGAGTCTGATAGCCGTGGCAGGCATCGCCGCCGCGTGTGGTCAGCAAAGAGGTGCTGGAAGACAGGCCGCCGGAGATGGCGGGCCTGTCTTTCTTGATGAAACGAGAACCATCGAGGAGAGGGTGGAGGACGCTCTCTCAAGGATGACAACAGAGGAAAAAGTGGCTGTGCTGCACGCCCAGTCCAAGTTCAGCTCGGCCGGAGTGCCGAGGCTCGGCATCCCTGAGATCTGGACTTCCGACGGCCCTCACGGAATCCGTCCGGAGGTGCTTTGGGACAAATGGAGTCAGGCCGGGTGGACAAGTGATTCCTGCACGGCGTTCCCGGCGTTGACCGCGCTGGCTGCCACTTGGAATCCTGAGATGTCGGCTCTTTACGGAAAGAGCATCGGCGAGGAGGCCCGCTACCGCAGGAAGGACGTGCTTCTGGGACCTGGCGTGAACATCTGCAGAACCCCTCTCAACGGGCGCAGTTTTGAATATATGGGTGAGGATCCTTACCTTTCAGGCCGCATGGTCGTGCCTTATGTCAAGGGTGTGCAGAGCAACGGCGTGGCTGCCTGCGTGAAGCATTTCGCGCTGAACAATCAGGAATATAACCGCTTCACCACCAATGTGACAGTTGATGACAGGACTCTCTATGAGATCTATCTTCCGGCCTTCAAGGCAGCCGTCACCGAGGGGAAGGCTTGGGCGATAATGGGTTCCTACAATCTTTACAAGAACCAGTGGTGCTGCCAGAACCAGTACACTTTGAACGACATCCTTAAAGGAGAGTGGGGGTTCGATGGAGTAGTGATCAGTGACTGGGGCGGAGCCCATGACACGGAACAGGCTGTGAATAATGGTCTGGACATGGAATTCGGCACGTTTACCAACGGACTTAGCTGGTCTCTCTCAAACGCTTACGCCAACTACTACCTTTCGGATCCTTTCCTCAAGGGAATCAATGAAGGGAAATATACCATGGATGTGCTTGACAACAAGGTCCGCAGGGTCTTGAGACTTATGTTCCGCACGGTGATGGACAGGAACCGTCCTTTCGGATCGTTCGTCAGCCCGGAACACATCGCGGCGGCGAGAAAGATCGGCTCGGAGTCCATCGTGCTTCTCAAGAACGATGGCGGCATTCTTCCGATAAAGAACGCGAGGAAGATTCTGGTTGTCGGCGAGAATGCTGTCAAGATGATGACAGTGGGCGGCGGAAGCTCCTCACTCAAAGTGAAGAACGAGGTCTCCCCGCTGGATGGAATCAGGGAAAGGTTCGCGGATGCGAAGGTGGTTTACGAGCGTGGTTATGTCGGTGATGCCAGCGGCCAGTTCGACGGGGTGACGACAGGTCAGGATCTTAGCGAGAGCCGTTCGGCGGAAAAGCTGATCTCCGACGCCGTGGCGGCTGCCAAGGATGCCGACTGCGTGATATTCATTGGTGGCCTGAACAAGAGTGACCATCAGGACAGCGAGGGCAACGACAGGGAAAGCTATGATCTTCCATATTCACAGAATGCTGTGATTGAGGCTCTTGCCGCAGCCAATCCGAAACTTGTGGTTGTGAATATCTCCGGAAACGCTGTGGCGATGCCGTGGGCTGACAAGGTTCCGGGAATAGTTCAGGACTGGTATCTTGGGAGCGAGGCCGGACATTCTCTGGCGGACGTGCTTTCAGGCGATGTCAACCCTTCCGGAAAACTACCGTTCACGATCGGAACCACGCTGGCGGATTATCCTGTTCAGTCTGAAATCCAGTACCCGGGAATCCCTCGCAAGGAGACCGTCAAGATGGGCATCCAGGACAAGATCATCTACGACGAGACCTATACGGAAGGAATATTCGTGGGCTACCGTTGGTTCGAGCATAGCGCCATCAAGCCGACCTTCCCGTTCGGCTACGGACTCAGCTACACCACGTTTGAATATGGCGAGCCTAAGACTTCTGGCTCAATCGAAAAGGGCTTGACCGTCACTGTTCCGGTGAAGAACACCGGCTCTGTGGCCGGTGCTGAGATCGTGCAGATTTATGTCAGCGCTCCGGAAAGCTCAGTCGAGCGTCCGGTAAAGGAACTCAAGGGCTTCGGAAAGATATTCCTTGAACCAGGCAAGTCTGGTGAGGTGAAAGTGACTTTGGACAAGGCGGCCATCAGCTATTTCGACGCTGAAAAGCATGATTGGGTGGCGGAGAAGGGTAACTACCGTATCCTTGTCGGCGCTTCGTCCGAGGATATTCGTAAGACATTGGATTTTAAGTATTAATAGAGCCTTGAATGGCGAAAGGAACGGTTAATGTCGGCAGCCGGTGCCGTGAGATAGTTTCCGCTGTCAAGTCAGGGCAGTTCGCCCCCGTCTATCTGCTGATGGGGGACGAACCGTACTACACGGACATGGTCTGCGATGCTGTCATCGAGAACGCTCTTGACGAGGCTTCGCGGGATTTCAACGAGACGATCTGCTACGGGGCGGATGTCGATGCGGACACCGTTATCACAGCTGCCCGCAGGTTTCCGATGATGGCTGAGAGGCAATTGGTTGTGGTGAAGGACGCACAGGCAATGCGTGATCTGGAGAAGTTGGCTGTTTATTGCGAGAAACCTTTGGACTCCACGGTTCTGGTGCTTTTGATGCGCGGGGCTTCAGCTGACAAACGGAAGGCGTTGTACAAGCAGGCCTCCAAGAACGGAATTGTTGTCGAGTCCAATGCATTGAGGGACTACGAGATGCCTTCGTGGATCGCTCAGTATTATTCCGGAAGGGGACTGTCAATCGATCCCGAGGCCGCAGCTCTGCTGGCTGAGTCCGCCGGCACGAATCTGAGCCGCATCGCCGTCGAGACCGACAAGATGCTGAAGAATCTCCCGGAGGGAGCGAAGCAGATAACTGTCTCGGACATCGAACGGAATGTCGGCATCAGCCGTGAGTTCAGCGTGTTTGAGCTGACCAAGGAACTTTCGGCGAAAAACGGGGCGAAGGCTTTGAGAATAGCCGCGCGCATCGGTGAGGCGGCGAAGTTCGCCATGCCGATGGCGGTAAGCGCCCTTTACACCCATTTCGCCAGAATCCTGAAATACGCCGCATTGAAGGAAAAGAACCGATACCCGGACAGAACCGCCGTCGCTGCCGCCCTGCAAGGCGTGAACCCTTACTTTTGGAAGGAATATGACATTGCGGTGGCCAACTACCCGGTCCGCAAGGCGATGGAGGTGATCTCCCTTCTTTGTGAATATGACTACAAAGGCAAAGGAGGAGATGCCGGGGAAGCCACTCCGGGCGAACTGCTCGTTGAATTGACAAGCAAGATTTTAAGTATATGAGTGAGAATATTATCGAGTGCAGGAATGTCTGCAAGAACTTCGGGGAGAAGGTCGCGCTTGACAACGTCAGTGTGAGCGTCCCTAAAGGCGGAATATTCGGTCTGCTGGGGCCTAACGGTGCCGGAAAGACCACGCTGATCCGCATCATTAACCGGATAACTATTCCTAATGGTGGAGAAGTTTTGTTCGACGGTCGTCCGATAACGCAGTCGGATGTCGAAAAGATAGGCTATTTGCCTGAAGAGCGGGGACTCTACCGCAAGATGGAGGTCGGCGACCAGGCAATGTATCTGGCCCAGTTGAAGGGCATGAGCGCAGCCGAGGCCCGCAAGGCGTTGAAGGAATGGTTTGTGCGTTTCGGAATCCAGGACTGGTGGAAGAAGAAGGTCGAGGAACTGTCCAAAGGTATGGCCCAGAAGGTTCAGTTCATCACGACCGTTGTGCACAAGCCGTCACTGATGATTCTGGACGAGCCGTTCTCCGGTTTCGACCCGGTGAACGCCGAACTGATCCGCAAGGAGATCCTTCGTTTGAAGGACGAGGGGGCCACAATCATCCTATCGACACATAATATGGAGTCTGTCGAGGAGTTGTGCGACAACATCGCCCTGATCAACAAATCTCATCTGGTGATTACCGGCGGGGTCAACGAGATCCGTCACAAATACGGCAACAACAACATCGAACTGGTCTATACCGGCGAGGACAGGGTCAAGGATGCCGAAGGAATATTCAAAGTCCTCTCTGACGAGGACAACGCCGGACGGCACACCGCCGTGCTGACTCTCGGGGAGAACGTGTCCTCCAATGACGCGCTCTCTGTCCTGCTCGGTCAGGACATCATCGTCAACTCGTTCAAGGAACTGATCCCGAGGATGAACGACATATTCATAAAACTTGTAACCGAGGAGGCATAGTCATGAATTTCAGAATAATAAAGACTGTCATAGCGAGGGAATATCTCACCCGCGTCAAGAAGAAGTCCTTCATCGTCACCACGATACTTGTGCCGCTGATTTTCGCGGCGACCATGATAATTGTCGGATTGATCATGGCCGGGACGAAGGAAAGGAAGCAGGATGTCGCCGTGGTTGACCGCTCCGGCATCGTGATGAGCCACCTGCAGGACACAGACCGGCTTACGTTCACGGACTATTCCTCCGAGAATCCCGATTCGGTCAAGGCCCGTCTGGACGAGTACGGGAAGGATGTCCTGGTAGTAGTGTCTCCGCTGGATTCCGTCAAGAAGACGGTCTCCGTCCAGACATATTCAAAGGACCCGCTCGGAGTGGAGTTCACCTCGGGGCTTACCGCGAAGGCCAATGACGCGGTAGAGGAGTACCGTGTGCAGCAGTACGGCATCGACAACCTTTCCAGGATCATGGACGAGGTGAAGGCCGATGTCAAGGTGACGGAGTACACGATGGACGAAAAAGGCAACGAGACTGTCTCGGAGTCAGGGATATACATGATCATCTCCATGCTTCTGGGCATCATCATCTGGATGTTCATCATGATGTTCGGCGGGCAGGTGATGTCCAGTGTCATCGAGGAGAAGACCAGCAGGGTGGTAGAGGTGCTGATCTCGTCCGTCAAGGCCATCGACCTGATGTTCGGCAAGATCATCGGCGTGGCTCTTGTGGCGCTGACCCAGTTCTTCCTCTGGATTGTTCTGACCGGCGTGCTGGTCACCGTCGCCACAAGTGTGGTAGGCAAGGACATGCTCACCGGTATGGCCGGCAACCCAGAGATGATGGCCCAGACGATGGGTGTCTCTCCGGATCAGATGCAGGCTCTTGGCGGGACAACCGCCACCCTGGGAGCGGCCGCCGACTCGACCGCAGCCGTGGCCGGCGAGCCTGACGAGATGAGCGTCATCATCGGCACGCTCGTGAACATTCCTTGGGTGAAACTGATAGTCTCATTCCTTATCTACTTCATCCTCGGCTACCTGCTCTATGCGTCGATGTTTGCCGCCGTGGGTTCCGCCGTCGAGAATGAAGGCGACTCGCAGCAGCTTCAGATGCCTCTGACCATCCCGTTGATGATCGCTTATTTCATCATTCTGATGGCGTTCCAGAACCCTGACAGCGGAGTGGTTGTGTGGGGTTCGATGATTCCGTTCACCTCGCCGATCGTGATGCTGGCCAGGATCCCTTACGGGGTTCCGATGTGGCAGCTTGTGGTCTCGATCGTCCTGCTCCTTGTGACTTTCTTCGGCTGCGCCTGGCTCTCCGCCAAGATCTACAAGGTGGGAATCCTGATGTTCGGCAAGAAGTCCACGTTCAAGGATTTGTGGAAGTGGCTGAGGATGAAATAGCTTCTTGTCCGTCGCACCGCCGCGGGCAGCCGCGATGATGTGCTACTTTATTAACCATGTTAATATTCACTTATGAGGAAAACACTAATTATGATCATGTTCCTGGCGGGAGGGCTTTGCCTTTGCGCGCAGGAGCGGACAATCACCTGGACGACGGATCCGGTTGACGGCCACCGCACAGGTGTCGTGGCCTCCAACGCATCGAACGTTGAGGAAGCGATGGGTACGGTAAAAGGATGTGCCTACTATGCGCCGAACGGCAGGAAGTTCCGCAAGGGGACTGTGAAGAATGTGGCCCGGATAATGCTTGACGCCCAGCCTGCGATGGCAAAGGTCAAGACCGTCATCGGCCATTCGACACGTGAGATGGTGCGCACCTATCCGGAGTGCGAGATCTATGACTGGTACATTGACGAGCTGATTCGCGCGACCGCCGACAGCACCGGCAAGAGGGTGGACATCGGTATCGCCAACAGAGGTGGTGTCAGGATCGACATGCCGGCGGGAGAGGTTCTCTACGATGACATAATGTCGATGTTTCCGTTTCGTAACAACCTCTGCTACGTGGCTTTGCGTGGACGTGACGTGCGCGCGCTGCTGGATCAGATGGCGGCTTCCACGTTCCAGATCGTCGGTGGCGTGAAGGTCGTGGCCAGGAACGGCAAGATTGTCTCGGCCACCATCGGCGGCGAGCCGCTGGACGATGACAGGCTCTACGGAGTGGCGACACTCAACTTCCTTCTTGACGGCGGCGACGGCTACAAGGTGGCCAGGAACGCCGAGGAGGTCATAATGTGCAACGGCTACCTCTACGACACGATGCTCGCCTATGTGCAGGGCCTCACCGCCGCCGGAAAGCCTATCGAGTACCAGAACCAGAACTGGATCACAATCCTTGAGGAGGGGGACAGCAAATGAGACGTTTTATTTTAGGAATATGCCTGCTCGCGGCCATCGCTAACATCGACGCCGCGGCCCAGAAGAGACTTACCATACTCCACGTCAATGACACCCACAGCCATCTTGAGCCGGAGCGCTCAGGCGAGCATGAGGGTATGGGCGGAGTGATCGAGCGCGCCGCCTACCGCGACAGTGTCGTGAAGGCTGACGGAAAGAGGAACGTGTTGCTCCTCCATGCCGGCGACTTCGATCAGGGCACGTCCTATTTCTCCGTGCTCGGAGGCGACATCGAGATCGATCTGATCAACGCGATGAAGTACGATTGCGTGACTTTGGGCAACCATGAGTTCGACAACGGTGTGGATGAGCTCGCGCGCCGACTTGCCAAGATCAAGTGTCCTGTGGTCTGCGCCAACTATGATTTCTCGAAAGTGTCTCTGTCTCAGTATGTCAAGCCGTACACTATCCTGAAGAAGGCCGGAATGAGGATCGGCATCATCGGCCTTATGCCGGACATCACCATACTTGTCTCTAAGGAGGTCTCCGACATGATCCCGGGCTATGAGAACTCCGAGGTAGTCAACAAGTGGGCCGAGTACCTGAAGACCGAGAAGAAGTGCGACCTTGTGATCGCCCTCACCCACATCGGTTTCGAGAACGAGCCGTATCTGGACCAGATGCTTGTCCGCCGCACCCGCAACGTGGATCTCGTCGTAGGCGGCCACTCCCACACCTACCTCAAGGCTCCTCACTACGAGAACAACCTTGACGGTGTCCCGGTTCCGATCGTACAGGACGGCGAGTGGGGACTCTATGTCGGCAACATGAAGATTACAAGGTAGTTCCGGATTTCAGAGTAAGAGATGGTGGCTAAGAGGAGACTTTCAGCCACCATCTCTTTTCGGTGCTGGATTAAGAGGAGACTTTCAGCCACTGTCTCTTTTCAGTGCTGGATTAAGAAGTAGTTTTGAATTGAAATGTTCTTTGAGGAGAAAAAATCTTCATTTTCATCCCGCTTCTTCAGTCAGACAGCACCGTTATCTTCCTTGGAAGAAGCGGTCGAAACTGAAGTGTTTCACTCTCAACCCGGCGCCCGAGCTGAGGGCAATCGAACTTGTCCGGATTGCCGAGGTGAGCAGCAGGGGAAGAGATTGCTCTTAACCTTCAAACAAACAATTCAAAACAACTTCTAAGAAAATAAGTAATCCTAAAGAGACTGTGTGAGAGTTTTTGGTACAGGAGGGGCTTGTCTGGTGTACCAAAGTGGCCAGGAGATAGGATTGGTACAGGAGGGGGCTTGTCTGTGTCTTCCAAGGTTGTCTCGTGAGCGAGACGGCGCGTTCTGCTCACGGAGTGGCCTTCCGAGGTTGTCTCGTGAGCGAGACAGCGCGTTCTGCTCACGGGAGAGTCTTCTGCAGTGATCCCGGGCGACGGAAAGGTGCGGAAGTGTCGCATTGAAGACCTTGGGTCTGGTTGTTGGCACTCTGAATGTCGAGGAAGTTGAAACGCGGCCGGAAAAGTTACCCATGCCCAAGGTGGCGGAGGGGGATTCAATGTCGGCAACATGAAGATTTCAAGGTAGTTCCGCTTATATGACAAAAAAAAGAAGGTGGCCAGGTTAAAAAACTTGGTCACCTTCTTTTCGCCATTCTTTTTGCCGGCTCGTCCGGCATATGTCAGTGAGGCCTCTGAGGGAGTGTCATAGGATCGGGCCGAAATAGAAGATACGGATGTCCCCCTTTGTCTCACGGTACAGGGTGATCGATAGGTCGAACTCCAGAAAGCGGCCGTCCTTCGACACATGATAGTGGTTGAGATGGGCTCCGGCTACTGACTTGTTGCCGCTCACATAATGATCCCCTTCGGTGCGCTCCAGAGGGATGTACATTGTGGCGACTCCGGGAAGGTCGAGTTCCACCAAGGAAACGTTGAAGCTGATGTGGCCTGGTGCGCCGCAGCGGCAGCGCCATCCGGACATCTTGACGCGAATGTCGTTCCCGTCATAGAATACCCACTTCTGGTTTCCCTCGAAATCTTTTCCCTTGACGTTGGTCAGGTTGCAGTAGTGCTGTTTGTCAACGGTTACATAGCCGCGCGGGGTCCCCTGCTGATCGTCAGGAAGTAATTGATTGCAGGAGACAATTCCTGCCAGCGCGATAAGGAACGGAAGGAATAAATGTCTGGTGCTCATAATTCAATAGTTTTTTAGTCTCTGACAATATAAATCCTATTGATACGCATTTCTTGCATCATTGGTTTCCGGAAAAGAAATATTTTCAAGCCATATTAAGCGTTAAGTTAAGTGAAAATAATAACCTGCATCACTTCAAAGGTGTAGTGAATTGATATTCAGGGCTGTCACTTCGGGATTGATGCAACTTATTCTTCCACCATAGATAGGCAAACTCTTGGAATAAGTCTGTTACGAACGACCCTTTTATGGTGCCGGAGAGGCTGGCATAAAAGGGCGCATAGGCGGCCGGGAGTCTATCTGGCTTTCCGGAGGACGATCTGGTCGGTGGTGCCGTCGTTGGCGACCACCTTGAAGGTGTCCTCGTCGGTCTTCAGGCGGACGGCGGGGAAGGTCCAGACCACACCGGAAGATTCCTCTGAGCTGACCATGCGATCAATAAGCCGGCCGTTCTGGTAAAGGGTCAGGTACTTTGCGTTGCTGTAGACCTTGATGCGGAGATCCTGTCCGGCAGGGAAGTACTTGAGACGGCTGGAGGTGATGTGAACCGTGGTCTCATCCTTGTTCCAAAGGGACTTGTAAAGGTAGAACACGTCCTTTTTAGTCTGGCGGTCACGGGTAACAAGCCCTTTGTCATTCATGTACTTGCGGTCGTTGTTTTTCACGAACTTGACTCCGTCCTCGGAATCCATGTAACCTTCCTGACGGTTGGCCACCGGAAAATCGAACAAGACCCAAATGGATGTGAAGTTCAGCCAAGGCATCGCCTTGATCTGGCGGACGTGCGACTCGTGGAAACGGTTCGCGTATTCTTCATAATGCTTTGAGTCGTCCTCCTTGTCGCGGACAGCGTCCGCAGGGTTCCATACTTGACAGAACGGATTGTTGCCGACGCCATATTCAGCGACATTGACAGGGCAGTCAGGTCTCAGGCCGCGGACTTTTTTCAGCGTGGGCGTGAATCCGTCGAAATTGTTGGGTGTCCTGTACCAGCCGAAGTAAAGATTCTGGGAGCAGAAGTCACCCTTTAGTTCAGGATAGCCTTCACGGGCGAGATTCGAGCAATCCGTGAAGCCTACAAATCGGTCAGGATCAAGTTTTTTAGTAAAGTTATAGAGCCTTTCGGTCTCTCTCGCTACCCTTTCCGCATCAAACGGTCCCTGAAGGTCATTGTTGTTACCCCAGGTGTCAAGCTCGTTCCACATTCCCCAGAACGCGATGGAAGGATGGTTGTAGAGGTTGTTCACCATCTCCTTCATCTGATGGTGGAGATTGTTGAAATAGGCCTGTGTGGCGTTGGTTCCGCACACATTGACCCAAGGAATCTCCGTCTGGACAATGATTCCGAGAGAGTCACAAAGCTGGAACGCGAAGTCGTTATGCGGATAATGGGCGAGACGCAGGAAGTTCGCCCCAAGCTCCTTGACGATGCGGTAGTCGCGGCGATAGTCAGCCTGAGTCAACGCGGAGGCCTTCCCATCAGTGTCCTGATGCATCGCCACGCCACGGAGAGGGTAAGGACGACCGTTCAGAAGGAATCCTCTCTCCGGATCCATCCCTATCGAACGGTAACCGACCTTTGTCTCGGCGATGTCCATCATCCTCTTTCCCTTGAACAGCTCGACCCTGATCGTGTAGAGGTAAGGATCTTTCATGCCTTCCCAAAGATGCATGCCGGAAAGGATGAACTCATGGTCGAAGTCATATTCAGAGAACGCCTTGACAAGGACCTCGCGGTCAGCCTGATAGCCCAACGCGCCATTGGCCTCCAGAAGCTGGACACGCACAAGGATGTCCGCGTCCCGATTGCCCGCGTTGACCAGTTTAGTCCTGACATTGGTGACAACTTTCTTCTTGGTCACAACCGGAGTCTCGCAACGAAGCCTGTACATTCCGTAGTCCTCCGGCGAAAAATAGACATCATCCATGACCAGAAGCCAGACCGGATTGTGCAGTCCGCCGTTCTTATTGAAGTCCGAAGTGACAGGAGCCATCTCCAGGTCCTCAGAGTTGTCGCAAATCACCTCCACCCTGTTGACACCCCTGGTCAAAGACTCTGTGATGTTTGCGGAGAAAGGCGTGTAGCCACCCTTGTGGGCCGCTACCTGCTCTCCGTTGACCTTGACAACGGCCGCCTGAGCCGCACCCTCGAAAAAGAGATAATATGTCTTCTTCACATCGGTGATCCTCAGATCACAGCGATAAGTCGCCTTGCCACGGTAGTAATAAGGAGAATGGCCATCCTCGGCGTTGTAGGAATGCGGCACGGCCACGGTCTCCCAATTGGAGCCGTCCTTGCTGAATTCCCATTCCTTCAACTGTTCCTGACGGAAACCACGGATCTGTGCCTCCGACGGGAGGGCGGAAAAAAGGATCGCCGCTATGACGACGCAGAATAAATGTCTTTTCATCAAGATGAATGATTTACGCATAATTACGCAAAGTTAGCAATAATCGTCGGAAATTCTTATCTTCGCAGCTGATAAACATCAATCATTTCTCCTTATGGACAGAAATTGCTTAAGAAAATATGACAAGACCAGAAAAGTCCACGACTGGTTCAGGTACTTCGCGCCGGTATTCATCACCTTTTCCGTGGCGCTTGGCTTCATCACAAGAATATTGCTGCTGTTCACTCCGCCTACCGTCATCGGATTCACGGTGCTGGAATGGCTTAAGATCTTTCTGTTAGGCTTTGTCAATGATGTGGCGTTCTCCCTGCTCGCGCTCGCACCGGCGATGGTGGTGCAGGCCACGCTGAACGACGCCAAGTACAAAAAGCCGCTCTGCTACATTATCGGAGCCGCCCTGCTCGCCTTCGCGGTCTACTCATTGCTGCCATCCAACATATTCACTGAATATGGTTCCGTCGTTCCGACGATAGCCCGTCTGCTCTCCCTCCTGCTTCTCGGCGCGTTCTGCCTGAGGCTGTTCATCCCGAACATCAGGAAGGGTTGGTGCAAGGCCGGACTGCTGTTCACTATGGGGCTGTACATATTCCTGATGATAGTGAACGCCATCTCTGAGTGTGTCTTCTGGAACGAGTTCGGCGTGAGGTACAACTTCATAGCGGTTGACTATCTGGTCTACACGAACGAGGTGATCGGGAACATCATGGAATCATATCCTATCGTGCCGATGTTCCTCGGGGTCTTTCTTGTGGCGGTGCTGATCTGTTGGCGGCTGTTCCTGCGGAAGGATTTCAGCGAGTCCGGCAACGGGGGAGCCGTTCCGTTCCTGGCGACATTCGTCATCTATGCGGTGCTGTTCGCCGGAAGCTTCTTCTGGCTGCGTTTCAGCTACCGTAACCTCCAGAGCTCCAATAACTACGCGACCGAGTTGCAGTGCAACGGATGCTGGAATTTCCTTGAGGCCTACAGCAGCAGCACTCTTGAATATGACAGGTTCTATCAGATGCTTCCCGAGGATGAGGCACAGGGACTCAAACTCGCGCTGTGCGGCCAGGTTCCTGTCCGTGAGGAGGCTGGCTCCGCGGTCCGGCAGGCAGACCAGCCGGCCGATGCCGCCGTGCGGATGATAAGGGACTCCGTTCCGCCTGTCAGGAAGAACATCGTGATGATCACCGTCGAGAGCCTGAGCGCCGATTTCCTCGCCGCCTATGGCAATGAGGACGGCATCACTCCGAATCTGGACACGCTCATTGAAAAGAGCCTTGTCTTCGACAACCTCTACGCCGCCGGCAACCGATCCGTCCGCGGCCTTGAGGCCCTGACCCTCTGCATTCCGCCGAGCGCCGGCGAAAGCCTTATCAAAAGGCCGGACAACGCCGGACTTTTCTCCACCGGCACCGTGCTGAGGGAGAACGGCTACACGACCTCGTTCATCTACGGCGGCGACAGCTATTTCGACAACATGCGCGCCTACTTCTCCGGCAACGGCTTCGAGATCATCGACAAGTACTGTTATCCGAAGGAGGACATAACGTTCAGCAATATCTGGGGTACCTGCGACGAGGATTCGTACAGGGTGGCCTTGAAGGAGTTCGACAAGAAGGCCGAGAGCGGGACTCCGTTCCACGCCATCATATTCACAATCAGCAATCATCGTCCGTACACATTCCCGGAAGGGAAGATCACCTACGACGGTGAGATGAAGTCGCGCTCCGCCGCCGTGAAGTACACCGATTTCGCCATCGGCCAGTTCCTCGCCGAGGCCTCGCGCAGACCGTGGTTCGGCAACACCGTGTTCATCGTCGTGGCCGACCACTGCGCCTCCAGCGCCGGCAAGACCAGTATCCCGGTGGACAAGTACCACATACCGGCGATCGTCTATTCCCCGGGCTTCATCCAGCCTCGGAGGGTGGAGAAGCTTTGCTCCCAGATCGACCTGATGCCGACCGTCTTTTCCCTGCTGCACTTCTCCTATGACTCGAAGTTCTACGGCCGGGACATCCTCGCGCCGGACTACAACCAGCGGGCGTTCATGGCCACCTACCAGGATCTGGGCTACTACAGTGATGATGTGCTGACCGTCCTCTCGCCGGTTCGCAGAGTCCAGCAGTTCGACGTGACCGAGACCGCCCCGTGGAGCCACACCGAGACGCCGAAGGAGACACCGGCGGACTCCCTGGTGAGGGAAGCCCAGGCATTCTACCAGACTGTCAACCTTAAGCCCTGGTAAATGACATTCGACTAGTCTCCTATGACAATTGGCGATCCTTAAAAGACTGCCAGCTTGTTTCGGCGCATTCATAGGAACATGATAATAATAAGTTGCTTCAGATTAAGATTCCTTAAGATGAAGCAGCTTATTTTTTGAAGGTTACTTAACACGATAAAACAACTTGGTATGAACAAGAAAGTCCTCTATTACATCGCCGCCCTCCTTTGGGGAGCGCCGGGGGTTGTCATCGCCGTCAAAGGCATCCAGGCGTACTTGACAATGCCTACGGAAAGGCTCTGGTGGCTGCTGCTCATCACGGCCTTTGTGCTGATGTGCTTCTACCTCATGTTCCGCAAAGCCGTGAACAAGTACTCGGCGCGCATCGCCGGACTGCCGCGGAAAACGACTCCCTGGCAGACATTCCCACCCGGCGGATGGATTCTGATTGCGGGCATGGCATGCCTTGGCGTCAGCCTGAAGTTCATACCCGGACTCCCCGCTGAATTCATCGCATCCTTCTACTCCGGCCTCGGCCCGATGCTCATCCTCGCGGCCTGCCGGTTCATACTCAAATCCTTTATTCCCTGACGTAGTGAGGCATCTCCGATGGAGTGATGATGGAGATCTCGCATAGCCCCTTCACCTCGCCGTCTTCCTTCCAGGCGCTCTGGAAGATGAATTTGTGTACACCTTGCTTCTCGATGGTGTAGCAGTTCGTGCCGCCCGTCTCCAGCAGGTGACGGATTATGCCCGCGGAACGTTCACCGTGGCAGCCGAAAAGGTTCTTTCCGATCAGGCTGCCATGCTTTTCGTACTGTCTCACGGCAGGATCGTTCTGATAGATAATCACTCCGTCCTTGTCACAGACGGTTATGGAGCAGTTCAGCTCCTTGGCCCAGTCAGGTATTATCATAATGTGATTAGTTAATTGTTGCGAAGATAAGCATTCCTTCCCGAATGTCCCTGCTGTCCCGTGAGGAAATCTACCGGATGTTGCGGCGGACGGGGAGGAGGGCGATGATGTAGCCGATGAGGGCTACACCGGCGATGGTGGCGAGGACGTCCTGCCACTGGAGGATTACGGGGTAGGCGTTCACGAGGAAGCTGCCGGGCATCTTGATGAAGCCGAAGTGCTGCTGGGCGAGGGAGAAGCCTATGCCGACCACAAGACCGGCGGCGAGACCGAGAAGGGAGATCAGCCAGCCTTCCAGAGTGAAGGTGCGGCGGAGCATCTGGTCGGTGGCCCCGAGGCTGCGGTAGGTTTCGATGTCATCCTTCTTCTCGATGATCAGCATCGTGATGCTGCCGAAGATATTCAAGGCGATGATGATGATGACGAAAATGAGGATCAGGAATATCGCCGCCTTCTCGTAACGCATCATCTTATAGAGCGACGGATTCTGGCGGAAGCGGTCCAAAACCTTGAATTCAGGGCCTAATTCTTTCTGAATATGCTTGATCGCGTAACGGATGTCTTTCGCCGTGGAGCCTTCGGCCAGGCGAATCTCCACTCCTGAGACCTCTTCCTCATAGCCAAGCAGCTTTCTCATCTCTTCGATCGGCACGATCATCAGATCATCGTCAATCTGCTGGTTGACCGAGAATATTCCTGAAGGGCGCATCCGTACGGTTTCAATCGAGGCCGCCGGGTTCGCAAGCGAGAAATTCCTGTCCCTGATCGGGAAATATAATTCCGCGGAGGCGAGGAAGGCTGGGTTCATGCCCATCTTGTATGCCAGGCCCGCGCCGACAACCATCTGCGGCAACTGGCCTTTGTGCAGGGAAAACTCTCCGTTGGTGATGTGTTCCGCAAGAGGAGATTCCGCCTCGAAAGCGCTGTCCACGCCCTTGGCCTTGGCTATTCCCTGATGCCCGTCATAGTCCACGAACACATTCTCCTGAAGGATGAGGTCATATTCATCTATAAGAGGATTCTGCCTTATGCGGTCGAACGTTTCACCATTGGGAATGAACACCTTGCCTTTGGCGGGGGTGATGAGGATGTCCGGCTCCACGTTGCTGAGTGTCGATTTGACAAGTTCGTCGAAGCCGTTGTAGATTGAAAGGATGATGATCAGGGCAGCCGTCCCTATAGCCATACCGACGGCACTGATCGCGGAGATTATGTTGATCACGTTGTGTGACTTCTTCGCGAACAGGTACCGTCGGGCTATGAAAAGGGGCAGGTGCATAACCACCTCTGTTATTCAGGCTTGTAGGAGTCCTTCAGGGCTGTAGTCTTGTTGAATATCACCTTGTCGGCGGTGCTGTCCGGATCCTTGTAGTAGTAGCCGGTGCGCTCGAACTGGACGGCGATTCCGGAGTTGTCCTCAAGGAGGGCAGGCTCGGCGTAACCCTTGGCGATGGTGAGTGACTCAGGGTTGAGGAAGTCCTTGTAGTCCTTGTCCTCAGGGATGGAGTTCATGTCCTCCTTGACGAAGAGACGGTCGTAGTTGCGGATCTCGATCTCTTTGGCATATTTAGTTGAAACCCAATGGATGGTGCCTTTGACAGAGCGCCATTCGCCTCCTCCCGGCTTCGTGGTCGGGTCGTAGGTGCACCTCAGCTCGACAACGTTGCCATCAGCATCCTTGACGACCTCCTCGCACTTGATGATGTAGGTGTATTTCAGACGAACCTCTCCGTCTGGTTTGAGGCGGAAGAACTTCTTCGGAGCGTCCTCCATAAAGTCGTCGCGCTCGATGTAGAATTCTCCCGTGAACGGAACCTTGCGGGTGGCTCCCTCCGGCTCGGCAGGGTTGAGAGGGCAGTCGAACCACTCCACCTTGCCCGGCTCCCAGTTGGTGAGGGTGACCTTCAAAGGTTTCTGAACGACCATATACCTGTTGGCCCTTGCGTTAAGATCCTGGCGCACACACCATTCCAGAAGCTGGATGTCCATCATCTGGTCACGCTTTGAGACTCCGATCTTCTCGCAGAACATCTTGAGGGCCTCGGCGGTGTAGCCACGGCGGCGCACTCCGCAGAGAGTAGGCATACGTGGATCGTCCCATCCGGAGACAAGGCCTTTCTGGACGAGTTCCAGAAGCTTTCTCTTGCTCATCAGGGTGTAGGTGAGGTTCAGTCTGGCGAACTCGTACTGGTGGCTCGGCCAGATCTCAAGGGTCTTGATGAACCAGTCGTAAAGAGGTCTGTGCACATCGAACTCAAGTGTGCAGATCGAGTGGGTGATGTGTTCTATGGAGTCGCACTGGCCGTGGGTGAAGTCGTACATCGGGTAGATGCACCACTTGTCGCCCGTGCGGTGATGCGAGGCGTGCTTGATCCTGTAGAGAATAGGGTCGCGGAACATCATGTTCGGGGAAGCCATGTCGATCTTCGCGCGGAGAACCTTCTCTCCGTCAGCGTATTTTCCGGCCTTCATGTCCCTGAACAGCTGGAGGTTCTCCTCTACTGAACGGTTTCTGTAAGGGCTCTCGGTTCCCGGCTTGTCCACGGTGCCGCGTCCCTTGCTGATCTCCTCCTGGGTCTGGTCGTCCACGTAGGCCTGACCGCGCTCGATCATCTGCTCGGCCCAGGCGTAAAGCTGGTCGAAATAGTCGGAAGCGTAAAGTTCCTTGTCCCACTGGAAGCCGAGCCACTGGATGTCCTCCTTGATCGAATCGACATATTCAGTGTCCTCCTTGGTCGGGTTGGTGTCGTCAAAGCGGAGGTTGGTCTTTCCGCCGTATTTCTGGGCGAGCCCGAAGTTGATGCAGATGCTTTTCGCGTGTCCGAGATGGAGGTACCCGTTAGGCTCCGGAGGGAAACGTGTCATCACGCTCTTAACTCTTCCGGACTTCAGGTCGTCCTCTATTATCTCCTCAAGAAAGTTGAGTCTTTTCGGCTCCTCGGCCGTTGGATTTTTCGCTTCTTCCATTGTTCTGTCAGTATTAACTCACAAAAATACAAAAATATTCCGCTGTTTGTCCAATCAGGAGGTACTTCTTTCTTTCCGGTAAACAGAAACCTTTTGCCGCATGCAAGAAAGTATTACTAAAATCTGCAATGTCATTATTCAACATTGTACTTTTTTGACCATTTAGAATACTGGTTTGCCAAACATCCGGAAAGCGGTTTGCCGACAAGTTTTTGATGGCTAAATTTGTTTCCGAACAGTGGGGACTACGCCATGATCCCGAAAAGGATCCGGACGTTTTCCGAACAATAACCAGATTCTACACAATGTCACAGTTTTTTGAAGATTCCCTCGCGAAGCTTCGCAAGGAACACGACGCCCTGATACGGCGCAAGAACACAAAAACTTCATCCAACGGCGTTTGGACAAGGTATGCCTATCCTGTCGTCACGGCGGGGCACACTCCTCTGTTTTGGCGCTATGACCTGAATCCGGCGACGAATCCGCGGCTCCTTGAGCGGTTTGGAATCAACAGCGCGTTCAATTCCGGAGCCATCAAGCTGGGCGGCAAGTATATTCTTGTCGTGCGGGTGGAGGGAAGCGACAGGAAATCCTTCTTCGCAGTGGCCGAGAGTGACAACGGAGTGGATAACTTCCGCTTCTGGCCGCATCCGGTGACGATTCCCGGAGAGACGGCGACCAATGTCTATGACATGCGTCTCACAGCGCATGAGGACGGTTGGATCTACGGCGTGTTCTGCGCGGAGCGTCACGACCCCGCCGCCGCTCCCGGAGACCTGTCATCGGCTGTGGCTTCGGCGGGAGTGGTCCGTACCAAGGATCTCAAGACATGGGAGAGGCTTCCGGACATCAAATCCGCCACCCAGCAGAGAAATGTTGTCCTTCATCCTGAGTTTGTGGATGGAAAGTATGCCTTGTACACACGTCCTCAGGAGGGCTTCATCGATGCGGGAGCCGGCGGGATGGGAATAGGCTGGGCCCTGGTTGACAGCATGGAGAACGCGGAGATCAGGGACGAGAGGATCATCGACACAAGGTACTATCACACTATAAAGGAAGTCAAGAACGGTGAGGGACCGCATCCTCTCAAGACTTCAAAGGGATGGCTGCATCTGGCTCACGGTGTGCGCGGATGTTCGGCCGGTCTGCGTTATGTGTTGTACATGTACATGACCGCTCTTGACGACCCGACGCATGTCATCGCCGCTCCGGCGGGATACACCCTCGCTCCGGTTGGTGAGGAAAGGGTCGGGGATGTCTCCAATGTCCTGTTCTCCAATGGCTGGGTGGCTGACGATGACGGACGTGTGCTCCTGTACTACGCGTCGAGCGACACGAGGATGCATGTGGCCGAGTCAACGGTTGATAAACTCATCGACTATTGCATGAACACATCTCCTGACGGCCTCACGACATCAGCGTCGGTCGGAACCTTGGACAGGATCATCGACGCCAACCTTCCGTTCATCACGGACGAGGACAGATGATGCTTCCGGACAATCACATGAAATTATTAACCAATACAATGAACGTTATGAAGAAAATAAGAAGCTGCCTCTTTTTCATCCTCTTTGGCGCAGCGTCGGTTCTGTTGTCCTGCGGCCAGGAGAAGCGTGATACCGAGGAACTTGTCGATCCGTGGCTTCGTGAGCGCACGCCTGTGGGCTTCCGCCTTGAATCCCAGATAGGAGCGGCTACCATCACACAGGACTGGCGTCATGACGACCAGGGCTCGGTCTATGTGCAGCTTGTCACAGGAAGTCTGGACATGTCCGCCGTAAAGGTTGTCTCGATTGACTTCGCTTACCCGGAAAGCGAGTACTGTCCTACAGCCAGCATCGGCAAAGGAAGCGTTCTGGATCTGTCTGACGGCACGGCCGAGTTCACTGTCACGGCGTACAACGGCGAGACCAGAACCTACACGGTCACCTACGGCCAGTTCAAAGACCCGCTTGAGGGTGTGTATCATCACAGGCTTGTCGGAGGAATCCTGGACGGAGGCTCCGCCAACACGTCGATGATCATCCATGGCGGATGGCCTGACGCGGAGGTGATGTCCACCGACATGGACAAGTCTTGGCATTGGGGTGAGGGCTACACACATGCCGACGAGCAGGACAACGAGATCAGTTTCATGCTGACGGAGGTTGACAGCGAGACCGGAGCGACATTCGGAACAGTGGTGAACACTCCTGGGGATGACGGCAAGTACGCCAACTATGTGTACAACAATAAATTCGATGTCAATGAATATTACCGCCAGATTCCCGCGGGCTCAAGCCGCTGGTCCAAGACGGATGTGAATTCCAGTGTGATCAGCATCTATGCGGCTGACGACACGAAGTGGGAGAACCCTCTCTATCAGGTTACCCTTCTCGGCCCGGGGACCATCAGCAACGCGGGCAAGTCCGTGACGGTCGAGAATTGCGCGTTCGCCCGTCATTTCGAGCATGCGGACTGGGTGATCGACAACAACTGGCCTGACACCAGATGGATGGTGGACAACATCCGCAACACGTACTGGATCACCGAGAAAGTGTCCGATTCCCCGCTTCCTAACCACACAGAACTCTTCTAAGGAATGATGAAAGGAAAATTATCCAAAGCTATGCTTTCTTGCCTGGCCATGTTGCTTGGCATCGCGTCGGCGCAGGCCTGCGGTCCGGAGAACGGCAAAGAGACGCCGGCTGACACAAGGGAACTCTCTGTCTCCCCGGCGACCGCGCAGGTCGGTCACGAGGCGGCGGAATATTCATTCACCGTCAAGACCAATTTTGAATATAAGGTTGTCATCGATGTGGATTGGATCGCCGTCAAGAGCGCCTCACCGACCGGCTTGGTCCTGAATATTAATGAAAACACGTCTGTGACGCCCCGTGAGGCGGATGTAAGGCTTGTGGACAGGAACGACCGCTACTGGTTCAAGACCGTGAAGGTGGTTCAGGACAAGAATCCCGTCCGGAAGGTGAGACTTTCGATCGTGGACAAGAACGCCACCGCGCAGACGAAGGCTCTGTACGCCAATCTGTGGGATCTGGCCGGGAAAGGTTTCATGTTCGGGCATCACGATGACCTGTGGTACGGACGTCACTGGTACGACGAGCCTGGCGGTTCGGACACGAAAGCCGTGTGCGGAGACTATCCGGCGGTGTTCAGCGTGGACCTTGCGTCAATAATGGACAACAGGTACCGGTCGAACTCCAAAGAGAACGAGATCCGCCGCAGGGTGATCCTTGAAGCCAGGGAAAGAGGCGAGGTCATTCTTGCCTGCATCCACATCAACAATCCTCTGACCATTGTCGGCAACGAGAATGGTTACCCTGCCGGGACATCATGGGACAACACCAAGTGCATCGATCAGATTCTCAAGGAGGGCACCGAGGTGCGTGGACGCTACATCGAGTGGCTTGACCGTCTGGCTGATTTCGCCTGCAATCTGAAAGACAGCAAAGGCGAGTTGATACCGGTCATATTCAGGCCTTATCACGAGTGCACGCAGAGTTGGTCCTGGTGGGGGACCGAGGCTTGCACCTCGACGGAGTACATCCAGTTCTGGCAGTGGACGGTCAAATATCTCAGGGACACAAAGGGAGTGCATAACTTCATCTATGCCGTGTCCCCGCAGATGGACGGCGACTACGGTGAGAACGGCCGTGCCCGTCTGCTGACCAGATGGCCAGGGGATGAATATGTCGATTTTCTTGGGATGGACTGCTACCATGGACTGAACTATAACGCTTTTGCCGCCAACATCGAGGCGATGCAGAAACTCTCCGCCGAAAAGATGAAACCTTGCGGTGTCACCGAGACGGGAGCCGAGGCGTTCACCAACACGGACTATTGGACGAGGTATATTCTTGGCCCGGCGAAGGGGAAGCGGCTTTCCATGGTTGTCATGTGGAGGAACAAATATGTGTCTTCAGAGTCGGACACGCATTATTTCAGCGTGTATCCCGGCCATCCGTCCGAAGACGATTTCCGGACTTTCTACAAGGATGAGAGCACATTGTTCAGCAAGGATCTTCCGGACATGTACTCGATGCCGGAGAATTATGAAGTGAAATAATATTAAAACAAATAATCAATTTATGGCCAAATCGTTCAAAATATTCCTTGTCACGGGCATCATGCTCGTGCTTGGAGGACTTGCGGCTCCGTTGCAGGCCCAGAACAGGACTGTCAGCGGAGTGGTCAGGGATGACACCGGAGAACCGTTGTTCGGCGCGTTTGTCGTGCAGCAGGGGCAGGTGAACGGTATCTCGACGGATTTTGAGGGCAGGTACACCCTCACGGTCCCTTCTGGAGAAGTCACGCTCCAGTTCCAGTTCATCGGTTATGTTACACAGAATGTCAAGGTGCCCGCCGGAAAATCCGTGGCGGATGTCGTGATGAAAACAGACGCCAACCTTATGGAAGAGGTTGTCGTGACAGCGTTCGCCACCCAGAAGAAGGTGAATGTCACGGGAGCGATCTCCTCTGTCAACGGTGGTGATATTCTTTCAACCCCGGTGTCGAACATCTCCAATGCCTTGCTGGGCAACTCGCCGGGAGTCAGCGGACTTCAGACCTCCGGAGAGCCGGGACGCAACGACGCCACCATACATATTCGTGGAATCTCGACTTACGGATCCTCTTCGCCGCTGATCATCATCGATGGTGTGGAACAGGCTTCCGAGCAGGCTTTCGCCGAGTTCAACGCGATGGACGCCAATGAGATCCAGGGAATATCCATCCTGAAGGACGCGGCTTCCACGGCTGTCTATGGAGTGCGTGGAGCCAACGGTGTCATCATCGTCACCACCAAGCGTGGCTCGGTCGGCAAGCCGGTGATCAACTTCTCGGCCAACTATGGCCTCACATCGGCCTCGCAGCTTCAGGAGGGAACCACGGCTTATGAATATGCCCTGTTCAGGAACGAAGCCATCCGCAACGAGCAGAAGGCATATTCCGGAACGGAAAGTCTCTCCGCTTACATCTACGATGACTATGACCTCTGGAAGTTCAAGAACAACAGGGACTTCACTCCGCAGGAAGTGGATGCCATGTCCTCCCTTACCCCCGCGCAGAAGGAATCCCTGAAGAACTCTCCGGCTCTATATTACGCCTCTCATGACCTTTACAAGGAACAGTTCGACAAGGTCGCTCCTCAGTATCAGGCCAACATGAACATCTCCGGAGGAACGGACAGGGTCAAGTACTTCGTGTCGTTCGGCTATTTCCGTCAAGAAGGAATCACGAGCACGGTCAAGTACTATGACGCCACGACAGAGTCTCTGTTCACCCGCTATAATTTCAGGAGCAACATCGATGTGAAGATTCTGGACAATCTCACCCTTACGGTGAACTCGGCCGGTCAGTTCGGAGAGACCAAGGGACCTGGCAACGGCGCTGACCCTTACGACCTCAGCGCGCGCTACAAGATCATCATGCAGTACATCTACGACTGCAACCCGTTCATCAGCCCGGGCATCGTGGACGGTCACCTGATCAGCGGTTTCGCCGGCATCGCCGGTTCCGCCCAGAACCCGTTGGCGACCAAGACGAACAGCAGCATCGGAAACCAGAACGCCGTGTACAATCTTTTGACCAGCGGCTCGGCCACCATCTACAACAGTCTGCTTGACAATTCGTTGAAACTGAATCATCAGATGGATTACCTCCTGCCTGGGCTCAGATCCTATGTCACGGTCTCCTATCAGGACAACTACAACAAGTACGTGAAGTACACGCCTTCGATTCCGTCCTATACCATCCAGCGGAACGCCGAGGACCCGAACCTGTTCGATTTCTTCGGAGGCTCCATGGGCGCCGGGTCGTTTGAGTCTTGGGGGTACAGCAACTGGAACAAGTTCTATGTCGACGCGGGGATTGACTGGGCCGGATCGTTCGGCGCGCACAATGTCTCGGCCCTCCTTCTCGGCAAGGCGTCCAAGTACACCATGCCTAACGACTCATATCACGTCGCTTCTGGCATCATGGGGTTCGTCGGTCGTGTGACCTACAACTACGACGACCGCTACATGGCCGAGTTCAACATGGGTTACAACGGAACCGAGCAGTTCGCCGAAGGCCGTCGTTTCGGCTTCTTCCCCGCGATCTCCGCAGGTTGGGTGATCACCAAGGAACCGTGGTATCCGAGGAATGATATTCTTACATTCGCCAAGATCCGCGCTTCTTATGGAGAAGTCGGCAATGACCAGCTTGGAGGCAGCCGCCGGTACTACTACCTGCCGAACACCTACAACCTCAATCAGGGTGGCTACTGGCTCGGTGACAGTGACGGAACGTCTGACAACACCTATTTCTGGGGAGCGACGGAAGGGACTCTCGGGAACCAGGCGATCACTTGGGAACGCTCCAGAAAATATGATGTCGGAGCCGAGATCAAGTTCTTTGACGACAGGTTGAGCGCGGATTTCGATTATTTCTACGAGAAACGTAACAATATTCTTACAACTCTTGGAATCATTCCGGCCATCTACGGTGTCTCACAGGGCTCCGTGCCTCCCGCCAATGTCGGAATAACCAGCAACAAGGGCTACGAGCTCGCTTTGAACTGGGCTGACAAGAAAGGTGATTTCATCTATTCCGTCGGCGCGGATGTCAGCTGGTTCCGCAACAAGATCATCTACAAGGCGGAGGCAAAGAATCCTTATTACTGGATGAACGCCACCGGGTTCGCCATCGGGCAGCGTTTCGGCCTTGTGAGCGACGGACTGTTCAACACCCAGGAGGAACTGGCCAACAGGCCTTACAACACCTACACATCAAACGCGGCCACCTTGGGCGACATCCGTTACAAGGATCTGGACGGGGACGGTCTGATCAACCAGAACGATGTGGCTCCGATTGGTTATCCGAACTATGCGCAGTACCACTTCAACCTGAAGGCAAGGCTTGGTTATAAGGGATTCGATGTGAAAATCCTTTTCACCGGCAGCGCGGACGGCTCTTACTATCTGAACAGCGGCTACACCATTCCGTTTTTCAAGAACGCCGGCAACGCCTGGAAATGGCAGTATGACGGACGGTGGACGCAGGAGAAATACCTCGCCGGGGAGAAGATCACCTACCCTCGTGCGGCCTACGGAGCCACTTCCTCACATAACAACTACCTGACAAGCGACTACTGGATGGTTTCAACCAACCACATAAAACTGAAGAATGTCGAGATCGGCTACACGTTCGACATGACCAAGATCGCGAACCAGAATGTTGTCCAGGCTCTGAGGCTCTACTTCAACGCCAACAACGTCTATACCTTCAAGAACAAGCTCACACCTTACGGCATCGACCCTGAGACCACGGACGGCAGCACTTATGTCTATCCTCTCACCAAGGTGTTCACATTGGGCGTCAGCCTTCGTTTCTAAAATTAAAGGAGAATTAAGTATGAATATATTATCAAAGATTCTTACAGCGGCTGTAGGCCTTTCGGCGCTTTGCTCTTGCAGCATGTTCCTTGAGAAGCCGGACACCACCGGTACGGTCGATCTGGACGCGGTTTTCAGCACGACGAAGAACGCCCAGGCCACATTGATGTCCTGCTACCGCAATGTTCTTCAGCACGGGCTTCCAGGTGGCATGGGCATTGGACACTGCACTTACGGGGCCATTTCCGGAGAGGTCGGCCGCGGTTACAACTGGCACGGCAGCTACAACATCGTCCAGGCAGGTCTTTCTGTGAATGATACGGATGGCTCTGACGCCGGAGCCGATAACTATGGTGACAACTGGCGTTTCATCAGACAATGTTTCATCGTGAAGGAGAACATCGACAAGGTCGGTGACATGGATGATGCGACCAAGGAGACCATCAAGGCAGAGGCGACTGCTCTAATCGCCTACAGGTATATGGGAATGTTCTACCGTTACGGTGGTGTGCCAATCGTGACAAAATCCTTCGAGGCCAGCGATGACCTCACGGCCGGGCGCGCGACCTTGAAGGAGATGCTTGAATATATTTGTGGACTGTGCGACGAGGCGTACGAAAGGCTTCCGGAGAAATGGGACGCGGCCAACACCGGCCGCATGACGAAGGGAGCGGTGCTGGCGATCAAGGCCAGGACTCTCCAGTACGCCGCCCGTCCTCTGTTCAACAGCGCGACCCCTTATCTTGACAACGGTGAGAACAACGCCCTCATCTGCTTCGGCGATTACGACAAGGAACGCTGGAACGATGCCATCAAGGCCAACGAGGAAGTGCTCAAATGGGCCGCCGAGAATGGCGTGACGCTCATCAACACCGGAGGCGCCGGAGTCGGGAAGCCTAATCCGAACGCTTTCGAGGACTATGCGACAGCGTCTTCCCGACCATCCAGCAGGGAGGTCATACTCGCCTACAAACGTGACGAGTTCTGCTCCATAGCCAATTACATAAACTGCTCTCCAAACCAGACCACAAACCGTTACGACACGGATTGCAGCGGAGTTCTCACGAACCACCTCGAGAATTACTATGCGAAGGACGGTTCGGAGCTTAGCTGGCCGAAAATAGGCGAGGCCAGCGCCCGTTCCGGCGCGGATTACCGTGATAATGTGGCCAATCTTGAGCCAAGGGCTCTCGCGGACATAAAGATGGGCGGTTTCGATTCTATGAACAACCCCGGAGACTGGAACTGGTCCAACGCCGGCTGGAACCGTGGCGGTTACGCCGCTGACAAAGGCAAGGGGGATGTTTTCCCTAACGCCATAGACGGAGACAAGGGGTGCGGTGAGCGCACGAAGTTCTACTACAAGGCGGGCACTCGCATCTGGTGCGAGATTCCTCTCTTCCGGCTTGCGGAGACCTATCTCTACCTTGCGGAGGCGTACAATGAATATGGCAACCAGACCAAGGCCCTTGAATATCTCAACGCAGTCCACAACCGCGCCGGTCTTCCTTCGATCAACGAGACCGACCAGGCCAGGCTGCGGGCCATCATCCAGAGGGAGGACATGATTGAGTTCTTCCAGGAGAACCATAAATATTGGTCTGTCAAGCATTGGAAACGTGCCGACATCGCCAACGGGATCTGCGGAGGTGACATGCGCATGCTCCAGTTCAACATCGAGGACACCGATGACGCGACCTGGCCATACGCCGCGAAATGGGTGACATCCTATTGGGACGCCGTGGCCTATACGGCGTTCTGGAGCCCGGCGATGTACCTTGAGCCGTTTCCGCAGACCGAGATCAACAAAGGCACGACAACACAGAATCCTGGATATTGATAGTCAATGGCCAACAAATTAATGAATATCACAATGAATATACTCAACATAAGAAAGTGTGTGGTTCTGGCTGCGGTGTCAGCGCTTGCCGCGGGAAACTTGCGGGCCCAGGACTACTCGGTCTATGACGGGGAGGAGGTTTTGGAGAAAGTGGAGACAAATTCCACCTCCGCTGTGTCAAAGGTCTCCGGAGAGTCCTTGTACAAGACTCCCGCGTCGAATTTCACGAACACCCTCATCGGCATCCCCGGTCTGACTGTGATGCAGGGAACCGGCTCCTATGAGGACAACAAGGCTAAATGGCTTGTACGAGGCATCGGTAGCTATGCGGTAAGCGATTGGAACACCGCAAAGATATTCGTGGATGGCTTTGAGGTCAATTCTGAATACCTTACCGGCCTTTCGGCTTCGGAAGTGGAATCCGTAGAGGTTCTCAAGGACGGCGCCGCCCTTGCTCTTTACGGAGAACGCGGTGCGAACGGAGTCATCCGGATCACCACCAAGAGAGGCCGGATCGGAAACTCCACGGTGACGGCCAGAATGAGATACGGCGTCCAGACTCCAGACATCACCAACAAGCCTTTGGGCTCTTACGATTTCGCAAATCTCTATAACCAAGCGGTTTCGAACGACAATGGTATGGTATGGTCGCCTGCATATTCAGAGGATCAGCTCTCCGCCTACAGGAACGGCACGGCTCCGGATGTGGATTGGTATGACGCGGCCCTCAAGAGTGTCGGTCAGTTTGCTGACGGAGGGGTTGTCCTGAACGGAGGCTCCAGGAATGCCCGCTACAATGTGAATCTCGACTATCTCAACAACAGCGGCATTCTGAATACTTCCAACACGGATCAGACCAAGAACCTTGGCTACCAGAAGTTCAATCTCCGCGCTAATCTTGACTTCAACATCCTCAAGATTTTCGAGGTGAAGGTGGATTTCGGTGGCCGCATCGAGATGCTCAAGAGGCCGAACTACGGTGTGGCTCAGTTGTTCAACGACATCGCCACATATCCATCGAACATCTATAATGTGTATGATGACGCGGATGAGTCCCATTATTCAGGCACGGCCCTCTACCCGAACAACCCTTACGCTTCGGTCAACGGCCTCGGCTGGATGTCTTACAAGTCCAGGAGCCTTCAGGGCAATTTCTCCGTGAAGGAAAGGCTGGACGACATCACCAAGGGACTCTATCTACAGGAGTCAATCTCTTTCTACAGTTACACCTTGAGCCAGTACGGAAAGACGAAGAACTACGCGAGGTGGAACGAAGGCGTCACGACGACGACCGACGAGACCACCACCATCACCGCCACCGGTTACGGCTCCAACGGAATGCAGGATTGGAAGCAAGGCGTGGTGACGGCCGGCTATGACAGGGTGTCAGGCAAAAGCACTGTCTCCGCCGCCGTAAACTTCCACCTTTCAGCCTACAAAGGTGACGGCTACTTCTCCTATAAGTACAACACGATGAATCTCAATGGCTTCGCTCACTATGAATATGACAACCGCTACATCGCTGAGCTTGGCTTCTCATATTTCGGGAACGATGCCTATGCTCCCGGCCACAGATGGGCGGCGTATCCTGCCGGATCGGTGGCCTGGATCGTCTCCAACGAGAACTTCCTCAAGGGCGACGATGTACTGAATTTCTTCAAGCTGCGTGCCTCGGCGGGACTTTCCGGAGCGTCCGATTCCGGAGCCACATCGGTTCTGTCCGGCTACAGCTCCAATGGACGCTACCTGTTCAAGGACTACTATACGTACAGCTATGTGGGTTCGTTCTACACAGGAAAGACTTCCGGTGTGTGGCAGAACAGCCTTGTCCCTATGTTCATCAAGAACGAGGACGCGCACGCCGAAAAGAGCATGAAGTACAATCTTGGATTCGACGCGACAATAGCGCGGAATCTCAACATCACGGCTGATTTCTTCCTTGACAAGAGGACTGACATCCTCACGTTGGATAACTCCCTAATGGGCTACTACGGAAAGCAGTTCCTCTTCACCAACTCCGGAAGCATGACCAACAAAGGATTCGAGGTCGCCGCCGGCTGGAGCGGAAAATCCGGTGATTTTGAATATGCCCTCAACGGTCAGGTGACGTTCAGCCGCAACAGGATAGACAACATGAACGAGGTCGCTCCGGCCAACGCTTTCAGTGCCCAGACCGGCCGTCCTGTCGGCACCTATATCGGTCTTGTCGCCGACGGGTTCTACGGTATTGAAGATTTCAACGAAGACGGGACCCTTCTGGCGGATCTACCTGTCCCGGCGTTCGGCAGCGTGCAGCCAGGTGACGTGAAGTACCTTGACCTTGACAGGAACGGAGTCGTGGATCAGAACGATGTCACCAGGATAGGACGTTCGGCCTATCCGGAGTGGTACTTCAGTTTCGGCGGCAGGTTCGGGTACAAGGGGGTTGACATGCAGGTCCTCTTCCAGGGTGTCGCCGGAGTGTCCGCCAACCTTCTTGACAACTGGAACCAGATGGTTGCTTTCGTGGACAACGGCAATGCCTACAATGTCGCAAAGGGAGCGTGGGCGTATTACCCGACCGAGGGAATCGACAACCGCGCGAACGCCACCTACCCTCGCCTGACGACCCAGAGCAACGAGAACAACTACCGTACAAGCTCATTGTGGATCAAGGACGCGTCTTTCCTCAAGCTCCGCAACATCGAGATCGGCTACAATTTCGCCTCCGGCAAGGTGAAGAAATCGGGAATCTCGAATCTCAGGGTCTATCTCAGTGGCCATAATCTCTTCACGGTCAGCCCGCTTCTCAAGGACTACGACTTGGATCCGGAGAACCTTAAAGGTCTCTACCCGGTCATGAGGACGTGGACCGCCGGAGTTGCCATAACTTTCTAAAACAGAGGAATGACGATCATGAAAACAATAAAATTCGGAATATTGGCGACGGCCCTTCTCGCGGCCGCGCAGGGGTGCTCGTTCCTGGACACGAGTCTTGACACGAAGCGTACCGGAGAGACCATCCTTACAGACAGGAACAGCATCTGGTATTTCGCCAACGCATGCTATTCCCCAATCATCAACGGTTATTCCGTCATTGACGGAAATCTTTTCGCGACAGCTTCCGATGAGGCTCAGCAGACATCCGCGGCTTCGGATGTGATCTATTTCAACAAAGGAATCGTGAACGCGAGCGTGAACCCGATCTCGAACCTCTACAACAACTGCTATGAGGGGATCCGCGCCGTGAACTTCTTCCTCGACTACATCGCTGACGGAAAAGGTGAGGAGATGCTTGCCCGTAACAGAAACCTTGTCACTGACGCCGTCAACTACAAGAGGGATCTCCAATCCCTTGAATGGTACACCGCGGAGGTCCACATCCTTCGCGCGTACTACTACGCCGAACTGGCCAAGATGTACGGTGGTGTGCCTATCGTGGAATCCACAATGGACAAGAGCGGAGGCTCTTTTGTGCCTCGTTCGACTTACGAGGAAGTCATCGACTACATCGTGGGTGAGATTGACGGGTGGAAAGACCGGCTGGCCTGCGACTGGAATGATTTCGCCGAGCGCGAGGGGCGTCTCACCCTTGGCGCCGCCCTTGCTCTCAAGACCAGGGTGCTGCTTTACGCCGCCAGTCCTCTCCACAACCCTTCAAACGACACGGGCAAGTGGATCAGGGCCGCCAAGGCCGCCAATGAGTTCCTCTCGAACTCTGACATCAACTATTCCCTTGACAGTGACTACGAAGGCTATTTCAGCGGTGCCACGTCACTGACAAGCCCGGAAACCATCTATGCCGTGCGCAGGGAAGCGTCGAACACCTTGGAGAAAGCGAATTATCCTATCGCCACCCAAGGCGGAAAGAGCGGAGTCTGCCCGACCCAGAACCTTGTGGACGCCTATGAATATGTCGGGACACCTAACGAGAATGATCCTTATGCCAACAGGGATCCGAGATTCTACGCTTCGATCGTCTATAACACCTGTACCTGGAACGGAAGGACGATAGCCGAGGCTCCGGGTGAGACGGATGACATGTCCAAGGCCAACGCCAGCAGGACAGGGTACTATCTGAGGAAATTCCTAACGGATGAGTTGAACCTGACACAAGGGCAGACCGCCCAGCATAACTGGGTGATGTTCCGTTATGCCGAGGTTCTGCTGAACTATGCGGAGGCTGTCAACGAGGCCTATGGCCCGTCAGTGGTTCCTGCCGGGTTTGTGATGTCGGCAAAGGCGGCCCTGATGAAGGTACGCGACAGGGCCAGCGTCAGCCTCCCTGAGATCAAGGCCGGCACGATCGAGTCGTTCAGGCAGGCTGTCAAGCACGAACGTCAGGTCGAACTCGCGTTCGAGGACCATCGGTACTGGGATCTGCTTCGCTGGAAGGATGCCTCCACTGTCCTGAATGAGCCTGTCAAGGGCGTTTCTGTCAGAAGAAGCGGTGAGGACTATGTTTACCGTACTGTCACGGTGGCATCCCGCACGTTCAACGAGCGTAACTACTATCTGCCTTTCAGCCGCTCTGAGGTGGAGAATTCAAACGGGACACTTCAACAGAATCCAAACTATTAGCAGACAATCACAATGAGAAACATAATACTTTCAGTCATCGCGGCGATGTCGGCCATGCTGGCGGTCTCCTGTCAGAAAGGGGACGGAGAGGCAGACTACGGCAACTCGCTCATATATATTCCTCAGGCTACAGTCAGCGCCGGCATCGACAACTATTATAACGTGCCTTCAGGCGGAGCCGAGAACACCCTTAATTTCGGAACTACCGAAACGGATGTGGACATTTATCTCGGAGTCATGCTTTCCGGAAAGAAGGCTGGTTCGGGATTCAGCGTGAACATTGTCGAGGACAGCGAGGCCTCCATCTCCGCCGCGGCCGCTCTTGGCGCCACTGTCCTGCCATCGTCAGCCTATGAGCTGCCGTCTGTCGTGAATGTGGCGTCGGGCAGGAATTCCGGCACATTCAGTCTCGTCCTCCACAAGGAGTTTGTCATGGAAAACGACGGAACATGCGTGCTGGCTCTCAGACTTGCCGACCCGTCTGCCTACGAACTGTCCTCCAAGGCGACGTCTGTGGTCGTTGTCATTGATGTTGACTCCCTCAAGAAATACTTGTGAATATGAAACGCTTTTTATTGACAATCATCTCGCTGGCGCTTGTGGCCACAGTGGCGGACGCTCAGATCATCTCGGTGGACGCTCCGGCATCAGCTCGGAAATATTCAAAAACGGAATTCACTGTTTCCTTGAAAGGGAAATGGGAGAATCCGTACCTTCAGGAGCAGGTGGCCCTTGACATGGTCCTGACTTCTCCGTCAGGAAAGACGCTTGTGCTCCCTTGCTATTATGAGAGCGGAGAAAGCGGAGAAAACAGCGAATGGAAAGCACGTTTCACGGCTCAGGAGACAGGAATATATTCATACACATTCCGTCTGTCGGAATGCGGAGGGCTCGTCTCGGAATCCGCTCCCGCATCCTTGAAGGTTAAGCCCGGAAAAGGCCATGGAATATTGCACACCAACGACAACTGGACGTTGAGGCATGATGACGGGACGTTGTTCCGTGGCATCGCTGAGAACATCTGCTGGGAGTCACGGGACAATGATGACTCGAAGTTTTTCAGTAAGCTGCATGAGCAGGCGGACCGGTTCAATTATGACGTGATGCTTCCGGACTTCGCCGCGAACGGTGGCAATTTCGTGCGTGTCTGGATGTGTTCGTGGAACTTTCCTATCGACAGGCAACGGGCTTTCAACAATTCCCGTTACACTGAGACGACCGGCTACATGAACGCCAGCGCCGTCAAGCGTCTTGACGATGTCATCACTTTGGCTGATAGTCTGGACATCAAGTTCATGCTCTGCATGGGTGCGGGAGATGTGGCCACTGACCGGAATTTCTTCGTCTCCGAGGAAGCGAAGACCCGGTTCAGAAACCGTCTGCGCTACATCGTGGCGCGCTGGGGCTACAGTCCGGCCATCGGAATGTGGGAGTTTTTCAACGAGATTGACAACATCCAGTTCCGTGACAAGAACAATCCTATCCCGGCGGAGGACATAGTGGGATGGCATACGGAGATGGCGAAGTACCTTAAGTCGATAGACCCTTTCGGACACATCACCACGACTTCCATCTCACACCGTGATCTTGCAGGTCTGAACTCGGTTCCGGATCTGGACATCAACCAGAAGCACATCTACAACGCCACGTCGGTCATCCCTGGGACTATCTCCGATTATGAGGCCCGTTTTGGAAAACCTTACGTCATCGGCGAGTTCGGCCGCGAATGGGACTGGTCGAAGAATTTCGATGATTTCGCGGACGAGATGGACGCTGACTTCCGCAGAGGCCTGTGGTACGGGATATTCTCTCCGACTCCTGTCACTCCGATGAGCTGGTGGTGGGAATATTTCGAGAACAGGAACATGGTCCCTTATTTCAAGGCTGTCCGCAAGGTCTCCGACATGATGCTTGCCGAAAGCGGCGGGAAATTCGAGACTGTGGAGGCTGTCTGTGACGGAGGCGAGGCCTTCGCGCTCAAATGTGGAAGGAAGACTTACGTGTATGTGTACAACCCTTCGGACAAACCGGTGACATCGGTCACCGTCAAATCTGACAAGAGGAATGTCTCGGATTTTGACTTCGCCTCTCATGATTTTACCCCTATCAAGTCTGACAGAACCCTGGAAAATGTCATCATCCCGTGCTCCATCCCAAGACTTGGGGAAGCCCTTTATGTAATCAAGTAAACCAAAATGAAACTCATTCTTCCGATAGCGATCGCTTTGTCATTGACATTGAAAATCCAGGCGCAGCAGCTGTACAGAAATAAGGCATCGGTCAATTTTGGCCTTACCAAGCCTATGGCACAGACAGAGTTGCCCTACTCGAAGGCTTCGCTGATTCTTCCGGAGAGGGTCTCAAAAGTCGAGACTGAATCAAGGCTGCTCCCGGTTCAGGACAATGTCTGGGAAATAGCCGGAGGGTGGGAACTGGCGAAGGCTGATGATGTTATCAAGTGTCTGGGAGACATCTTCTCCTTGGACTACGGCACTGGCTCGTGGTATGACGCTACTGTGCCAGGTACTGTTCTTACAACTCTTGTACAACAAGGAGTTTATCCTGATCCTTTCTTTGGTGTGAACAACCTGGCCATTCCTGATGATCTTTGCCGCAAGGAGTGGTGGTATCGAGCGGAAGTTACCCTGCCCGACGAGGTGTTGGCGAGACCGGAACTGGAGTTGCTGTTTAACGGAATCAACTACCGGGCAGATGTCTGGATGAACGGAGAGAAACTCGGTGGCATCTCAGGAGCATTTGTCCGCGGCCGTTTCGACATCACCAAGGTGGCACGAAAGAGGAATGTGTTGGCTGTGCGCATATTCCCTCCGTCCAACCCTGGCTTTCCTCATGAGCAGTCAAGTGTGTCCGGCAGAGGTCCCAATGGCGGTCAGCTATGCCTTGACGGGCCTACTTTCATAAGTTCTGAAGGTTGGGACTGGGTGCCGGGGGTAAGAGACCGGAACATAGGAATATGGCAGGATGTCAGACTGATTGCTTCTGAAGGTGTCACTATTGGAGACACGCAGGTTATCACTGATCTTCCGCTGCCGGACACTTCTTTCGCTGACATTAAAGTGGAGACATCCGTGAAAAACACTAAGTCTGAGGACGTGTCCGTGGTTTTGGTGGCTAAATTGGCCGATGAAGTCATCTCGAAAAACGTTGTCGTTCCCGCTGGGACTGAGACAAACGTTGTCTTTGAGCCTATTCGTCTGGAACACCCTGAATTATGGATGCCGAATGGTTACGGAGAACCGAACCTTTACGAGCTTTCTCTTACAGCCATATTGGGCGGAAAGGTCTCTGACGAACAGAACACCCGTTTCGGTGTGCGTGAACTTACCTATGAACTTACGGTGGATTCCGTGGATGAGAAAGATGTCCGTATAAATTTTGATCCGACTTCCGTGAGAGGGAACGGAGACATATTCGATAACCGTATGCTCCGGCCTGTCGGCCAGGAAGTTGTTGTTCCGTCGTTCCGCAAAGGAGTCGATTTGTCAGTGATAGACCGGATTGAAAGAGATGAGATGGCTCCGTATCTTGTGATTCGTTGCAACGGTGTCCGTATCTATTGCAAAGGCGGGAACTGGGGCATGGATGACATGATGAAGAGGGTTTCACGTGAACGTCTTGAACCATATTTCATCCTTCATAAGGAGGCTGGATTCACAATGATTCGCAACTGGACCGGGGAAAGCACTGAAGAGGTATTCTTTCAGCTTGCGGACGAGTATGGCCTGTTAGTCTGGAATGACTTCTGGATGTCAACGGAAGGGTATAATCTTGATCCTTTGGATGAGGATCTGTTCATGTCCAATGCTGTTGATGTGGTCAGGCGTTTCAGAAACCATCCGTCAATAGCTGTATGGTGCCCGAGGAATGAGGGGTATGCTCCGGAAAGTCTGGAGTGCCGGCTGTCAGCCATGCTTGCGTCTGAGGACGGGACGAGATATTACAGTCCCAACTCACGTTACTGCAACCTCCGGACAAGTGGGCCGTGGCATTATTTCACGGACGCCTCCAAGTACTACACGGAACAAGCTGCCGGGTTCAGCACCGAATTAGGCTCTCCGTCCGTTCCTACTGCAAGAACCATCCGTAAATTTATCGCGCCTGAGGATTTGTGGCCCATCAGTGAGGTTTGGCATTACCACGACCTGCATCCTGGGACATCGGCTTATGTGTCAAATGTCTCCCGGATGTATGGCGAGGCAACGGATCTGGACGATTTCTGCAGGAAAGCTCAGCTGATTAACTATGATTCTTACAGGGCGATGTTTGAGTCTTGGAACAGCCGCCTTTGGAACAACACGTCAGGCGTGCTGCTTTGGATGACGCATCCGGCTTGGCCTAGTATGGAGTGGCAATCATATTCCTATGACTATGAGACCTTCGGATCTTGGTTTGGATCCAAGAAAGCCTGCGAGCCGCTCCACGTCCAGATGAACCTGAATGACAGGAATGTGGTTGTCCTGAACAACACTCTTAAGGATGTTTCCGGACTTGATGTCCGCATACTGTGCCGTGACCTGAAGGGCAGAAGTCTGTACTCTCGTTCCTCAAAGAAAGTTATGTCCAAGGCTAATGCCGTGACCCCGGTCTTTATGGCTGAGATTCCGGTCTATGACGGAGTTTTCATCGCCAGGGTGTCTCTTTCCGACAGAAATGGGAAGAACATTTCGATCAATGACTATATCATTGATGGAAGCGGTCGTCAGGATTTCACGTGTCTGAACGAACTTCAGAAAGTCACGTTGAAGGCAGTCTGCAGGAAACAGGGCGGCTCCCTTGTCTGCCGGATTTCCAATCCGTCCAAGGCTCTTGCTGTAGGCGTGAAACTTAACATTGAGGATGTCTCGTCAGGAGAACAGGTCCTCCCGGCAGTCTTCTCGGATGGCTATTTCAACCTTTATCCAGGAGAGACAAGGGAAGTTACGGTGAAATATACCCATGATTGTCCCGTCAGACTCTCTGCTGAAGGTTACAATGTGAATCAGGTGGTGATATGATGATGTCTTTGATGATTTTTCTGGCTGCAGCTTTTCTCAACATGCTCAGCCTTGACGGAAACTGGGAATATAAATCCTCGGTGGAAAACACATGGCATACCGGAACTGTCCCCGGATGCGTGCATCTGGACTTGATGTCATGTGACCTTATCCCGGATCCATATTACGGTAGTAACGAGAAACTTGTCCAATGGGTAGGGGAAAAGGACTGGACCTATCGCCGCACATTCAATGTAGGGGATGACATACTTAAAGGACGTCATCAGACCTTGGTTCTGGAAGGAGTGGACACCTATGCGGAGGTTTACCTTAATGGTGAACGGGTGCAGGTCTGCGATAATATGTTCCGGACGTGGACGGTGGATGTGAAGGATCGTCTGAAGAGGGGTGACAATACCATCACGGTTGTTGCCTCTCAATCAGGGACAATGACTTTGCGCATTGAATCGGATTCTGTGATCCGTGGCTTACACATCAGTTCGGATTACTGCGATCTGAAACCAAGCGATGACTATCTGACTATCGTGCCGGGCTATCCGCGAGTGGTCGAGGTGGCTTCGGTGCCCTTGGAGGATTTGAAATTCACTTCTCTTAATCAAATTCTGTAATATGAGGAAAATCTTTATTTCGTTGTCATTAGTCTTGATGGCATTTTTGAGTCGCGCTCAGACCGTTGAGTCGTGGATAACGACAGCGGGTGGTGAAATGCTCCTTGAGAAAGACCGGCCAACGGAGTTCCAAGCCAAGCCGGAAGGGCGGAGGGTTCCTATAGTGGTGGACTCAAGGCAGACCTATCAAAGTATGGAAGGCTTTGGCTTCGCCCTTACCGGTGGAAGTGCCGAACTTCTTATGAAGATGACACCGAAGGCCAGAAAAAACATCCTGAATGAACTTTTCTCCCGGGATTCCTTGGGAATCAGTTACATCCGCCTGACGGTCGGAGCTTCCGACATGAACGGTACCGTGTTCTCCTATGATGACATGCCGGAGGGCAAGACGGACTTCACCCTCAAACATTTCTCGCTGGCGAATGACCTGGGTGATGTCGTGCCGGTCATGAAGGAGATTCTGGAGATAAATCCGGACATCAAGATAATGGCCTCGCCTTGGTCCGCCCCGGCCTGGATGAAGGAGGAATATGATGTCCGTGGACCGAAGCTTCGCAGGGACTGCTACGATGTCTATGCCCGTTACTTCGTCAAGTATATTCAGGAGATGGCAAAGCAAGGCATCAGGATTGACGCGCTTACCATTCAGAATGAGCCCCTAAACAATCGCAACACTCCGAGCATGCCATGGGATCCGCAGGATCAGACCGAGTTCATCCGGGATTATCTTGGGCCGCATTTCCTCTCCGAAGACATTGACACAAGGATAATCCTGTTCGACCATAACTGTGACCGTCCGGACTATCCTCTGGCCATCCTGTCCGACCCTGAAGCGGCGATGTACGCCTCCGGAGTGGCCTTCCATCACTATATGGGAGATGTCTCCGCGATGTCGCAGGTGCATTCGGCCCGTCCGGACAAGGATATCTATTTCACTGAACAGATGATTGTGGACAGGGGTGGCTCCGTTTCAAGGAACATCGCCCCGAACGTGAAGCGCATGCTTATCGACATTCCGAGGAATTGGAGCCGGAACGTGATTCTGTGGAATCTTGCCGCTGACCCCGAGGCCGGCCCTCACACCGGTAACGGTGGCTGTCCGTTCTGCCATGGAGCTATCACGATTGACGGTGACAAGGTTTCCAGGAACATCGCGTATTACACTATCGCCCATGCCTCGGCCTTTGTGCCGTCAGGGTCGCTTCGGATCGCCTCCACGGCTCCGGAAGACCCCGCGATGATGCTGTCAGAGGACGAGCAGCATCCGGGTGTCATCCGTGTGAATCACTACGACCGTTCCAACGTGCTTCCGAACGTTGCCTACAGCACCCCGGACGGAAGGCTTGTGCTGATTGTGTCCAATACCACATCAGCCGCGGTAACCTTTAATATTCAACACAATGGCAGGTACGCTCCTTTCACTCTGGAGAGTGGTGCTGTTGGAACTTATATTTGGAAATAAAATGAAAAGATTGATTATCATCACGTCGGCTTCATTGCTGCTGACCATGTCGCTCAGCGCGCAGAATAATTTCTCCACCCAAGGCTGGTGGGAGCCGGCGGGAAAAAACTATCCTTTGGTGGAGAACGGCTCCATCACGTTCCGTCTAAAAGCTCCGGAGGCGAGGGAGGTGACTCTCCTCTTTGATGAGTGGAACATCCTGAAACAGGACATGACACGCGGGCAGGACGGAATATGGGAGACCACCGTCTCTGGCGTGAAACCAGGAGTCTATGAATATAAATTCGTTGTGGACGGCAATGTCGTCCTTGACATGAAGAACCCTTCTGTGAAGTTCGGCACGGAGATCTATGCGAACACGGTTGAGGTGACCGGGGCCGAGCCTCGTGTCGATCAGCGTGTCCTGACCGGCAGCCAGGTGGATATTCTTAGCTACAGGTCATCATCCTTGGGCAGGTACCGCAGAATCTGGGTTTATGTCCCGGAGGCATATTTCCGGAACAAAAACAAGAAATTTCCTGTTTTGTACCTTCGGCATGGAGGCGGTGATGACGAGAGCAGCTGGGTGAGAAGCGCCAACGCCGACGCCATCATGGACAACCTCATCGCTGCCGGTAAGGCAGCACCGATGATAGTCGTGATGACGAACGGCCTCACAGACGGATCCTGGGCCGGTGGCAGCTCTCCGGAAGGCATGAAAACCCTGGAGACGGAACTGCTCTCGGATGTCATCCCGCTGGTCGAGTCCCGGTACCGTGTCAAGAAAGACCGCCGGCACAGAGCCATCGCCGGGCTGTCGATGGGCGGAGGCCAGTCTTTCGTGATCGGCCTCAGAAACCTTGACAAGTTTTCGGCCATCGGAGAGTTCTCGTCAGGCCTTCTCAGTGAACCGTTCGACTACGAAAAGTACGGCATTGACCCGGATTCTGTGAAGATCAATGATTCGTTGAACCTGCTATGGGTCTCCTGCGGAACATTGGACACACGTTGGAATGGTCATCAGGCTTTTGACGCCGACCTTACCAGGCGTGGCATCCGTCACACTTTTGACAGTTCCGGGTACGGCCACCAATGGCAGTTTTGGAGAGAGCAGCTGGCTCTTTTCGTACAACAGGTCTTTTAGAAGATAAAAAAGTATGCGCAATATGAAGACAATCAAAAACTTGCTTTTCCTGATGTTCTTTTTCGCCGCCTGCGGTGATCTGACTGAGATTCCGGATGTGGAACCGTCAGGAAAGGATGATCCTGCGAAGGAGGAGGAATTCAGATTCTCCGGAGATGTCACATTCTCGGCCACAATCGAGGACCTCGCCGACGGAACCACGCAGACATGGACCCAGGGTGATGAGATCCTGATTTACGACGGAACCAAGAGCCAGGCTTCGAAGAATGCCTTCGAAGGCCAGGTGGGACAGTATTCAATGAATGTCACCGACGGGGCCACCGGATTCGTGGCCTACTATCCTTATTCGGAAGATGTCAGAATCGACGGGACAACCGTGAACGCCTCTGTTCCCGTGGATCAGACGGTGGAAGGAAATTACTCATCACGTGTGGCGAAGTCATCCTCCTCGGTCCTGTTCTTCAACAATCTTACCGGGCGTCTGGGCTTTGAGGTGGAGATGGACGGAGTGAAGAAGGTCACCCTCAAGTCATCCGTTCCTGTGGCCGGAGACATCAGCGTTGACTTTTCCGGCTCAATCCCTGTCGTCACCGCCGCAGCGACCGAAGTCACTCTCAGCGGAGACTTTCAGAGAGGGGAGACGTACTGTTTCACCCTCGCCGCCGGACATCTTGGGGACTGCTCGCTGTCCTTGTCTGACGGAGAGACAGTCATATCACATTACACCGCCGAGAATCTGTCTCTTGGCGCCGGGGCCACACTGTCGTTGGGTGCGATGATCGAGGATGTCCCGACCTACACTGTCTCGAATGTCTGGGTCTATGGTGGAACCGGCCCTGAGTACGGAGGCGGCAAGCTATACGATCTTCTTGAAAAGGAGGAGTACTTCAACAACGAGGATGGCAGAGGTGTCTCGGCCATCAAGGATAACTATTTTGAGCTGCGTCACAACGGTGAGTTCGTCAATTGGGCCGGCGAGGACGGCAGGAACTGGTGGATGGTATATTCGGGAGCCAACAACCCGGTCAACGGCAAGGACATAGACCTCAAGGAGTTCTATGAGCTTATCCCTCGCCACAAGGCGACATATTCAGTGGATGCCTCCGGCAGGATCGTTTTCACCCGCGCCGATGGAAAGGTGACCGAAGGACGGATTGTGCCTGCCGGCAGATGCGCGCTCTCTGAATATGGGCATGAGGTTGATGTGAAAAACCTTGCCATAAAGTTCACTATCAGCGGCGGTCATGACGACTGGAACAACATGTACAATGAATATAACGCCATAGCCTGCCGGCCAAGGGTTGTTCTCGTCGAGCTCACTCCGATGGAGACGACTTTCCACACTCCGGAGGCGTCGTGCACCGTGGATGAGGACTTTGAATATGTCGCCCCTCTGGAACCGGACCAGAAGTTTGACTTCGACTCGTTCCCCGGTTCGTGGAATGTCCGTGGAGGCAACAGTTCCCCGTACGGTATCTGGGTCCTTGGCGGCACCGGTGACGATCCGGCCTTCATCAGCCCGATAGACAAGAGTTGGGTTTGGGATGACTCTATCTGGAAGGAGTCTGACAATGGATTGGTTATCAAGGTCAAGGAAAGGACGAACACAGTCATCAAAGGTACGACGAATTACTGGTGCGGAGCCGATGGCGCTTTCTGGAACTATAAATGGAAGGGCACTGAGGATCTTTCAAAGTTCTACGGTCTGCTTCCTCATGGTGAATATGAATTTACCCTTGACTTGGCCACGTTCGTGATCACGTTTGGCAACGGAGCCAAGGCCAATCTGCTCGCGCCTGGCACCCACACATTCATCCACGGCAAGACCTTGGACATCCCTGACGGCATGTTCGGCTTTGATTTCGAGATCGGCACCGATGACATGGAGACTCCGTCACCGTCCCGCTGGACCGACATCGACAGGTTCGTTTACGGTCCTCGCGACTATGTGATGATTTTTGAAAAGGAATAATAATTTGTGTAAATTGCGGTCATCTTCCCTTTCGTGAATGTTGAAGGGGAAGATGGCTTGTTTATATTCATCGATCATGACACAGGAAACGCATCAGGATTATCAGCCGCTGATGACCTCCGTCCACAAGGAGGTCACTCCGTTGACAGAGGAGAACTGTCTGTATGTGATAGCAAGGAAGAAGGATAGTTTTGATTTTCCAATACACACCCATGATGTCTTTGAACTGAATTACGTGGAAGGCGCTTCCGGCGCTTTCTGTGTCGTGGGTGACTCGATGCGTGAGATCACTGACTATGAGCTTGTCCTCATCTCCGACACTGACCTGCCTCATGGCTGGCTGAACGGCAATATGAAGCCGGATGGCATGGTCAGCGAGATCACGATCCAGTTCGCCGGAGAGACATTGAGCGGCTCACTGTTGAACAAGATCCAGTTCAGGAGTGTGAGAAGGATGCTGGAACTGGGACGGAACGGAATCTCTTTCTCTGTCGCCACGATTCTGAAAGTGCGCTCTTTGCTTCATTCCCTTGCCAACGAGACCAAGGGTTTCTACATGATGACGACTTTCCTGAATCTGCTCTACGAACTTTCACTGGATCCGGAGATGGAAGTCCTCTCCGGCAAGTCGGTCGAGAGAGTCGAGATGAAAGGTACATCCAAGAGGATCAGCCAGGTCTGCGACTACATTGAGCGTAACTACGCCGGGCCTATCACCTTGAAGGATGTCTCGGAGGTCGCCTGCATGTCTGAATCCGCGTTCTCGCGCTTCTTCAAGGCCGGCACGGGGAAGAACATCTCCAACTACATCATTGACCTGCGCATCTCCAAGGCCTGCCGTGAACTGATCAACACGAACAAGACCATCTCCGAGATCTGTTTCTCGACAGGATTCAACAACATCTCCAACTTCAACCGGCAGTTCAAGAAATCCAAAGGACGTTCCCCGAAGGATTTCCGTGAGCTCTACCGCAAGAAGCACGTGCTTGTGTAAAACACAAACATAAGCTCAAGCGCGAGGATCACCGCCAGGTTGACCAGAACCCAACGCATCACCTTAGGCAGCCCCTTCCAAAGATTGGACGAGGACTCCTCTGTCTCCTGTGTGTCAGGTCTTGCCGTCATGTCATTCTCCCGCTTGACCGCCAAAGCATCCTGAATATCACACATCCTGCTTCTGGTAAGAGGATAGAAGAAGATCACGATGACCGCGATGCCCGCCACGGCCGCCGGAATCCAGCTCATCAGCAGCCACAATCCATTGATGGCTTCCGGAGTCTGGACCGCTCCCGGGCTCGTGTTGTAGCCGAACGCCTTGAGAAGCCACATCACGGCGAAACCACCGAACGCACCTCCGAATTTCTGGGCCATTGAGGCGGATGAGAATATCAAACCGGTGGATGCCGTGCCGTCGCGGTTCTCCGCGAAATCGCTCACATCGGCGTACATGCTCCAGACAAGAGGGGAGATCACACCTGTGAATATGCTGATGACGACCTGGAGAATCAACATCCAAAAATATCCGCCTTGACTGATAGGAATATAGAAGAACAAGGCGCTGAACAGAATCAATGCAGCGAAAGACAGCATGTAGGTGCTCTTCTTTCCGAACTTCTCGGAAAACGGAACCGCAAGAGCCACCCCGACCATATTGCTGACCTCTCCTATCGAAAGGAACAGTCCGGCATAGAACAGGAAGCTGAACGGGCCAAGATTCAGGTTGACATTCTGTCCGATGACATCATTGAAGAAATAGGCCGCCACGCTGCCACGCACTGTGCTGAACAGATTTGAGCAGATCGCCGCACCGATGAGGATCCACCACGGGGCGTTCCTCAAAAGGGATTTCAGGTCGCTGCCCACCGATGCCTTGCTGACCGTGTGCAGTTTCTCCTTTGTCATCCTGAAGCATAGCAGGAAGAGAAGGAGACAGAAAGCGGCCACCACGATCATCGCGTTTCTCCAGCCGGCAGGGGAGTCGTAACCGCCCAGAATCCGGCACAGAGGCTCCCAGCAGAACAGGGCCAGAAAACTTCCGCCGTAAGCGAAGAACATCCTGAACGAACTCAGGACGGTCTTTGAGTTGGATTCATCCGTCATCACGCCCAGCATGGCTCCGTAAGGGACGTTGATGCCGGTATAGACAGTCATCATAAGGATGTAGGTCAGGTACGCCCAGACAAGCTTGACGGTCGGTGACGCGGCCGGGGTGGAGAACAGGAATATTCCGCTCAAGGCGAAAGGAACCGCCATCAGAAGTAGGTAAGGACGGTACTTCCCCCACTTTGTCCTGGTTCTGTCAGCCAGTACGCCCATCATGGGGTCGCTCACGGCGTCCCAGATTCTGGTCACTACAAGAAGAAGCGCCACCTGGTCCAGAGTGAGCCCGAAAATGTTGCTGTAGAAGAACGGGAGATAGTAGGAGAAGATCTTCCAGAACATTGAGGATGACATGTCTCCTAAGCCGTAGCCTACTTTCTCGCCGAGTGTGGTTCTTAAATTTCCCATCAGAGTTGATTATTGTTCAAGCATATGCAAAATTACGCACATACCGAAAGGTAAACAAATACAATTTTGATATTTATGACACTTATTTTTGCAATCACTCCGCATGCCTCTTCATCTCATCGGAGAATTTGGTAACTTTGGATCACTATGGACAGAAAATCAATTCTTGCGGAACTGGAGGGAGACATCCTTCCTTTCTGGATGCGGCGGATGACCGACCCCAAGGGCGGCTTCCTCGGCAGGATGAACGGCGACGGCTACATTGTTCCGGGATCGGAGAAAGGAGCGATCCTTAACTCACGCATTCTCTGGACTTTCGCCTCCGCGTACAGAGTACTCGGAAAAAAGGAATATCTCGACACGGCCACCAGAGCCTACCACGAGATTCGCGACCGCTTCACTGACAAGGAATATGGCGGGATCTTCTGGAGCCTCGACTCCGAAGGCCGCCCGAAGGACACGAAAAAGCAGTTTTACGCCATTGCTTTCGCGATCTACGGTTTGTCTGAATATTTCAGGGCCACAGGCGATGAGGAGGCACTGGAACTCGCCAAGTCTTTCTATCACAGCATAGAAGAGCACAGTTTAGACCCTCGCTGCGGAGGTTACATCGAGGCCTGCACCCGTGAGTGGGGAACGATCGAGGATATGCGTCTTTCCGACAAGGACCAGAACGACGCGAAGACGATGAACACCCACCTGCATATTCTTGAAGGGTACACCAATCTTTACAGGGTGTGGAAGGATTCCGGACTGAGAGGAAGGCTCTTTGGACTCATCAACATATTTATTGACAGGATTATACGCCCGGACGGGCATCTCGGCCTTTTCTTTGGGGATGATTGGGCTCCGCATTCCACCGCCGTTTCCTATGGGCACGACATCGAGGCTTCCTGGCTTCTTGACGAGGCCACTGAAGTGCTGGGCGACAAGGAGTTTGACGCCAAGGTCAAGTCAGTCTGCGCCAAAGTCGCCGCCGCCGCGATGGAAGGCTTTTCCCGCGAAGGCGGAATGATCTATGAATATGATCCCGCGACCGGCCGTAGGGATTCCGACCGTCACTGGTGGGTCCAGGCAGAGACCGTTGTCGGCTGCTTGAACCAGTACCAGAAAACCGGGGAAGCTACATGGTTGGAATCCGCTGACAATGAATGGTCTTTCATTCGTCACCACCTGATCCGCCCCGGCGGCGAATGGTACTGGAGCATCCACCCCGACGACACTCCGAACACCACCGACGACCTCGCCGGTTTCTGGAAGTGCCCCTACCACAACGGCCGTATGTGCCTTGAGGTCCTCGAAAGGGGGCTCTGTTCCATGCGCTGACGCTTCCGTACGGCTATCTGGAATAAATTACGGTAATTATATACGTACGAGTTGACTGTCTTCCTCTGTACCGGAGCCGCCGACTCTTTGGTACGCAAATATATTCGCACCCGGAACATAAACTCGCTGACTGTCAGATGGATGATGTTCTAGGTACGCAAGGATTATCGCATCTGGAAGTTCGGGACACCAACAGAGCGCTCTGCCCCTAAATTTTCTGTGACTTAGAGGGCAAGGTTATTGACTTTGATCTTTAACCTGTAGATCGCGATTGTTGTGCTCTCATCGTTTTCTATCGGGATATAACTGCTTCCATAGTAGTATCCGTCAGAATATCCCAGAAAATTGAAAAACGAAGGGACGTCAACATCCGCCACAAGATCGTGGCCCTTATATATTTGCATGCCGGACTCCCCGTTTTTTGCACTTTTTATGTAAGTTCGGCATAAGACATCGGAGCCGGGAATGAACCGCAACCCGGTATTGAAGCCGACATGCTGAAGATCCTTCTCGAATAAGGTGGAATTGTCAATCTTTCTTGATACCGTGTAGTCACGATCAATGTCTTTACATTCGTATCCAATTGTGTACAGAGGTTTATCCGGCAATTGATAAACGTAGATCAGTGAGTCAACCGTGTGGTTCACATACATTCTATCTCCCTCGATGGCATATTGGAAGAACTCTAAATGAGGTGTAGGTGAGACTTTGTAGATTTCAGGGAAATGTCCAAACACATCGACCACTTTCATTTGATTCTATGGCCGAGGATTATGATGAAATCCTTATTAGTATCGTCCAATCGTTCTACCTGTTCGTTAAGATAGTTGTATGTGTCTTTTAGTCTGGAATACTCAGACGACTGTCTCGGTCTGGACCCACCAGTGGCGGCCGGAATCCCGGCGGCTTGTTCTACTGGACCGGCCAGAACTACCGTGGCGAACCTAACCCGATGGTCTGGCCGGCCACCGGCTCCCAGTTCGGAATCCTGGACTACTGCTGCTGCCCGAAGGACGAGGCGTTCAGTGGCAAGCCCTGGTCATCGTCCGTTCGGTTGAAGGCTCGACAGGACCGGTCAGAATCCAGACAGGCGACCAGATTACCGAGATAGAGGTCATCTGAACTTTATTTCTGCTCCAGTACTTTGATGTCGATTTTGTAGATACCGTCGTTCATGTAGCCGTACTGGAATGAAGGCAGACAATAGACAGCGTATAGCTGGAAATGCTTGTCGTCCAGTTTGAGGTTCTGTGCGTCATACTTTGAAAAATCGCGTCCCCATTTGTAATCACTTGGGAAATATGCGTACGCCATGTACTTGCCGTTGAAGAGCATGCCTGTGGGAAATTCGTTGAAGATGATGTGGTTTCCCTCGCAGTGGAACTCCACGTAGTCCGGCGTGCTGCCCATCCATCCGTTGGCGGCATATTCCTCGGCTACCAGACCTTCACGGTATGGATCCATGACACGGTATATCTCCTCCCCGTCCGCCTTGTAGATTTCAGTCCCGTAGGCCTTCTCGAAGATGCATTCATCGAAGTAGTCGCAGTCTCCGTATTTTTTGAACACCAGTTTCTTTGTCACGGTCACAGTGATCGTGCTTCGTCCGGAAGGGGAGACTCCATCGATGATGTCCAGTCTCATCCTGTATTTCTCGGAAGTCTTCAGTTTGCCTGTGTCGCTGAACCTCAGGCGTACCAAGGCCTTGCACGAATTAGGTGAGAAAGTGACCTTGGACGACACCAGTGAGAACACATCGTTAGGATCAGCGTCTTCCCAGACAGGAGTTGACGCGTCCTGCGGTGCGGTGTCGTACTTGAATGACACATGAGCCTGCTCCGCCGTGCCGTTGACACCTCTGTAGACAGGGATCTCCAGAGTGCCTTTGTCATCGGAAGATACCTCCGCGTAGAGCACGTTTGAGGCGAAGGCGAATCCGCTTTCGCCATCGTAGAGGGCACCTTCATTCTCTCTTGTGCAGGACAACAGCGCCATGGCCGCGACGCTCGGGAAGATATATTTTAATACATTAGTTCTGAACATAAGGATTCTGGTCTTCGGGATTGATGTTTGGATTGTTGTCTATTTCCACCTGGGGTATCATCAGGATGCATTCGATGTAGTCCGCCGGGAAATTGAGATAATCCGGATACTTGCTGAGGTAGTTGGTGTGATTGGATTCCTCGCCGTTCACTTTCCAGTACCGTGTCCAGCCTTTGGCGAGCCTGAGAATGTCGAAGATCCGTCCAGTCTCGCCCCAGAGCTCGATTCTGCGTTGCAGCAGGATTTCGTCCAAAAGAGTCTTCACGGTTCCTACAGTGCCGAAAGTCTGTTCGTTTCCTCCTAGCGTGTCCAATGTGCCGCTCCAATTGGAATCCCGGCGGCTCATGATCTCTCCAAGGGCGCTCTTGGCCTCGTTGTCGTTGCCCATGCGGCAAAGCGCTTCGGCAAGGATCAGGTAAGCCTCCTCAAGACGCATGAATATGTAGTCCCCTTTGTAGGAATTCTGATCCGCCCATTGGAACTTGAACTGGTTATAGTTGATGTTGGCTCCATATTTCCATTCCTTCTCGCTCACGCCTATGTCTCCGTTCCACCATCCCTTTCGGATGTCGGAGTCGGGAATCTGGGCATATAGCCAGTTGCTTATGCACTTGGGGGATTCCGCCGCATAATAGACGTTGGTGCATGCGTCCATGTTCGAGAAGAATGAGGCGAACACCGTTGACTGGTCGGAGATGATCTCCGCACCCCACATCACCGAGGACGAGCTGACGCTGTTGAACGGAGTCTTTCCTGTGGTCCAATCAGTGGTGCTGTCGTCAAATGTGCCTTTGGTCACGGTCGCATCCAACTTGGAGAGCAGCGATGCGTAGGGAGTGCTGATCGCTCTTTTGGCTGCCACAACCGCTTTGTTCCAGTCGTTCTCGACCAAAGCCACACGGGCCTGGAGCAGACTTGTGGAGTAGAGATCGAGATTGGAGATATGTTTGCGCTTGACACCGCATTCCTCGAACAGAGAGACCGCTGTCTCAAGATCCTCGTCTATCCGGGCATAGACTTCTCTTACCGGGCTGCGCTTCCTGCCTTTGCTTGACGCTGTTGTCGGCTCGGTGTAGATCGGCACACCCGGAAGGTCCTCATGACCGACCAATGTCTGCTGGAATGACTGGATCAGCATGAAGTAGCTGAACGCCCGCGCCGCGTATGCCTGCGCTGTCGTGCATTTGATTTCATTCTCGTCTCCTGTGGCTGTCTCCGCCGCTGAGATTATGTGGTTGACGTTGCTGATGATTTCGTAGAAATATTCCCATGTGAAGTAGCAACGCCAGATTTTGCTGGTGTAGCGGCTGCGCTGGTCGTAGTTGTAGTCCTTCCAGAACCATCCGGCACCTTGTGCTGTCTGCACCATGTCATCGCCCATCAGGTCGGCGGCAAGTGTCACCGCCATGTTGCCGAAGCATTGATGAGCGTTGGCGGAGACGAAGTCAAGACGGTTGTACATTGTCGAATATACTCCGTTCATCGCGACTTGCAGGCCTTCCGCGTCCGCAAGGATCCTTTCCTTGTCCACATCTGTGGTGGGGGAGGTCTCCATCAGCGAGGAACACGCACCAAACATCGTGGCGGACAATATGATAATGATTGGAAATCTTTTCATGAAGCTTAGAATTTAATGTCCACACCGAGTGAGACCGTACGGTTCGGAGTGTAGGTGTAGGAGGTTGAACCTGAGAAACTGCTCTGTGGATTTAGCCCCTTTAGGGCGCTCAGCATCAGGAGGTTGTCTCCGGAGGCGTAAAGACGGAGAGAACGGATATGGTATTTCTCCAAACTTGCGGACCTGAATGTGTAGCCTGCCGAGACGCTCTTTATGCTGAAGTAGGAAGCGTCGATGAGGAATCGATCGTTGATGACGGTCGTGGCGGTTGTGGTGACCTTTGGAACGTCGGTGATCTGCCCGGCTTCAGTCCATGCACGCAGCGAGTTTACGTGATATGTCTGCCCCACGTAAGACGGTTCCATCATGGAACGATAGGTGCTGTCATAGATCTTGCCGCCCAGCGAGTAGGTGAACAATGCCGAGAGATCAACGCCTTTTATGTGAAGATTGGATGACAGGGAACCGTAGATGGTCGGGATCCTGCTGCCGCAAAGCCATTTGCAACCTGACGCTATGGTCGCGTCGTTGGTCACATACTCGCTGCCTTCGATCCTCTTGCCGTCAGTGTCTTTCATGTAGGCCAGGTAAAGCTGTTCTCCTGTAGCCGGATCGACACCTGCGCTGCGGGCCATGTAGAATGTGTTGACGGTCTCGCCTTCGCGGATCAGATACACACCGTTGTTGATGTCCTCGCCGTTGCCGGTGAGCGCCACCACCTTGTTCCTGACGGTGGATCCCATAACCGACACGTTCCAAAACACATCCGGGGTGTTGAGAATGTCGTAACCCAAGGTTATGTCCATACCTGTGTTGTACATCTTGCCGACATTGGCATAATAGCCGGGAAAGCCCAAGGAAATGGCGATGGGATATTCAAGCAGCATGTCAGTCGTGGTCCTCTTGTACCATTCGACGGTTCCGCTCAGCCGGTTGAACATCTTGAACTCGACTCCAAGGTTGATGTTGCCGTTCTTCTCCCACGTCACATTCTTGTTTTCGAGTGAGGAGATGATGGCACCTGAATATGTCGCGTTAGGGTAGGTCATGTCGTAGAGTGCCTGCCATGCGTAGTAGGAACCGATGTTGTCGTTGCCTTGCACACCGTAGCTGGCTTTCAGCGTCATGTTGTCCATCCAGTCGATTTCTTTCATGAATGGCTCCTGTGAAATTCTCCATGACGCGCCCAAAGACCAGAATGTGCCCCATCTGTGCTCCCTGATGAACCGTGAGGATGCGTCCATACGCAGACTGCCGGACAGGTAGTACTTGTCGGAGAAGTCATAGTTCGCCCTGCACAGCCACGAGTTGATGCTGTACGTGTCTCCTGTTGAGGTCGCGTCCGCGATGGTGGATCCCATCCCAAGCTCATCGAACTTGTCGAACGGGAATCCGGTTCTCTGTCCCATCAGGTAATGGGCCTCGCTGTTGTAGAATTCGTGCCCGGCCATCATGTCGATGGTGTGCTCACCGAAGCCGTGTCTGTAGGAAAGCAGTTGATTCCAGGTGTAGCTGCGCGTGCGTTGATGTTCCTTGGTCAGACGTCCGGTTCCGGCGGCGTTTCCGTTGTTTCGGTTGTACATCGTGGTGTTGTTCTCGTTCACGATGTCAGCGCCCAGGGAAGTGCTTAGTTTAAAGTCTCCGAATTTTATTCCAAGATGTCCGCGCAGGTTCACGTTGTCACTGATCATGTAGTAGTCGTCATCGAAAAGGGTTGCGATGCAGTTTCGGTTGTTCTGCGCCCCCGCCGGCCTTGAGGAACCATAGTCAAAGACTCGCTTACCGTTGTCCATTATCGCGTTCCCGTCGGAATCGACCTCGTACACCGGGTAGATCGGGGCCATCATCATGGCGGTGTACCAGATGTTGTTGGCCTCGGTCCCGGACGCTCCGAGATAGTCGCTTCTTGTGTTGGAATAATTGGCGTTGAGGCCGAACTCCAACCATTCATAAGGAGTGAATTCGGCTCCGAGTCTGGCTGTTATGCGTCGGAACGAAGTTGTCGTGATGGTTCCGTTCTCGTCGAGGTAGCCGAGCGACGCCATGTATTTGCTTACGTCTGAAGCCCCTGACATGGAGAAAAGATATTCCTGACGTGTCGGCAGCTTGGCTTTGGCCTCTCCAAGCCAGTCCGCGCTGTATCTTGTCGCCGCGTCTGAGACAACCTTCCCGTCAGCGCCGAACAGGTTCTCTACATCCTTGTCGAAGATGTTGTACTTGTTGTTGATGCCGAGAACGTTCTTGGAGAGGCGTGATGGAGTCAAGGTGGCGGCCTCGCCGGGAAGATGTCCTTCCGTGTAGACGAGATCATTGTACGTCGCTCTGTACATCTGTTCCATGTACTGTGTGGCGTTGACGGTTTCGTACGGGCTTATCGCCATGGAGTTGAAGCCGACACGGGCGGTGAAGTCTATGGCGATTCTTTCATCGGAGCTCCCACCGCTCTTGGTTGTCACGATGACCACACCGTTGGCTCCTCTGGAGCCGTAGAGCGCTCCGGCAGACGCGTCCTTAAGCACTGACAGGCTTTCAATGTCGTTGGGATTGAGGGAATTGAGACTTCCATCGTAAGGGATGCCGTCCACCACGATGAGTGGAGAACTGCTTGCGTTGATCGATCCGAATCCTCTCACCATTATGCCGGATCCGCTTCCTGGCTGCCCGCTTCCGGATGTTGTCATCACTCCTGACATCTGTCCGTCAAGCATCCTGGAGACATCCGCGACAGGCCTGTCCCGTAACTTGTCACCCCTTATCGTTTCCGCTGAACCGGTGAATGACTCTTTGGACGCCGTTCCGTACGCCACAACAAGCACATCATCAAGGACGTTCACATCGGCTGTCATCGCGACATTGATTGTGGTGCGCCCATTCACCGCAATGGTCTGTTCCTGCATTCCGAGGCATGAGAACACCAATGTCGCGTCAGAAGGGACGGATATGGAATATTTCCCGTCAATGTCAGTGATTGAATGGTTGCTTCCGTCTTTCTCGAGGACGGCGACCCCGGGAAGTGGCGCGTTGCCAAAAATATCAGTCACCTGACCGGTGACTGATATCTTCTGTGCCGACAACGGCAGTGTCGCCGCTAACAGCGTCAGCAACGTGAGCAGAATTGTTTTCCTTCTCATATTACTCCTTTATGCAACGGGTGGCCGCGCCGTATGATCGGTTGAGCCCTGATTCGCTGGCAGGATTACCCCATGCCATGTTCTCATAAAACACAGTGTTGGAATTGTCTGAACGAGTGTTGTACAGCGCGCTTCCGCCCACGCTTTGTAGCGTGCCCTTGGTAGGGTCGATGTTGCCGACCAACGGGAACCAATATTCCCTGCCGGCTTTCGTCTTGTAGCGGAAACCGATGCTCTTGTCGTAATCCTGATACCATGGGTATGACTCATCGTATTTGCTGTCATCGTTCAGCTTGCCGGCTTTCTTGTACTCGGTTCTGAAGCCCCATCCGTTTCCTGCGGCAGGCATCCACCATCCTTCGGGGCATGGGTCGTAGATTGTCTTGGCATTGGTCTTGCCGCCCCACAGGTCGTTGTTCTGCAGGGACGCCTTGTCGGTGAGCCAATCTACAGCCGGCCAGGAACTTGACGGCGCATAGTAGAACACGTCCGGATGCTCTATGGCCAATTGGAGGTTGGTGCTTGTGTTGTCGTTGTATGTCGGCCTTAGCTCTGTCTTAACATAGATCTGGTTGCCGTTGATGTCATACAGGCGCTTCTGAACGCTGGATTCCACGTCATCTCCTCCCGGGAACGGATCCTTACGTCCCCACTGGTACATCAAACCAAGGGCGTCCTTGCTGTACTTTTCCGCACTCAAAGCTCCGAGATTGCGGTCCATGTATTTGTAAGTAATGCCGTTGGCGTCCGTCCATTCAAAGATGTCGGCCTCCGGGTCGTAGCCTGTCACCCAGACGTGCCAGCTCCACACGATCCTGTCACCGTCGCGTGCGGCGACCACCGCGTTGCCTTCCTTGCCGTCTGCAAGCTTGACCACGACAACACCTTCGTTTCCGTTTCCTGAGACAGAACTTACAAGCCCAATGGCGTCCTGCCAGACAAGAGTGGCGTTGTCAAACTCCAATGCTGTGGTCGAGTTGCCTTTCACAGCCTTGATAGTCAGAGTGCTGCCTGGTTTTGTGATGTGGCAGTTGGCTGCCCCCGCCGTCGTTGTGATCTCGACGATGGAGAGTGATCCGGAATATTCCACCGTCCTGCCGTGATCGTCTGTCGCGCTGATCTTGATGTCGATCCGCTGGCCGATGGATGCAGGCGCATTGTATTTAACCTTAATGATGTCCTGATCGACGGTTGCTTCCGCACTCCAGCCGGAGGTTACCTCAACAGTCGGGATACCGGTGATCTTGGCCGGGGCGAGATTGAGAACCTTATAGGACAGTGTGAAGGAGCCTCCCGCCTTGACTGCCATTGATGCGGGCTCTCCCAAGGCGGAGATCGAAAGCGGCTCGGATGCGTTCACTTTGACGCTGACACTCTTTGTCAGACTGCGCTTGTGCGTGTCGCTTGCCGTGAGCGAAACCTTGACCTCTGTCGTTTCGGTGATCACTTCCGGAGCGGTCAGCTTGATGATTCCCTGATAGTTGACATAGTCTACCTTGCCTAGCGCGCAAACATATTCATCGTTGTCAACGGAAGGAACCAGACTGAGGGTGGCGCCTTCTGAACCGGTTACAGTGAAAGGTATCTCCAAGGTCTGTCCAGGATTTACCGCCGGGGCGCTTGTGTCGAAGAATATGCCGAGGTCGCCGTAGTCATTGTCGCCTCCGCCTTCTCCTGGATCCTCGCCACCTCCGCTACCGTTGCCGATAACAGTCACATCCACAAACCTTGTAAGCTTTCTGTGATGTGAGTCGGAGACTTTGAGGAAGACCTGAGCCTCCAGGTCTTTGGAGATTGCCTTTGATGCGGTCAGTCTGATGACACCCTGTGAGTTGCCATAGTCAACCTTGCTAAGCTTGCAGGTCAGTCTGCTGTTGTCCGTGTAGGGCTCAAGGTCGATGGCGGCTCCTTCGGTTCCCGTGACAGTGAATGGAATCTCTATGCTTTCCCCTGCGTTGAGTACAACGTCCTCGGTGTCGAAGAGGATGTCAAGCTCGCCGTAGGAATCAGTCATCTCATTATAGGTGCAACCAATCAGCGCGGCCGCACCTATGACAAAAAGTAAGACGCGGTTAATGAATCTGTTCATCTTGCTCTGGTAATTTGTGGAATCTTATTCTTTGACGCAACGTGTCGGGAAGGCGTAGTTGAGATTGTACTTGCTCATGGTGAGAGGGTTGACCTTGATTGCGGACACATCGTCATAGTTTCCGTTGCCCGATGTGTTGACCTTGAACGCACATCCTCTGAAGTACGAGGCATCCAGCCTGCTTGCATAGTCCGGATCCACGTCCGAACACCAGACGACCGCGGTAGGGAGAGGCTTGCCGATGCAGTTGGCATAAGAGAATGAGGTGGAGTTGGAGTTCATCTCTCCAGTGACCGTGAGTCTAAGACCATCGTAGACGCACCCTCTGAACTGGACTTTCTTTCTGTTGCCGGCAGCGTATTTTTCGTTTGTGCCTATGGCGGACTGGTCGAAAGTCTCGTAGCTGGAGTCCCATAGTTCCTTGACATTAGTGGCGGCTTTGACTGCTGTCCATGCTGCCGCACTGGCTACTTTGTAGCCCGCCGGACACGGGTCGTAGGCGCTCTTCTTTCCGCCGTTCTCCCAAAGAGCCTTGAAGTTGTCAGCTCCGAAGGTGGTGGCGTCCGTGGTGATCCAACTGTAGCCGTGCTTCGCTCCGCTGAAATACTTGTTGTTGTAGTAAATTGTAGGATTCTTGATGGCGTTCTCCAGGTTGTTTGCCTCGGTGTTGTGCACAATTGTGATCTCCACCTCCGCACCGGAAGCGTCATAGACCGGCCTTGCAGCATATTCACCGAACTTGATTCCCGGGAACGGATCCTTGCGGCCGTACTGGTAAACGAGACCTACGGAGAGTTCGCTCTTCTCATCGAGGTTCAGCGCGCCGATGTTGCGGTCCTGGAATGTGAAGTCCCCGACTTTGACATCCTTCGGAGCGTCAGCCGTTACCCAGAAGAGCCAACTCCACACGACATTGCCGGAAGCGTCGAGGCCGTTGATGACGGCGTTGCCTTCCTTGCCCGAGGCGAAGTGGACGATGGCGTCGGATTCATTTACCTGCGCGACCTCGGCGAAGAGGCCGACAGCATCCTGCCAGGCGAGGGCAAGTGACACTGCTCCTGATTTCAGTCCGCTGTTGCCCTTGAAGGTAGGGAACTGGACGTATGCTCCAGGAGCCACGATGAAAGAGTTGGCTGCCTCGGAGAGCTTTACGTAGCCTTCAAGAACCGTCGGAGTCACGTTCACTGTTTTCGAGGCTGTCCTGTTGTTGATCTCGTCGCTGAAAGTGACATTGACGTTGAACGGGGTTCCGTCAAGAATCATGGCCGGGGCTGCTATGCTGATTGTCCCATCGTCATTCCCGGAGTTGAGGGTGTAGCTGACCTTGTAGTCCTCTACGGCATTGTCATCTATTTTGACCGTGATGTCATTGCCGCGTACATCATTCAGCGTGAAATCGATGGTTACCGTCTCGCCTGAACTGATGGCGACGGACTTGCCGTCGCTGATGGCAGGAAATTGAGGGTCCAGTTCCTCGTAGGACTTTTCGCAGGATGCGAAGCAAGCGGCGATAGCGGTTGCCGCGATGCATTTGAAAATCTGTCTCATTTGTCTTAGTTGTTTTATATACGATTTCTCGTCGGGGCTTGCAAGAAAGCAAATGATTTTCAAAAATCCAAATTCTTTATTCTAGTAGTACTTGATTATAAACGTTTTATACGGAAATTGCATGGCCTGTGAACTTTAATGATTATCACCGAACCTCTACTTATTCATTACTGAACGATTACTTTGGAGCATGAAATACTTTTGAATAGAAACGTATTCTGATAAAATGATATTTTTTAGACTTCCTGATTAGAAATTTGCGTTATCGGAGGGATTCATGGGGCGGTGGAGTTGATTTCTGGCAGAAAAGCACAGTGTCAACCTAATATTCTTGTGTTTCTTGCTTTTGTCAGAAGAATAATGTGTACCTTATCGTAGGGAATGCGGTGAAGACGGAGGTCAGCCTGAGTCCGTAGCCGTCGTAGGATGACTCCTCGATTTCGGCGTACATCGGATTTTTCTTCCGTAAACATTGTAGCAACCGAAGCTCACCGCGGCCCTTTGCTCCAGGAAATTGTAAACCTTGTCGGTCACCGCATACACTTGGCAGCGCAGGCCGGCGTTCACGTTAAGCCACCGGGCCAGCCTTGTCTCCGCGTTTATCTTGTTTCCGAAGTCAAGTATGTTGGACACGTTGTCATTCTTCTCGGACCAGGTGTCCGGTCCTACGGACGTCTCGTGTCTATGATTGATGTCGCAGACTCCGTCGTCGAATTTGAGGCGCGTCCTTAATATTCTTGAAATTACGGCAGGTATGGTTGCTATAACCTACTGAATGTCCGGGTATTGGCGGGCGAAGGTGGCGAAGGCTCCGTAGAGGGCGGCCTCCTCGATGTGGGCGACGTGGGAGATGCGATTTATTGAAGCCACGCCCGCAAGTCCCTCTTTCAGAGCCTTTTCCATGAATATGTACGAGCGGGAGATCTGACCTCCAAGAAGAAGACACTCCGTGCCGATCTCGGAAAGGATCGGGCTTACGGCCTGAGCGAGGAGGGTCGCGACATGTGAGAACGTTGCCAGTGCGGCTGGTTCCCCGGCTCCGGCGCGGACGCCTATCTCCTTGACTGTCAGCCAGGGCTCTTCCTTGCCGCTCAATTCACGGTAAGCTTTGAGAAATCCACGTTTGGAGACATAATCCTCAAGGACCCCATCCATGTAGGGCATCTTGTAGATGCTTCTGGCCGGAGACGCCGTGGAAGAGTACTGGATCTTGCCGTCGATGCTGAACGCGAATCCCAGCCCTGTGCCTAAGGTGATGACGCAGACATTCTTGTAGCCGGTGCCGGCTCCATGGAACATCTCGCCTGAAAGCTGGGCGTTCACGTCGTGCACGAAACTGACCTTGAAATCCTTTCCGGCGATTCCTTTGAACCATTCTTTCATATCCATCCCGTAGATGTCCGCGAATTTGTGTGTCATCAGCGGAACCCCGGCATTGTAGTCAAAGGGGCCGGGAAATGTCGCCGCCAGTCCGACCGCGCTCATTCCCGGTTCCTTTGATTTCATGATTCCTTCACGAAGAGATTTCTCCAGGGACTCAAGTATTTCCTTGCGGCTTCCGTCTGAACGGATCGGTACCTGCCAGGTGAGCCCGTCGGCCAACTCTCCCGTCGAGTCAGCGAGCCCGCCCTTGACGAAAGTCCCGCCGACATCCAGAAGCACAACAGATTAATCTGTCATTTCCGTAAACGTTTTTTCATTATTCGCACGTTGACATGTTCAATGTGCGATTCACAGGCCACGCGCAGACTTATGTTCACCGGTATGACCATGATTTCTCTTTTCCCGGTAGTGACGTAAGTGTGTTGTGGTGTGGTGCAAATGTAGACCTTTATTTTCTTAAGTCAAAATATTTTTTTTAAATTTGTGACCATACCAGACTTGACCACGGTCTGGAAGTATTGTATTTTGTATGCCGATAGTATTAAGCCTCGATAACTCTTCGCCTGTTCCGGTCTATAAGCAGCTTATGGACCAGATCGAGTCGGGAATCAATGGCGGCGCTTTCCACAGCGGAGAGCTGCTTCCTTCAATGAACGAACTTTCCTCCTTGCTGGACATCTCGAAGGAGACCGTCAAGAAAGCCTATTTCCATCTCCGTGACAAGGGAGTGATCTATTCCACGCAGGGAAAAGGTTACTACATCGCGGATCAGACCAGCAACCGGCAGATGCGTGTGCTCCTCCTTTTCGACAAGTTCAGCAGCACCAAGCAGATGCTTTACAACTCTTTCCACGACACGATCGGCGGCAAGGCGGACATCACGATCTACCTGCACAACCAGCAGATCAATCTTCTTGAATATTATATCGATGAGAATCTGGGCAAGTTCGACTACTATGTCATCACCCCGCATTTCCCTTTGGATCCCGAGATCCGGAAACGTGTCCTGAAGGCGTTGAGGAGGATCCCCAACCGCAAGCTCATAATCATGGACAACTATCTGCCTGAGCTCCCGGGTAACTATGGGGCTGTCTATCAGGATTTTGAGAACGATGCTTACTATGGTCTCGCGATGGGTGTCAAGAAACTGAAGAAGGTTCCCAAGCTGAATGTTGTCATCGAGCTTTCCAGTCTGTACCACACCATGATCTCCAAGGCCGTGTCCCGTTTCTGCGAAGAGAACGAGATACCTTACGAGTTCTACACCCAGGTCACACCTCAGATAGTGAAGCCTAAGGAGGTCTATCTGATTCTGCACGGTCAGTTCGACATGGAGCTCATCAAGCTGGCCAGAGCCGCCAAGTCGCAGAAACTCAAGCCGGGGCGGGACTTCGGAATCATCTCTTACAATGAGTCTCCGATGAGTGAGATCGTGCTTGACGGCCTGACCACAATCTCGGTGGATTTCGTGCAGATGGGTCGGCTTGCGGCAGAGATGATTCTGGACGGGAAACTCTTCAAGCAGAAGTGCGATTTCCGGATGATTCATCGCAACTCTTTCTGACAGAAGCTTCTCAATGGTTTTTCTTGAGATTACACTGATATTCCGGCTCAACATTTCTTAAAAATTTTTGAAGAACCGGAAATTGTTGATATATTTGCATTGTGGATACCACACCACAACACACATAACATCGGACGAAAATTAACGAATAAAGAATAGCGATATGAAGAAGTTGTTTGTAACCACAGTCTTGATTCTTGCGACGGTGATGTCTGTCTCCGCCCAGAAGAAGCCGTATTCAGTGACATGGCAGAATTTCAACACTTACTCCACCAGGTTGCCTGAGACCGGAAAGCTTGTCACCAAGCCGGCTGACGGCTCTGGTGATTCCAGATGGTCCATCGGCTGCGAGACCCTTGACAGGGACTACGCTGATTTCAGCCAGTTCAGGAAGTACGTCGGACCTCTCGGAGTCGGCTACGCCAGAATCCAGAGCGGCTGGGCCAAATGCGAGCAGGAGAAGGGCAAGTACGATTTCGCATGGCTGGACGAGATTGTGGACGGGTTGAACTCACAGGGAGTCCGCCCATGGATGTGCCTTTGCTACGGCAATCCTCTTTACGGAGCTGACAGGAATCTCGGCTCCGGTATCTTCACGACAGACGAGGTGATGAAGCCTTGGCTGAAATACGTCCGTGAGACGGTCAAGCACTACGGTGACCGCGTCGCCATGTGGGAGATCTGGAACGAGCCGAACCTGAGGAGCAAGAACAATCCGGAGGTCTATGCGGAGATGCTCATTGCCACGGCCGAGGAGATCAGAAAGGTCAACCGCAAGGCCGTGATCATCGGATTCGGCCTGTCAGGAGTGCCTGCCGCCTGGCCGAAGAAAGTCATGGACATCCTTAAGGACAGGAAGAAGACCGATCTGATCGACATGGTTTCTTTCCATCCGTATTATCCTAATCCTGACAACGCCACGACCGACATCCTTGCCCTTGACAGCCTGATGAAGTCATATTCCCCGAAAATCAAGCTTTTCCAGGGTGAGACAGGATGTCCTTCAATCCTTGAATATGGCCATGCGATGAACCACTACGAGTGGAGCGAGTACAAGCAGGCCAAGTGGGATCTCAGGCGCATGGCGAATGACTTCCGTCTGGAGATCATGTCAAACATATTCACTATGGTGGACTTACAGTATGAAAACATGCTTCAGTCGTTTGGACTCATCAGGATGAACCTCCGGAAGAAGGTTGTTTACAAGAGGCCTTCTTATTATGCGGTGCAGCATATGGTAAGCCTGCTGACTACGAAAGTTCATCCTTTCGACCTTGAGGTGGATCACAACGCCACAAGAGAGATTTCCGTTGTGGGAATAAAGGATGAGGCCGGGAAGACAGTGGGAGCCATGCTGTGGTACAGTGACCAGATGCCGACCGATGTCCTTGAGAAGGACAACGTGAGCATGACGATAAAAGGCCTTGACATGAAGGATCCTGTGTACGTGGAGCCGATCACCGGTAAGGTGCATGAAGTCAAGACCGTGATTCTCAGGGGCGGCCTGAGCGGCGGGAATGTCCGCCTGTCCGGCCTGCCGATGTGGGACAGCCCTGTTTTCCTGATGGAGCGTGAGAGTGTGAGCATGGAACGGGAATAGTGAGCGTCCACATTGAATGATGAACACTAAATACATTATAACTAATGAAGGATAATTACGGACAATCAATCCAACGCAGCCTGGGGTCAATCCTCCGGGTTGCTTTGGCTATTCTGATGTGCCTGACCCTCGGTTCCTTGTCCGGAACGGGTTTCCAGGCCTCGGCTCAGAATCGATCCGCATCCAAGACCGTGAAGATCAAAGGATCTGTGATCGATGAGGATTCCAAACCGGTACCGGGTGTCGCTGTCCTTGTCAAGGGCCACCCTGAGTTCGGAGGTACTATGACGGACGAGAAAGGAGGATTTGTCTTCAACGTTCCGTCCGACGCCACGGTTCAGTTCTCTTGCATAGGTTACAAGCCGGTCGAGATGTCGGTCGCCAGGAATCTGGATTGGTTGATAACAATGGTTCATATTCAGCCCTTACAACAAGGAAGGGGGAGCCGGTCCGAAGGCGCAGGGAATCGTCTATCGCAAGAATCGTTTCACGATGTTTGAGAGCCACCATTTCTGGCTGTCTCCGACTCCGGATGTGAAGAGCAAAGGGTGGGACGAGAGAAAGTACACCCGTGGAGCTTGCTGCGCCATATTCAAGGAAAACGCTACCGGCTTGCGTTTCTTCCTGATGATTAGTCACATGCCTTTGGGAAAGGAAGCCAACGCCAATGCCGCTCCGGTCATCCTTGAGAGGGCGAAGGAATATAACCCCGAGAGCCTTCCGTCGTTCTTTGTCGGCGACCTTAACACAAGGGAATGGACCAAGTCTTCGGAATTGTTCCGCACTTATTGGAACGACACTTTCCTGACCGTTCCGGCGGAGGTCCGCAAGGGTTCCGTCGGGACTTTCAACAAGCGGGGGGAGAACGAGGATATGAACGCCGCCCCGAGGATAGACTACACCTATTATCGTGGGGAAGGGGTCAAGCCTCTTGGCTACACCTGCGACAACAGGCGGTACGAAGGGTACTATCCTTCAGATCATTGCCCGATCTACGCTGATTTGATTGTGACATTGCCTTTAGTCTCGACGGAAGGCCGGTAAATGTTTGGAAATGAGATTCACGCTTGGTACATATAACCTCAGGATGGAGCATCTTGACTCCGGACACGATAACTGCTGGGCGGTCAGGAAACCAAGGCTACTGGCATCCCTGCGGAGCGCCGGGTTCGATGTGGCCGGTCTTCAGGAGGTCAACTCCCGGATGCAGCGGGACTTGACGGAAGAACTTGGGAATGAATATTCATTCTGGTTTTTCAGTCCATATTCACAGAACGGGGAAGGGGACAAGGCACACGGCATAATGTTCAAAAAATCACTTTTCGACATGCTTGAAAGGAGTTTTTTCTGGATCTCCGACACTCCGGATGTCTGTTCGCTGGCGGATGTGGGACCGAACGGAAACTATCGCCGTGGAGGGTGCTGCGCCGTGTTGAGGCATAAGGCTTCCGGAGAACGGTTGTTCCTGATGTGTACCCACGCATGCTTCAACAAGGCTCCAAACGCCAGGTACGCACTTTTGTACCGCCGCATGGAAGAACGCTTCAACACGGAACGCCTGCCTTCATTTCTGGTCGGCGACATGAACACAACCCCTGACACTCCCGCTTCCGTCTCTTTCCGTGAATATTGGCGTGACGCTTTTGATCTCGCTCTTTCGCATGAAGGCCCCTCAGGTACCTATAACGCCTATAAATATCCCTCAGGCCGTGACCGCATAGATTTCATCTACTGTCGCGGCGAAGGTGTGGCTGTCGAATCCTACCGCTGTGCCCCTACGTTGTATTCCGGCAGGTTCGCTTCTGACCATTTTCCTGTCAGCGCTGTCGTCAGAATCGGATAGTGCCTTTTGGCAAGGTGTTTCACGGTCAGAGATTACGTGATTTTGCCGAGGAATCACTATCTTTGCGCCGGAAGCGGGATCCTGCTACGATGAATCCCGGTCCGGGTTGTAAAATTTATGAATATGATCAAGTCAATGACCGGTTACGGCAAGGCTGAGGCCGTCCTGGAGACAGGGAAACTCACCATCGAGATCAAGACGCTGAACGGCAAGAACTCCGACGCGAACATCAAGTCGTCACTCCTTCCAAAGGACAAGGAACTGCTTGTGCGCAGGAAGATTACGGATTCCCTTGTACGTGGAACGATCGATTTTTACATCACATGGGAGCCGAAGGCCGGTGGAATGGCCAAGCAGATCAACAAGGAACTTCTTCGGGAATATTACGACCAACTGATGGACTTCAGCGCCTCGCTTCCTGTTTTTGACTCTCTGTCTTTCAATCCTAACGAGATGCTTGCCTCCATCCTGCGTTTCCCTGACGTGATGGACAACTCCCGGCAGGACATTATCACCGAGGAGAACTGGCCGGTAGTGGAAAAGGCTATTGATGAGGCTCTTGCCGCTGTCAATGACTATCGTGCGAAGGAGGGGGAGGCTCTCTATAAGGATGTCACCTCAAGGGTGCGGAACATCCTTGACCTTGAGAATCAGGTGGAGGGCTTCGAGAAGGAGAGGATCGATGCCGTGAGGGAGAAACTGATGAAGAATCTTGAGGCTCTCCAGCAGAAGGTGGATCCGTCCCGTTTTGAGCAGGAGATGATCTTCTACCTTGAGAAGCTGGACATCAACGAGGAGAAAGTCCGTCTTCGCCAGCACTGCAAGTACTTCATGGACACCATTGACGGTGAGGAATATCCTGGCCGCAAGCTTGGCTTCATCATCCAGGAGATGGGCCGCGAGATCAACACGACCGGCTCCAAAGCCAACCACTCCGGCATCCAGAAGCTCGTTGTCCGGATGAAGGATGAGCTGGAGAAGATCCGCGAGCAGTCTATGAACATCCTTTAGATGTTCATAGACTGTCCATCCAACCCCCAGTCGCTTCGCGACAGCCCCGGTGGGGCATTGGGGAGCGTTCTCCCCTAACCCCTTGAGTCTCTTACGCTCCGAGTTTTATATTATTCGTTGGTGAGAGTTTCGGAGAGCTCGGGTGGGATTATGGATTCGGGGCCGGTTTTGCGGGCTCCGGGTTTTATTTTGGCCTGGGACTTCTTGGGGGAGAGGCCGAGTCTCTCCAGCTTTTGGATCTTCTTGACGACACTCTGGTTGGACTCGGTCAGTTTCTTGGTCGAGGTCTCGTAGGCAGTCTGGGCCTTGCCGAGCATGGTTCCGATCGCCACATAGCTCTCCATCCAGCCGCTGAGCTGGCTCATCAGTTCCTCGGCTGTCTTGTAAACCTCGGCGATGTTCTTCTCCTGGTTTGCCTGCTTCCATGCCATCTGGATCATATTCAGAACTATCACGAGAGTCATCTGGCTCACGATCAACACATTGTTGTCCTTGGCCACCTGCCAGAGCATCGGATCCTCCTCCAGCATAAGCCTGAACGCCCCCTCGACCGGGATGAACATCAGATTGTAGTTCACTTTCCGCCTCCCTTCCGGAATATACGAGGCGTAGTCCTTGGTCTTAAGCTCGTCCACATGCTTGCGGACGCTCTCGACATGGGCCTTGGCGAGCCTTACTCGATCCTCCACCTTCTCCGCGTTGATATATTCCTTGTAAGAGTTCAGACTGACCTTTGAATCGATGATGACGGTCGTGTCGTCCGGGTAAAGCACCATCACGTCCGGGATCATCGTCCTGCCGCCCTCGCTCTTGATCTCATGCCCAGCCTCGTCCGTCATCACGCTCTGGGTGAAGAAGTGCACGCCTTCCACCAGCCCGGCGTTCTTCAGCACGTCGGTCAACAGCATTTCGCCGAAGTCCCCCTGCACCTTTGAATATCCCGTAAGCGCGTTCGCGAGGTTTCTGGCCTCGTCTCCCACCGCCTGCGACCGCTCCATCACATTGTGAATATGCTCTTTCAGCTGCGCGCTTTGCTCCACGGCCTCCTTTCTGGACTCCTGCACGGCCTTGCCGAACTCGGCGAACTTCTCCTGTATCGGTTTCAGAAGATCGGAGATCGACTCCGCGCTCTGCCTCTTGAACTCGGAACTGTTGTCCGCCGACAGGGCCTTGAACGCATCCTTCATATTCTCAAGCTCTTTTGCATGCTGCTCCTTCTGCATATTCAAAGCCCTTTCCTGCGCCTCCTTCTGCTCCGCCATCGCCTTTTCCTGGATTTCCCTTTGGGCGGCCATAGCTTTCTCCTGAGCTTGCCTTTGTGTTTCAAGCGCTTTCTCCTGCTCCTCCCTGAGCCGGCTTTCATATTCATCCCTGGCCTTGAGTGTGCTTTCCAGCGCCGCCTTCTCTCCGGTCAGTTCCATCAGCCGCCTCCGGAGATCGTCCTCCGCGTCCTCATATTCCTTGGCAATCCTTTGCCTTTCCGCCGCATTCCTCTGAATGACGACAAGCAGCGCCACCACGGCAGCCACCGCCACCGCCGAGATCAAAACTAATATCACCGTAAGATTCATAAACTAAATGTATTTGCGAAGCCAGTCTCTTAAAATCAAGTCATTGATCTGCTTCAGTTGGTCGTTTCCGACATAATGCTGTCATAATGTAAAACAACATTATGTAAAATTACATAATGTAATATTACGTAAAATTCCCGTAAAATTCAACGAGAGGATAAAAAACATATATAATTGCAAAGAAACATAAAAAGTTCGGTTGTTACCCCCTGTGATGTTTGGTCGGTTGTGACAAATCGCATAAATTGCTTTTTGTCCGGTTCGGAATTGACTGAAAAATAATTCCGGAACGGTGTCGCATTTTGGAAACTTTTATTATTTTTGCATTGAAAGATGGCTTGTGGGAAGTTAAGATTGGTGTTGATGGAGGAAGCACGTGATTTTATAGAATCATTGCCCCGTCCTGCCGCAAATAAAATCTACTACAATATTCGTAGAGTTGTAGATGGTGAGCGTGATGCTGATTTGTTTAAAAAGTTGACAGGAACCAAGATTTGGGAATTCCGTACCCTCTATGGCAATATGACTTATCGTTTGTTCGCGTTTTGGGACACGAGAAAGGAAATGTTGGTGGTAGTCACTCACGGAATTGTCAAAAAGGTACAGAAAACTCCGCATAAGGAGATTGCGAAAGCGGAAACGATTATGAAGTCTTATTTTAATGAAAGATAAACGATTATGGCTGAAATGAAATTATATCCGTTGGAGGAGGTTCTTGATGAGCATTTTGGTAAGATTGGGACTCCGGAAAGGGACACCTTCGAAAAGGAGGTCACAGATGCGGTCAATGCCTTCAGACTTGGAGAAGTCGTCCGGGAGCGTCGCCTGGATCAGAATCTGACCCAGGAGGAGCTCGGGAGGCGGATGGGAGTGAAGAAGTCCCAGATCTCCAAACTGGAGAGAGGAGATGATATGTCACTCCGCTCGATGCGCCGGGTTTTCCGCGCTTTGGGAGTCGAGTCCGCCACGCTTGATCTCGGGGCTGCAGGAAAGGTCACCTTGTGGTGACGGGGCGGGATCGGCTTGATTGAAGCGAAGCCTACATCAACCCCAGAAACCTTGTGCGTGCGAGCATGCAGCATCCGAGCGATCCTGCCTTGCGCCCGAGTTTTGAGAACACGATGGTGGTGTCCTTGCTCACTATGTTAAGGGAGTATTTCTTGATCGCCGCTCGTACAGGAAGCATAAGATAGTCCCCGCCGACGGTCAGTTTCCCGCCAAGGATGACTATTTCCGGATTGAAAATGTTGATCAGTCCGGCTATGCCTCTTCCGAGGGTAGTGCCGATCTCTCCCATCGCATCGATCGCCACGACATCCTCTTCCTCGACGGCTCCAAGCAGGTCGTTGAGCGTCAGTTCTTTTCCTGTCTTGTATTTGTCAGCCAGCATAGACGGGCATCCCGCCTCCAGTTTCTCCGTCACTATCCGTTGGAGAGCCGAGCCGGAGGCTCCGGTCTCCAGACAGCCGATCTTTCCGCAGCGGCAGATCTGTCCGTTGTCCAGAAACGGGAAATGTCCGAACTCTCCGGAAAAACCGGACTTGCCATAGTACAGGTCGCCGTTCAGGATCATTCCCATGCCGAGTCCCCATCCGACATTGATGAACAGCACGCTCCTCTCTCCGTTGGCGATTCCGCTGCGGAACTCCCCGTAAGTCATTGCCCTGGAGTCGTTGTCGAGGGCTACCGGAACTCCGAGGTCTTCCTCAAGGATGGCGCTCAGCGGTTTGTCCTCGTTGATGAAATACGTGAAACTGTAGCCGGAAGCGGTGTTGACCCGTCCGGTAAGGTCAATATTGCACGCAAGCATGCGTTCGGAGCCAAGCCCATTGTCCTCAAGGGTTTTCCGGATGAGTACGCAAAGCTTTCTGCAGGAATCCTCCGTGTTCCTCAGGGTGAACTCGACATCCTCGTCATAGGACAGGGTCTGCCCCTTGAAGTCCATTGTCATGATGTTGGCGTGGTTTCTTTCCAGATTCACTCCCACAAAGAACCCGGCTTCCGGATTGAGACCGAATATGCTTGGTCTCCGCCCGCTGGCCGAGCCTTTTTTTCCAAGGTCCTCCAACCATCCGTCATCAATCAGTTCCCCGACTATCTTGGTGGTGGTCGGGACGCTGCAGTTCAATTCACGGGCGAAATCTGCGATGCTGAAATCGCCCGAGTTCATGCACAGTTCCAGAATCTTTTGCTTGATTATGGAATTCTTGTCCGAGAGGTTCTCGCTGAAATATTTGACCATCCGCTTTATTTTCCTTTTGTCCAGTATTCCTCAATCTCTTCCAAAGTCTTGCCTGTAGTTTCCGGAACCAGTCTCCACATTATGAGAAGGTAAGGGACGCACATGGCGGCGAAGAGAAAGAATGTGCCTGCCGGAGTGAGTGTCTCAAGCATCCACGGCGTGAGCTGGCCGATCAGGTAGGTGCCGATCCAAAGGGCGAGGCCGGCGATGCTCATAGCAAGGCCGCGTACCCTGTTCGGGTACATCTCGGAAAGCAGCACGAAGACCACTGCGCTGATCGAGATCGCAGTGCAGAACACGTAGAGCAGGAAGAATGTCAGCAGGAACCAGGTCGGAAGGCTCTGTGGGAAGCAGAAGTACAGGCCTATCATCAGCAGACAGAGGATCATTCCGCCCACACCCCACCAGACCAACTGCTTGCGGCCGACCTTGTCGATGATCAGGAGAGCGATGACCGTCGTGAGCATATTCACAACCCCAACCAGAACTGTCGAGAACATTGAACCTTCGCCGGACAAACCAGCGTCACTGAATATCTTGGGGCCATAGTACAGCACGGCGTTCACTCCCATGAACTGGCCGAGGATGGCGATGGCGCAACCGATGAGGACAGCCTTGAATATTCCCGGCTCCAGAAGAGTCCGCCATTCGGACTTGGTCTCGCCGGCGATCGAGGCTCTGGTCTGTTCGATCTGCCTTGCCACTTCCTCCGGGGATGTGAATATCCCGCCGAGGATCCTTGCGGCCTTATCTTCCTTGTGCTTGGTGATCAGCCAGCGCGGACTCTCGGGGATAAGGAATATGACGAGGAGGAACAGAAGATCCGGAACAGTCTCGTAGCCAAGCATTCCCCTCCAGTACTCGGAATTGAATATTCTTGTCCAGAGATCCGTCGAGGTGGAGGTCACGTCGGCGCCCTTCAGGACAAAGTAGTTGATCAGGTAGGCCATCAGGAACCCTATCGTGATGGCCAGCTGGTAGAGCGACACGAGGGAGCCTCTTTTCTGCGCCGGAGCGATTTCCGAGATGTAGATCGGCGAGACGATCGAGACTATTCCTATGCCGAATCCTCCTATGATCCTGAAGACAACCAGTTGGTTGAAGTTGTCGCAGACGGCGCAGCCTATGGCCGAGACGCTGAACATCAGAGCCGAGATGAGCATCGTCTTCTTTCTGCCGAGATGGTCGCTCATCATTCCGGCCGTCATCACGCCCAGAATCGAGCCGATCAGAGCGCAGCCCACGTACCACCCTTCGGCGATCGTCGTCAGCCGGAACTGGTTCTTCACGATCTCGGTCGTGCCGGAGATCACGGCGGTGTCGTAGCCGAACAGGATTCCGCCTATCGCCGCCACGATGGCCAGGAACACTATCCGGGTCATATTTATGCTTTTGTCCATCGCTTATCGCATGTCAAAGTATTCCATGTACCTGTCGTAGAGATGTCCCGCCTGAAGGTAGGCCGACTGAGGACTCATGAAGTGCGAGAACTCGAAGGTGATGGCCTTGTCGTAGCGGCAGCGCTTCGCCGCCTCAAGCTTCATCCTCAGTTTGTCGAACTTGATCGGGAGGAAACGGATCGGCATGTCCCGGTCGAAACTCTCGGCGTTGGTCCAGCACTGCATACCGTACTTGTCCGCCAGCTTCTTGTTGACAGAGAAGAACGCGTCAAGCTCGTCGTAGTCGATGTGTCCGTCCTGGAAGGCGCATGCGTCGACATATTCATGGATCCCGTCGAAGATCTCGTTCCATTCCCTCTCGTGCTGCTCTATCGAGACGGCCTGCTCCTTGGTCAGGTTGCCGCCGGCCGCGTCTACCGCCTTCTTGCCGTCGATCCACGGGGAGATGAAGGTCGGCAGTCCGCCCGAGACCTCCTTGCACTGGCGCCCCATCGTGCGGAAGGACTCTATCGCGCCCTTGGTGGCACGGCTGATCTCGCCGCTGATGTACCAGCCGCCGAAGCTGTCGTACTTGCTACCGTAGCGCTGCCAGATCTCGTCGATCACGTACTTGTTCGCCTCGACCTCGTATGACATGTCGCCTGTGTCCCAGTATTTTCCTGAGTCGTACAGTCCGAGCCAGAACTTCATGCCGTATTTCTGGGCAAGGCGGCAGAACATGTCGATCATGTCGGTCGAAGGCATGTAGCACCCCTTCTTAAGAAGGTAAGGTGACGGATAGGTGATGAACTTGCGGTAACCGCAGCGGATGTCGATCACGGTGTCGATGCCCATCGCCTTCATGTAACGGAAGTCAAGATCCCATTCTTTCTCGCCCCAGTTCTGGTGCGGAATGTCATGCGAGATCTCGTCCAGGAATGTGCCGGTGATGGGGAGGGCATTCCCGTGAGGGACGATCAGCCTGCTGTCGATGCTCTCGTCGGCCTTGAGCCTGAGGTCTTTACCGTTCTTCGAGGCCATTCCCATAGCGTTGGCGGCAATTGGAGCCGCCACAGCGGTCGCGGCGGCGATTCCGGCCTTCTTCAGAAAAGTTCTTCTGTCTGTCATGGTGCTTTCTTTATGTGATAGGTGATCCTTAAGTAATCCTTAGTAATCCTTAAAAGATAACTTAGTAAATATTGTCTTCGCAAAGGTAAGAATTTATTTCTTAAATTATTTTATTATTTATTGATTTATTTGTTAAATATTTGATGAAATATTATAACTTTGTAAAAATGTTAGGCTAACCTTTGTGGATAGATGACACTATTATTAATAACAACGCATTCTTTTATGAAAGAAACATCGAATTATTCATTCCCTTTCCTAAAGGTGGTGCTTGCGTCGGTTCTGTCGTTTTTCCTGTTCTCGGGAAACGTGTCGGCGCAGCCTTCCGTCAAAGGTAGGGTGACAGACCAGAACGGGCAACCGCTGCCCGGTGTCTCTGTCATTGTGGCCGGAACCACGAACGGCACGATGACCGGATCGGACGGAAGCTATGTGATTTCCGTCGCAAAAGGACAGACGCTGGAGTTCCAGTGTCTGGGCATGACATCGTTCCGGAAACTATGTGACGGAACCGTGCAGGTTTTGAACGTGACCCTGAAAGAGGACACTGCCTATCTTGACGAGGTGGTTGTCGTGGGTTACGGTACATCCAAGAAATCATCCCTGACGGGAGCGGTCTCGGCGATCAAGGGGGACGAGGTCCTGAAGGCTCCGGCCTCGAACGTCTCTCAGATTCTTGCCGGGCGTCTTCCGGGCATCTCCTCTGTGCAGGAGTCCGGAGAACCTGGTCAGGATCAGGCTTCCCTGCGTCTGCGCGGCTCGATCTACGGAATCGCCTACGTTGTGGACGGATTTCCGGTGAGTGACATCAACGACATCAATCCTAATGACATCGAGAGCATCTCTGTCCTCAAGGACGGAGCGTCTGCCGCTGTGTACGGATTGAAAGGCGCGGGCGGCGTGATGATCATCACGACCAAGAGGGGAGCGAAGGAGAAGACCTCCATCACCTATGACGCCTCGTTCGGTGTGTCGATGAACGCTAATTTCCCGGAGTTCATGAACGGCCCGCAGTTCGCCTACTATTATAATATGGCGGACATGATGGACCAGCTGGCCAGCGGAGCCATCACCGACCGCTCCCAGTACAATCCGTACTTTACTTCGGAGAATGTCGCCGCGATGACCAACGGCGACCCTACCGACGGTTGGGACAACGTGAACTACATCGACAAGGTGTTCGGCACCGGATTCACGCAGAAGCACAACGTGACCGTGACCGGAGGAAGCGACAAGGCCCGCTACTACACCTCTTTCGGCTACTACGGGCAGGACGGTAACATCGACAACTTCACCTACAAGCGCTACAACCTGAGATCCAACATTGACTCGGACATCACCTCCAGGCTGCATTTCAAGCTGGGCCTGTCGGGTACGCTGGCTCACAGGGACACTCCGGGCTATGCCTCGGGAGGCACGGACGGCGGATACAGCGAGCTGGGATGGCTGTCGGTGGCAAACCAGACTATCGTGATGCATCCGTATCTCCCGGAGAGGTACGAGGGCATGTACACTTCGACGATCAAGAAGAACACCGGACTTCCTCAGAGTCCTCTCGCCGCCATCTATGAGTCAGGCTACAAGAAGACCCGCTCGATGGATCTTTCGGTCAACGCCACGCTGGCCTATGACATTCCAGGTGTGGACGGACTGGTCGCCAAGGTTGCCGGTGTCTATGACTGGAGCAACTCCTACAACAAGAATCTGAACACCCCTTACAGCACGATGGCTTTCGTGGACGGAGCATATTCGAAGAAGAATGACCCAAGGGGAGTGGACAACGGCATAAACCTCGGAGAGGGAACGTCCTATTGGCAGCAGATGGTGGGACAGGCCAGTCTTGAATATTCCAACACCTTCGGCAAGCACAGCGTGGAGGCCTTGGCGCTCATGGAGATCCGTGACACCAAGAGCAACAGTCTCGCGGCCTACGTCAAGGATCTTCCTTTCGCCTCGCTCCCGGAAATCAGCCAGGGCAACCCGACCAAGAACCCTGTCTCCGGAAGCAGCGGAGCGTCCAGAAGCGTCGGCGGAGTCTTCCGACTCAAGTACAACTTCGCGGACAGGTACCTCATCGAACTTTCGGGACGCGAGGACGGCTCGTACCTTTTCAGCGGAATGGACAAGTACCGCTGGGGCTTCTTCCCTTCAGCATCCGTCGCGTGGAGAATCTCCAATGAGAATTTCATGAAATCTGCTGATTTTCTCAATGACTTGAAGATCAGGGCCTCCGTCGGAATGCTTGGAAACGACGGTGTTCCTGAATATGCCTTCCTCAGCACCTACTCGCGCTATGGCCAGAAGGTGGGCTACAGGATGGTTGACGGAAGCGCTGCCTTCAATCCTGCCTATAAGCCGGATGTCGTGCCGTCGCTCAACTTGTCATGGGAGCGTTACCTTTCCTACAACGTCGGATTCGACGCGACCCTGTGGGACGGGCTTCTGGGCATGGAGGTGGACGGATTCTACAACTACACCTATGACATCCTGACCGGCCAGGGCTCCGGATTCCCGGCTTCCATGGGAGGGTACTATCCGACCTACATCAATTATCCTGCGATCGACGCCAAGGGTGTTGACCTCATGGTCACTCACAAGAATCAGTTCTCTCTCGGCGGCAAGCCGTTCTTCTACGGGGTGAGCGCCAGCCTGACATATTCAAAGACCAGATGGATCAAGTACAAGGACAATCCTGAGGTCAGCGACAACAGGAAGATTGTCGGCAAGACCTATGGCTCCATCACGGGTTGGAAGACCGACGGGCTGTTCCGCTCCGAGGAGGAGATTGACAATTCCGCCTGGTGGGGATCACGCCCTAACGTGGGCGACATCAAGTTCGTGGACATCAACGGCGACGGCAAGATCGACTACGACGACTGGGGCTATTTCGGACGTTCCAACAGGCCTGAGCTGACATTCGGCCTGAACCTCAATTTCGAGTGGAACGGCTTTGATTTCAATGCCCAGTTCACCGGCGGCGCCTTGTTCGACGTTTCCCTTACCGGAACGTACTACAACGGCTATGATGACAACACGATCTGGACTCAGACTTTCAAGGAGGGAGGAAACTCTCCTCTCTATCTTGTGGAGAACGCATGGAGCGTGGACAATCCTGACGGTACCTTCCCGCGTCTAACCCTCGGCTCTCCGGGACACGGTGGTGACAACGGTGTAAGCTGCTCATTCTGGTGGAGGGACGGAAAATATGTCCGTCTGAAGTCAGCGCAGCTTGGCTACACCCTGCCGAAGAAATGGATGAGCCATCTTGGCGTGTCTTCCCTCAGGCTGTTCGTCGAGGGACAGAACATATTCACCATCGATGGTCTTCCTAAGGGAATCGACCCTGAGTCTCCGGGCGTGAACAACGGTTATTATCCTCAGCAGCGCCTCTTGATGGGTGGTGTGACATTATCATTCTAAAAGGACAGCTTGATATGAAATACATTAAGAATCTGATTTTGACAGTGTCGGGAATCGCCGTGGCGATGGGGGTGTCCTCCTGCAACTCGTTCCTCGACATGACTCCGACCGACAGCGTCTCGGACAAGATGCTCTGGAAAACCACCGCGAATGCGGAATATGGAGTGAACTACATCTATAGCTACATCCTGGACATGGCCGACGCCAACTCCGGACAGTGTGTGGCCGGCATGACCGACGCCCTCACCGACCAGTTGAAGTACGGCTCCTACAACTTCAACGCTCTGTGCTACATACCGAGCGAGATCGCCTACGGGGGATCTGTGTTGACAGCCAACTACGTGTCCGCGTACCTTGGCTACTGGGACACGATGTACAGCGCGATCAGAAAGACCAACCAGGGTCTGAACTATCTGGAGAAGTACGGTGAGATGTCCGGTGAGGACAAGACGAGACTCTCGGCCGAGCTGAGGTTCATGCGCGCATGGTTCTACTTCGACCTTGTCAAGAGGTACAAGGATGTCATCATCTATGACGAGGATCTGAGCGCCATCACGGCCAACAAGGCTCTCTCGACAGAGGAGGAAGGATGGAACTTCATCGAATCCGACCTTGAGTTCGCCGCCGCGAACCTGCCTGAGAAAGAAAAAGCGAACGGAAGGCTGAACAAAGGTACGGCCTATGCCTTCATGACAAGAGCGATGCTGTACGCCAAACGTTATGACAAGGTCGTCGCGGCCGCGGACAAAGTGAAGGAGTTGGGTTATTCTCTGATCTCAAACTATGCTGATGTCTTCAACGGCAACAATTCCGAGGTCATACTTGAATATGTCTTTAACTATTCCGACAATGTGACCCACAGCTTCGACTACTACTACTCTCCGGGAGGCGACTACACCACCAAGGATGCTTCCGGTGGCGGCTACGGTACGCCGACACAGGAGATTGTGGAGTCCTATGAATATGCCGACGGCTCCGGTCTTCCGGACTGGTCGCCTTGGCACACCGCCGAGGGAACCGATCAGAATCCTCCGTATGAGCTGCTTGAGCCTCGTTTCCAGGCATCCGTACTCTACAACGGTGCGAAGTGGAAAGGGCGCACGATCGAGCCGTTTGTGGGCGGAGACGACGGCTGGTGCCAATGGAACGTGGTCAAGGAGCCTAAGGGTAAGACGACCACGGGCTATTACCTCCGCAAAGGTGTGGACGAGACGCATGACGTGATCGCCAGAAGCGAGAGCACCCAGCCGCTTGTCATCATCAGGTACGCCGAGGTGCTTCTGAACAGGGCCGAGGCCTGCTACCGTCTCAATGACGCCGCGGGAGCCAATGCCGCCGTCAAGGAAATCCGCGCCCGTGTCGGGCTTCCGTACGCTGACAAGGCGGGGGACAACCTGTGGAATGCCATCCGTCAGGAGCGCAAGGTCGAGCTGGCGTTCGAAGGCTTCTCCTATTGGGATCTCCGCAGATGGGGAGTGGCTCCGAACAACTATCCTGACGGACTCTCCGGCTATCAGGTGCATGGCTTGAAGATCGAGAGCGCAGGAAGTGGCTTCATCTACACCTATGTCTCTGTCGATGACAAGGACCGCAACTATCCTGAGAAGATGAACAGATTCCCTCTCCAGGACAGCGAGCTGTCAAGCAACAATGCAGTAGAACAATTCCCGGAATGGAAATAATCACGACTTATATGAAAAAGATCCACATACTGACAGCGGTTCTGACTCTTCTCGTGGCGGCTTCGTGCCATAGCCCTGAATATGTCGAGTCGACCGCGGAGCGTCAAAACCTTACCAGTTTCGAGGCGTTCTTCACATTCGGCCCCTTCATGGATCAGTCGATGTGCAAGCTGAACATCACGGACGAGAACGCCGATCGGTTCGTCATCCCTGTCCCTTGGTTTTTCCCTGAGACATCGGACAACGAGACATCACCTTACATGACCAAGGTCAGGGTGCAGGCTGCCTTGCAGCCGAACTGTACCATCGAGCCGGCGCTGACCCTTCTGGATCTGACCAAGGACAACATGTTCAGGTTCACCAACGCCAAGGGTGAGAGCAGGAACATCTGCATCACCGGAGAGAGGGTGAAGTCCAAGGCTTGCGACATTCTTGTCTTCTCCTTGGATGACCCCGCCGTCTCCGGCATCGTGGACAAGAACAAGAAGACCGTCACCCTGGTGTCCGCCGAGGATCTGAGCGCCTGCACCGCATCCGCACAGGTTTCGGCGCATGCCACCATCTCCCCGGATCCTTCGACTCCGCAGGACTACAACAAGGGCGTCAAGTTCAGGGTGACCGCCCACGATGGTCAGACCTTCTCTGAATATACCGTCATCAAGACTGTTCCTGACAAGATTGACAAGGGCTTTGACAAGTCATCGCTTGAGGCGTTGTTCAACTTCGAGCCTGTAAGCATGGCCGGACTCCCGGCCTACAACACGGCTGACATATTCCCGAGCCTTGCGGTGACGGGCGGCAAGCTTGTCTTCTGCTACGGCAACGGTTCCGCTCCTGTCTTCCTGAACGGCATCACCGGTGTCAAGGAAGGCGAGATCAATGCCGGCGGTGTCGCTCCGGCGGCTGTCACCAATGACGAGGCGGAGAACCTTATCCTCTGCAACCACGTTGACGGCGGAGGCGAGTTCAAGATTTGGAAGGCTACCTCTGTTAAGACCGCTCCGGAATTGTTCCATTCGTTCACCAACAGCACGGATCTTCCTATGGGGTATTCAATAAAGGTCATCGGCGACATTGACGGTGACGCTGTGATTGACATAACCCATGAGGGCATCGCGGGTGTGACATCCTCAAGCAAGGTGACAAGGGTCACTGTTGCCGGCGGATCTGTCGCCGATGTCTCGGTGCTCGATCTCGCGGGATCCGGCCTCGCATGGGGCGGCGCTCCGGTGAACAACACCGACGCTGTGGCCGTGGCTCCTACGCGGAACGCCGGGATGTTCCTTTCTTACTACGATCCTAACGTCCTGCACTATGTCATGGCCGACGGCACGCTGAAGTCGTCGCTACCGTTCAACAATGGATCATCGTGGGCCTTGAATGTCAATAACCTGGACAGCAAGCAGTTCAATCACGCCACCTACATGTCGCTCTTCGTGGTCAGCCACTTCCCTCACTGGGGATGCGGCCCTGCCCTCTACCTGTACGACATCTCGGATCCGGCGGCGCTGTCCGGCAATCTGGACGAGACCACGTCGATAGTCCTCGGCAAGTCTTCCGTTGACTGGTTCCAGAAGGCTGACGCCGGCTTTGCCGCCGGAGATGTCGTTCTGGCTCCGACCAAGGACGGATTCAAGATGTATCTGTACTACTACGACCAGAATTCAGGAGTCCTCGGTGGCTATTCTGTGGATTGCATAAAGAAATAGTCAGATGAACCCTTTGAGGATATATTCCCTGATCGTTCTTGCCGCCATGACAATCATGTCCTGCGGAGGTTCCAAGGATAACCCTTGGAACCCCGACTGGGACAAACCGAAACCGGAGCCCGAGAAACCTGCGGAAGAGACAGGCAAGCCGAGGTACGTGTGGATTGACGCGGCGGCCAATTTCTGTGACTACGAGAACGACAAGGACAGGATAGCCGCGGATTTGAAGCGCATCAAGGACGTTGGTTTCACGGACATCATTGTCGATGTAAGGCCGACAAGCGGCGACGTGCTGTTCAAGTCCTCTGTCGCCAGTCCGCTGAAGAAGGTAGATGTCTGGAAGGGAAGCAGTTATGTGTGGGTTTCCAGAACCGGCACATACGACTACCTCCAGACCTTCATCGACGAGGCCCGCAAGGTGGGTCTCAAGGTGAACGCCAGCATCAACACCTTCGTGGGCGGCTACCTTTGCCCTTATGGCCTTGGAAGCGACGGAATGCTTTTCCGCGAGTCGGGAAGGAAGTCCTGGGCTTCGGTCATCAACGCGAAAGACGGCCTTGTCAGCGTCATGGATCTGACCGGCTCCGAAGACTACGGAGCCAGATTCCTCAATCCTGCCAACGAGCAGGTGCGGAACTATGTGCTTCAGATCATCAAGGATCTGGCTGCATACGATCTTGACGGCATCATCCTGGACCGCTGCCGTTACGATGACTATGGCCTGCAGAGCGATTTCTCGGATGTCTCGAAGAGAAAGTTCGAGGAATATTCAGGCATCACCTGCTCTTCATGGCCTGGTGATGTGATGGCTCCCGGCACGACGGCGCTTGGATCGAAGGCTGGCGAGACTGTGAAGAAGTGGCTGGAGTTCCGCGCGAGCGTCATCCACGACTTCGTCGCCGAGGCTTCCGACGCTGTCCACCGGATCAACAAGGACATACGCTTCGGCGTGTATGTCGGGGCCTGGTACTCGACTTACTACACATCCGGCGTGAACTGGGCAAGCCCTAAGTACGATCCAAAGGCGGACGGCTATTTCTGGGCATCGGCGAACTACAAGAACTGTGGCTACGCCGACCACTGCGACTTCATGTTTCTCGGAGCCTATGCCGGCGCCGACAGCATCTGGGGCAGCGGTGAGTGGACGATGCAGGGGTTCTGCAAGCAGGGCAGGTCTCTCTTGAAGGGGGATGTCAAGTTCTGCGGCGGGCCGGACATCGGCAACTCCCCGGGGTGGACGAACGGCGGTCAGGCTTCCAAGATCCCGGATTCGATCAAGGCCTGCATCAACGAGGGCGATGGCTTTTTTGTGTTCGACCTCTGTCACATCAAGATGTACGACTACTGGGATGCCTTCAAAAAGGGATTCGATGACTATCTGAAAACTGTGAAATAATAATCAAGATGAAAAGAATATCCATAATTTTTCTTGCGGCGGCGATGGCGCTTTCCTTCGCCTCCTGCAAAGATGAGTCAAATGAGCTCGGTGGAATCACTTTGTCCTCAGAGGCTGATCTGAACCCTGTGTTCACCTCGGACGGCGGCACATACATAATCGAGTTCACAGCGGATCACGACTGGAGAGTCGTTGTTCCCAACACATACAATTACTACTGGAGTTCCGTGACTCCTACCAGCGGCGGACCTGGCAAGAATCAGGTGACAATCACCGCTTTGAAAAATGCGGACAACGACAAGAAGGAGTTTGATGACCGTGAATATACATTTGACATTCGTTGTGGCGCGGATGTCAAGACAATACGCGTTCATCAGAAACAGTTGAATTCCATCACTTTGTCTCCGGGATCATTCGACATTCCTAAGGAGGGAGGCTCCATCGACATCAAGGTCGTGTCCAACATCGACTTCGACTACAAGATCGCCGATGATGCCAAGGAATGGATCTCCGCTGTCACGACCAAGGGTCTTGTTGAGAACACGGTGACTTTTGCCGTTGCATCAAACGAGATCTACAACAAGTTCGAGGCTCGTCAGGGAGTGATAACCTTCACCAGCAGCGAAGGGTCGGAAGACATCGTTGTCAACCAGGCCCCTAACGAAAGATTCTTCAATGTCTCACCTGAGAGCCTGGTGGCTGAGAAGAACGGTGGCGAGGTGACCCTTAAGGTCGAGGCCAACTTCCCTTATGAGGTCGAGGATCCTGATTCTGAATGGATCACAAGAGTCTCCGGGAAGGATGGTTCCTTTACTTATAAGGTTGAGGCCAATCCTGATTTCGGCTCCAGGGCCGGCGTCATCAATGTGACCACTGATCTGGAGGATTACTCCGCGGCTGTCGAACTTAAGCAGAAGGGAACGGCTGATGTCAGTGTGCTTTGGCAGAAGAGGTATTCGGCTGACCTTGGCGCGATCGCCGTGGCCGGCGGGCCTCTCAGGCTTGCCGTGAAGGATGACATCCTGCTTGTCGGCAATGGCGGGAACAAACTCTACGCCCTGAACCGCCAGACCGGTGAATATCTTAAGGAAATAGCTGTCCCTGAAGGCCTTTCCGTCCACTCGCTTGTGAATGATGATGCCGGCAACGTCCTTGCCGCCGCGTTGACGCCATTTGGCGGCACGCTCCGGATCTACACGTTCAAGTCATTGGAATCCGCTCCTGAAATGCTTCTGGAATACACCCACAACGCTATCTGGAGCTCTTCGATGGGCAACATCAGGGTGCGTGGAGACGTGACCCGGAAGGCAGTCGTCACCGCTTTCGTCGATGTGAGCCAGTACTGGGTAGGATGGCAGATTACTGACGGAAAGGTCGGTGATGCGGTCTTCGGATCGATCGCTCCAGCCGCCAACCAGGTCTGGAATTCTTACGGAGCGTGTGTCGCGCCGGTTTCTGATGACTTGAATGACGGACTACTGTTCATTGGCTACTCCGCCGACGCCAACGGCAACTACGACCTGAACTGGTGCAAGGATGTGGCGAAGAGCGAGTGGCAGTCCGTGTTCCACACCACCAGCGACGGCAACGAGAACTACAACTGCATCTCCGTGGCCACTCTTAACGGGATCCGTTTCTGCGCCGTCGAACGTGGAGCCCACTTCTCATATGGATCCTGCCCTGAGGTCTATCTGCTTGACATTACGAATCTTGGTTCCGTGAAAGAGGCTTACTATGCCGAAAGAGCGACCGTTGTCGGTGAAGGCACCTTCACGGGTGCCGGAGCATGCGGGGATGTCCTTCTCCAGACCTCGGCCGACGGTAAGTCCATGGACATGTTTGTCACGGACGGCAACTATGACTGCATCACCTGCATAAGGTTCACCGCACAATAATGTTAACTATGAATATAAAAAATGTTGATTTCGGCGCGATGGCGTCGCGCTATAAGGAGGAACTCCTCGGGAATGTCCTGCCTTTCTGGCTGGAACATTCCCAGGACACGAAATTCGGAGGTTACTACACTTGCCTGAACCGTGACGGAAGTGTCTACGACAAGGACAAGTTCATCTGGCTTCAGGGACGTGAGGTCTGGATGTTCGCGATGCTGTACAACAAACTCGCGAAGAACGAGGAATGGCTGAAGTGTGCCGAGCAGGGCGCCCGTTTTCTCATGAAATACGGCCACACTCCCGACTATGACTTCTACTTCTCCCTGACAAGGGAGGGAAAGCCGGTCATCCAGCCCTACAACATATTCTCCAACACATTCGCCTGTATGGGATTCGCCCAGTTGGCCGAGGCGACAGGCGATGAGGAATATGCCCGTTACGCCAAGGAGACTTTCCGCCGGATTCTGGAACGCCGTTCCAATCCAAAGGGAATCTGGTCGAAGGCTGTGCCGGGAACAAGGCCGCTGAAGGATTTCGCCCTGCCGATGATCATCTGCAACATGGCTTTGGAGGTCGAGAGGATCATCAACGACCCCGAGATGATGGACCGCCTGATCGACGAATGTCTGCACGAGGTTCTGGATGTGTTCTACCAGCCGGATCTTGGAGTGATGGTGGAGAACGTCTCTGCCGTTGACAATTCCCTCATCGACTGTTTCGAGGGCCGCAAGGTGAACCCTGGACATGATCTGGAAGCGATGTGGTTCCTTATGAACCTCGGAATCCGCCGCAAGGACAAGGCCTTGATCGACAAGGCTGTGGAGATCTCCCTTCGCGTGATCGACTATGGCTGGGACAAGGAATATGGCGGGATCTTCTATTTCATGGACCGCAAGGGCTATCCGACCCAGGAACTTGAATGGGACCAGAAACTCTGGTGGGTACACATAGAGTCCGCGATCGCGATGCTGAAAGGCTACCGCCTCACGGGCAACGAGAAGTGTCTGGAGTGGTTCCTCAGGCTGGATGACTACCTTTGGACCCGTTTCAAGGACAAGGAGTATCCCGAGTGGTTCGGCTACCTGAACCGCCGTGGGGAAGTCCTGCTACCGCTCAAGGGCGGAAAGTGGAAAGGATGCTTCCATGTTCCGAGAGGTCTTTATCAGATAGGCTCCATGCTGGAGGACATCTCTAAGGGGAAGGAGGCCTGCATCTGATGCGCGGACAGCCTTATCCAATTGGTCTGTTGATGTTTATGATCGCTTCGGTTCTGCTGCACTCGTGCGGCGGAACTGAAGCTTATTATGACGTGGTGGTTGTCGGTGGCGGTGCCGGCGGAACGTCGGCGGGCATACAATCGGCCCGCTCAGGGGCATCAGTGCTGATTGTCGAGGAAACTCCCTGGCTTGGTGGCATGCTCACATCCGCGGGAGTCTCGGCGTTTGACGGTAACTATCGTCTCCGCGGCGGCCTGTTCGGCGAGTTCTGCGACTCTCTGGCCGGACGCTACGGGGACTATGAGGCCTTGAAGACCGGATGGGTAAGCAACATCCTCTTCGAACCGAAAGTCGGGGCGGAGATATTCATGAATATGGCAGGGCCGCTTGACGGACTTTCCCTTGCTATGGAGACGGGTTGCGTCCGGGCTGAGAAACTGGACGAAGGCTGGCGGCTTACGTTGGACGGACCGGATGGCCGTCGCTGCGTCAGGGCGGGGATTCTGATTGACGGAACCGAACTTGGTGACATCGCGGCAATGTGTGGAGTGCCTTGCAACAGTTCTCCTGTTGACACGATAGCAGCGGTACAGGACTTGACCTACGTCATCACGGCACAGGATTTCGGCGCCGGTTCCGACAAGACGATCCCTTGTCCGGAAGGCTATGACGCTAAACTGTACGAGGATTGCCTGTCAAGAGGCCATTCCGTGGACATGATGCTTTCCTACGGGCGGCTGCCGGGCGGAAAGATCATGCTGAATTGGCCGATCGCGGGCAATGACTGCTATGTCAAGGATGTCACCCGTATGCCTCCGTCCGACCGCGCCGTGGCGGTTGACAGCGCCAAAAGGGTGGCGCTCGGCTATCTCTATTATATTCAGAAAGAATTGGGACTAAGGAATATAGGCATTGCGGAGGACGAGTATCCGACCGATGACGGTCTGCCGATGATTCCGTACTACAGGGACTCAAGACGGATCGAGGGGGAGGTGACGTTCTCCTTGGCGGACATTGACCGGCCATATTCAAACACCCTTTACCGCACGGCCATCGCGGTGGGTGACTATCCTGTTGACCATCATCACTATCGCAATCCGGATTGGAGGGATCTTCCTCAGCTGGAGTTCCATCCTGTCCCGTCCTTCTCGGTTCCTTTCGGGGTCATGGTTCCGAAGGAGGCCGAGGATATTCTTGTGATAGAGAAGGCGGTGTCCGTGACCTGCGTCGCGAATGGAGCCACCAGGCTCCAGCCGGTCGTGATGGAGATCGGCCAGGCCGCCGGCATCGCCGCCGCGGTGGCCGCGCGGAGGGCAGGTGGGGCGAGGCCGCGTCTCAGGGATGTCTCTGTGCGAGAGGTGCAGGAGGGGATCCTTGCCGCCGGCGGGTATTTGATGCCTTATCTGGACATCACACCGGACGATCCACGTTTCGCTGCGGTCCAGAGGATCGGCGCCACCGGAATCATGAGGGGGGACGGCCGGTCTGTCGGCTGGTCCAACGAGACCTGGTTCAGGATAGATGATCCGGTGAGGGAGGATGAGATATTCCTTGATGACTATTATCCGGGGAAATCCCTTTCCGATCTGGGCCTTCCTTCGTTGGATTCGCTCACCCGCGGCGACTTCGCCGTCATCATCGACAGCCTCCTTCACCCTTTCGAGTCCCGTCAGGTCACGCTCACCGGCGCTTTGGCCGAATGATGCTTTCGCGTCCGGTGCAAACGTCCTGCCCGGCTTTGACAAAAACACCAATCAAAGGCTTACCTGCAGAGTTCCGTGGGATCCAATGGATCACCTTCATGTGATTTGATGATTTCTATAAAATTATATACTTTTGTGAACTGAAAGTAATACGTAAGGTGACTATGGGTTTACGAAATCAGCTCCTTTTAGACCTTTACAAGGACAAGGCAAGTGTTTTCACTATGCAGGGAATCGCCATGGCTTATGGGCAGGGACTTGAGCGGAATACTATTAAGAACAGGATGATCAGCTATGTTAAAAAAGGCGAGATCATCAATCCGAGGAAAGGAATCTATGCCAAGCCGGGTTATGACGAGAAGGAACTTGCCTGTTTGCTCTATACGCCATCCTATATATCTTTGGAATATGTGCTGCAGAGGGCTGGAATTATCTTCCAGTACAGCGACGAAATTACTTCGGTGGGTAATTTGAGCCGGAGCCTTGAAATTGATGGAAAAGTGTATCGGTATCGTAAAATCAAGGGTGAAATCCTGATTGACACAGCCGGCGTCATCCGCGAAGGGAATGTGAACATCGCTACTCAGGAAAGAGCCTTCTTGGACACTTTGTACCTGAACAGCAATTACTATTTCGACAATCCCATCTCCCTGGACAAACAGAAGGTGCTTTCGCTCCTTCCCATATACAATAGCAAAACTCTCGAACAACGTGTCACAAAAATTCTTGGATAGAAATGGATACGAACAGACATAAATTCTTCATGCTGCAGTTGCTTAAGGACATATTCTCTGACGCGCTGCTTTCCTCCGTAATGGCATTCAAAGGCTTATGTGTAGCTACACATAAGCCTTTTGTATAATGACTTTGAATTATTTTCGACGTGCTGACAAGTCGCCTGTTCAGTTCTCTATTTCGTGTCTTGTACGCCGATTACAATCCAAAATGGTTAAAAATCACCACGGGCAAATGGTGTTTTGCGGCGTGGCGCATCGACAAAGCCACCAGCGACAGTGTGAACGCGTCTGAAGTAGGCGAAAATTTTGCAGCCACCAACCACACGGATGACGTATTTACGTTCATTGGCATATAAAGCCAAAAACGCCAAAAAAACGAAGGAATAGGAATCTTGGATGTTTCGCGAATAAAATCCGAATATAATCCGCAGCACAATTTCTTGCCGCATTGGAAAAAATGGATTAATTTTGGAATCTAAATTTCCCGTCCGTCTATGGCAGAAAAAATCATCATTCTGGATTTCGGTTCGCAGGTGACGCAACTCATCGGGCGCAGACTCCGCGAACTGAACGTTTATTGCGAGATCTACCCGTTCAACAAGGTTCCTGCGCTGGACTCCTCCGTCAAGGGAGTGATCCTTTCCGGAAGCCCTTGCTCGGTGCGTGACAAGAACGCCCCGCAGATCGACCTCGGCGGCATCAAAGGCAGGTTTCCTCTTCTGGGAATATGCTATGGCGCGCAGTATCTTGCCCACAAGTTCGGCGGCGAGGTGCTTGGCTCCCTGGCCCGTGAATATGGCCGTGCGATGCTGGATGTCGTTGACCCTGAATCACCTCTGCTTAAGGGAGTTTCGGCTCACTCACAGGTCTGGATGTCGCACGGGGACACGATCGCCCGTCTGCCGGAGGGCGCGGAGGTGATCGCCTCGACCGAGAGCGTCACCAACGCTGCTTTTCACATCAAGGGCGAGCAGACCTACGCCGTGCAGTTCCACCCGGAGGTCTTCCACACGACTGAAGGCACGAAAATCCTCGGCAATTTCGCTTTGGGAATATGCGGCTGCAAGGGTGACTGGACTCCTGCCTCGTTCATCGAGACGACAGTAGCCAGCCTCAGGGAACAGATCGGGGACGAGAAGGTAATCCTCGGACTCAGCGGCGGTGTCGATTCGACGGTAGCCGGCGTGCTGCTGAACAAGGCCATCGGCCACAACCTCACCTGCATATTCGTGAACAACGGCCTGTTGAGAAAGAATGAATATGAGGATGTGCTGGCTTCGTACAAGGACATGGACCTCAATGTCATCGGAGCCGACGCGTCCAAGGAGTTCCTTGACGATCTCGCCGGCGTTACCGAGCCTGAGGCCAAGAGAAAGATCATCGGAAGGCTCTTCGTGGAGACCTTCGACAAATACGCCCGCACCATCGAGAACGCCCGCTGGCTCGCCCAGGGGACCATCTATCCTGACGTGATCGAGTCCGCCGGCATCGAGGGCATCGCCTCCAAGATCAAGTCCCACCACAATGTGGGCGGTCTTCCGGAGAAGATGAACCTGAAGATTGTCGAGCCGCTGCGAGCGCTTTTCAAGGACGAGGTCCGCAGGGTCGGCAGAGCCTTGGGCATCAAGGAGGAACTTGTCGGCAGGCATCCTTTCCCGGGACCGTCACTCGCCATCCGTATCATAGGCGACATCACCGAAGAGAAACTGAACGTTCTCCGCGAGGCCGACGACATATTCATAAAAGGGCTTCGTGAATATGATTGCTCCTCCCTTCACCTTCCGTCCGCTTCCGATCCTCGTGTGGAGGCCTCGAACCTTTATGACGCCATCTGGCAGGCCGGAGTTATCCTGCTGCCTATCAAGAGTGTGGGAGTGATGGGTGATGAACGCACCTACGAGAATCCTGTGGCTCTCCGCGCCGTTGTCTCCACCGACGCCATGACCGCCGACTGGTTCCATTTCCCGTATGACTTCCTCGCCCAGGTCAGCAACGACATCATCAACAAGGTCAAAGGGGTCAACCGCGTAGTGTACGACATCTCCTCCAAACCGCCGGCAACGATCGAGTGGGAGTAATGCTTTAATTTCAGGCACGGAATGTGCTGTCTTTGCCATCGCTTTGAGAAAACATCTGGAATACTTGAGCGCATTGGCGCTGGTGTTGTTCGCGTTCTTCTTTGCATCAACCAACCTCTTCACCCACGTCCATGAGGGTCCGGAGGGAAAGATTGTGCATTCTCATCCGTGGAGCGGGAAGGCGCATAGTCACAGCGACACGGAGTTGCACCTCCTTCAACTCATCTCAAGCAATATATTCGAGGCGAGCGAACGGATCAGTGTCACGGTGTCAGGCAGCCCGGTTGTTCCGTATCATCCGTCAGGGGTCTTGCCGGAAGTAGCCCAGACAGTATTCCATCACGTTCTTGGACTCAGGGCTCCTCCGCTATCGTTATAATCACATGTCTACTTGAAAAGTAGAGCCGTAGTCCGCATGGCCCGCTGCCGGGTCGTGCCTATTCCCGAATTTGATATAACGATAAAATATTCATGAAAACAACACATATTTTCGCCACTGTTGTGGCTATACTCATGGTGTCCATGAGTGGACATACTTATGCACAGAGCAGAAAAACAGACGCGAGCGTTTCCGGTCACGTCATCGACGCGAAGACCGGAGAGCATCTTCCTTACGTTACCGTGATGATAGGCGGCACCCAGATAGGCATCCAGACATCATCTTCCGGACATTATTCAATCAGGAACCTTCCTTTGGGCAAGCATGAGATCATCGCGACTTCTATTGGCTATAAAGACGCTTCTGTCACTCTTGAGTTCAAGGCCGGTCAGTCGTACGAGGCCAATTTCAGCCTTGAGCGGGAGAATCTGTCTCTTGACGGGGTGGTGGTCAGCGCCACCAGGAATCATTCCTCCAGAAAAGAGGCTCCAGCGCTTGTCAATGTCATAGACAGCAGGATTTTCGCCACCACCTCGTCTCCGACCCTGGCGGAAGGACTGACTTTCCAGCCGGGTGTCAGGGTGGAGAACGACTGTCAGAACTGCGGATTCACGCAGGCCAGAATCAATGGCCTGGACGGCCACTATTCACAAGTCCTCATCGATTCCAGACCAGTGTTCTCGGCGCTTGCGGGCGTGTATGGTCTGGAGCAGATCCCATCCTCGATGATTGACCGCGTGGAAGTGGTGCGCGGGGGTGGCTCCGCGTTGTTCGGAGCATCCGCGATCGGAGGCACCATCAACATAATCACAAAGGAAGCGATGAGTTCAAGCGCCGGAATCAGCCATGACCTCACCTCCATCGGGGTAAGCGGTGCCTTGGACAACAACACCAGCCTGAACGCATCAATGGTGACGGATGACGGAAGAGGGGGCCTGTTCGTGTTCGGGCAGAAACGTTTGAGGGATGGCTATGACGCGGACGGTGACGGGTTCACGGACATTCCTATGATCAATTCCATCACAGTAGGTACAAGAGGACACCTCCGCGTGAATCCTTTCTCCAAAATCAGGCTGGAGTATCATGGAACCAAGGAGCTCCGGCGAGGGGGAGATCGTCTGGATCTTCCGGCTCATGAAGCGCTTATCGCGGAGCAGACGGAACACACGAACAACAGCGGATCTTTGAGCTATGACGGGCAAAGTCAGGATGGCCGGCAAATTTGGAACGCGTATGCTTCCGCCCAGCACATCAGAAGGAGCAGTTATTACGGAACAGGGAAGGATCCGAATGCGTACGGAAAGACCACCGACCTCACCGCGGTCTTCGGTGGTCAATATTCCTACAAGTTTGACTGTCTGCTGTTCATGCCGGCGCAGTTGACCGCCGGTCTGGAATATAACTATGACGACCTGAACGATGTCTCCCTTGGCTATGACTACAAAACCTCTCAGAAGGTACGCATTTTCGGCTCCTATCTCCAGAATGAGTGGAAGAACGCCCGCTGGAGCCTCCTCGCCGGGGTTCGCATGGACAAGCACAGCCTTATTTCCCAGCCAGTGTTCTCTCCGAGGGTGAACGTCCGCTACAGTCCTTTCCGTGATCTGAGCTTCCGCGCCGTCTATGCGGGAGGATTCCGCGCTCCACAGGCTTTTGACGAGGATCTGCACATCTCCGTCGCAGGTGGTAAACGGATACGCATCAGGCTCGCGGATAACCTGAAGGAAGAACGTTCCCATTCGTTCAGCACTTCCGCCGAATGGTACCACACTTTCGGTACCGTCTCTCTGAATCTGATGGCGGAAGGATTCCTTACAGTGTTGAAAGATACTTATGCGCTGAGGGAGACCGGAGAAAAGGCAGATGGGGGAAAGAGCAATATAATGGAAAGATACAACGGCTCGGGCGCTAAGGTTTACGGATGCACTCTGGAGGGAAGACTTGCTGTCGCTGATGAACTCAGTCTCCAGGCAGGTGTCACTTTGCAGAGAAGCCGTTATGACATCGCGCAGAAATGGAGCGACGATCCCGATGTCGCCCCGACGCAGGAATTATTCCGCTCGCCGGATTGCTATGGCTACATGGTGGCTTCCTACAGTCCGTTCAGGAACTTTGACATAGACCTTTCCGGCACATATACCGGATCGATGCTTACTCAGCACATGGCCGGTAGCGGCACCAAAGTGGATGTCGCCGTCCGCACTCCTTCGTTCTGGGACATGGGCTGCAAGATCAGCTACGGGTTCAGCGTCCTGGACATCTGTCGTCTAAAGTTGCACGCCGGAATCAAGAACATTCTCAATGCCTACCAGAAGGACTTCGACAAGGGGGAGAAAAGGGACTCTGGCTACATCTACGGCCCGTCCCTCCCGCGTTCACTGGTCTTCGGCGCCGGACTGAGCTTCTAAAAGAGTCCGTTGGCGTCGAAGACTTGGGAATAGTAATACGGGGCGGAATAGCCGGTCACTATGAGGCCTTTGGGAACCTCCGTGTCGGTGGTCAGTCTGCCATCCTTGTAGATCCAGAAACGGTTCGCCACCTTGCGGTCCTTGGAAAAATATTCAAAATCAAGGCTGCTCCCAAAGAGCGCTATCTCCCCCTCGTCTGACATCGCGAAACAGTCGCAGTGCTTGACAAGAGATTCTTGAGGTCCCCTGCCGTAACCAATGCTCTTGCCGACAAACGTCCCCTCGGTTCCGAATTCGTACATGTCACAGGTGTAACTGTCGAAATAATAAATATTTCCGGATGGCGTGATTCCGGAGTAGGAACGTCCTGAACTGAGCGTTGAGTCAGGGAAATCCAGACGGATTTCTTCAAGGTTGAGTCTGGTCGGCCCAGTGACCGGTTTGTCCGTTTTTACGCGCGGGATTCGTGAATAGAGATTCTTGTCGCTTTGGTTGGCGCACGACATTGCGGCTAAGAGTGAACCGGCGATGATTGTCGTCAAGGTTACGTTTTTGAAAAAAATACCACCGTTGGCGAGGACATCATCGGTACAACCCGTCAATAACCGCGATGCGGCAGTCATTCGTGGCACCATTTACCCGGACAGGGCGCGAAGCGCAGGTGCCTCGTGTGACTGCCGCATCGCGGCGTCCAAACGAATATTGTTTTATTTAATATGTGCGATTGAATAGACCGGAGCGATCTTCTCAAGCCGGTTGCGGCCGTAGAGCCCGTCCAGTTCTGCGAGGAATATGAACTCGGTGACCTTGACACCATATTCCTTGCCATCGACGGTGATCTTCAGGGCGTCAAGAGCCTTGGCGATGCCCTCCGCGGTGCCGCCGGTGGCCAGAACGTCATCGATGATGGCGATCTTGAATATTCCATCCTCAGCCTTGCCGGCCGCGATGTCGGATTTGCGGAAGTAGAGATTGTCGGGGCCATATTCCTTCATAATCTCGATGCTTTGCAGGTCGTCGCCCGAGTGTGGCAGCTTGCCTTTCTTGCGGAAAGGCACAACGTTCGTCACGCCGCTGTCGGATGTGAGCAGCGGGGCGCAGAACAAGAACGCGCGGGCCTCGGGGGCTGCAACGGTCGGTGCGGTCACGTGCCTGCCGATCTCGCCGATCAGCTTGGTGAAGACCTCCTTGTCCTGCATAAACGGCATTATGTCAACGAAATTGATTCCTTCCTTAGGGAAGTTTTGATAGAATTTCAGTGTCTCTTCAAACATGGCTGTTGATAACTTTGTGAATATTGTAGGGCAAAGGTATGGACTTTCTATGACATTTGTATTAATTTTGTCCTTTAATATTCAAAAAGGAACAAGTCAAATTCCTTAATATTTATGTCAAACAAATCAATCATCGCCGCCACAGTCGCAGCGCTTGCCTTTACTCTAGGAGCAAAGGCTCAGACCAACCTTCAGACTTTCTACGATTTCGGTAAGGATCGCGGTCACGTGACCACCACCCTCGAAGGTTTCTACGGGGACAAATGGGGTAACACCTTCTTCTTCGTGGATTATGACTACAACTCGAAGAACGAGAATGACAAGGTTTACGCTCCAAGCGGGACCTACTTCGAGATCGCGCGTTGCCTCAACTTCTGGCAGAACACAAAACTTGCTCCTTTCAGCTTCCACGTCGAGTACAACGGCGGCGCGTACAACGGCTACACCATCAACAACGCCTTCCTTTTCGGTGTTGACTGGTTCCTTCACAGCAAGGATTTCAAGAACACATTGAATCTCAAGGCCCTTTACAAGACCATCAACTATAACGGCGCGAAGCACGCTGACGGCAGCAAATTCAAGAGCGAGGTTCCGCTCCAGTTCACGGCTGTCTGGGGTATGCAGGATCTGTTCGGCGTTACCGGACTCCGCTTCAGTGGATTCGCTGATTTCTGGTGGGAGGACCACACCGTCTGCCCTTACGTAAATGACAAGAAGGCCGGATACCGTGACTGGACAAAGGCGGAGGACGCTCACTTCGTGTTCCTTTCAGAGCCACAGCTCTGGTACAACATCGGCCAGCATTTCGGAGTTGACAACCTCAATATCGGTACTGAGATCGAACTCTCTTACAATTTCGGAACCGGAAAGGGCTTCTTTGTACGTCCTTGCCTTGGTACCAAGTGGGTATTCTAATATTCAACGACACTTAACAATCCAAGACAATGGCAGAAACAAAGACACAGGCCGCCGAGCCTAAGAAGTCAGGCTGGATGACCAAACTGTTCGGATTCGATCCGTCCACGATGAAGGTCTCCACCGAGATCGTCGCCGGTATCACCACATTCCTCGCGATGTCCTACATCCTCGCCGTCAACCCTTCAATCCTGGCTGACTGCGGAATGGACAAGAATGCCCTCTTCACCACCACGGCCGTCGCCTCCATCCTCGCGACCCTCGTGATGGCTTTCTACGCCAAGCTTCCGTTCGCCCTTGCCCCTGGTATGGGACTGAACGCCTTCTTCTGCTACACGGTCTGCCTCGGAATGGGCTATAGCTGGCAGTTCGCGCTGACCGCTGTCCTTATTGAAGGTATAATATTCATAATCCTGACTTTGACGAGTGTCCGCGAGGCGATTGTGAATGCCCTGCCGCTGTCGCTGAGAAAGGCGATCGGAGCCGGTATCGGTCTGTTCATCGCGCTCATCGGCCTGAAGGGCGGCGGCATCGTCGTGGATGATCCCGCCACACTGGTTAACCTCGGCGACATCACCGGCGGCGCCGGTCTCCTTTCCGTAATCGGTCTTGTCATTACGGGCGCGCTGGTCATCTTCAACGTCCCGGGAGCCCTCCTTATCGGAATCATCGCCACCGCCGTCATCGGCATCCCTATGGGACTCACGCAGTTCCATGGATTCGTCGACACCCCGCCGTCCATGAAGCCTATCCTCTGCCAGTTCAGCGCCGACACAAGCCAGATCTTCAGCCTTGACATGCTGATCGTCGTGTTCACATTCCTGTTCGTGGACATGTTCGACACGATCGGCACTCTTGTCGGCGTGACGACGAAGGCCAACATGGTTGAGAAGGACGGACGGCCTCTGCGCATGAACAAGGCCTTCATGGCCGACGCCATCGGCACGGTCGCCGGAGCCTGCCTCGGAACAAGCACCGTGACCACCTATGTTGAGAGCGCCTCAGGCGTGGCCCAGGGTGGCCGTTCGGGTCTGACCGCATTCTCGGTCGCCGCCTGCTTCGTGCTGGCGCTGTTCTTCGCTCCGGTCTTCACCGCCATCCCTGGCTCCGCTGTCTGCCCGGCACTCGTGTTCGTGGGACTGTTCATGCTCAGCCCGATCAAGGACATTCCGCTTGACGACTTCTCCGAGTCCATCCCGGCTTTCCTTACCATGATCCTCATGCCGATGACATATTCAATCTCCAATGGTATCCTCCTTGGTCTTGTCGCCTATGTCATCCTTAACCTTTGCACCGGAAAGGTCAAGAAGGTCGGTTGGTTCATGGCCGTTTTGTCAATTTTAGTAATTCTAAAATTCATATTCTTGTAATTAATTATCGCGTAACAAATTAACAATTATGTTGCGCGATTGTTGATAACTTTAGCGATAAATGTGACCGACAGGCCGAATTATCTGCTAACTTTGTGAAAGTCGGTTCGACTCCCATTGCGGGGATCGGGCCGGCTTTGTAACCTGGATAACCGGTCGGCAATACTTATCGAAATAAAATAAACTGAATATGGATGTAACTGTACGCAAGACCAATGGCTCTTATGAGGAGTACGACAAGGTCAAATTGATGAACGGCATACGCGAGGCCTACAAGACAGCTGGCGAGGAATGTCCCGAGGCTGTGGTTGTCTCGATCGCGGAGAACCTCTACATTTACGACAAGATCACCAGCCGTGAGATCAGGCGTCAGGTTGAGGAGAGCCTGATGTCCATCAACAAGAAGGTCGCCGTGGCCTACATCGAGAAGTTCGACGCGGGTCTGGATCTGCGCAAGAAGCGCGACTTCATCCGCGACTACATCGCCGCGTCCAACGCCGCCACCGGCTCCAAGTTCGACGCCAACGCCAATGTCACCCGCAAGAACATCGTGACCCTCGGCCAGGAGCTCTACAAGGAGAACAACATCAAGCAGAACCGTTACATCATGAAGGACAAGATCAAGGCTCTGTACGGACGCTCGCTCGCGGGCCAGTACATCAAGGATCTGGAGAGCCACGTCCTTTACAAGCACGACGAGAGCGGCACCCCTGGCTACCCTTACTGCGTCGCCATCACGATGTACCCGTTCCTTGTGGACGGCCTCATCAAGCTTGGCGGTGTGTCCGTGGCTCCGACCGACCTCAAGTCATTCTGCGGCGAGTTCATCAACCTGGTATATTCAATCTCCTCCCAGTTCATGGGAGCCGTTGCGACCCCGGAGTTCCTGATGTACCTGGACTACTTCATCCGCAAGGACTACGGTGACGACTATCTTGATCACCTTGAGGACGTCGTGGAGATGAACGCCAAGAAGAGGACGCTTGTGAAAGTCATCGACAACTACTTCCAGCAGGTTGTACATTCCATGAATATGCCTGCCGGCAACCGTGGGTATCAGACGGTGTTCTGGAACATCAGCTACTTTGACGAGAGCTATTTCCGCGGTGTGTTCGGCGATTTCCGCTTCCCTGACGGCAGCGAGCCTAAGTGGGAGACCCTTTCCTGGCTCCAGAAGCACTTTATGAACTGGTTCAACGAGGAGAGGAACCGCTACATCCTGACCTTCCCGGTCGAGACGATGGCGCTGCTGACCGACGGCAAGGACGATTTCATCGACAAGGAATATGCCGACTTCACGGCCGAGATGTGGTCCAAGGGACACAGTTTCTTCTGCTACCTGTCTGACAGTCCGGACAGTCTCGCGAGCTGCTGCCGCCTTCGCAACTCGATCACCGAACTGGACAAGGTCGATGAGTCCCACAACCACACGACGCATCAATATTCAATGGGAACGGCTTCTGTGTCAACAGGTTCAAAGTCTGTGATGACCATCAACCTGAACAGGCTCATCCAGCTTGCCACCAGACGCTACTTCCTTGAGAAGAAAGGCGTTGTCATCGACGGCTCCAAGGCGCTTGCCAGGGCCGACTACGACAAGAACCAGCTTTATGAATATATCCGTGAGGCCGTGACCGAGGAGACCGAGAGGGTTCACAAGTACCAGAAGGCTTTCAACGAGATCATCAAGGACTTCCTCGCCGCGCATATGCTGGATGTCTATCAGGCTGGCTTCATCGACATGAAGAGGCAGTACCTCACCATCGGCGTGAACGGCCTCACCGACGCCGCCGAGTTCCTCGGCCTTACTATAAGCCCTAATCCTGAGTACAACGAGTTCGTGGATGTCATCCTTGAGACCATCAACCGGTCCAACAAGAAGGACAAGACTCCGGACACGATGTTCAACACGGAGTTTGTTCCGGGAGAGAATCTTTCCGGCAAGAACTACAAGTGGGACCAGAAGGACGGTTTCTACGTCTCCCCGAAGCACAACATGTACAGCTCGTACTTCTACAATCCTGAGGATGACTCGCTTTCGATGATCGACAAGTTCAAGCTGCACGGCAACGAGTATGTCAAGCATCTGGACGGCGGCTCCGCCCTCCACATGAACGTGGCCGAGCATCTTACCAAGGATCAGTACCGCCAGCTTCTGAAGACCGCCGCCCACTACGGCACCAACTACTTCACATTCAACTGCCGCAACACCGTCTGCAATGACTGTGGCTACATCAGCAAGGACACCCTTGAGGTCTGTCCTAAGTGCGGAAGCCACAATCTGGACTATCTGACCCGCGTGATCGGTTACCTCAAGCGTGTCTCATCGTTCAGCGAGATGCGTCAGGTCGAGGCCGCCCACAGGTTCTACAACCACGATGGCTCCAAGGCTGCGGCACAAGAGGAGGCTTAACGAATATGATCAAATATGTTCCTGAGATGACCTCGGTGGTCATCGAGGAGATTCCCGATAGAGTTACCTTGGCGGTTGACATAAGCAACTGCCAAGGTAATTGCATTGGATGCCATTCTCCTTTTCTGAAGACGGATGTAGGTGTTGAATTGACCGAGAAAGTCATTGATTCTCTGGTCGCTGACAATTTCGGGGTGGACTGCTTCCTGTTCCTCGGTGAGGGAAGGGATCCGGAATCTCTGCTGAGGCTGGCCGCCCACGTCCGCTCCAAAGGGCTTGCCGCCGCCTTGTACTCGGGACGGAACGCGGTGGAGGACAAGATATTCGAGAATTTTGATTATGTGAAGGTGGGACCGTACATCGAATCATTCGGCCCTTTGAACTCCAAAACCACTAACCAGCGCTTGTATAAAGTCGCTCACGAAGCGGATTCATATTCATTGATGGACATCACCTCCCGCTTCTGGCATCGGGGTATCGATAGGAATGTGAAATAATATTCCGTTTTTGACGATAAAAGATTTGTAAATATTCGCTTGCATTCCCGAGAATAATTCCTATCTTTCGGATCTTGTTTCATTTTTGTTGAAAAGTTAAAGGTAGGTTTTGTATGTATAAAAATTCATTAGGCGTGTTCCTGCGTTCCGTTGGTATGGCTCTCGTTCTTGGAGTTGTGTCCGCTATGGCTTCTTCCTGCGGCGGAAACAAGGAGAATAATGAGCCGGAACCGGTGAAAGAAAGTGTCGAGTTTACCCAGACTACGGTCTCGATTCCGATAGACGGGAATGGTACCGTCTCTTTGAAGGTCACCCCGATTGATAAGTTGGCCGATGTCGAGGTCAATGTGGCTGACGAGGATGTGATTGATTTGGACAGGACCTCTGATTCAGAAGGTTATGTCTTTACAATGAAAGCCAGGAGCCTCGGCTCGACCACAATCGTCGCTGTCCTTGGATCCAGCATCGCAAAGTGCGCCGTCAGCGTTGACCCTATCGCTGTGACGGGAATATCCTTGAACAAGACCTCCATTCAACTCGTTGTGGGTGCGACGGAGACGTTGAGCGCCAAGGTCACTCCGGACAATGCCACCAGCCCGAGCATCTCCTGGGATTCCAGCGACAAGGAGGTCGCTACCGTGGATAACGGAGTCGTTACCGCCGTCTCTGCCGGAAAGGCCACAATCACCGCGGCTTCGTCTTCTTTTACAGCTGAATGCGTTGTCGAAGTGAAAACTATCGAGGCTGAGTCGCTGACGTTGGATGTGGCTTCAAAACTGCTCAAGGTGGATGAGTCTTTCATCGTGAACGCAACAATACTTCCGGAGGGGACGACATACAAGAATGTCGAATGGATTGTGGATGATCCTAAAGTGATTAAAATCGAGCCGTTTGACGCTGTTGAATCAGATAATCTTGTCTCGGCGAAGGTTATCGCTCTCAACGCCGGTAACGCGAAGTTGACCGCAGTGATCAAGGACATCAAGGCTACGTGCTCATTTTCGGTGAAATCCAAGGAAATCCCGGCTACGGATCCGAAAATCGGTGACTATTACTATTCTGACGGCACTTGGAGTGACGGAGGATTGATCTCCATCAACAAGGATGGAACAAAGGCGGTCTGGGCGGAGAACAAGCCTGCTCCTGTCGAGGGGAAGACCGTGATAGGAATCGTGTTCCAGACAGATCCGGCCAGATTCTCTGAAATTGAACAAAAGCAAGGCTTCACTCACGGCCTTGTGTTCTGCACCAAGGCAGCCCACGCTCCGGGCGCCCAGTTGACCAAGTACGCTATGAATGAGGGAATTGACTGCATCGGTAACCATAAGCGTGGAGATGCTTGGTACAAGGATATTTATGGACAGTTATGGACAGCTGCAGTCAGGAACACCTATCCGGGTGAACAGTTGAAACAATATCCGGCCTTTGACTGGACAACCACCGATTTCGTCCCGTCCGCTCCGGCCAAAACCTCGGGGTGGTTTGTCCCAAGCATAGGACAACTTTGGGATTGTATGGCCAATCTGGGTGGTGTTGAAGTAGCGCAGTATCTGAGCGGACTCCGTGACTATGGTTATGATGTCACGCGCTTTGGAAATGTGAAGCTTTCCTACAAGCCGATGGATGCCATCAACGCTCATTTCGCCAAGATTCCGGCCGCTCAAAAAGAAGATCTTGCATATTCGATGACAAGAAATGGTCAAGGAGTATGCCAGATAATGTCTTCCACCATTTATGACAACACTGATGGTCAATGCTGCATTTTCTGGCTTGGCGAGAATCAGGAATTCGAGCCGTACTGCGAATGGATGAACCAAGATTTCATCTGCCATCCTGTGCTCGCTTTCTAGTTAGACGTTAATTTAGTATAATTCAGTATAGTTATGAAAAAGGTATTTTTGACATTGCTTGCCGCGGCGTCGCTCTGCGCCTGCAATGGTGACCTCAAGGACAGGGTGGACACTCTGGAAACCAAGGTCGCCGCCCTTGAATCCAAGGTGAATGAGAACGTAAGTTCTATCGCGAAACTTGCCGAAGCCGCCGCCAAGGCCGTTACTATCGCATCTGTGACCGAGAATGATGATAAAACGAGCTACACAATCAAATTCAGTGATGGTCAGACCGCCGTCCTGACAAACGGAAAGGACGCCGAGGCTCCGGTAGTCGGAATGAAGGAGTTCGAGGGTGAGCTTTATTGGACTGTCAACGGCGAGTTTATGACCAACAACGGAGCCAAGGTTCCTGTCTCAGGCAAGACTCCTCAGTTCAAGATCCAGGATGGCAAATGGTATGTCTCTTATGACGGGAAGGCTTGGGATGAGGTTCCAGTGTCAGGCACAGTCGAGCCTAAGCTTGAAATGACGGAGACTGACACTGAGTATGTATTCACGCTCGGCGAGACTGTCATCAAGATCGTCAAGGAGAAGGCTTTTGCGATCAAGGTCAAGGCTGACTCAAGGATGGTTGTCTCAGGACAGGTTGTCACAATAGGCTATACTCTGTTCGGCGCAGATGCGACCACCCACGTTGTCGCTGAGTCCAAGGGCCTTGAGGCCGAGGTTGACGAGGCCAGTTCAACGGTCAAGATCACCGTTCCGAAGACGATATCCGCCGATGCCTATGTTATTGTCAAGGCTGTGCGCAACAGTGACGGCAAATATTCCGCCCAGTATATTTCCTTTACCCAAGGGGAAACTTATGGCACTTTCGGCGGTGTCATAGTAAAGGATGGTAATGAATATCTTAACTGGTAAAACGAACTGAAATGAAAAAGTCATTATACATCGCGGCCGCTCTTATGTCAGTAGTCGGCTGCTCCAAGTCAGAAATCGCTCCGGAAACCTCCGGAACGCACGACATCAAAGTCTCAGTGGCTGTCAGCACGGGTGCGGACACAAAGGCTGTGTTCGATGGCGACAGCCACATCAAATTCGAGAAGGGTGACTATTTCTATGCCGCTGTGGCGAAGAAGGAAACTCCCACCAAAGGTGTCAAGGTCGCAAAAAGCAAAGGAGCTGCCGCCGGAGTGTATTACTCTATTTTCAAAATCAAGGATTTCGAGGCCACTGCTCCTGTCTTCGATGGCGAGCTTTGGAGCATAGTGGACGCTGATTTTGCCAATGAATATAATTTCTACGGCATATTCCCTGCCGCTGCCGTAAATACGGCTTACTCTGAGGAAGACCTCACGTCCTGGATTGTCAAGATTCCTGAGGAGCAGACCGCCACTCAGACTTCCTGGTACAACCGTGCGGACATTATGCTCGTGAAGCCGACCACAATCTCGACTTCAAACAATACTCACAATGATGAATATGGTGAGTATTCCACCGTCAACAGTGAGAAACTTGAGTTCGCTCACTTGTTCGGTTTTGGAAAAATATCATTCGCTGGAGTTCCGGACGCCTATAAGTCTCAGGTTGTGAAAAGCGTAAGAATTGAGGCTGTCGGTGAGAACAAGGCTCTTGCCGGACGTTTCAGCGTTGACATCACCAAGGACGTTTACGATGCTGATGTAAAGTCAACATCTCCAGTCTCATACATCAACCTTCCAGGCGATGGTACGACCACGGTGTCCGACTATGTGGCTTGGTTCGTTGCCAACAACGGTGAATTTGATGTCAAGATCACTGTTTTCACCAACAAGGCTGATCTGGTGTTCGAGCGTAAGGGACTCGTCATCGCACGCAGCGCGATCACTTCACCTATCGTCAACTACAAGAGCTCTGATGTCGTGACATCACACGATGTGGCTCTTGCTGAAGGTGAGACCTGGACAAACACGCCGGCATATTCCAAGATCATCAATAGCTCTTACAAGGAAAGGGCTTGGGGCGATGGAGACAAGAAGATGAATTTCTCCATCTCATATCCTGGGTCAAACAATGGCAATTACGGAACGTCCTTATATACTACGGATGGCTATACCCAGGGACTTGCCAGCTCGACTATCATAGGTGGAAAGGTCGTTCTTTCTTCCGCGGCTGATTTCAGTGGCGTGAAAATCGTCAAGGCTAATCTTGGTATCTACACAGATGACGCTACCGCAGACTTCACTATGAGTCTTGTCAAGGATGGTAAGACTTATGTTCTCGGCAAGTTCAACATCGCTGGTAGTGGCAAGAATCCTGACGGCAAAGATTACTATTTCCCGGCCAACTCTGAAACCGAGTCTGGACAGCTTGTTCTCACGGTGGATAATCTGTCCAACCAAAGCTGCCGTCCTTACATCGGTGCGCTCAGCATCAATCCGGCTCCTGGAATCGTACTTGACAGCAAGACGATCAAGGTGGCGAAGACGGCCCATTCCGAGAGCGTTGATTGTGGTGTCTATGCGGCTACCGGTGATCCTACCGTGACTGTCGCTGATGATGCTAAGTCCTGGCTTTCCGCTTCCTGGGCTTCCAACAAGCTCACTGTGACCGTGACAGAGAACACCGGCAAGAAGAGAGCCGGAACGATCACCATCAAGGCCAAGGGCTTGTCAGAGACCACAGAGACTGTTACTGTCGAGCAGGCCAGTGCCACCGCTGTTACCTATAAACTTTCTGTGACCGCTGCTGATATGTACAAGGTTCTAAAGGCAGAGGCTGACAAGCTTACAAATGAGGGAAAGGAGGTTGATCCGTTGTCCGGCTATCCTGTCACAGCAAAGTTCACGGCCAAGGACGTGAATGATGCGACGAAGACCACGGAGGTGGAGATCTATGGCGACAAACTCTACATCGGCTCTGCCACCGAGACCTCTTTCAAGTCCAAGGGAAGCATCAAATGCACATCGGCTGTCGGTGCGATCTCCAAGATTGTTGTCGTTGCGGACAAGAAGATGAAGGCGGGCGCTTACGATGATCTTATCTTGAAGTTGTCCTCTGACGGAAGTTCGTGGTCAAAGGTCAATAGCAATGCTTTGTCTTACACTGGTGAAGGTCCTTACACCAGTACGGCTGTGATAGAGGACGATTCTATCAATTGGTTTGACATAGCTGTTACCGCTTGGGGTAGTTCGACACCGATCTACAGTTTTGAAGTAACATTTACGACCGACTGATGAGTGGATTAAATAATCTGTTCAAGATGATTGTGGCTATGGTTCTTACCATAGTCACAATTTCTTGTGAAAAGGATAATGGCGGGTCAGGGATTGACTCCACCATCAATATTTCCGGAAAGAAGTTGTTGACGGTCTCGTCGGAGGCTTCCGGATTCGAGGTGAAATATTCAGTGACAGGAAGCGGGGCCGGCCAGGCTGTGACCGCTGTCTCCGATCAGGATTGGGCTGTCGTGGACGGCAGCGTGCCGGGAACTGTTTCGGTTTCGGTCGGCGCCAATCTTTCCGCAGAGGACAGGACTGCCGTGATAACCTTGACCCTTAAGGGTGCCGAGGACGCTTTTGTGACCGTTCTCCAGTCTTCCGATCCGGATTACAGAATTGACACCAAACAGAGCTTTGCTCTGGCCGTCACGGATGTCGAGGCTTCCAGTGCTTTCGTCACCGTCGCTCCTACAAATTCCGATTCGTACTACTGCTATGGTGTCGTCACCGCTGAGCAATACTCCAAGTTCAACGGTGACGGAAAGGCTTTTGTCGCTGACTATGCCAAGCAGTTGATCGACTATGCCCGTAAGGCTGCCGAGGCCAACGGACAGGAATTCTCTCTTAAGAATTATCTTACAAAGGGCTACAAAGCACACTCTTACGATGGGTTTACACCTCTGTCGGACTACTATCTGTTCGCGTTTGATATGACTCTGGGCGGAGAGTTCAGCGGCAATGTCGCGGTGAAGAAGTTCACAACGAAGAAATATCCTGATTCGGCTCCTGATTTCAGAATCACTGTGGATGCGGACGCTAACGTCAAGGTGGTCCCGTCCGATGCCTCTGTCACTTATGTGCTGACTGTCGATTCTTATGAGGTCTGGAGCAAGAGCGCCACTCCGAAAGCCTGTGCCGAGGATTTTCTCAAATGGGTTGAGGAAAGTGACCACTCCATCAGGTCGTTCATGCATCAGGGTGAGTTCTCGGAATGCTATTATAATCCTAAGGCTCAGATGGGTAACCTGACCACCGGAGATTATGTGGCGTATGCTTTCGGGTACAACGGCTCGAAGATAACAACCGGGATCTCCTATCTGAAATTCCATTTTGACGAACCGAAAAAGTAAACTTGAATGAAGATTCCATCATTGCTCAGGCTGACCGCGTTGGCCTGTGCGGCTGCGATAGTATTCGCTGCCTGTGGCGGCAACGCCGAAGACAACGAGGAGGCTACCTCGACTTTTGATGTGAAGGTCAAGCTCCTCAGCATCGGGTCTGAAGGTGGCAAGCTTGCCGTCGATTACAGCATCAAAGGCTCCAAGGAGGGCAACACCGCCGAGGTCTCGACAGACAAAGACTGGATCCATCTCGGCAAGACCTACAGCACGACGTTCAGTTTCAATGTTGATAAGAACGAAACCGGAGAGGACAGAACCGGAGAGATCAAGATGACCTGCAAGGGTGTCCAGCCGCTGACTCTTGTCGTGAGCCAGGGCAAGGAAGGCTCATCCTCACAGGCTTACAACAAGTTCAAAATTGAGGTCAGCGAGATCACGACTTCTTCCGCGAGGGTGGTCATCACTCCGGTTAACGCCGCTGAGACCTACCTCTACTCGATCGTCAGCAAATCTGACTACGATAAGTTCGCCAATGTTGAGGCTTACATCAAGAAGCGGATCGAGCAGATAAAGGAAATGTGTGCCATCTATGGGGTGAGCCCGAACTCTTTCCTGACCAAGGGCACGTTCGACACGGCCAAACTGGAGACTGCCCGGAAGACCACGATTATGGACAACACGGCATATTATGCCTCTGCCTTTGACCTCAGTTTCGATGACAAGGGCAACGCCAGCTACAGCGGGAAGATCGATCTTTGCGAGTTCCGTTCCAAAAAGGCCACGCAATCCAATATGACTCTGTCTCTGAGCGTCTCCGGCACGCATCTCAACGTCACGTCCTCATCGTCAGGTGACACCTGGATCTGTGATGTGGTGTCCAAGGATGCGTGGGACGAATTCTCAGTGCCGGAAGATGCCGCGCACACCTACATCTCCACGATGACCCAGTACGGCGCGTTGACCCTGTACAAGGGAAGCCAGAGTGTTGATGTCTCCGGCAGCCTGACAGAGAGGGGCAAGGAATATGTCGCGTTCGCGGTGGGTTACAGGCAGTCCGACACGGACGGCGGTCTGACAACAGAAGTCGAGTACATAACTTTCAAGTATTAGTTTATGAATATATTCAAAAGGAAGGCGCTTCCTTTCACCGCCATTTGCGCGGCTCTCGCCGTGTCAGCGGCTTGTGAGAAGCAGGAATCGCCGGAACAGAATGGTGGTGAGAAGTCCGGACCGATCATAATCAATGAGTCTCCGGCCGCCATCAAAGGTGAGCTGATCATAAAGATCAAGGGCTCGGATGTGGGGACAAGGTCCGCCGGTTCGTCTGACGATGCGCTGGACGGCACCCGTGAGGTCTCCGAAGTGCTGGCACAGAACGGAAAGTTCCGTCTGGAAAGGCTTTTCCCTGAGTGCGGACGTTTCGAGGCCCGCACCCGCGCGGAAGGGCTGGACACTTGGTACATAGCCAGCTTCGACAAGACTTTGGAAACTTCGGATGTGGTCGCCCAACTGAAGAAATGTGGCTCGGTGGAAAGCATTGAATATTCACTGCCGGTCGTGATGTCAAGCGCTGAGGGAGAGGGCTCACCGTCAATCGCTCCGATGGCGTTGTCGGCCAGCCGCAAGGAAGTGTTCCCGTTCAACGAGAGCAGGATGGTCCAGCAGATGCAGTGGCACTACAACAACACCGGCTCGATCTTCGGAAAGACCGGGCTGGTCGGCGCCGACGCTGACGTGTGGGCGGCCTGGAAACTCTGCGCCGGCAACCCGGATGTCATCGTGGCCGTGATTGACCAAGGTGTGAAGTACGATCACGAGGACCTTGCCGACAATATGTGGATCAACAAGGGTGAGATTCCGGGCAACGGAATCGATGACGACGGCAACGGCTACATCGATGACATCCATGGATTCAATTTCGTGGACAACAAAGGCACGATCGTAACATCCTCGAACCTTTCGCACGGCACGCACGTCGCCGGAACCATCGCCGCGGTCAACAACAACGGCATCGGCGTGAACGGAATCGCCGGTGGATCAGGCAATAAGGATGGTGTCAGGATAATGACCCTCCAGACTCTCGGCGCAAGCGAGAACGGCTCCTCAGGCTCCGGGCTCGGCGGAATCGTCAGGGCTATGAAATACGCCGCCGACAACGGGGCGGTCATCTGCCAGAACAGCTGGGGCTACAACCAGAAGCTCAGCTGGAACACTTGGACACGCAGCTCGTTCTCGGCTCTGAGACGCGCCATCGACTACTTTGTCAAGTACGCCGGCGTGGATGAGAACGGCGAGCAGACCGGCCCGATGAAGGGCGGAATCGTGATCTTCGCCGCCGGCAACGAGGCTGTCAACCATCAGTCATTTCCTGCCGCGGACAAGAGCGTGGTGAGCGTTGCCTCATATTCTTACACCGGTGACGCGGCATATTACACCAACTACGGCACTTGGGTGGACATCTCCGCTCCGGGCGGCGACACCTACGCAGACAGCAACTATGGCGGCGTTTACAGCACCAGCGTCAATGAGGACGGTACCTCCGGCTATGAGTATATGCAGGGAACCTCAATGGCCTGTCCTCACGTCAGCGGAGCCTGTGCCCTGGCCGTCTCCTACTATTACGGCAAGGACAAGCGTATGGGGCTTACCCCGGATATGCTCCGCTCGGCGCTTCTTAGCTCCGCCCGTCCGATCAACGCCAACCTCAGCGCTCCGTATGTCGGGAATATGGGCGTGGGAATGCTCGACACCTACCGTCTGCTTCAGTATATGGGCTATCTGGGAGAGATCCCGGCTCAGACCCTCACCGCCGGCCAGACAAAGACACTGGAGATGTCGGAATATTTCCCGTCGGTACAGGTGCTGTCATATTCAGTCTCGGATCCTGCTGTCGTGAAGGCTTCTCTGTCGAAGGGAGTCCTCACGCTTGAGGGTGTGTCTTCCGGAACGGCGGAAGTCACTGTCTCTGACGGTAATTCAATGTTCAAGACAATAAAGGTAACAGTCAACTGATGAACAGATCAATCATAACGAAATTGTCTTTCGCCCTTCTTCTGGCGGCTGTCGCCTGCACAAAGGAGGAGACCCCGGAGCGGACTTCGCTGCCGGAGCCGAAGGTTCGTGTCTCTGATGTCACCAGCACGTCTTTCAGCGTGTCTTGGGATGTAGTCACTGACGCTGGAGCCTACACTTACATATTCAATGACAATGACACTGTGACGACAAGGGAGCGTTCGGTCTCGTTCGCTGACCTTGAGCCGTCGGTGGAATATTCATTCTCCGTCAGGACTGACGCGGGGACTAACGGCGACTATCTGGATTCGAGGTTCGTCACCATCCACGTCATCACGGAGGGGGAGAGTGTCCTTGAGGCGCCGGAGCCTGTTCTGGTGGCCGCCTACAAGTCAAGGACCATCATAAACTGGAAACCGGTCGCCGGGGCGTCGGCTTATGAATATTCAGTCGCCGGGATGACCGGCAAGGTCGAGGCCTGCTCTGTGGAGCTTAGCGGGTTCGACGGCTCCACTGACTATGTGTTCCGTCTGAAGGCCCTGTCAGGGGAGAAGTATGTGAACGATTCGCCGGAGGCGGAGCTCAAATTCACGACACGCCCCGCGTCCGAGGATATTCCTCAGATAATTATGTCGCTTCTTGAGTGCGGCTCTGACTACGCCAACTTCAATGTCTATGCGGTTCCGGATTTCCGCTATGTGTATTTCGGTGTACCGGCAAGCTATTTCATCGACCATTCCGACACCGAGATCAGGGACACTTATCTGAAATATATGCTGGACGCCATCAATGACAGCAATATGACTGTCGAGGGTGGGATGTCTTATTATTCCAAGACGGGTTCGTCCAACTACTCCGAGTACCCGCTCTATCCGGAGCTGTCGTACTACATCGTGGCGTTCGGAGTCAGCCTTGACGGAAAGGCCACGACTCCTTTGTACAAGCTTTCCGCCAAGACCAAGGCGCACGACACGATGACCGAACCATCCCTCGGTGGGGCTGACTGGTTCAGTCAGACGATGTTCCATTCCGTGTTCGGCCAGTACAATTCCACCAATTGCGTCTGGACCAACTGGACTGGAAATGGCGTGGCCAAGATGAACTATGTCCTCACTTCGACATATTCATTCAATGTTTATTTCGGAGGGTCGTTCGATCTTTTCAGGCGCTACACCGCGCTTAAGGGAAGCACTGTAACAGAGGCGGAATATATTGAGAAAGTCAATGAGGAGTCAGGGCTTACCACCCGATTCGCTCCGTTGTCAGCCGCTAACTCCTACACATTGGGCACGTTGGCGATCAATGAGGCGGGGGATTCTACCTTCGTTGTGAACACCCTCAGCACGATGGCTACGGCCACGTACTATGACTGGGCCTTCGTCTCGCTTGGTACAAGCTCTTCCTACCCGGCATCCACTTCCTTGACCTCGGCGGTATCGATCGCTTTCGACGCGACAGAATCCTTGAATATCCAGGTTTCCGCCGGACGCTACCTTATGTGCCGCAGCTCTGAGTTGGGAGGCGTGACATTGACCGAGGCCGCGAAACTGGTGAAGGAAAAAGGGACGGATTTCTCATCGACACAGATCAAGGTTCTGAATATGACCGGAAAGATTTCGATGTCGTTCGGAACCGACACTCCTCTGGAGCCGGGCACAAAGTACACGTTGCTTGTGTCCTTGACCTCCGCGAGCGGGGACGAGGTCCTTCGTTACGCCACCGCTTCCACCGCTGAAGGGACGAAGACAAGATCGGCGTACAACAGCGAGCCTAAGGGACGCATCGAGGTCAATGCTCCTGTGATCCTTGACACTTACGAAATAAGCAGATAGATATGAAACTGAACAAGATATTGCGAATGATCGTCCTGGTTCCGCTGCTGTGCGCCACTGCTGTGGTGTCGGCTCAGAACAAGGCGGTCACTGTCAGCGGAAAGGTCGTTGACAAGACAGGCGAGCCTGTCATCAGCGCGGGAGTGTTCATCAAGGGAACCACTGTCGGAACCGTGACGGACTTCGAAGGAAAGTACACCTTGACCAATGTGCCGTCAGACGCTGTCCTTACTGCCTCGAACCTTGGCTACACCACGGCCGAGCAGGCTGTGAACGGGAAAACAGTTGTGGATTTCGTCCTGCAGGACGAGTCCGTGATCCTGGACGATGTGATCGTCGTGGCCTACGGTACGGCGAAGAAGGAATCATTCACCGGTTCCGCCAGCGTGGTGAAGGGCGATGAGCTCAGCAAGAGGCCGGTCGGTAACCTCACGAAATCTTTCGAGGGAGCCGTGGCCGGAGTCCAGGTGACTTCCGGAGGCGGCCAGCCTGGCGAGGGAGCGTCCATTATGGTGCGTGGAGCCGGATCGGTGAACGCTTCGTCCAGCCCTCTGTATGTTGTGGACGGTGTGCCTTACGACGGAGCCATCAGCGCCATCAACCCTGCGGACATCGAGACGATGACAGTGCTGAAGGACGCTTCGGCAGGTGCCCTTTACGGAGCCCGTGGAGCGAACGGTGTCATCGTGATCACCACCAAGAAAGGAAACAAGGACAGAGTGAACGTAAGCTACAAGGGTAACTTCGGCGTGGCCTCCAGAGCTTTGAAACGCTATGACCTTGTCGGAATGAGCGACTATGTCGAACTGACCTACGAGGCCCTGCGCAACTCCGCCCAGTACGGCACCGGAATGGATTTCGAGGCCGCGAGCGTCTATGCCGCCGACAACCTTGGTCAGACGATCGGTGGACTGAAGAATCCTGAATATTACAACCCTTACAAGAATTACTCTTGGTCGGAGTTGATCAACAAGGAGTCCGGGAAGATCCAGGAGGACGCTGTGGCGGCCTGGAACGAGAACTGGATGGACGAGATCAGCAACGACAAGGCTTTCCGTACCGAGCACGTGCTTTCGGTCAGCGGCGGAACCGAGAAGACAACCTATTTATATTCCTTGGGTTACTACAAGGAGAACGGTACACTTCAGAACACTGACTTCGACCGTTTCACCGGCAGGATCAGCGGGGACGTGCAGGCCACGGACTGGTTCAAGATGGGAATGAGCGCCAACCTCGCGCACGCGGTGTCCGATTTCCAGGACGCCACCGGAAGCGCGACCTCGAACGTCTGGTACACAGCCCAGTTTATGGCTCCTGTGTATCCTGTTTACCTGAAGGATATGGACGGAAACGATGTGCTTGACGCGGCCGGGAACAGGCAGTATGAATATGGCTCCGAGGAGGACAACGGCTACGCCAACCGTGTCACCGCGCAGGGATTCAACTCCAAGGCCGAGCTGTACGACAACAAGGCTTACTACAAGCGCAACTCCGTGTCCGCCAGAACGTTCGTGAAATTGGGAACAATCAATAAGGACGCTTTGCTGTACGGCCTCAATCTCGACATCAATCTCGGTGTGGACTTCACTGACTACGGCCGCACGACGACCAACGACAAGTACCACGGAAATGCCGCCTCACAGGGCGGAACCGTCAGCAAGTACAACACCAGGACGATGAGCTACACGCTCAACGAACTGCTGACCTACCGCAGGAAGTTCGGGGAACATTCCGTTGACCTTCTCGCGGGCCACGAGTACTATCGCTACAATTACAACTACCAGCTGGGGTCCAAGAGCGGCATCGTGGACGGCATCGACGAGCTCGGCTCGGCGGTGACCACGCTCAGCAACACGTCATATTCAAATGACTATGCCATCGAGTCGGTGCTCGCGCGTCTGAACTACGGTTTCCGTGACCGCTACTATTTCGACGCTTCCTGGCGTACCGACGGTTCGTCCCGCTTCCACAAGTCCAACCAGTGGGGTAACTTCTGGTCAGTCGGAGCCTCGTGGAGAATCTCCGAGGAGAACTTTATGAAATCCACTTCCGACTGGCTCAACAATCTGACACTCAAGGCTTCGTACGGAGTGCAGGGTAACGACAACCTTGGCTCGTACTACGTTTGGCAGGGCCGTTTCAGCTATGGTTGGGCCAACGGAACCCGTCCGGGCTCGACCGCCTCTTCCATTGAGAACAAACTCGTCACCTGGGAGAAGAACGGTAACCTGAACACCGGTATCGAGGCCAGCATGTTCGGCGGAAGGCTCACAAGCACCATTGAATATTATTCCCGCAGAACCCGGGATATGCTTCTTAACAACCCTCTCGCCATCTCATCCGGATTTTCAGGCTATGACGACAATGTCGGCTCGATGGTGAACAGGGGATTGGAAACTTCGTTCAGAGGAGTGATATTCGATCGTTCCAACTTCCATTGGGACGCCTCTTTGATGCTTTCGATGAACAGGAACAAGGTGACGGAACTCACTTCCTCACAGGATGTCATCAACTATGGCAGCGTCGTGATCGAGAAGGGTAAGCCGATCTACACATTCTATATGTCCAAGTCGGCCGGAGTCTCACCTTCGACCGGCCGTCAGCTCTACTATGCCTACTACCGCTACGCCGTGGACAAGACGGGTTCCATAGTGACCGAGAAGTGTGATGAATATGTCACCGACAATGTTGGTCTGGCTTCTTTGAGCAAGTACTACTACGGCAGCCGCCAGGCTTTGTTCTCAGGCAGCTTCTCGTCCAACTTCACCTTCTTCAAGAACTTCGACTTCTCGTTCCTGACCACGTTCTCGGTCGGCGGAAAGATCTACGACAGTCTGTACGGCGGCGCGATGAATGTCACCTACGCCGGAAACAACTGGCACAAGAACGTGCTCAGGCGCTGGCAGCAGCCGGGTGACATCACGGATGTCCCTCTCGTTGAGATCGGAGGCAGCCGCTCCAGCACCGGAGAGGAACTGATCGATGCTTCCTATTTCGCCATCAAGAACATCACCCTCGGCTACACCCTTCCTTCCTCATTGACAAAGAAGGCCGGGATCGGGGCCTGCAGGGTGTTCGTCACCGCTGACAATCTGGCTCTGTTCTGCAATATGAACGGAATGGATCCTCAGTACAACTTTACCGGAACAGTCTCCTACACCTACACCCCGTCAAGGGTTGTGGCAGCGGGAATTGACATAAACTTCTAACGGAATGAAAAAGATACTATCAATAATGTCGGCGGCCATTTGCGCCGTTTCCTGCAACCTGGAGTTCCAACCTACGGATTCCGGTTCCGGAGAGGATCTCCTGAAGTCGGCGACCACGGCCGTGACCATCGTGGACGGAATCTACAGGACAATGTGGACCGCCGGTTGGTCAACCGGTGGAAACGCCCACCAGTGCTTCGGAATCTCCGCCTACAACATCGCACTTGAGTCGATGGCCGATGACTTCATTATGCAGAGCCAGGGCAACGGGTGGTTCTGGTACGACCACTGCTACAACGTGAAGTCGTTCTACACTTCGGACAGTTTCCGTCCGTATGACGTGTGGAACGCCAACTACACTTGGATCTCCAACGCCAACTATGTGATCTCCGCCGAGAAGACGATGACCGGAAGCGAGGTCGATGTGGACTATGTGCTCGGCAACGCCTATGCGATCCGTGCCCTGTCATATTTCAATCTGGCGAACTGGTTCGCCCGTCCGCCTTACAGCGCATTGCAGGAAAAGTTCCGTTGGTCAGACCCTTGCGTGCCGATCTACACCGAGCCTACCGGCAAGGATTTCGTCGGCAAGAAGCGTGAGAACCTTGAGACAGTCTTCGCACAGATCAACTCAGACCTTGACACGGCCATCGATCTGCTCGAAAAAGGTGACGCGTCTGTCCTCGGAGGCACAAAATCCCATATTTCCTATTATGTCGCCCTCGGCATCAAGGCTCGTGTGGCTTTGGCTGCGGGAAATTGGGAGACCGCTTTGGCCGCTTCGGAGAAGATCATAAAGTCCGAGGAATATTCGATCGGCGGGACTTCCGAGCTGATGAACGGAATGAACTCCCTCTCCGCTTCCAACGTGATGTGGGGCGCCGGGATCGAGAACACCGAGCAGGCCGGAGGCTACGCCAGCTTCTTCGCTCACATGGACAACGTGGACGGGGCCTATGCCCAGTCCGCCCCTAAGCTGATCAACTCCAGCCTGTACAAGCAGATCCGTCCGGGAGACATCCGCCGGGCCTGGTGGGATCCGGACGACAAGGAGTCTCCGTACATCTCCAAGAAGTTCAAGTTCACGAATGTTGCCGCCTGGCTTGGGGACTACATCTATATGAGGGTCGAAGAGTTCTACTTTGACGCTGCCGAGGCCGCCCTCCGTCTCGGGGACAAGGACAAGGCTGTACGCTACCTCAACGCCGTGATGCAGAAGAGGGACGCCACCTTTGACGCTTCCAGTCTTGACGGAACCATGCTTGGATCACTCACGACATCCTGGACCGGCTCCCTGCTTGAGAATATTCTCGTGCAGAAGAGGATCGAGCTTTGGGGTGAGTTCGGCCGTCTTGTCGATGTGCGCCGTCTCGGCCAGGGAATCGATAGGAAGACCTCTGACGGATTTGCCGCGGAGTGTATCTCCACGATGTCCGGCAACGGCATCAACCTCACCAACCCTGACACCTACGACTGGGTGATGACCATCCCTCAGGATGAGATCAACAACAACCCTAACATTAACGAAGAAGATCAGAATCCATAATGGAAAAGTTTTTAAGAATATTGTTGTGCGCCTCCGCCGCGCTGCTTTCCTTGGTCGCCTGCGATCAGGATCAGATCGGCGAGATGGCCTCTCCCAATGATTCGGACAACAAGGAGATCCATTTTGTCCAGAAAAGCCTTGTGAAAGAGTTCGAGCAGGGAACGAAGGAAGGTGAGTTCACCGTTGTGCTTGCCAGAAACGGCAACAAGGGCACTTACCGTGTGTTGCTCCAGAAGAGCGGCAAGAACGCGTCCCTGTTCTCTGTACGTGACACGGTGGTCATTCCTGACGGGCAGTACAGCGTCGAGGTCCCTGTGACCGTGAACATGAACGCTGTGGTGCTTGGATCCAGTGTCACCGCCTCCCTCTGCATAATCGGCAGGGACGCGGAACTCGGCGATGATCCGGCCTATATCACACAGTACAGTGATTTCCTTGATCTTACCGCATCGTTCACCCTGGAGTGGGAACCATATATGAGAACCACCGAAAGCGGCGAGCAGGTGCAGCAGACAGCGACATATTACTACTCCCAGTTCTACGAAGGCTATCAGCGTGGAATGCTGGTGGAGCGCGCAAAAGGCACCACCAACATATTCAGACTTCTGGATTGGGGAGCCGGTGTCAACTTCTTCTTCAAGGTGAACAGCGACAATTCCGTGGTTGTGCCGGGGCAGTCGATAGGCTACTACTACAGCGGCAGCGATGAATATGTCTATGTCTCAGACATCGCCCAGTACCTCGGTGACGAAGCCTCTTATGACCGTTTCCCTTGCACGTTCGACGGCAAGCAGACTTTCACCCTTAACCTGGTCTATTATGTCACGGACGGAATGTTCGGCTACGGTCCCGAGAAGATCGTCTTCGCCGGTGATCATGACAACGATCCTGTTGTCGCAGCGACTTACGAGGGTGACGGAAAATTCTCCTTTGAGTTCAACAGCTTCACTTCTTCATGCAAAGCCGTGGTTGTGGAAGGTGACGTCACCGGAGACACCGCGGAACTGAACAAGGTTTACAAGCAGATCTGTCTTGGCCAGCGGGATGACATCCGGACATTCTCCGAAAACACACAGCAGTGGACTCCGTCGGTTCCGTCCAACACGTTGATAGCCGTGCCTTTTGATGCGGAAGGCAAGCCTGGCGAGATGATTGCCATACGCTTCACCTACGATCCGGACGGCACGATAGCTCCAGAGGTTCTGGAGTTCAGCATCAGCCCTTACAGTGTTGACCCGTATTCCACTATGGTCTGGAAAATTCGTACGAGGAACGCCGCGTCTGTGCGTTACATTATGATGGATAAGGATGTGCTTGATTATTATGAGGAGAACTATCCTCTTGACCAGATTCTTGGAATAGGATCTAAATTAGACGCGGATAACCTTGCCGCAAGTGAAGGACCGGACGGGCTTACCCTTTATTATCAGGGACTTTCGGAAGGTGGAGCCTATCGAGTCCTCGCTGAGGTTACCAACAGGTACGGAGACAAGGTCTATGTCACGGATTCAACCGTTCTGGCATCACATGCGGACAAGTTCAAAGCCGTGAGTCTGGATGATTTTGTCGGAGCCTACATCGTGAACGCTGACGTGAAGACTTCCGACAGCAATCAGGCGAGCACGGAATCCTTCCGTGTGGACATCATCAAGACTGGAGAGAACACCGTGATGATCAAGGGTTTGTGCAACTACAGCTCGTACTCTCCGGCGATCACCGGAACTTACATCCCGGAGGAGCATTGCATCCGTTTGCAGTCTCAGAATCTCGGTGAGTTCAGCTACCTGAACGTGGTCTTCGGCTTCGTCGCCAACCTTTATACCGGAATCTGGGGTCAGTCCAGCAGTATGGAATTCGGTTTCTGCGATGACGGCCTTCTGCGCTGGCGCACGACCGCAGGCTCGGAGATGAACCTGACCGGCTACAAGTTCCTACTCTTCGACGGAACCTCCTACACCGGCTACGCCGTCGGCGATAAGACCTACGAGAACATCCTGATGCAGAAACTCTGATATTCAATGAATAATGAATATGCGGACGGATATGCCGGAGCATTGATTCCGGTTTTCTGTTCCACTGAAATGAAAAAAGGGCGGCCGTTATGACCGCCCTTCTCTGTGTGCAGAATTAATTAGTCGATGTATCCGTCGTTTTGTGTCAGGTCAGGATTCATCTCCCTCTCCTTCTGAGGAATAGGCCATGTCGCACAGTATGTGCCCACTGACACGTGGGTGTACTTGGTTGTTCCCCATATCTCCATAAGGCCGTTGGACTGAGCCTTGTAAGGCAAACCCTGGGCGCGGAGAGTGTTGTTGAAGTACTTCTCGTTGTGCCATGTGCCCCAGCGGAGTTCGTTGAAGTACATCGAATCCTCACCTCCGAGTTCGACATACATCTCATTGCGCGCAAGATTGATGACATCTTCCCTGGTGGCCTGGGCCGTCTTGCAGGCGGGGTCGCTCAGGAGAATATGTCCGGCACGCTTGCGTACCTGGTCTATGCAATCCTTCGCCTCGGAGAGATTCCCGAGCTGGGCCTCGCATTCTGCCCGGTGGAGAAGAATTTCGGCGTAGCGGATGAGGTAGATGTTCTGCTCATAGACCCAACGGGTTGTACACTCGTCATTTTCAGGAACATATTTCCTCCAGAGGTAGTAGAACATCGAGTTGGTGTCTGTACGGATGTCGTATGGCTCTCCCGCGTCAAGGCAGTACGGCCAGCGAAGGGTCCAGACGTGATTTCCTATGCCACTGGTGTTTCCGTTGAATGTGGAATATGGAGTTATGATCGCCATCATGAGACGCGGGTCACGGTTCTCGTAAACCTTCCTGATACGCTCCTCGTTGCCTTGGTCAAGATATTTTGAGAAATCTGAACCGAACTCCACCATCTGGTTTTTCTTTGCCTGGTAGTCATACTTGCCGAACTCCCCGTTCCCTGATTCGAGCCCGTCGCGGAGAAAGTACACAGATCTCTCATTCGGTGTCATTTTGGAGTAGCCAGGAATATAGTCATCCCAGTTGAAAGGAGAACCGTCTGCCTCTTCGAACCTTTCCACGTAGGCAGGGTTCGGAAGGTAGTTGTTCCAAGCGGAGCCGCCGGTGACGCGGTTGCCATAGTTGATGGCCCGAGGGTTGCCTTGATTGGTGGAACCTACGCAGGCTACTGCGAAAAGGATCTCGTTGTTTTTCTCATTGGCCGGCTTGAAGAGTTGGAAGAAGTCCTTGTTGCCCTTCGCACCATTGCTTGGGGAATAGAGAGCGGCTCCGCATTCCTCAATCGCCTTGAAGTCAGCAAGGGCTGACTTGTAGTCTTTCTTGAATTCGTACACAAAACCACGGATGGCATAGGCTGTTGTCTGTGAGACAGCCTCTCCTCCCTCTACGATTTTTGGAAGAGCCGGAATGGCGGCTGTGCAGTCCTCGATGATTTGATTCCAAACCTCATCCTTGGAGTTGCGAGGCTTTGTCGCGTCTTTGGCCTCCACATTTTCTGTGTAGATTGGAACTCCTCCCCAAAGGACATTGAGATTGTAATATCCATATGCGCGGAGAACAAGCGCTTCGGCCTTGATCCGGGCTTTCTCTTCGTTGTCCATGTCCGGAACTGATTCAATGTGGTTGATCACATCGTTGGCTCTGTACACGATTGTGTAGAAGTACTTGTAGAAGTTGGCTACCGTACCGGATGATGAGGTGAGATTCCCCGGACTCATGCAGTTGTTTCCTTTCCAGTTGGCATCTACATCCATCACTGATGAATATGAGTCGAATGACATACCTAGAGCCTGTCCACTGTAGTTCATGGCGAAGTGTTGATAGAGGGCGTTGTAAACTCCGTTGAGAGCCGCGCGCGCGAGGATAGGTGACTGCCACACCGTCGAGTTTGCGAAACTATATGATGGCACGGTGTCGAGGTAATCCTCCTTGCAGCCGGAGGTGCCAAGAACCATGGCGGCGGATGCAAGCGCTATTAAAGATTTTCTAAAAATATTTTTCATGATATTCACAATCAATTAGAATGTAATGTTCACACCTGCTGAATATTGACGCATTGTCGAGTATGCGACGGTCGCACGCTGCTCAGGATCCTGACCTGAGAACCCTGTGATGGCGAAGAGGTTCTCTCCGGAGAGATAGAAACGAAGTCTCTGAACCATGAACTTCTGACTGAGTTTGGCAGGAAGCGTGTAACCTATCTGAAGGTTGCGGAGTTTCAGGAAATTGCCTTTCTCAAGATGGAGAGACGAACTTGCGGAAGAAGGCGCGCTGCTGTTGTAGGCGAGGCGAGGGTTCTTCGACGTAAGGTTGGTCCTTGGGTCGCTTGGGTTCGAAGGATCGTAGAAATAATGGTCGTTGGCTATCTTTTCAGGAATCGCGTAACCATAGATTGTGGTGGAAGCGTTGCGCCCCGTGGAGTAATAGTAGATGGCGAATCCGGCGGAACCACCCCAGGACATCGCGAAATCAAGGTTCTTCCAGTTGAGTGAAGCTTCAAGCCCGAAATTGTACTTAGGGGTTGTGGAGATGTTCTGGAACTCGGAGTCACCGGCGTTGCCATAGACACCATCGTTGTTCGTGTCAGCGTAGATATATTCTCCGTACCATAGAGTGTTCTGTCCGACCTTGTTTGTCGGTTGGAATGAATATCCGTTCTCCTGCATGGCCAGAAGCCACTCCATGTCAGTCTCAGTGCGGATCATGCCATCGATAGGGCCTCCGTTGATTCCATCAGCGGCATATCCATTGCCTGTACCCTTGTAAACATTTGGAAGGTACCATTCGTTGATCATGTGGCCTTCGAGAACGCGTGTCGTGCTTCCGGTAGAGACATCTCCGATGTTTGATTTGTCATCGTTGAGTTTTCCTTTGTATTTGCTTACCCAGTTCTTGTTGTAGGAGAAGTTGCCTTTTATACTGTAGCTTAGGTCCCCGATGTCGTCTCTCCAGCCGAGCTCAAGCTCGATACCACGGTTTGTGACCTCAGCGATGTTCTGCTTGGGTGCGGATGCGTTACCCATGGCCATGAACATGTCCGGAGTATAGAGAATGCCGCTTGTAAGCTTGTTGTAGACATCTACAGTCCCTGTTAGCCTGTCGTTGAGGAAAGCATAGTCGAGGCCGATGTTGGCCACAGCCGTGGACTCCCAGCGTAGAGCGTTGTTCGCGATGGAGGTGATGGCGATTCCTGACTGAAGGTCGCTGCCGCTTGCGTAGTTGGCCGAAGAGTAGATCGACTGCCAGTCGTAGTTGCCGATGGCGTTGTTTCCGAGCTCACCGTAAGACACGCGCAGTTTGAGGTCCGAGAGAGCCGTAATGCTCTTCATGAAAGGCTCCTCGCTGACACGCCATGCGGCAGAGGCTGATGGAAAGAAGCCCCAGCGATAGCTTGGAGCGAAGCGTGAGGAACCATCATAACGGAAGTTCGCTTCGAAGAGATATTTTCCGGCGAAAGCGTAGTTGACACGTCCGAAATATGACTGTGAGGTCCATTCCGTACCGTAACCTTTTGTTGAATATGGCGTGACGGCTGCGTTGAAGTCATTGACGTTGGCATCGGTGAGTCCGAGCTTGCTCATGTCTGACTCGCGATATTCATAGTGCTGCTGTTCGTAGCCGAGCATGACCGAGATGTCGTGTCTGCCGAAAGACTGGCTGTAGTTGAGCAGGTGGTTGAGTTTGTATGTATTGTCGCGGGTGTAATACATATAAGTATAGAGGGTGGCCGGGTCTGCCGCGCCTGTGGTGAACGCGCCCTGAGAGAATGAGTATTTGCCTATGGCGGTGTCAACTGTCTTCTTCTCGCGCCTGAGGTCGTTGTAGTAATAGTCAAAACTGTATGTGAAGTGCTTGAGGAACTTGATTTGCGCGTACCAGTCTGTGTAAAGTTGGGTACGCTTGTCGTGTCCGGTGGAGCTTGCGAAGTCCCAAAGCGGGTTGTGAGACTGAGGGTCGTCCGCGCTGTTCTCAGGAGCTCCGTACTTGCCGTCGTAGTAAGGGTACGTGCAGGCCAGCATCTTGGTGGTGGTAAGTCCGCCGAGATCGAGGCTGAGGACATCCTGGTTTGTGACATTCCCCCAGATGCGCGCGCCTACGCGAAGCCATTTGGTGACATCGGAATAAAGGTTGATACGTCCTTGGTAGCGGTTGTAGCCGGAGTTGTCTATGATGCCTGGATTATCGACATAGCCAAAGCTCATGGTGTAGCCGGACTTCTTTTCCTTTCCGCTGATGGAGACGTTGTAAGTTTGCTGGAGTGACTTGTTGTAGATTTCGGACCACCAGTCGGTGTTAGGATAAGCAACATAGTTAGGATAGCCTGACGCTGACAGGCCATCAGGATCTTTCGCGGCCTCTCTCCAAGTGTCGATGATGCTTTGAGCGAACTGCGGGCTGTTGCCGATGTTTGTTTGAGACTCGTTGAAGAGTTCCATATACCTCGCATAGTCGGAAACAGTGTGGATTATCTTGAACGGCTCGCTGTATGCGAGTGACGCGTCTAAGTTCACCGTGATGCTCCCGTCGTTCGAACCGCTCTTGGTGGTGATAAGAATGACACCGTTGGCACCTCTGTTACCGTATATGGCGCATGAAGCCGCGTCCTTGAGGATCGACACGGACGCGATGTCCGCAGGGTTCACCATCGAGATGCTTTGCTCCATGCCATCGACAAGCACCAGAGGGGATGACGAGTTGAGGGTGCCGGTACCACGGATTGTCATCCCGAAGCTTTCGTTGTTCGGCTGGCCTGATGACTGCATTACCTGAAGACCAGGTGTCACGTTTGTCAGGGCTTGAGCCGCATTGGTGATCGGGCGTGATTTAGCCGCCACTGTCTGAAAGTCAACCGCTGAGACGGAGCCGGTCATGTTCACCTTCTTCTGTACGCCGTATCCGACGACGACTGTCTCCTCAAGCATCTCGGTGTCGTCAGCAAGGGAAATATTGTACCGGTCACTTGTCCCGAGGGTGATTGTCTGAGTCTTGTAACCGATGCAGGACACCTCAATGGTGGCGGTTCTTGATGGAACCTCAAGGAAGTACCTTCCGTCAACATCGGTCATGATGCCGACAGTGGACTTGGGAATCATTACAGACGCTCCGACAATCGGTTCTCCGATCTTGTCTGTAACAACACCTGAAATCTGTCTTTTACTGTCTTGCTGGAGAGTGGAGTCTGCTGCGGAAGCAGTCCATGGCTTTACCCCAGGCGCAAATACCATGGCGGCAATTAGCGCCAATGTGATTGAACGTTTCATGTTGCTGTTTTGTTAAACGTTAGATTTTGCAAATTTTTTATCTGAGAATAAAGGTGCGGGTCTTTACCTCCGAATCACCTGCATAGAAGTCCAATGTCACGTGCTTCGGGCCGACATTGAGTTTGAAAGATCCTGCTGTGTTTGAGTGGATGTACCGTGTGAGGCCAGGACGATATTCCTCGAACAGGGGCGTTTCATCCACAATCGGAGATCCGTTTGGCATGGTCTTCATGTTCATTCTCATCATGCCGTAGTCCGCCGTTTTGTCCGTGATGATCTTGTATGTTCCCCTTTCCTCATTCGACCATACGCTGTTCATCTCCATTTGAGTGATAATGCCGCCATCGCCCTTCCATTCAGTCAGTGTCGTGCAATGAGAGTGTCCGCAGAGGACAATCGCATCGCGTCTAGCGAATTCCTCTCGGAAGTGCCTTCTGGCTTCCGTGTCTTTCTTGTTGCCATGGAAGAACCATCTGCAACTTTGGTCATCCATAGGAAACACAGGTCCATGCGTGATGATGAAAGTGTGCCTTGCATCTTTGGTTTCAGCAAGCATTCTCTCAATCTCAGCGTCATCCGGCCTGTTGAAATCCAGAACCAGAAACGCGTCAGGACCTATTGTGAAATAAAATGTGGTCTTCTGAATATCCTTGCTGAGTTCCTGAGACATGCGTTTCGGCATATAGTCGTGATAGACTTTCTCGGCGTCAACGCCACGGATGTCATGATTGCCGACAACAGTGACGAAAGGCAGTCCTTTGAACTCTTTTTTGAAGGCGTCCATGACATCGTTCAGCATTTTCTGATGAACCTCGCCTTTGCCGCAGTCGCCTTGGATGAGATCGCCCATCTGGAATGCCATTATGGTGTTATCATCCACCAATGATGCGCATCGCTTCAGAAGTCTTGGACACCTGTCACGCCACATTTCCCCGTTTCTTGCGAACTCAGCGCGCTGCACCCTGTTGAGCCATTCAACAGGTTCGTTGTAGAATGAATGATAGACACTTGCCGGTTCCGTGTCAAAATGAGTGTCACCGAGTATCACGACAGAGTATTTCCGCGGATTCTTTGACGATGTCTTAGCAAAGGCTGAATCCGGAATACCAAATAAAGCAAATCCCGCCAATGAGGCGGCCGAGACTGAAAGAAATTCTCTTCTGTCCATAACAATTATGTGGTTATCAATATTACCAATCCTTGAAAAAAAATCAAGTGGCCTATCTTTACAGCAGGCCTTGCTTTGCTTTTTATGGCGAGCTAATGTTCGTTCGGGAACCAAAGATAATCAAATTTTATCGTTTTATCAAAAATCTAACGCTTAACAATATCGAAGAATACGGAAATTCTATACCTGTCGGCTAACTTCCAACGTACGAAATTGGACATTTCCGCGTACAAAATGCAATAATTCACGCCGTTTGTACTGAAAAGCACTTCTGTTGTACCAGCAGTAGACGCTAAAATGCGTTCAGCTCAAATACGATCTCATTTAGGTTCTCAGGAAACTGGGTAATACGACAAAGGGTTGGAACGAAAGTTCCAACCCTTTGTCGGGATGATCCGACTCGAACGGACGACCCCTACGTCCCGAACGTAGTGCGCTACCAACTGCGCTACATCCCGATAAATTTTTTGACTTGAAAGGCAGCCTCGGGAGACTGCCTTTCGGATGCTTCTTTATGCGAGCTTATTGATATAAACCGCAATACCACTCTTGAGATTGGCAGCCTTGTTCTTGTGAATGACTCCAATCTTTGCGAGTTTGTCAATCATCTTATAGACCTTAGGAGCGCCATCCTCGGCAGCCTTCTTGTCTGTAGTGTTACGAATCGCGCGGATCGCGTTCCTCGTCGTCTTTGCATAATACTTATTATGCAATCTGCGCCTCTCGCTTTGGCGATTGGCCTTTTTTGCTGATGCGTGATTTGCCATCGTTCTTATTTTTTAATATTTGTAGTGGGTAGGAGAATCGAACTCCTATTGCGGGAATGAAAATCCCGAGTACTAACCGTTATACGAACCCACCAAGACTGGTATACCCATAAGGCTGTCTGCCAAATTGGGATGCAAATATATGGATAATTTTCGACCTTACAAAATAATTCGGACGATATTTGCCCTATTTGCCATCATTTCCGTCCTCATCCCACTCAAACGAGTACAAAAGAGACTCTGTCTGCCTAAGATACTGTCGTTTGTCATATTTCGGAGCATAGACCCATGCCTCCAGCACGATGATGTCCTTTCCGTCCTTGCTGTAGAACGAATGTGAGACGAACGGGCCGCCCATGTAGTCGTTATAGACCTCCCAAAGACCTCTGGTCTCCACGAAATCCAGATTGTGGTACTTGAGGAACTTTATTCCCGGTTTGACGAACACACTTGTGGTCATGTAGGAATTCTCGGCTGTCGCAGGGACATATTCCTTGAGAAAAACGTTGCGTCTGGCAATGATGTTCTCCTCCGAGAACGGGTCCTCGTCCGTTGCCGGGTATTTATAGATGAACACACCCTGGGTGCTGTACTGCTTTTCGTCCGCTATCCAGATGAAGTCGTCCGTGACCTTTTTCAGATTGTAGCCTACGGGGAAGTGAACCCTTCCTCCTATCATTTTGGCGACAACGTCCCCCAGTTTGGACTCCTCGTAGAGCAGAGTGTTGGCGATGACCCTGTTCCTCTCGGCCTGCTCGATGGCTCCGGTGATGTTCTCACCGTTTTTTTCAAGGACAACAATCGCGGAATCCGCGCATGAGGCGTTGACCTGGATCACACACTGCGGATGTGCCCAGACATCAGTCCTATAGACGACGCCTTGCTTGACGACAGTCGAGTCAATGTTGAAGATCACTATGTTCCTGTGGAGTTTGAACATGTCCGAGAACGCTCCCGGCGAAAGATTGACCAATGAATATAATGGTTCCCTTTGCGGCAGGTACTCGCAGTCTCTTGCCAATAACCCGCCGATCTCGTTGCCCAGATTCCCTTCCCAGTTGTCCTTGCCTACCACGATGATGACTTCACCAGCCTTGCCCGAGACATTAGGCAGGAGGGTTTTCGTGTTGTTCATGCAGGAAACCGCGCTGATCAGCGCCGCGATGCAGATGACGGTCTTGATTATCTTTTTCATCTTTGTGTTGTTTTTCTGGTTGCAAAGTTACGCTAAACTTCTAAAAACATCAAATTCCAAGCGGTCTGAATACTCTCGTTTTGTTGATGCAATATATTGATAATCAGTGATGAATGCTCTTGTGTTCTCTTTTGTCGCTTCGACAGGCTCAGCGACCGGACACTTTCGGCCACTGAACTTGTGGTCGCTGAGTCTGCCGAAGCATCGAAGTGACCGCGGCTACCGTATCAACCGTGCGATGTCGTTTCCGAAAGCCAGTACCATCAGCAACAGCAGCAGCAACATCCCGACAATCTGCGCCGCCGTGAGGAACCTGTCGCTCGGCTTCCGTCCAGTTACCATCTCATAGAGGCAGAACACGATGTGCCCGCCGTCAAGTGCCGGAATCGGCAGAAGGTTCATCACCCCGAGCATAATCGAAAGCAACGCAAGAATATTCAGGAACCTGTACCAGTCCCACGTCGCCGGGAAGACCTGCCCGATGGCGATGAAGCTGCCCACTGACTTGTAGGCCTCAGTGCTTGGCGAAGCCACCAGCTTCAGATCCTGAAGATATCCCCCGATGGTGTCGAAAGTCAGCTTGACTCCCGCTGGGATGGCGCTGACCAATGAATATTCCTTCGTCATCACCCCCGGAATCTGCATAAAGACCCCGATCCTGCCAGCCGTGTCCACCTGAAGCGGTACGGAAAGCGTGTCTGAACCACGTAGGATCGTGGCCGTGACGGTCCCGCCTTTGACTTCCGAAAGGTATTTTCTGGAATCCTGCACAAAAGGAGTGCTGACGCTGTCTATGGCGATGATCCTATCGTCGTGCAGAAGACCGGCGGCAGAGTTCGCCGACGCGCTCATCACAGAATCGATCACGAACGGCACGGCGAGGTCGAACACTCCCGGAGTGTTGAGCACCGCCCCGATCTTCGAGCGGTCGATGTAGAGATCCACCGTGTCATTGTCCCTCAGGACAGTGACCTTGCTGACATTCCTGCGCGCCAGATCCGCCTGAAGCATCCCGAAATTCTCGGGAACATATTCATCCATCCTGATGATGTGGTCGCCGTTGCGGAAGCCAAGCTCGACACCTAACTCATTGGTATAGATCTGACTGCCCTCGTTGCTGATGTAGGCGCTGCCCCAGATGGCCATAATTCCGATGTAGGCGATAATCGCGAATATGAAGTTGTAGAGCACGCCGCCGCCCATCACCAGAAGCCTCTGCCAGGCCTTCTTGGTGCGGAACTCCCATGGCTGCGGATCCTTCTTCATGGACTCCATGTCCATCGACTCGTCTATCATCCCGCAGATCTTGCAGTAACCGCCAAGCGGCAGCCAGCCGATTCCATATTCAGTCTCCCAATCCTTCGCTTTCGGGAATATCCTGGTGAACCATTTCCCCTTGGTACTGAACAACTTGGTGCCGCCGGCATCGAAGAAAAGAAAGAATTTATCCACCCGGATCCCGAACAGCTTCGCGAACGTGAAGTGCCCGAACTCGTGGATGACAATAAGTATCGAAAGCGCAAGAATGACTTGCAGAATCTTCATCAGAACAACCATCATCAACCTTTCTTAGCTATGCCCTCAATCTTCCTTTGGGCCAATGAATATATTTCCTCGTTTGTCTTGAATATGTCCTCGACGGACGGTTCTTTTATGAACGGTGTGCATTCGATGCATTCTCCGACAATGTCCGTGATCCAGTAGAAAGAGATCCTGTCGTGAAGGTACGCCGCCACTGCCGCCTCGTTCGCCGCGTTCAGGGCGCAAGGAATATTCCCGCCCCGCTCCATCGCCTTGTAGGCCAGCGCCAACGCCGGGAACTTCTCGGTGTCAGGCTTGAAGAACGTGATCCCGCCGAGTTCCGCGAAGTCCAGTTTTTTGTTCGCGAGCGGAAGCCGCTCCGGGAATCCGATGGCGAACTGGATAGGCTCCCTCATATCCGGGCAGGCGAGCTGTGCGATGACGGATCCGTCCTCATATTCAATCATGGAATGGATGATGGACTCCGGGTGGACAACGACGTTGATCCTGTCGCAAGGGGTGTCGAAGAGCCACCTCGCCTCGATCACCTCGAAGCCTTTGTTCATCATTGTGGCTGAGTCGATTGTGATCTTGGCACCCATACTCCAGTTCGGGTGCTTGAGCGCCATATCCTTTGTCGCCGCGCTGATCCGCTCCTTGTCCCAGGTCCTGAAAGGCCCGCCGGAGGCGGTTAAGTGAATCTTATGGATGGCGTTGCCCTGTGCCGACAGCAGGCATTGGAATATCGCCGAGTGCTCTGAGTCCACAGGAAGGATCGGGGCGTGGTATTTCTTAGACATCTCCATCACGATCGAGCCGGCAGCCACGAGGGTCTCCTTGTTGGCCAGGGCGATGACTTTTCCGGCGCCGATCGCGGCCATTGTCGGGGCGAGCCCGCTGAACCCGACCATAGCAGCCACCACTATGTCCACCCTGTCGCTTGTAACCAGGTCGCAGACCGACTTCATTCCCGCGAACACCTTCGTGTCAGTGCCGTCCAACGCGTCCGCAAGGTCCTTGTACTTGGTCTCGTCGCAGATGACCGCGTTGTTGGCGTCAAACTCTTTGGCCTGGCTGGCCATCAGCTCCCAGCTGCCCTTGCAGGTAAGCATCTCAACCTCAAAAAGATCCCTGTGCTCCCTGATCACATCCAGGGTCTGCCTGCCGATCGAACCGGTCGAGCCGAGTATCGCTATTCTTCTTTTATCCATCAGAAACTTATATATTTGGTTGGATCCACGGCCTCGCCCTTGTGCCAGAGCTCGAAATGAAGATGATCCCCGTCGGAGAGCGATCCGGTGCCGCCGAGAATGGCTATAGGCATGCCTGCCGTCACCTTGTCCCCGGTTTTCTTCATGAGTTTCTGGTTGTGTTTATAGACCGAGATGATGTCCCCTTCGTGCTGGATTCTTATCGTGTAGCCTTCCGTATCCGTCCATCCGTCCGAGATGACCGTGCCGTCAAGAACCGACATCACCACCGAGTTGCCTGGGGCCGTGATGTCGATGTAAGGATGCAGGACTTTGTCGTACCCCTGCGAGACAACGCCTTTCAGCGGTGTGAAGAAATGCATCCCCTCGATCGGGAGCGACCTTGAGGAATTGGACTTGACGTCGAACTTGTCCTCGTTCGCGACCTCCTTCCGGAGCAGCGAATCCTTCTCCGCAAGTTTCTTAGGGTCAACGGTTTCGGTGACGTTCTTCCTGACCTCCATAAGGCTGTCGATCTTGAGAGGCTCCTGACCGTCCACAACCCTTCGTAGGTTCTCGGAATATAATTCCCATTTCATGATCACATTCTGCAATGAGTCAACCCTGATGGCATTCTGGATCGCGTCATGTTTCGTGCGGGCGTCGGGATAGCCGGGAATCAAGGTTCTGATCGGGGTGAACGCGATCAGGCAGAATATGACAGTTATGGTGACAACCACAGTTGTGATCGCAGTCACGAGCGCACCCATCCTTGTGAATTTTCTGGACCACAACTTGTCATGTGTGTCATCATTCACAAGCGTGAGCCTGAAGTTATTTATGATGCCGCCTTTTTTCTGTTTGGACATAAGATTTTGACTTGAAAGCCTTTTTCGTTAACTTTGCGGATTACAATGGACAGGATCATCGGCATAGATTACGGACGCAAGCGCGTTGGGGTCGCGGTCAGCGACCCGCTGGGTATTTTTGCCTCAGCCCTGGACACGGTTCCAGCTGCAAAGATAATAGAATATATCAAAAATTATGCTCAAAAAGAGACCATAACCCGCTTTGTGGTCGGCTATCCGATGAACATGAACAACAAACCGTCCGAGGCCGCCGCCGATGTGGAGATATTCCTGAAGAATCTCGCCAAGGCTTTTCCCGGCATTCCGGTGACCCTTGAGGATGAGCGGTTCACATCCGTGCTCGCGCACCGTGCTATGATCGACGGAGGGATGAAGGCGAAGGACCGCAGGGACAAGACATCCGTGGACAAGATCAGCGCGGCCATTATCCTTCAGAGCTATCTGGACAGGACTAACGGAAATTAAAAGGTTAGAGTTATGATATTACCTATTTATTTATATGGGTCTGAGGTTCTCAGGCAGAAGGCTGCCCCGGCTGACCTCTCGGAGAAGGAAAAGATCACCAAACTGGTCTCCGACATGGAGGAGACTCTCGCTAAATCAGAAGGTTGCGGACTTGCCGCCCCTCAGGTCGGCGAGAGCGTCAGGATCCTTATAGTTGACGGCACCGGGATGACCGATGTCTATCCTTACCTCGCCGATTTCAAAAGGGTGATGATCAACCCGGTCATCCTTGAGGAGAGCGAGAAGAAATGTGAATATTCCGAAGGGTGTCTCAGCATCCCCGGAATCTACTGCGATGTCACAAGGCCACAGAGCATGACCGTTGAATATTACAATGGTGATTTCGAGAAGGTTACCGAGACTTTCGATAAGTTTGCCTGCCGTATGGTGCAGCACGAGATGTCCCATCTGGACGGAGATCTGTTCGTGGATCATGTCGCTCCGATAAGGAAGAAGATAATTTCGAAAAAGTTGATGAACATCGCGAAAGGAAAGGTTTTTGCAAGGTACGCCACAAAAATTAAATAAACATTACGACTATGGGTGCATTTCACGCATATGACATACGCGGAGTCTATAACGTTGACTTCGATCGTAACACCGCCTACAAGGTGGGCTATTTCCTTCCGGAACTCCTTGGCGCTGACAAGGTTCTTGTCGGCCGCGACTGCAGGACATCCTCTCCGGAGATCCACGAATATCTTGTGAAAGGAATAACCGACGCCGGCGCTGATGTCTATGACATCGGTCTCAGCACGACCCCGATGGTCTATTTCGGAACCGCCAACTACGGGTTCAAGGCCTCGGTCCAGATCACGGCATCGCACAATCCCAAGGAATATAACGGAATGAAGGTCTCCAGGGAGAACGCCCTCCCTGTCGGTCTGGATTCCGGCCTCGGGCAGATCCAGGAATGGATAGAGAGCGGCAGGCCTACCCCTGTGGCCGAGAAGAGGGGACAGGTCATTCTCAAGGATATTCATAAAGACTATCTTGATTTCCTGCTGAAGTTCAAGGGCGACTATTCCGACATCAAGATCGCTTTCGACCTTTCCAACGGAATGTCAAGCCTTTACGCCCGTGAGATTTTCGGCGATGAGCCTGCCTACATATTCGAAGAACTTGACGGAAACTTCCCGAACCACGAGCCTAACCCGCTGATTCCTAAGAATGTCGAGCCGCTTCAGGCTTTGGTGAAGAAGACCGGCGCGGATGTGGGTGTCATCTATGATGGTGACGCTGACCGTGTGATGTTCGTGGACAACGAGGGCAAGTTCGTCTCTCCGGACCTGATGATCGCCGTTCTCGGCCACTATTTCATCGACGAGAGGCACGAGACCGGAACCGTGCTCCAGGACATCCGCAGCTCGAAGGCGGTAGGCGAGTACCTCACTCCGATGGGATGCAAGATGGCGACCTGGAAGGTCGGACGTGCCTTCGCCGCGAAGAAACTTCGTGAACTTGACGGAGTCTGGGGCGGTGAGCTTGCCGGACACTACTATTTCCGTGACTTCTTCTATTCTGACAGCGGACTCCTCGCTTCCATCCTGATTCTGAGGGTTGTTGCCGCGATGAAGAAGAAAGGCGTCACCCTTCACGAACTCATCGGCAGGATCGCGCGCTACCAGAATTCCGGCGAGATCAACTTCCGCCTTGAGGACAAGAAAGGCGCGATGGACGCTGTCAAGGAATATTTCGTCTCCAAGGAGAAACCGACCGCCGAGATGGATTTCGACGGCTACAGGGTCGAGTTCCCGGACTGGTGGTTCAACATCCGTCCTTCCAACACCGAACCATACCTCAGGTTCATCTGCGAGGCGACATCGGACGCTCTCCTTGAGGAAAAGATAAGTGAGACCAAGAATCTTCTCGTGGAGAGGTTCGGCGCAAAACTGTAGGCGGGATGATTCGTGAAAGATTTTGGGTAGGCGCCATTGTCATGGTCCTTGCCGCAATTGGACTTTCCGTTCCTGCCGTGGCGCAGGACACCACAATCAAGACCAAGAAACAAGCTGAGATCCTTATCCCGAGAATCTGCAGGGAATCCGTGCAGTCCATGGAACTGAACAGGGCTGAGGCTCTGGACACAATCGACACGGCGGATCCGCACATCAAGATCCTGCTTCTGTCTGACTATACATGGAAATACTATAAGGATTCCACCTACGCCCGTGACCACAAGATATTCAATGAATATTGGACCCACGACTATCCGGACCCTTACCATGTCTCTTTGGAAGAGCTTCCGGATGAGATCGCGCTTTGGATTGTGGACACATTGAGTGAGTACAAGTGTCCTCATCAGAATGATGTCTATTCAAAGTTCGGCTACCGCCACAGACGGCGTCATCAGGGAGTGGATCTTCCTTTGAAGACGGGTACTCCTGTTTATGCTGCGTTTGACGGCAAGGTCCGCATTTCAAAGCGTTACAAAGGCTACGGAAATCTCGTGGTCCTGCGTCATGACAACGGCCTAGAGACATTCTACGGTCACCTTTCCAAGATTTACGTGAAGGATGACCAGTGGGTGAACGCCGGAACGATCATTGGCTTAGGAGGCTCGACTGGCCGTTCGACAGGGCCTCATCTGCATTTCGAGACCCGTTATAAGGGCTACGCGTTTGATCCTGAATGGCTGATAGATTTCCATTCCGGTACGTTGAGGCACAGGCTGTTTGTCTTGAAGAAGAAGTATTTGAACGCGAACAGCAAGTACATTCCTGAGAGCGAACAGGAGGAGATCGACATCCTTGAGGGGGACGCAAAGGACAAGGAGGAGGCCGCCAAGAAGGCCGAGGCCGAGAGAAAGGCCGCTGCCGCCGCCCGGTACCACACCATCCGTCAGGGTGACACCCTCGGCGCTCTTGCCCGGAAGTACCGCACCTCTGTCAAGACTCTCTGCCGTCTCAATGGCATCAAGGAAACCACGACCCTGCGTCTTGGCAAGAAGCTGCGTGTGAAGTAGTGCTTTCTTCCGGTCGCTGAATTTATGTCGGTCGCTGAGCTTGTCGAAGCGACTGCCTGAAATAAGAAGCTGTTTTGAATTGTTTGAAATGTTCTTTGAGGTGGAAAATCTTCATTTTCTTCCCGCTTCTTCCAAGGAAGATAGCACCGCTATCTTCCTTGGAAGAAGCGGTCGAAACTGAAGTTTTTCACTCTCAAACCTTCAAACAAACAATTCAAAACAGCTTCTAAGAGAGGCGAAGAACTTTCCCCTTTGCGATTTTTGCACGTTACCAAAAATTCGCAAAGGGGAAAGTTCTTCGCTGATTGAGGCATTGGATTACAACACCATCGCCCAAATTGTGCGGATCGCCGTGATGAAAAGTCTTTGATAATAAACGTTTTGGCTACTTTGCTTTAGTGGTTTCAGGCTAAAGCCAATGATTCAATCATTTGGCTATAAGTTTGTTATCAGCCACTCGTTGATTCTGAATGGGTGGCTGATAATGCTTTGATAATGAATTAGATAAGGCTTTGTCTTAAGTTCGTTTGCCCTAAAGGAGATTTTATAATCGCCAGACTGTCAATATCATAGAGATTACGCTGCCCCAAAATGAGGCCGAAAAAGCCACGAGACTCGGAGCGAAGCGACCGAAGGGGGGTCGGGGAATCCTTTCCCCGTGCCCCACCGGGGCTGTCACGCAGTGACTGGGGGAGACTGTCTTAAAAGTATAATTACCACCTTCGTGGATTGAAAATTCGTTGTCGCCCCTGCAGTGGGGTACGGACTTTTCTGCTCTCGTCGAGACTTTTCAGACAGTCTGGGGGGGGTGGGAATATGGGTCACAAAAGAAGGAGACGCAATTTTTGCGCCTCCTTCTTTTGTGGTCCCAGTAGGGCATGATCCTACGACCCCCTGATTATGAGTCAGATGCTCTAACCAACTGAGCTATGGGACCGGATGCCGTCCGACACGGTTTGACGGACGGCATGTCAAAGTTACCAAACTTTTTGAAAAAGACAAAACTCTTTGAATATCTTTGCAAAATTTACGACAGCATGTTTTTGTAAAATGTAAAAAAATGGCCTTCATCACTTTAAATTTGCAATATATTGATGTTCAGGGTGATTCTATGTATTCAAATTTATCGATTGATGCAACTTGTTTTTTCAACATTACTTTACGCTTACATATTCCGGGAATAATGTCTAACTTTATAGGTTGTTTGTCGCATAATTTTACTGAAATGAAAAAGGCTCTGTGTGTTATTTTTGTCATGCTTGCAGGACTTGTGTCCTGTAAATACGATGACTCTGAGATCTGGAACAAAGTCAACGAGAATGAAGCCAGGATAGCGGCTTTGGAAGAGCAATGCCGTGGATTCAATCAGGATCTGCAGACATTGCGCACCATCGTCAACGCGTTGCAAGGCAATGACTACGTGACAGGCGTGGTGGAAGTCATTAAGGAGGGGACTGTTGTCGGGTACTCGATCACGTTCAGCAAAAGCGGCACGGTAACCATCTACAATGGAAAGGACGGTCATTCTCCTGTGATCGGAATAAGACAGCACACCGACGGGAAGTATTACTGGACCGTAGATGGTGAATGGATTTACGACGGTTCCGGTACAGGCAACCGGATAAACGCGGGAGGCACCGCTCCGGAATTGAAGATAGAAGACGGCTGGTGGTACGTCTCTTATGATGGACGTAAGACTTGGACGAAATTGTCGAAGGCAACCGGTGAGGACGGGGACTCGTTCTTCTCCTCTGTCACGGACAACGGTGACACTGTGACCGTCACACTTATGGATGGAACCGTGTTCGAACTCGCCAAGAAGTCTTCGGATCTGAGCATCCGGTTTCCGGATTACGGAACATTCAGATTCAATGCCGGGGAGACAAGGTCTGTTGTATATAAGATTCTTAATGCCACAGGAAGCGTGGTGGTCAAGGCGTTTGCGCAGAATGGATGGAAGGCGGGCGTCAAAAGGAACAATGACTCGGAAGGAGAAATTGTGGTGACCTCCCCTTCCCCGTTCACTGGCGGTGAGGTTGTGGTGCTTGTATATGATGATTCGAAGACCATCGTAAGGTGCTTGGATTTCGTGGAGGGCAACGTCATCACTCCTCAGGAGACATATTCAATGTCAAGAGGCGCGGGAGAGATTGCCGTCACTGTGTCTGCTGACGTTGACTATTCCGTGGATATTCCAGAGGACGCCGCATCCTGGCTGAGATATTCAGGGTTGAAGACCAGGGCGATGCGTCAGGATGAACTTGTCTTTCATTGTGACAGGAACGAGGGAGAGAGTGCCAGAAGCGCGGTGGTCGGAATCGTGAACAAGGCTGCCGGTATTCATGAAAAAGTTGTGATTTTTCAGGAAGGAATAGTGCACACCCTCCAGACCCATTCTGTCGGCAACGGAATAAAGATAGTGATCATGGGAGACGGCTTCACCAAGGATGATCTTACGGCTTCGGAAGGGGAGGCAATGTCATCATTTGACAAATGGGCCGACAGGACAATGGAGGAGTTTTTCGCCGAGGAGCCTTACCGGTCATTCCGGGACAGGTTCGATGTGTATTCTGTCGCGGTCGAGTCGGACGGGCGGAATTTTGACGGCAGCACGGCCTTTGCGAGCAAGTTCGGAACGGGAACCTATATCGGAGGCAATGACAGCAAGGTCTGGCATTATGCCTATAAGGTAGATGGGATCAGTTGGCTCACGGTGAGAAACACGCTTGAACTGGTGATCCTGAATTCCTCGAAGTATGCCGGTACAACCTACATGTGGTCGGACGGCAGGGCTATAGCCTACATCCCGGTTGTCAGCTACAACACCGAAGATTTCGGGAAGGTTCTTCGCCATGAGGCGGGCGGTCACGGGTTCGCTAAGCTTGCGGATGAATATTTCTACGAAAAGACAATCACCGAGGACAAGGTGAAAAGCCACAAGGAATGGTTTGCCAAATACGGTTTCTACCCGAACGCCGATGTCACGAACGATCCCAAGGAAATCCATTGGGCGCATTTCCTTTCAGATCCGCGCTATTCCGGTCAGGTCGGAATCTACGATGGCGGCCTGACGTTCAGATACGGTGCCTACAGGCCGACGGACTACAGCATCATGAGACATAATGCCGGCGGGTTCAACGCTCCTTCGCGTGAGGCCATATTCAAGAGAATCATGAAGTTGTCTGAGCCAAGCGGGTGGAAATATGATTTCGAGGCGTTTGTGGCCTACGATGAGATCAACCGTTCGGCCGCGTCACAAGCCTACTACGAAAACCAGATGGAAAACTTTGACGAGGAGTCGTTTGTTCCTCTCGCTCCTCCTGTCGTAAGGGAGGAATAAAAGTTCAATATTCCTTTACGCCGTTTCCGGCCATCCATTCCAATAGCGGGGTGCTGTCGAATCCGACGGTGCCTTTCAGGAATACGTTCACGTCGAATCCAACCTCTTGGCTCAGCCGGAAGACATTCTTGAGGGTCTCCAAAACACAGAACTCAGAGGCGATTCCGCAGACGGTGACCTCGTCCCCTGCCAGAAACAGACTCTGGTTTGAGGCTGTCACGGCCGCCAGCGCTCCATATTCCTCCCTCTCCTTGTTCTGCCCTTTCAGGATGAATCTTGTCCTCGCTTCCTCCAGCCCGTCCAGCAGCCCGTCGGCGAGACTTGCCCCTAAAGTGTAGTGAACGCAGTGCTCTGGCCATTGACCACCGTTTGCCTTGAACGAACAATGATCCTTCGGATGCCAGTCCAAAGTGAAATACACAAGATCGGCTCCGCTCTTGATCCCGTTTATCTCCGGAATGATCGCCTCTGCTCCCGGCACGGCCAGAGATCCGTCAATGAAGTCCCTCTGCACATCCACTACAAGTAAAATCTTTCTTCCAGTCATATTAAGAAGCTGTTTTGAATTCATTTTTGATTCATGACCACACCCGCACGTTCATATTCACAATTCGGAACAAGTCGTCCCATTTCGTCTGAATCCTTCTTTTCTCAAAGATAGCCATTATCTACAATAAAGAAAAATCAAAGAAGCCATGTGCCTGTTGGCAAGCCTTTGTGCCTTGGTGATTGCAAGCCGCCTCAAGGTGTTTATGAATATGATTTCTTCCTTATTGTGCGAACATGATGCGCAGTGATAGAAAGAAGAAACTCTCCCTCCCGTGCGCGATTCCGCATCATGTTGATGCCGGCCACTTATGTTTATAGTTGGCGGGAACGGTCATGCCTGTCTGATGGCCGTACAGTCATGGACTTTGTTCCTCAAGACCGATTTCAGCGAGGTGTCAGGAACAGTGAACCACTCCTGATGTTGCTTAAGTGGCTGTGGATGTTCCCGCCAATTGCAACGAAGTTGAAAAGGTCTTTCGTCGTGGGAGGGGCAAGCCGGTTCTTTTAACACAGGGCTTTGAACTTGCTCTGGCTTTGGACTTGCCCCGGTTTTGGACTTGATCCCAATATTCTTTGAAATCAAAGAGTTATGAGGAAAAGAAAAACGGACAAACCGTCATTTCTGATGATTTGTCCGCTTTGGCTCCTCAAGTAGGACTTGAACCTACGACCCCCTGATTAACAGTCAGGTGCTCTAACCAACTGAGCTATTGAGGAATTTTTGTCAACCTTTTCGGTTGTTTGTTCCTTTCGGGAGTGCAAAGGTACAACAAAAATTGATTAGTGCAAATTTTTTTGTAGTTTTTTTTGTGTACCTTTGTGTGAATTTCTCGGAGGAGGAAAATGGACATAGACTTGTTTTCAGATATGGTCAAGGGGCTAATCCTTGACAATGATGAGGTTACGTTGCCTGGCTTGGGGACTTTCGTCTCCGAGGTGATGCCCTCTACTTTTTCTGACAAAGGGTACACCATCAATCCTCCTTACCGAAAACTGTCGTTCAGGCAGCGCGGATCAGGAAACGAGGAGATGATGGCGGAGTTCTATGCCAAGATCAACGGGACGGATCTTGAGACTTCAAAGAGAATCCTTGGGGAGTTTATCGCCGGGCTGAGGACAACGCTGCAGGCAAAGAAGGTCGTGATATTCCCCGGGCTCGGCCGGTTGAGGGCGACTAAGGAGAACACGTTCTTTTTTATCGCTGACGAGGATTTGGACATCTATCCTTATGGGGTAGGGCTGGAGCCGGTGTCTTTGAAGACTCACGAGGAGACTCCGGACGAGGTGGCGCAGAGTGTGGCGGCGCTTAGGGAGCTGGTGGCGGATCCGGTTCCCATCAGAGAGCCGATTGCACCGGTCGCTTTGACAGGCTCTGTGACCGAGGAAACAGACACTCCGACCGATGAATCTGACACCGGAGCCGAAAATGAGAAAGAAGATGAGAAAGAAGGGGAGAAAAAAAATGAGGAGGAGACAGGTCACAAGACGAGAAACCGTGCTTGGAAAGTGGTTCTAATCGTGGCGGCAAGTCTCATCGGTTTGGCGCTGGTGGCTCTCGGAATATTCATACTCCTCGCCCACTTCGCTCCGGATTTCATTGACTCGATCCTCTACACCCCTGAGGAACTGAGGATTATAAATCATTAGGACTATGGAAAAGATCAACGTTTCAGACAATAGGTTCAGTACTGACATAACGATCCCGTGCTACGACACGGACGCATCGTTCCGCCTGAAGCCGGCCGCGTTTATGGATCACGCCCAGGAAATGGCGTATCTGGCGGCCCAGGCGCTTCATTTCGGCTATGACGACCTTCAGAGGCATCACACGGCCTGGGTTCTGTCACGGATGCGGATGGATTTTCTGAACCCTCCGAAATGGACGGACGAGACGACCCTCTACACTTGGCACAAGGGACAGGACGGCCTGTTCTTCCTGCGTGACTTCGAGCTCCGAAGGAAGGGCGACACGGACTTCGCCGACAAATCAAAGGCGCAGGTGCTTTGCACCTCTTCGTGGATAGTGATGAATGTCGAGACCCGGCGGCTGGTGCGCAGCGATGAGGTTCTGAATATGGTCCCGGCGACCACCCAGTGCCCTGACAATGCGATCCAGATCCCTTGCGGCAAGGTCGTGATGCCTAAGAATATCCCCGCGGAGGAAGTCGGCTGCCACAAGGCGGCATATTCAGACATCGATGTGCTGGGGCACACCAACAATGCCCGCTACGTGGTCTGGGCTATGGACTGCATTGACTATGAAGAGGTCGCCGGAAACCCTGTCAGGAGCATAAGCATCAACTTCATCAAGGAGACGAAGCCTGGGGAGGTTGTCAGGATATTCAGAAGTGTTGAGGATATTGACGGACAAAAGAAATATTTCATAGAAGGTAAAATTGAAGACAAACCGTGCTTTTGCGCGCGGATAGATTTTTAATTAGATATGCGAGATTTGTTTTTAGGGGCTGGAATAGCCCATTCGATTCTAGTTTTCGCAGTCGTGATCGCGATCGGACTGTACCTTGGCAAATTCAAGATCAAAGGCATCTCCATCGGTTCCACGTGGATTCTGTTCGTGGCTATCCTGTTGAGTCATTTCGGCCTCAGGGTGGACGCGACCGTGATGAACTTTATGAAGGACTTCGGCCTGATCCTGTTCGTGTTCTCGATAGGCCTTCAGGTCGGCCCGGGATTCTTCCACTCCTTCAAGAAAGGCGGACTTCAGATGAATATCCTTGCGGTCGCCCTTGTCCTGTTGGCTGTGGCCGTCACCGTGGCGATCCATTTCATCACCGGCGAGGATCTCAAGACTATGGTCGGTGTGATGTCCGGAGCCGTGACCAACACCCCGGGACTCGGTGCCGCCCAGCAGACGATGGCGGATTCAATGCGCGCGGAGAACTATCTGGCGTCTGACATCACATCGGCGACCTCCGGGCTGGCTTCCGCCTACGCTGTGGCCTACCCGTTGGGAGTTCTGCTTGTGATCGCTCTGATGATGTTCTTCAAGGCGATATTCAAAGTTGATCTCAATAAGGAGAAGGAAGTCCTTGACAATGAGGATAATAATGAGGATGTGGCAAGGCGTATGCACTGCGAGGTCGAGAATCCCGCGGTCTTCGGAATGACAATCAAGGACGCCACCAAGGATCTGGGCAATTCCATCGTGATCTCCAGAATACTTCGCGACGGGCTCATGTCCGTTCCCGGGCCTGATACCGTTCTCCAGAAAGGAGACAAACTTCTGATCGTCACTTCTCAGAAGAATGTGGACTCGCTTAGGATCACCTTCGGAGAAGAGGTTCCGATGCACCTTCAGGACTGGGAGCAGCTGGATGCCAGGATGGTGAACAGGAAGATAACCGTCACCAAGACGAACCTTACGGGAGTGACCCTCAGAAGTCTCAATGTCAGAGCTAATTATGGGGTCAGTGTCACCAGAGTCATAAGATCCGGTGTCGGCCTTGTCGCAAGACCTAACCTCATCCTCCAGATGGGGGATGTGTTGAGGGTTGTCGGTCCGGAGCTCGGAATAGAGGAGGTAGCCAATCTTGTTGGTAACCAGACTTCGACTTTGAACCACCCGAACCTTATCCCGATCTTCTTTGGAATCGCTCTTGGTGTGATATTCGGTTCAATTCCTATCGCCATCCCAGGCATTCCTCAGCCTATAAAGCTGGGACTTGCCGGAGGCCCGCTCATCATCGCGATCCTGCTTGGCTACTTCGGCCCTAAGTGGAAGATCACGACCTACACGACCCAAAGCGCCAACCTGATGGTCAGGGAGATAGGAATATCCTTCTTTATGGCGGCCGTCGGTTTGGGAGCCGGACAGAACTTCGTAAGTTCGATCCTGGACGGAGGTTACTGGTGGATCCTTTACGGAGCGCTCATCACCTTCATCCCTGTCTGCACGATCGGCCTCATCGCAAGATATGTCTGCAAGCTGAACTTCTACCAGATCTGCGGTCTGATCTCCGGTGGTACCACCGATCCCGCCGTCCTGGCGTTCACCCAGGGGGCTTACGGAACGGATTATCCTTCAGTGAACTACGCCACCGTCTATCCTCTGTCGATGTTTATGAGGGTGCTTGTGGCCCAGTTGCTGATCCTTTTGGCGATAGCTTGACGTTATGTTTGACTTGATCTACCCGGTTTCTCCGGCTCCGGTTATGCCTTTGCCATCGGCCGACAATCCCGGTGACCGTCCACGTCCTACGGGCGAGATGGTCCCGGTCGTGGAGGAGAACGGACTTGTCATCGGACAGGCCACCAGGCAGTCCGTGCACGATGGCTCGAAGCTGATGCATCCGGTGATCCATCTTCACATCATCAACCGGGAGGGGTGTCTGTATATTCAGAAACGCTCGATGAAGAAGGATCTTCTTCCGGGGCGTTGGGACACGGCCGTCGGCGGTCACGTCGATTACGGCGAGACGCTTGAAGAGGCGCTCTACCGCGAGGCCTCTGAGGAACTGGGATTCAGGGACTTCAATCCGATATTCCTGAAATCCTACATTTGGGAGTCGGCTCGCGAGAAGGAACTGGTCAGCGTCTTCGCCACCGTCGGCAACTTCACTTTGAAGCCTGACAATGACGAGGTCACCGAAGGACGCTACTGGAATATGTCCGAGATCGAGTCGAATCTGGCGCGGGGACTGTTCACTCCGAATTTTGAGCAGGAATTCAAATCAATCAAGGACACTTTACTGGCTTTGCTCTGATGGACAATAACATTGACAAATTCATAAAGGACCAGTTGTCGGTCTGGCCTCTTGCCGCCGAGAACTATCGTGACCTCAAGAAGGTGGAAACCAAACGGTTGGATGTCGGAGGACTGGAGATCATCGTCCAGCATAACCCTTGCCGCAAGATTTCTTCCGAGGCGGCCCTGGACCCTAAGTCTCTCAGCGAGAGGCCTTGCTTCCTCTGCCCTGAGAACCGCCCGGCGCAGCAGACCCACATTGAGTTCGAGGGGCGCAAGGGACGGAAATACCGCGTCACGCTGAACCCGTACCCGATCTTCCCGTCGCATCTCGTGATCTCAAGTTTCGAGCACACGCGGCAATCCATCTGGCACCGTTATCAAGACCTTCTTGACTTTGTCAGCGAGCACAATGAATATCTCGGGTTCTACAACGGTCCTGTGAGTGGGGCTTCAGCGCCTGACCATCAGCATTTCCAGGCTTGTCCGCAAGGACTGATGCCTCTCCAGAACAGGGTGGACGGATTGTTGGCGGCCGGCGATGTCAATACTCTGGAATATTTCACCAACGTCAAGGAAGCCAAGCTCTTCCATCTTAATGAATATGCCAACGGAGTCTTCGTCCTTTGCGGCGGCACGGCGAAATCCGTGGCTAAGCTTTTCTACCGGCTTATGGACTGCGCTCCGGTGCCGGAGGACTCGGATGAGCCGAAAATCAACCTGTTCGCCTGGACGCATAACGGGGAATATCGCTCCATTGTGATATTCAGGGATAAGCATCGTCCGCACAACTATTATTCCACCGGGGCGGATCATCTGGCGATGAGTCCAGGGTGCGCTGATCTGGGAGGTGTGTTTGTGGCTCCTAAACGTGAGGATTACGACAAACTTGACTCAGAGCTTCTTACGGCGGTTGTCCGTGAGATAACCGTCAGCGGGGAGACAGAGAAAGGCATCATCTGGAGGCTGACCAGAACCCAGCGCAGGCTGGAGGTCGGGATAATGTCCGGCAGTGCGATCGAGTTCGAGATCATTTCCGACGGGGCGGGACGGCAGAAAGTCGAATATTCGGCGGGACGCATTTCCTACAACGGAGTTCTTTACGATGAACTGGTCTTCGAGGCTCAGACTGAGGCCACTATGTTCGCCGAGCCGTCGTTCATCCTTTACGGAGTGACTATCGGTGTGGATTTCCATTGGGAAAGGAAGGTGACCCAGAAGTTCGCGGGAACTCTCAAGTTCATCGTGGACGGGGACAAGGTCACGGCCGTGAATATTGTTGGAGTTGAGGACTATCTGCTTAGTGTCATATCGTCTGAGATGAAGGCTTCGGCCGGACTGGAGTTCCTCAAGGCGCACGCTGTCATTTCCCGTTCCTGGGTTATGGCGCAGGTGGAGCACCGTCGGAATCCGGTCACTTCGACAGGCTCAGTGACCACAGAAGTGAGTCCCGTGACCACCGAAGTGAACTCAGCGACCGGCGGCGAGGAGGAGTACATCAAATGGTTCGACCACGATGACCACACCCTCTTCGATGTCTGCGCCGATGATCACTGCCAGCGTTACCAAGGTCTCACGATGGCCGTGGGCGACACTGTCCGCAAGGCCATAGACCAGACCTGGGGTCTTGTGCTCACCTCGGAAGGCCGGATATGCGACGCCCGCTTCTCAAAATGCTGCGGAGGCCGTATGGAGATATTCAGCACCTGCTGGGAAGACAAGGATTACCCTTACCTCCAGCCGCTCCCGGACACTCCGGACTGCGCGGAAGGAGGCGACGTTTTCTGCGACACCAATGACGAAAAGATTCTCTCCCAAGTGCTTAACGACTACGATCTGGAGACGAAGGACTTCTACAGATGGACCACTGAATATTCAAGGACGGATGTCTCGGAACTTGTCCGCAGACGCTCCGGAATAGATTTCGGCACCATCCGTGACCTCGTCCCGATCGAGAGAGGCCCGTCCGGAAGGCTCAAAAGGCTCAAGGTGGTCGGCGACAAGAAGACAATGGTCATCGGCAAGGAACTGATCATCCGCCGCTGGCTGTCCGAATCCCATCTCAAGAGCTCCGCCTTTGACATAAAATGGGTCGGCGACAGACTGGTCCTTGACGGATCCGGATGGGGACACGGAGTCGGCCTCTGCCAGATCGGCGCCGCCGTGATGGCCAGCAAAGGCTACACGTTCGATCAGATCCTGCTGCACTACTATCCAGGCAGCATACTGGAAAGAAGATAACATAATCAACACATAATGGCTAATTTCACTAAACGTAATCCTTGGATGTGGATCCCGACCCTCTACTTCGTCGAGGGCATTCCATATTTCCTTGTCAACAATGTCTCCGTCCTGATGTTCGCCAAGATGGGCGTTCCGAACGGGCAGATGGCGTTGTTCACATCCCTGCTTTACCTCCCGTGGACGTTGAAGTTCCTCTGGAGCCCGTTCGTGGACATCATCAAGACAAAGAGATGGTGGATCATCACGATGCAGATCATAATGTCCATAGCCTTTGTGGTCCAAGCTCTTACGATGCCTCATCCGTCAGCGGAATCCATCGCGGCCGGCAGCACGCCTATGAGCCTTTTCTCGTTCACGCTGATCCTGTTCGTCTTCGCGGCCTTCGCCTCCGCCACACACGACATAGCGGCTGACGGCTTCTATATGCTGGCCCAGAGCCAGAGCAGCCAGGCGGCCTTTGTCGGAGTCCGCAGCACGTTTTACAGGCTCGCCAATGTCTTCGGCAACGGTGTGATCGTCGCAGTGGCCGGATTGCTGGAGACCAGAACCGGCAACATCCCGTTGGCCTGGCAGCTGACCGTCGGCGGATCGGGCGTACTCCTTACCGGGTTGACCCTCTATCACACGTTCGCGATTCCTAAGCCAGAGTCCGATGTGCCTAATATTCAAGAGGATTCAGGCAACAAGGTCGCCGAGATATTCGCAGGTTTCGGCCGCACCGTGACGACATATTTCAAGAAACCGGGCGTCTGGCTCGCGATCATATTCATGCTTTGCTACCGTCTCCCTGAGGCCTTCCTCATCAAGATGTGCACTCCGTTCCTTGTGGCTGCGAGAGAGGCCGGCGGACTTGGGATGCAGACCGCGCAGGTCGGCATAGCGTACGGTACCCTCGGCGTGATATTCCTTCTTCTCGGAGGGATCCTCGGAGGACTTCTCGCATCACGTCTTGGGCTGAAGAAATCCATCTGGATCATGGCCGCGTTCATGACGCTTCCTTGCCTGTCGTTTGTCTATCTCGCTGTGGTACAGCCTGTAAGTTTCGCCACAATCTGTACCTGCATCGCCATAGAACAGTTTGGCTACGGCTTCGGATTCACCGCCTACATGCTCTACATGATGTACTTCTCCGAAGGCGAGTTCAAGACCTCGCACTATGCCTTCTGCACCTGCTTCATGGCACTGAGCATGATGATACCGGGCATGTTCGCCGGCTTCCTGCAGGAGTCCCTCGGCTACAAGGGCTTCTTCTGGATGGTGATTGTCTGCTGCATAGCGACCGTCGTTGTCACCTTCCTCGCCGACCGCAAGATCGATCCTGAATATGGCAAGAAATAATCAACGAATTGATAATCAATGAATATATGAACGCAGTCAAAAGAATATTCACCGTCCTGCTCTCCGTTGCCGCATTGTCGGCCCTTTCCGCGCAGGCCGGACAGAAACAGATTGTACGCACCGGGATCGAGGTGCTGGAAGGTCGTGGTTTTGAGGGACTTGTCGGCAAGAATGTCGGGCTGGTCACCAATCCGAGCGGTATCGACCATAATCTCCGCTCCACTATCGACATACTCCACGAGGCCCCGGGAGTCAATCTAAAGACATTGTTCGCTCCCGAGCACGGAGTCCGCGGGGATGCCTACGCCGGCTCGCACGTGGAGGATTTCAAGGATCCTAAGACAGGGATCCCGGTCTATTCGATCTATGGCTCCAACCGCAAGCCGAGCAAGAAGATGCTTGAGGGGCTGGACATCGTTGTCTATGACATCCAGGACATCGGCAGCCGTTCCTATACTTTCATCAGCACCCTCGGTCTCGTTATGCGCGCCTGCGCCGAGAACGGCATCGAGGTGATGGTTCTGGACAGGCCTAACCCGTTGGGCGGCAACAAGATCGAAGGCTGTCTCGTGGAGCCGGGCTTCCATTCGTTCGTCAGCGAGTTCAAGATCCCTTACATCTACGGCCTCACTGTCGGCGAGCTCGCCCTTCTCCTGAACGAGGAAGGCCTGAACTGTGGCGAGAAAGGCAACGAGGCACCGCTGAAATGCAGACTTTCCGTCATTCCGATGGAAGGATGGACAAGGAATATGCTCTATCAGGACACGAACCTACCTTGGGTGCTCCCGTCCCCGAATATTCCTTATCCTCAGTCCGCCGTTAACTATCCGTCCTCCGGCATAACCGGAGAGTTCCAGGGCTATCTGAACATCGGCATCGGCTACACCCTCCCTTTCGAGGTTTTCGCAGCCGAATGGATTGACGCCGATGCCTTGAAGGCGCTTCTTGACAGCTACAACCTTCCGGGGGTGGCATTCAGGACAATCCACTTCAAGCCGTTCTCGGGAAGCCTTCAAGGAAAGCTGATCCACGGCGTTCAGTTCCACTACACTGACTATGAGGCCGCCTGCTGCACGCTGACGCAGTTCTACGTGATGCAGGCCGTGAACGAGCTCTATCCGGAAAAGAATCCTTTCGCCCTCTCGAAGGGGCGCAACAATATGTTCGACAAGGTCTGTGGTACGGATTATGTAAGAACGACTTTCGGAAAGCGTCTCAAAGTCGAGGACATCGCTGACTATTGGTCAAAGGATGTCGAGGCTTTCAGGACACTATCCCGTAAGTATTGGCTATATAATTAAACCACTTAACAACGAATCAAAATGAAGAACATTCTGAACATCGCGATTGCATCGGCCGTGGCATTGGCCCTTATCGCATCACCGGTTGATTCATATTCACAGGAAAGACGCTCTTCCGGATCGAGGAGCACCACCACTTCTTCCCAGACCAGATCTTCGTCCAGAAGTTCTTCTTCCTCAAAAAGTTCGGGTTCGTCCTCCACGAGAAGTTCCGGCTCGTCCGCAACAAGGAGTTCTGGTTCTTCCTCTACAAGAAGCTCTGGTTCTTCCGTGTCCAGAAGCTCCCAGGACAACAGCCGCAGGAGTGGTTCCAGCGTGTCGAGGAGTTCTCAGGACAACAGCCGCAGATCTTCCACGAGCGTTTCACGCGGTTCGCAGGACAATAACAGAAGAAGTAGCGGCACTACTGTAAGGAGTTCGTCCTCAGACAAATCATCTTCTTCAGTGAGAAGCTCGTCATCCGCGTCAAGGTCTTCTTCCCGCAGCGGTGACAGCGGAAGCTATCAGGACAATAACCGCCGTAGGAGTAGTTCCAGCGTGTCGAGGGGGTCGCAGGATAACAACCGAAGAAGTTCTACGGGTTCTACATCAGTAAGGAACTCGTCTTCTGACAGGTCATCTTCATCCGTGAGAAGCTCGTCTTCGGTAAGACGCTCTTCTTCAGAGAGATCATCATCTGTAAGAAGTTCATCCTCGTCTGTCGGAGAGTCTTCCTCATCGACAGGAAGTCCAGGAGGCAGGGTCGCGAGACAGATCGGATCTTCATCCTCCAGAAGTACTTCAGCAAGAAGTTCCGCGTCTGACACCAGAAGGGAGCAGTCCCAGAGGGTCGGAAACGCCACCCGAGGAGGTCTGACTTCCTACGACCGTAACGCACATGGCGGAAAGGATGTGATGAGGGAGAGAAGAAGCGACTTCATGAGGATAGGGGAGGACCGTAACGTCCATAGAATCCCGCCGCGCGACCGTGACTTCATGCCATACGACCGCCCGAGGCATTTCTGGGCGCATGAGCACCACTACTATGGCTATAGGGTTCACTACCTGCCACCTCGTTACAGAAGAATGACTTACTGGGGAGTAGAGTACTGCATCTATGACGGAATATATTACCGTCCGTACGGTGACATATTCGTGGTTTGCCGTCCTCCGTTCGGGGTTTGCATCGACCGTGCGATTTCGGATCTTGTGTTCGCGTCGGTTCGCTTCGCCTACTACAACAACACTTACCGGATGTACCGCGCCATCGATTCCAACAACAGGATCATCGAGGAGCAGAACAGGATAATCGCTCAGAACAACGCCACCATCGCCGCACAGAACAGTTCGTTCGCTTTGAACTCTACGAGAGCCAACAACGCTTATTCACTTGCGGACCGTCTTGGTCTTGTGCAGAGCTACGCCTACGCCAACCAGCCGTACTACTATCAGGACGGGGTGTTCTACATCGTCAACTCCAACGGCCAGTACGAGGTCATCGTTCCTCCGGCCGGAGCCCTTGTCGAGGATCTTCCTGACGACTACGACACGATAACGATGGACGGGATGGACTTCTACAAAGTGGATGACACTGTCTATAGGCTCACACTTGTGGAAGGAAAGCCTTACCTTGAGGTTCTCGGCCAGATGTACGGTAAGCTGGCCAACCAATACAATTATTACTCAAACAGAACTGCTTCCTACAACAGTCTCTATTAACAGTTTAGACATTAATGGACAAACTCAGGAACTTATTTGAAAGTTATACAGGTCAGAAAGTAAGTGACACGGAGGAACTTAACTCCTCCGGAAGCAACAGGAGATATTTCCGTCTCAAGGGCGGGAATATCTCCATTATAGGTGTCATAGGGACAAGCCGCGAGGAGAACAACGCGTTCATCAGTCTCAGCGCGCATTTCCTCAGCAAAGGAATAAAAGTGCCTAAGGTACTGGCTGTCAGTGAGGACGGAATGCGGTATATTCAGGAAGACCTTGGCGATGACCAGCTTTACAAGGTTGTCTCCCAAGGGCGCGAGAGCGGTGAATATAGCTCCTACGAGTGCCGTCTTCTGTGCCGTGCCATGGAGATGCTGCCGAAACTTCAGTTCAAGGGAGCCGAGGGGCTGGACTGGTCAGTCTGCTATCCGGAGCCGGCTTTCAACGAGCGGATGATCCTCTTCGATCTGAACTATTTCAAATATTGCTTCCTGAAAGCTACCGGACTGGAGTTCAACGAGGTGAAGCTTCAGGACGATTTCGAGAGGCTAAAGACGGACCTGATGCAGGATATGGGAGACACATTTATGTACCGTGACTTCCAGGCCCGGAATGTGATGATGAAGGACGGCGAGCCGTACTTCATTGATTTTCAGGGAGGACGCAGAGGCCCGATCTACTATGATGTCGCGTCGTTCATCTGGCAGGCCCGCTCACGTTACCCGGAGAACCTCCGCAAGGAAATGGTTCAGACCTACCTTCGCGCTTTGAAGGGCTACATGGATGTGGACGAGGCTCATTTCAACGAAAGGCTCAGGCTGTTCATCCTGTTCAGGACTCTCCAGGTGTTGGGCGCGTACGGTTTCAGAGGCTATTTCGAGAAGAAACCGCATTTCCTTGCGAGCGTTCCTTACGCTCTGGGTAATCTGCGCCGTCTTCTGCAGAAGCCTTTCGATGACTATCCCTATCTGAACGAGATACTTACGAAACTCACCACGATGTCGCAGTTCAACAACATCGCCGAGGACAAACGTCTGGAAGTGAGAGTCTTCAGTTTCGCTTACAAGAAAGGCATCCCTGTTGACACATCCGGCAATGGAGGAGGCTACGTCTTTGACTGCCGCGCCATCAACAATCCAGGCAAGTACGAGCATTACCGTCAGTTCACGGGGCTCGACAAGGAGGTCATAAAATTCCTTGAGGACGACGGGGGAGTCACGAAGTTCCTGAACAATGTCTATGACCTTGTGGACAATCACGTCAAGTGCTTCATTGAGAGAAAGTTCACCCATCTGCAAGTTTGTTTCGGATGCACTGGCGGACAGCACCGCTCGGTTTACTGCGCCGAGCATCTGGCCCAGCATCTGGCCGACAGGTTTGACATTAAGATAACGGTGACCCATAGGGAACTTGACATTGAGAAAATCCTGTAGATGAAGGCGATGATTTTCGCGGCGGGTCTCGGGACGAGACTCAAGCCGATCACGGACACTTTGCCTAAGGCCTTGGTGCCTGTCGCCGGAAAGCCTCTCCTGTACCATGTCGTGTCAAAGCTTAAGGAGGCCGGAATCTCTGACTTTGTGATCAACGTCCATCATTTTGCCGACTCGATCATAGGCTACACTCATGAGCAGAACGATTTCGGTGTCAAGGTCAGTTTCTCGGACGAGCGGGATCTTCTGCGCGAGACCGGAGGAGGGATAAAGTTCGCCCGTCCGTTGCTTGAGGGAAGCCCGTTCCTGGTTCACAACGTGGACATCCTGTCAGACCTGGACGTGGACTGGTTCATCTCGCAGGCCCGCCCGGATGCTCTTTCCAACATACTTGTGAGCGATCGTAAGACGCAGAGATATTTCCTTTTCGACGACGACATGAGGCTTGTCGGCTGGACGAATCTGGCCACAGGTGAGGTCAAGAGCCCTTACGGGGACATCGACCCGGGAAAGTTCCGGAAATATGCTTTCGCAGGCATCCACTGCATCTCTGACGGCATATTCAAAGTCTTTGACGAGGATGGCTGGGGCGACCGTTTCTCTATCACGGACTTTTATATTCAGGAATGCGCCAAGCATCCGATCTATGGAATAGTCCCTAAGGAGTTGAGACTGATTGATGTGGGTAAGTTTGAGACCCTCTCCGAGGCGGAGGAATTTGTTAGAAACACACTTAAAAACAACTGATTAATATTATGGCAAAAGGCAAGTTTTGGTCTGAGTTCAAGGACTTCGCGATGAAAGGCAATGTGATCGATCTGGCTGTCGGTGTAATTGTCGGCGGCGCTTTCGGCAAGATTGTCACCTCTTTGGTCAATGATGTCATCATGCCGTGCGTGGGCGTGCTCATCGGCGGCTTCGATTTCACAAACCTTAAGATCGTCCTTCACAAGGCTGTGATCGAAGGCTCGGAAGTGATCAAGCCTGCCGTGACCCTGAACTATGGCAATTTCATTCAGGAAACAGTGAACTTCCTGATCATCGCATTCAGTATATTCCTTGCCATCAAGGGATTGGCCAAGTTGCAGAGGAAGAAGGAAGAGGCTCCCGCAACCCCTGCGGCACCGGCTCCTAAGCCTGATGATGTTGTCCTTCTTGAGGAGATACGCGATCTTCTGAAGAATCAGAAATAGCACGCTCCTTGTAGGCAATCGGAGAGCATCCGACCGCTTCCTTGAAATATTTCCCGAAGAAAGACTGGTTCGCGAAATGCAAGATCTCGCTGACTTCCTGGACGGTGTAGTTGCCGCTCTTGAGCATTGTCTTGGCATCCTTGATGACAAAGTCGCGGATCCAGTCTTTCGCATGTTTCCCTGACTCCTTATAGATCATCTGGGCGAAGTACTTCGGGGATATGAAAAGCCTTCTGGCATAGAATTGCACGCTCCTTTCGAATGTGTAGTTCCGGCTTAGCTCAGTCAGAAAACGGCGCAGCAACTCATTGCTCCTCCACTTTGTCACCTTGTGCTCGACCACGTGTTCTTTCAGGAGGGTAAGGCGGGTGGAGAGATAACTCGCAAGCATGACATAAGCCCCTTGGAGAGCCTCGGATTTGAACATGTCGCTTTCCTGCAAGATTATATTCTTCACTGTTGAGAAGAATGCTATCATGCGCTGCCCTTCTGAGGGGGTCAGGTGCAGCACTTTAGGATCATACAGGGAGTTTCTGAGAAATCTTGTGCTGCTGTAGGTGAAGCTGATAAGGCTGCTTTCGGGGTCGATCGCGACGGATATGGCCTTGAAGTCATCGCTGACTTCCATCGTCTCGATGATGTTTCCGATGCTTACCATGATCACATCGTTCTCCTTTACTGAATATTCATTGCCGGAGATGAGCGCATGCCCTTCTCCGCCTACGCACATAAAGATCACCGTAAACCGCATCTTGACCGGTAGGGGTGGGAACGACTTGAATATCGCTTCCCATTTGTAGTCGATGCAGTCATTCAGGAAAAGCTGGTTGTCATAGATGGTCAGCCCATGGAACTCATTGAGCTGTTGGATGTCAAAGTTGTTTATTTTTCTGAACTTGTCCATTTCTTATTTGTCTTTCTTTAATATCTTGTAGCCTATCGCGGCCACGGTGATGCTCATAAGCGGGCTGATCAGGTTGAAAAAGCAATATGGCAGGTATGCCAGTGTCGGAACACTAAGGATGGTGGCTTGCGTCATGCCGCAGCTGCTCCACGGGTACAGCGGTGACGTGACTGTGGCGGAATCCTCCACGGAGCGGCTCAGAAGCCTGTTCTCATAGCCCTCTTTCTCATAGACATCCTTGAACAGACTGGAGGTCAGGATGATGGCGAGGTACTGGTCTGAGACTATCCCGTTCAGCGCTGTTCCAGTCACCACAGTGGAGGTCACAAGGCTGGTTCTGCGTTTTGTCAGCGGAAGAATCATGGAGGCGAGGTGGCGCAGCATTCCGCTGGCTTTCAGCGCGGCCCCGAAGCACATGGCGCAGATGATAAGATAGACCGTGTTCAGCATTCCCAGCATCCCTTTCGATGTCACAAGCTGGTTGACTTCCGGATTGCCTGTCTCGATGGAGACGGAGTTGTAGATGGATTCTATTGTTCCTGTGAACAGTATTTTGGCGTTGGAGCCGTCTCCGGCGATCGAAGCCCCGATCTCCCGGATTATGTCAGGCTGGAATATGACCGCTGCGATGGCCGCCGTTGCGGTTGACAGGGCCAGCACGATGAGGGCGGGCATCCTTCGCGCTATCATCACCGCTGTCAAAGCCGGGACAATCAGCAGCCAAGGTGTGATGTTGAATTTCGAGTCAAGGACGCTGGTATATTCACTGATCAAGGAAGAATCGCTCCCGGAGTGGGAGAATCCAAGGATTGTGAATATGACGAGCGTGATGACGATTGACGGGACCGTCGTGTACATCAGGTAGCGGATGTGATCGAACATAGGGACCTTGCTCATAGACGAGGCCAGCACGGTGGTGTCCGAGAGAGGTGAGATCTTGTCCCCGAAGTAGGCTCCGGAGATGATAGCTCCGGCAATCATTCCGTCGCTGAATCCCAAGGCTTTCCCGATTCCGAGCAAGGCTACTCCGATTGTTGCTATTGTCGTCCAGGAACTTCCGATCGTGACGGAGACCAACGCGCAGATGATGCAGGCCGTGAGGAGAAACACCTTAGGGCTGATGATCTTGACTCCGTAGTAGATGAAAGTCGGCACGATGCCGCTCACTGTCCAGGTCCCGGAGATCGCTCCGATAAGGAACAAGATGACAATGGCGGTTGTCACATCGCCGATGTTGCTTTTGATCGTTTCCTCGAAATCCTGCCACGGTACCTTGAACAGCCACATGGCCAGCCAGATGGCGACACCTGCGGAGAAAAGCAGCGCGACCTGGCTGGCGCCGAGGATGGCGTCGCTGCCGAATATGCTGATGTTCAGCGCCAGAAGCGTCACGAGAATCAGGATCGGAATCAGGGATATTCCCACCCGGAACATGGTTATTTTCTTCATCTGAGTAAGTCCGTTAATATTCCTTTTTCAAAATGGAACGCAAGTTAAATTTTTTTTCGCATTTTTACGCAAGAATTCCGATTGTACGGATTTAGTTGACTGAAAAAATAAAATAAAAATATATGAAACAGATGAAAAATTTCAAGATTGCTTTGGCCGTTCTGGCCGCGGTTTCGGCCTTGGCCATGTCCTTGTCTTCATGCTCTAAGGATAACGGCCCTTATTATCCGGTCTATAACGGACTTGTGACCATCAAGACAACAGACTCTGGTGTCACCTATTTCCAGTTGGATAAGAAGACCACTCTGGAACCGACGAACTGGAAGAACCCTTATAAGCGTGAGGTGAGGGCTTTGCTCCGATATTCCGAGGAACCGGGGGAAGACGGACTCTTTTCAAAGAAGATCAAGGTTGCATGGATCGACTCGGTGCGCACAAAAAGCGCTGTTTCTTATGACAATGAATTCATGAAAGGTAACAATGCCCCGATTGAGTTGTATAATGATTGGGTGACCTGCCTTGAGGACGGTTATCTTACCATACATTTCGCCGCCTTGTTCGGACGAGGTGGCAAGATCGTGCACATTGTTGATTTGGCGGTGGATCCGAAGACTCCCGATCTATACCTCAAGCATGACAACAATGGTGATAACGGATATATCCCGGGTGAAGGTGTAATCGCTTTCAAGATCGATGACCTGCTGAAGGATGTCAAGGATGGGCAGGAACTGACATTGCACTGGAAGGGTTCGGAGGGAGAAAAGACCGCTAAAGTGAAATATCTCTCCAGATTCGCTCTGCCTCAGAAGTAACAGTCTTCTATCCTATTGATGGGAACACTGTCTGGAGACATGGAAAAGGTTCTTGTCGAACAGGCAAGAAATGGTGACCGGGCTGCGATGCGGCAGATTTATGACTGCTACTCCAGATACCTTGCGGCCACTTGTTCCCGTTATCTGCCGGACGGAGGTGATCTTAGGGATGTCCTTCAGGACAGTTTCGTTAAGATATTCTCGTCATTGGGCAAGTTTGATTATCGTGGCGAAGGCTCTCTGAAGGCGTGGATGAGGCAGATTTCCGTCAACGAGGCTCTGAAATTCATACGCAAACGGAAACGGTCCGACACCGTCGAGTACAAGTGGGACTTGCCGGACAAGGAGGAGGAAGAGGAACCGGATGTGGGAAGTGTTCCGCCGGGCGTGATCCAGAAAATGATCCAGGCTTTGCCTGAGGGGTACAGGACGGTGTTGAACCTTTACGCCTTCGAAGAGAAAAGCCACAAGGAGATCGCCGCCTTGCTCGGGATCACAGAAAGCACCTCGGCTTCACAGCTCCATAGGGCGAGAGCCATTCTGGCAAGACAGATCAATGAATATAAGAAAAGAACGGAGACGACATGATGGAAGATAATGATTGGCTGAAAGGCCTGCAAAGCAAAATGAAAGACTATGAGGAGCCCGCGCCGGAAGGATTGTGGGAGAACATCGAGTCTTCTGTCTTTCCTGAGAAAAAGCGTCGTGTGATAGCGTTGCCGATCCTTTGGCGAAGCGTTGGTGTGGCTGCTGCCGTGGCTCTGGGCGTGTTCGCCGGACTCCGTTTTTTTGATTCTCCGGTCGGGAATCCATCGGACAGGTCACAGGAGATCCTGGCTTCCGGTCAGCCTTCTTCAGTCAATGACAACGGAGGTCGGGAGTCTTCTGTGGAAATCGTCCGGAAGACGGAACCGGAAAAACTGTTGGCGGAATCAATACCGGTTCGGAAACGTCAGGCCAAGGCTCACGTTGTGAATAATGTGAAATCTGACCTTGTGGAAGAGAACGTTATTCCTGAGGCTGAGACTAAGGAGATTGAGGCTCAGCCTTATACTACAGAAGAGTCGCTTCAGGGGAACCATGCCGAACCACAGACCCAACGACAAGAAGAGGAAATTTCGGGTACGAAGAAAACCGAGGAGAATGAACCGGTTGTCATCTCGACGGATCATGACGATGAGGACTGGTCGGATTACATTTCGGTGACGGGTGATTCCCGTACATCAAGACGCAGGGCCGCCGCGTTGGATGTGTCCCTTTCCGGAGGATCCGTGGACAGCAGGGATGAGAACTCATACGATCTTCAGATGTTTTACAGGGGATCGGCGCCGGCTTCCACCAACGGCTTGATTGATGATTCTAAAGGCAGTGTCGGGAACGATGCTCAGGTCCAGACCAGAGGCATGGCTCCGATGCAGATGAAGAGTGGCTCGACGGTGACCTCAAGTTCTGACCACAAGCGTCCTGTCCGGTTGGCTCTTGCTGTCAATATCCCTGTCAGCGGCACATTCGGTCTTGAGACCGGAGCCATGCTGACCTCCCTTCACAGCACTTTCACCACCGAGGCCGGCCGCACCCGGACCGAGACGGAGCAGACATTGAGGTATTTGGGTATTCCATTGAATATGACAGCCTCGCTTGTTGACTCCAAATGGGTTTCGCTCTATCTGGGAGGCGGTGGAATGGTCGAGAAGTGTATTTCCGGTAAATCAGCGTCGGTGGAGACGTTGGCTGGAGTAAAGCAAGGTGTCAGCGTCAAGAAGAACCTGGATGTCAAGCCTTTGCTGTGGTCGTTGAACGCCTCGGCCGGCCTTCAGGCGAATCTTACGAAAAACATAGGCCTTTATGTGGAACCGGGGCTCAGTTATCATTTCGATGACAAGTCCGATGTCCGGACCATCTACAAAGACCGTCCTCTTGACTTCATGCTGACTTTCGGAGCCAGAATCTCTTTGAAATAAACAGAATGTTCGCGGCGGACACTGAACTTGTCGAAGTGTCCGCCGCGAATGTTTATCCTTCAGTCAGCTTCGTGACCGCCGCGTGAACTTTCCCGAAGCCGAACCCGGAGATGATGCGGGACATCTTGGCGGCGATGCGGTCGTTGCAGAGGTTGCCTATGGAACCTTCATGGGTGTGGTGGAGTTCTCCGTGATATTCAAAAGTCCCTTGCCTGATTGAATCCGCGACCTGACGGTAGGCATCCCTGAACGGCACCCCGTTCTCCACCAGGTGATTGACCTCCTCCACGCTGAACGCCAGCCTGTACTTAGGATCGTCCATCACATCGGTGACAACCTCCATCCCGCGGACTGCATATTCAACAATGTCGAGGCAGTCGTTCATTTCTTTGAATATAGGGAAGAAGACTTCCTTTAGGATCTGCATATCCCGGAAATAGCCGCTCGGCAGGTTGCCGGTGATGAGCCGGATGGTGTTCGGCACACCCTGAAGCTTGTTGCAGTGCGCCCTCACGAGTTCAAACACGTCAGGATTCTTCTTGTGCGGCATGATGCTGGAACCTGTGGTCAGTGCGTCTGGCAGATGGATGAACCCGAAGTTCTGGCTTGAAAACAGGCATCCGTCCATCGCGAGCCTCCCGACGGTCTCGGCGACAGATGAATATGCGAACGCGACAGCCCGCTCCATCTTTCCCCGGGTCATCTGCGCATATACTGAATTGTAGTCCAAGTCCTCGAAACCAAGCAGCACCGTCGTCAGAGTCCTGTTCAGCGGCGCTGACGAGCCGTAGCCGGCTGCGGATCCCAACGGATTGAGGTTCACCACATCCCAGGCGGCCTTCATTATGCTGAGGTCATCGCAAAGGCTCTCGGCGTAGGCCCCGAACCAAAGCCCGAACGAGGACGGCATCGCCACCTGAAGGTGGGTATAGCCTGGAATCAGCACATCCTTGTACCTTTCGCTGGCCTCCTGAAGTGTATTGAAAAGCGACTCGACCTTATGCACGGTATTCTCAATCTCCGCTCTGGCGTAGAGTTTCAAGTCCACCAGCACCTGGTCGTTGCGGGAACGTCCAGTGTGGACTTTCTTTCCGACATCCCCAAGTCTGCGCGTGAGCATAAGCTCGATCTGCGAATGGATGTCCTCCACATCCTCCTCCACGTAAAGCTCTCCCTTGCAGGCGGATGAATATAGTTCCTTAAGCACCGGCAGAAGCTTGTCGAGATCCTCTTTGGAGAGAAGCCCGACGCTCTCCAGCATCGTGATGTGGGCCATAGTGCCCATTATGTCGTAAGGGGCGAGCTCGTGATCCAGCTCACGGTCATTTCCCACCGTGAACGCGTCGATCCTCTCGTCCTCCTTGAATCCTTTGTCCCAAAGTTTGTTCGCCATGTATTACTGTTATTTGTCAAGTTCACCGCAAAGATACCATTTTTTTTAAGGATTACTTGTCACGCGACAATTGTGACCGCCAAAAAATAATAATTTTTCCGCCGATCATCGCCGGAAGTGGAGAATCGTGCGGGATTTCTTTTTTATTTTTTAAAAGTAAAAAGCCATATTTGTAGAAATAATCAAGCGGTGATCACATGTCGCCGCGGACTTGACAAATCATTTTAAACAGCAACAAAACCCAAGGCGCTGCAAATGAACAACATCAAACCACATTGTGTCAGGTTAATCGTGATAGCAGTCATTGTGGCGCTCACGGCGACGGCCTCTATGGCGCAGACGCACAGGACGAGCGTCAGGGTGGCGGCGGCGGATTCCGGGCCTTCCGACAAGGAGATGGCCGACATCGTCTGCGATGGGCGGCACGATGAGATTCCACTCCGGCGGGCGCTGGAGTCGCTGGGCGGCTGCGGCAGGCTTGAGATGGCAAGCGGCGACTACATCATCGACAGTTTCTTCACGGCGGAGGACGGCAGCGGCTATGTCCTCAGGACTCCTTACGATTCGAACATCCGTATCGAGGGCGACTTGCCGAACTGGAACGGCGAGGGTGTTAGGCTGAGGGTCTCGCAGGACTGCTATGACTCCCTTTCGGACGAGGTGACATATTCAGTGATCTGCGGGACGGCAGGGGACTTCGCGCAGACGATGTCGCAGAATCTGGAGGTGGCGAATGTCGCCGTGTATCTGCCGGACAACAGGAAAAGGATCATCTGCATCGACGGCTACAACACTGGAAGAATGAGCAAGGAAATAGAATAATGTTAATAATCACTGTATAAAAGCAACTTACAATGAACCACAGAATCTTAAAATCCATTTTGGCGATCGTAGTGGCCGGAACGGCCGCCACCGCCACGTCGGAGGCCAAGGTTGAGCTTCCGCAGATCCTCAGCGACCATCTGGTCCTCCAGCAGAAATCACAGGCCAATCTTTGGGGCAAGGCCGCGCCTTCGTCGAAGGTGACGGTGAAAGCCTCGTGGGGGACGGAGGAATATTCAGTCAAGAGCGACCGCGAAGGCAATTGGAAACTTGCCGTGCAGACTCCGGCGGCGGGCTACACGGCATATTCAATCACCATCGCCGACAAGGACGGCGCCGTCACCTTGAGTGATGTCCTCGTCGGTGAGGTCTGGCTTTGCGGCGGGCAGTCCAACATGGAGATGCCGCTGAACGGATTCTGGCATTGCCCGGTTGAGGGTTCCCTTGAGGAGGTGGCCCTGTCGGGACAGTTCAGGGACAAGATCAGGCTGGTGAAGATTCCTAAGACGGGAGCCGAGACGCCTCAGGAGACCGTCGAGGGCAGGTGGCAGGTCAGCGGGCCGGCGACCTCCGGAACGTTCACCGCCGTGGGCTGGCATTTCGCCAAGATGCTGAATGCTGTGCTGGACGTGCCTGTGGGTCTGGTCTCATGCAACTGGGGAGGCTCGGCGCTTGAGAGCTGGCTTCCGAAGGATGTGGTGTACACCTATCCGGAGAACACTCTGCCTTCGGGACAGTACGCATCCAAGAAGGATCCGGGCGGATCGTACAACTGTGCCAGCCCGGCAGTCATGTACAACGGCATGATCTATCCTATCCGCAACTACACCTTGAAAGGGTTCATCTGGTACCAGGGTGAGACGAACTCCGGCTTCCCGCAGTACTACGCGCAGAGGCTCGCCGACATGGTGAAGGTCTGGAGAGACCTCTGGGGACTGGGCGAGATGCCGTTCTACGAGGTTGAGCTGGCTCCGTTCACCTATGGCGGCGACGGCACCACGGGCGCGAGAATCCGCGAGGCGCAGCACAAGGCGGTGGAGCTGATCCCGGGCAGCGGAATAGCCAGCATCAACGACCTGGCCTATCCTTATGAATATGACGAGATCCATCCTCGCCGCAAGAAAGAGGTCGGAGAGCGCCTCTCCTACCTGGCTCTGAACAGGACTTACGGCATGGACTACCTTCCGTGCGAGGGACCGAGGTTCAAGAGCTACGAGGTACGCGGCGGCGAGATCGAGGTCGCGTTCTACAATGGCGAGAGCGGGTTCAGCCCTTGGCACGACATCGTAGGCTTCGAGATTGCCGGTGAGGACAAGGTCTTCCATCCAGCCGAGATCCGCAGAGGCACCCGGCTGAACACGGTGATTGTGAAGAGTGGCAAGGTTCCGGCTCCTGTGGCGGTGCGCTACTGCTTCCGGGATTTCCAGGTTGGAAACTTCACTGGTCGCCGCTGCCTTCCGGTAATACCGTTCAGGACTGACAACTGGTGATAAGGCCGCTTCGGCTGGCTCATTGACCTGGTGGTACGGTTGGTGAGCCTGCGGACAATGATAAAAAAGTCTTGCAATTTTTCGGTTTTCCATAGGAAATCCGTAATTTTGCAAGATTTTTAATAGTATATGCAAGAGATTAGGAACATCGCGCTCATAGCGCACGTCGATCACGGCAAGACGACCCTTGTGGACAGGATGATCTACCAGGCCAATCTGGTGCGTCAGCCAGAGAATCTGGGCCAGCTGATCCTCGACAACAATGACATCGAGAGAGAGAGAGGTATCACAATCCTCGCGAAAAACGTGTCTGTCACCTACAAAGGTGTCAAGATCAACATTATAGACACTCCGGGCCATAGCGACTTCGGAGGAGAGGTGGAAAGGGTCCTGAATATGGCGGACGGCGTGCTCCTGCTCGTTGACGCTTTCGAGGGCTGTATGCCTCAGACCCGTTTCGTGCTTCAGAAAGCCCTTGAGCTGGGCAAGAAGCCTATCGTGGTTGTCAACAAGGTGGACAAGCCGAACTGCCGTCCCGACGAGGTTCAGGAAGAGGTGTTCGATCTGATGTGCTCCCTCAACGCCACGGACGAGCAGCTTGATTTCAAGACCATTTTCGGCAGCGCCAAGCAGGGCTGGATGTCGGATGACTGGAAGAATCCGACTTCGGACATCACCCCTCTTCTGGATGCCATCCTCGCCGAGATTCCGGCTCCAAAGATCGTTGAGGGCACACCACAGCTTCAGGTGACCTCACTTGAATATTCCCCATACGTAGGACGTATCGCTGTCGGCAAGCTTACCCGCGGCGAACTTAAGACGGGCCAGCAGGTCAGCCTCTGCAAGAGGTATGATGTCGTCGAGAAGCATAAGATCAAGCAGCTTATGGTGTTTGACGGTCTGGGAAAGGCCAATGTGGACACTGTCCAGTGCGGTGACATCTGCGCCGTCGTGGGCATTGACGGCTTCGAGATCGGGGACACGATCGCGGACAGCGAGAATCCGGAGGCTCTTCCTCCGATCTCCATTGATGAGCCTACGATGAGCATGCTCTTCACCATCAATAATTCCCCGTTCTTCGGAAAGGATGGTAAGTTTGTGACCTCCAGGCACATCAAGGATCGTCTGGACAAGGAGTTGGAGAAGAACCTGGCCCTTAAGGTAAAGCCGGGGCTGAACGCCGATTCATTCGTGGTTTATGGACGTGGTGTGCTTCACCTGTCCGTGCTCATCGAGGAGATGCGCCGTGAGGGATTCGAGTTGCAGGTAGGCCAGCCTAAGGTGCTGGACAAGACCATCAACGGACAGCGCTGCGAGCCTATCGAGGATCTCTCGATCGAGGTTCCGGAGCAGTTCGTCGGCGCGGCGATCGAGCTCGCTACCCGCAGGAAGGGCGCTCTTCTGCACATGGAGCCGAGAGGTGACAGGACGCTGTTGAACTTTGATATCCCTACACGTGGACTCATGGGACTCAGGAGCAACCTCCTGACCGCGTCCCAGGGCGAGGCCATCATGGCGCACAGGTTCAAGGAGTACCAGCCTTACAAGGGTGAGATCGAGAACCGTACCAATGGTTCGCTCGTTTCCCTTGAGACGGGAACCGCGATCGCATATTCAATGAACAAGCTTCTGGACAGGGGCAAGTTCTTCATCGACCCGGGTGATGACATCTACTGCGGCGAGGTAGTGGGCGAGCACACGAGGGAGAGAGACCTCAACATCAACATCTGCAAGACGAAGAAGCTCACCAATGTGCGCGCCGCCGGTTCCGATGACAAGGTCGTGCTGCCGCCGCCTGTGAAGATGTCTTTGGAGGAAATGCTTGAATATATTCGTGAAGACGAGCTTGTGGAGGTGACTCCGCACCACCTCAGGATGCGCAAGATCCTTCTTGATCCGATGGACAGGAAGCGTTCCGGCAACTCCGGAGATGATGAATAGGCAAACTATTTGCGAAAAGATTTTATATTCGGAAAATTTTTTATACCTTTGCAACCCTTAAATCTGTTTACTGGACCGATGGAAGATAATTTAACAGTTCCTATAAATGGATTGTCCCAAGGACGGAAGGAATTCCGTTGGAGGGTAGGGAAGACGTTCTTTGATCATTTTGAGAATTCAGAGATTCTGGCCGCGGATCTGGATGTTGAGGTTTCCGCCGAGAAGTCAGGACATTTCATCGGGATTGACTGTGATGTCACCGGGGATGTGACCGTGGCTTGCGACAGATGCCTTGAGGATTTGAGGCTTCCGGTCGAGACCGGATTCCGCCTGAGTGTCAAGTTCGGTCAGGAACCGGCTGACAGCAGTGACGCCGCGGAAGGGGAAAGGGAGATAGTCTGGCTTCCGGAATCGGACGCCGACCTCGATTTGGGGCAGATAGTCTATGATTATGTGTGCCTGTCACTTCCGGTGCAGAGGGTGCATCCTGAGGGAGAATGCAATCCGGAGGCCATGCGGTATCTGAGTTCTGAGGATGAGCAGAGTGGGGATTCCCAATGCAGTGATGCTTCATTGCCGTTCGCGTCATTGAAGGATCTGATTGATAAAGTGAAATAATAAAAATTTAAGAATAATTAACTATGGCACATCCGAAACACAAAGTCTCAAAGCAGAGAAGAGACAAGAGAAGGACCCATGATTTCGCTCCGGTTCCTACTCTCGCTACCTGCCCTAACTGCGGCGCAACAGTGATGTATCATCACATTTGCCCTGAGTGCGGTTACTACAGAGGACGTCAGATCATCGAGAAGAGCGCGGAGTAGTCTCTTCGGTAGAAAACTAATGGTCCCATAGTTCAACGGATAGAACGGAGGTTTCCTAAACCTTAAATATAGGTTCGATTCCTATTGGGACTACAAAAGAGGCTCGCCACAAAGGCGGGTCTCTTTTGCGTTATTTGGAATATTTGATTATTCTGATTAATTTCGTAAGACGTTTGATTATTGATTATGCCGTCACAGATGCTGCCGTCATTGCTGCTTTACATCCTGGCTCTGGGGTACACTCCGGGGCCGTCTAACCTGTGCGCATTCCATTCCGGAATCCACTTCGGAAGGAAGCGTGCGATGCGGATCTGGTGGGGTTTTGTGATCGGATTCCTTTTCATAGACGTGACTTTGGTGCTGGTGGCGCATTTCCTTGGCGATGTGCTTGGGCCTTATGTCAAATGGCTGTCATACGCCGGAGCCCTATACATGGTCTGTCTTGCGGTGATGATCATCGTCAAATCCGGCCAGTCGAAGGAGGACATGGCGAAATCCTGCACGGTAAAGACGGGAATTGCCATCGAGATAACAAACGCCAAGGTCTGGATGTTCTGCCTGACGGCCCTTGGAACATTTGTCCTGCCATATTCAAGCTCATTCATCGAACTTGCGAAAGTCGGCGCCTTATTGACCCTTGCCGGTCCGGTGGCGAACCTGGTCTGGCTTGTGGCCGGCTCGGCGCTTGACAGCCTGACGGAAAAGTACGGCAGAATCATCGACATAGTCCTTGCCGCCGCGCTGGTTTTCAGCGCGGTCATGCTGATTTTCTGACGGATTGTACGCGTCTATCTCCGAGGGAAACGGACGGTAAAGCACGCTCCCTTGAGGGAGAAAGACTTGGAGTAGAAGATCTCCCCGTTGCATTTCTCAAGAATATTCCTGCAGATGGACAGGCCCAGACCGGTGCCGTTGCTCTTTGTCGTGAAGTTCGGGGTGAAGAGTTTCGAGCGGTTTTCCTCACTGACTCCAGGGCCGTTGTCCTCGAAGACGATGTCGTAGAATCCATCCTTGGAGGACAGACGTAATGACACCACAATCCGACCTGTAAACGGCTCCAGCCCTTTTTCTTCCGCCTCCGTCTGAGCGTTCTCTATAGCCTGGACAGCATTGTTTATCAAGTTGACGAACACACGGGTAAGCTGTGGTTTCGGCCCCATGACAGTGGCGTTGTCAAGTCCCATGTAGGAGAATCGGATGTTGTCCCTGCTGTCGAACAGGTCGATCTCTTCCTTCAGAAGGTTGTCCAGATTGATCTCCACCGGTTCCTCCGTGTAGAGTTTCGCGAAAGTGGAGAATTCATTCGCGGTGTCAGCCAGCAGGTCTATCTGCTTGAGAACCTCCACGGAAATCTCATCGAACCGGTCTGCCCATGCCGGATTCCCGTTCTTCTTCATTCTGATAAGCCTCTGGATCTGAAGCTTTATCGGGGTGAGAGGATTCTTGATCTCATGAGCGACCTGACGCGCCATGGTGGCCCACGCCTTATCCCTTTCCGCCTGGGTCAGTTTTCTGGTGGAGTTGTAAAGGTCGTGCACCATCAGGTTGTAGGCCCGGACAAGCCGCGCGACCTCGTCATCCCTCTCGTAAACGATATATTCAAGATTGTTGATGCTTGCCTCGTTCATCTTGCGTCCCATCTCGGACAGAGGCTTGAACATCTTGTCCACCGCCGTGGCCATGATGAACCTGGCCAGAAGGAGCAGAATCATGAACACGGTGATGACAGAGATGGAGTGCAGCACGGCCTCGGACTTGAAGTCGAAGCTCTCGTCTGTGAACGGCGAGCACATGATGGCGATCATACTGCCTTGCGCGTTGAACACCGGGGCGTAGAGGAAATATGTCCGTTTGGCTCCGATGCTCTCCTTTCCGATGTAGTATCTCTTGTTTTTGTATATGATGCTTTCAAACGCGTCCGGATTCATCCTTGAGCCGAGAAGCATCCTGTCGAACACTTCAGGGGTGGTGGAGCGGAATTCCTTGCCGCTTGTGGTGTAAAGGGTGATGTCGGACTTCATCGTGTTGCTGATGTCCTCCAGGATGACTGACGCCTCCTGCGCGCTGAAGTCGGTGAAATCCTGTACGTACCGGCATCTGGCCTGAAGCAGTGTCTGGAGTGAGTTGACCTTGTCGGCCATGGAGGATTTCAGGTTGGCGTTGTTCCTTCTATATACGAACAGCACGCTGACGGTAGCCAGCGCTATAAGCGTCATGACCAGTGCCATGAGCATCGCCGCGTTGATCCTGGACTTGTAATAGTTGCTCTCCCGTTGCCTTGGATGGATGCGGGTGAGTGTCAGGAGGGTAAGGCAGAAGTAGAATACCAGCGTCAGGAATAGGAAGGCGACGATGTAGGAGAAATCCTCGGTTTTGGGCCTTGAGACGATGATAAGGTTATTGTCGGAGATCTTGTTGACGAAATGTGTGTAACCGTTCATCCGAACCACACCGTCATCAGCCTCTTCGATCTCTTTCTCAAGCTCATCGTCCACTATGGTAGGATACGAGTAGTTTCCCTTGTAGGATGTCAGGGACTTGTTGGAATACTTCGCGTATGAGTACCTTGCCGGAATCAGCACGTCTCCAGGGGCGGAATAGCCAAGCAGGCGTGCGTAGCCTTTGTTCTCGCGGTTCGACTTGGGTGACACCCGCATGAGCATCATCGTGACCCCGCTGCCGGGGTTGTAGTAGGCGAAGCTGCCGGCATAGAGACTGTGGCCGCCGGAGTCCCTCATGTACCTGAATCTGGAATCCGCGGAAATCACCTTTCCGCGGCTGATCATCTCGGTGAAATATGCTATCGCACCATTGTCCTTGACGTTCTCCGGGAAGAGCTCCACAATGATGTCGTAGTCCTGTGAGGCTCTTGGCATGTAGCTTTCTATGATTCTGTTCAGGATGATGCCGTTGCTGTTCTGTATGGCTGACAGAGTGGCGATCAGCTGGTCGGAAGCGATCTTGTCCTCCACCCGTCGCAGCTCAAGCTCAAGACTGATGTCTCTTTCCATGGACAGTCTGTTCGCCCACACATTGACCCTGTTCTGCTCTTTCCGGAATCCAAGTGTGCCTGCCATTATCACCATGTAGGCGGAGAAAATGACCGCTGTGACTGTCCTGCTTCCCGCTGAGAACAGATCATGCCTTATGCCGAGCAGGTGCTTGAGGGCTGGCATGAGCATCTGGGTCAGCAGCGGAATGGTCATTAAAAGCCCTGTCAGTGTCAGATAGACGAGAAAACTGAATATGTTCAGGTCGTTGAGCCGGTATAGCTCAAGCGAGATGTTGGAGTTCAGGATTATGCTCTTGAATATGATGTGGACAAAGGCCAGGACTCCTATGACCAGAAACGACACGCAGGTGGTATATGTCCATAGAGTGCCTTTGACGTGCCGGCTCTTGAGGATCCTTCTGAATATGTCGTCCCTGGTCACGAATGAACAGCTTACACAAAGCACTATGAGCATTGATGCTATCAACACCGCTCCAAGGGAATTGAACAGCTGCCCGTCCGCATAGACCGTAGGCGAGAAAAGCCTTGCGCTGTTCTTCATGTTCTCACCCCAGAGATAGGTGGCCACGATCACCGCGAGAAGCCCGGCCAAAACCATGAGAAGCCGTTTCATGCTTCTCTTTTCGGCCAGATGCAGGAGTGACGCGATGGTGAAGCAGGCGATGGCAAGCCAGATCATTGTCGAGTGGGTCGCCGCTGATTGGCCGGAGACCGGGCTCGACATGATTTTGAACACAGGCTTCCCGTCGAACGTGACTGCCGAGCCGCTGCTTTCCGACAGCGGGACGATGGTGTAGTTCCTGCCAAGACTGAGTTTTTGGTTCACCCCGTTTGGACTATCCTCGGACATCGAATCGACAATCTCAAGCCCGGCTATCACCTTCCTGCTCCCCAAGGTCTCCGCTTTCACAAGATACCATTTCTGGCCATAGTTGACGAATGACGGCTCGGAAGTGACTTCGGCGAGCGGTGAGTTTATGCTTTCTCCAGGCTTGGACAGCCTCGGGAAAACTATTCTGGAGGCTATGTTGTCGTTCCTGACCGGGAACTGGTTGCTCCATGACTGGAGAGTGTCGTCTATGTATCTGTAGATGACCATGTCGGACGGCACGTCATTGTGGCCGGCCCATACCCTGCGGTCGGCCGTGAGGGCCGATCCGATATATTCATCCAGAATGTGCAACCTTTTGCTGACGGCTCTGCTGACCTTGACGGCTTCCCTTTCCGTGTTGCCCGGAAGCTTGCTGACAGACAGCGAGAACACGAGAAGGATCACGGCGAACGCCAGGAATCCTCCCGCCAGGAAATTCTTTATGCCAAACCTCTTTATGCTCATTCGTGATGGTATGGTTCTCCTTTTATTATAGTGAACGCCCTGTAAAGCTGTTCAGTGAATATGGTCCTGACCATCTGGTGCGAGAAAGTCATCCTCGACAAGGAGATCTTTCCGTCGCATCTGTCATAGACCGCGTCAGAGAAGCCGTAGGCGCCGCCGATCACAAATACAATATCTTTGCCACCGCCGAGCGTCATCTTCCTTATTTCTTCCGCGAATTCGATGGAACGGTACTCTTTCCCATGCTCGTCCAGCAGTATGACCCTGTCGGATGGTTTTATGTTCTTGAGTATCAGTTCACCCTCTTTCCACTTGATCTGCGCTTTCGACAGCGCCGAGGTGTTCTTCAGCTCCGGGATCTCGCAGACCGTGAACGGCACATAATGCGACAGTCTGGAAGAATATGTCTCCAGACCTTTCCGTACCCAATCTATGTCGGTCTTCCCGACTGTCAACAAGGAAATCTTCATCTGATGATAACTTTGGTGGTGTTCCTCTAACCTATTCTTTACAAAAATAATGAAGATGTCTTGATTATTCAAATATTCCAAAATGTTTTAATGACGTGGCTCGGAATTTGTAACAGACGATTCCGCTATGAAGGTCTTTGCTAAGATATTCACGTCCTTAACCGTGATGCTGTCCTTGTTCAGCGGCGCTGCCGTCGCTGACAGTTATGACGTGTTTGTGCCGATAGCGAAGTATCTGGGCAACGGTGACGCCGAGAGGCTGTCCGCCTGGTTCGATGACAATCTTGAGATAACGATCATGTCCACCACCAACGATTCCAGCAAGAATCAGGCGAAGCAGATTCTCAAGGCTTTCTTTGACAATCACACGCCACGCTCGTTCGAGATCCGTCACACGGCATCGCGGTCCAATTCCAAGTACGCCTTGGGCTTCCTGAACGCCGGCGGTGAAGTTTTCGAAGTCACGATTTTTGTCAGCGACTGCGGGGGGCGGTACAAGATCCAGCAGTTGAAGATTGACAGAATCCGATGATTCCGGCTTTGGGAAATTTAATAATGACAACCAGTTTAAGACACATACTTAGAACTTTATCTGTAACCATCATCCTGACGATCCTTTCCATCCCCCTGGCCAGCGCCCAGGCTACAAAGGTGAAAGGGCGTGTCGTGGACGCGTCCACCGGTGAAGGAATCCCTTTCGCCGGAATATATTTCCTGAACTCGACGGTCGGGGTCTCCGCGGATCTGGACGGCTATTACTTTCTGGAGACCAGGGACACACTGACCATGCTGTCTGCATCGATACTCGGCTACGAAGAGCAGGTCGCGAGGGTGAATCCACATAGGTTCAATGAAATCAACTTCTCCCTGAAACCGGTTGTGGATGAGCTCAATGCCGCTGTCGTGAAGCCTGACGACCGTTATATGCGCTCGATTCTGAGAAAGATTGACGAGGCGAAATCCCGGAACAATCCGGAGAGGCGCCAGCTTTACAGCTGCGATGTATATACCAAGATGGAATTGGACATCACGAATCCGGAGAGCCGGATGATAAGCGGTTTCCTGCCTAAGGAGTTCAAGTTCGTCTATGACTATATGGACACCTCCGTAGTGTCCGGTATGCCTTTCCTTCCGGTCTTGATCTCAGAGACATCATCAAAGTACTACCACCGTAAGGATCCGCCTTCCAACAGGGAGATCATCAAGGCCACCAGGATCTCCGGGGTTGACAAGGATCCGGTCCTTGCCCAGTTCACAGGGAATATGTATGTGAAGACCAACTTCTACGACAATTACATCAACATATTCCAGGTGGAGATCCCGTCGCCGCTTTCTTCCTCCGGAATGACCTACTACAACTATTATTTGGTTGACAGTCTTCAGGTCGAGGGGCGCAAGACCTACAAGATCCGTTTCCATCCTTCCCAATGGGTGTCCTCTCCGACCTTCGACGGCGAGATGTCCATCGACGCTGAGGAATATGCTCTCCGGGACATCCATGTAAGACTCAAGAAAGGTTCCAATGTGAATTGGGTCAGGGATATGACCATAGATGTCGTGAACTCCAGGCTTGCGGATTCGACTTGGTTCTACAAGCAGGACAGGATGTATGTGGATTTCTCGCCGACGATGCGGGACTCCTCGAAGATTGTCACGTTCCTCGGCAACCGGCAGATTGACTACTCCAATCCGGACTTCGTAACGACTTTCAAAGAGGACAAGGATGACATCAGCGCTCAGGTCAAGGCCGGGAAGGATGTTATGAACAATGACGAGGAATATTGGCAGAGCGTGCGTCCGTTCCCGTTGAGCGAGAAGGAGCGGGGAATCTACAACATGGTGGATTCCATCAAGAATGTCCCGCTCTACAAGGATGTCTATGCCATAGCTGAGATGCTGGTCAACGGCTTCCTCAACACGAAATATGTCGGTTTCGGCCCGTATTCCTCCTTGTACAGCTTCAATGAGTTGGAGGGCGGAAGAATCCAGCTCGGAGCCCGTACCACCAAGGATTTCAGCCGCAAGGTCAGGTTCATGGGATATGCCGCCTACGGTTTCAAGGACAAGACGTTCAAGGGTGGCGGAACGTTCGAGTACATGTTCAACAACCAGCCGACCAGCAAACTGACACTCTCGTACAAGCATGACGCGATGCAGTTGGGCAAAGGTCCGTCGGTCTATGGCAGCGGAAGTCTTATGTCATCGGTTCTCGCCAAGGCCAACAGCCAGAAAATGAGCATGGTGAATGATTACGCCCTTTCCTGGCAAAAAGAATGGTCGCAGAATTTCAACATGATCTTCTCGTTGGAGAGCAGGAGGATATTCTCCAATCCGTTCGTGCCGATGGTTTCCCGCGACGGGAACATATTCAATTCGGTCGGATACAACCAGGCGCATGTCCAGCTCCGTTTCTCGAAGGACGAGATCGTCACCAGAGGGGTGTTCGACAAACACTACATGTACTCGAAGTACCCTGTCGTTACGCTTGACCTCATCGGATCGACCAAGGGAATAGGGAAGAATGAATATTCCTACTTCAGGCCGGAGCTGTCGATCCAGTACACACTGCCGATTCCTCCCCTGGGATTGTCAAAGTTCAATCTGAGCTCAGGCACGATTGTAGGAAAGGTGCCCTATCCCATGCTCAAGATCCACGAGGGCAACGGAACCTACACGTTCTCGCGGTATGCCTTCAACTGCATGAACTACTATGAGTTCGCTTCCGACCTTTGGACCACCTTCTTCTGGGAGCATAATTTCAAAGGGTTCTTTCTTGGCAAGATTCCATTGCTGAAAAGGCTTCAGTGGAGGGAAGTGGCGTCGCTGAGAGCGGCTTACGGTACGGTAAGGAGGCAGAACAACGGAATCATCGGGGATGATAAATCCGGCGCTGTGATGTTGTTCCCTGAGAAGATGGGCAAACTGAACCGCCCCTACATCGAGATGGGAGCGGGAATCACGAACATATTCAGAATCCTGAGAATCGACGCTTTCTGGAGGATGACCCACCGCTATGAGATGAAGGACGGGGTGAAGGTTCCGCATGACAACCGCTTCGTGGTCACCTTCGGTCTGGAGTTCAAGTTCTAAAATCAAATCGAATTCCATATCTTTGCAGATTATGTCCAGAAAATTGACAATATTACTGCTGACAGTCCTTTCGTCAGCTTTGCTTAGCGTTCCGTTCCTGGTTCCGGGGACTGGTTGGTTGTCGTTGATCGCTTTTGTGCCTCTGCTGTGGGCCGAGGACATCGCCACGGGAGACGAGATGAAAGGGTTCTGCTGGTGGCACTACCTGTGCTTCGTCCTGTGGAACGCCGCCACGACCTTCTGGGTCTGCAACGCGACTGTGGGTGGAGGAATATTCGCCATCCTTGCCAACGCCTTCCAGATGTCGCTCATCTTCGGGCTGTTCCGTTGGAGCAGGAAATGGCTAAGCGGGGCGCTTCCTTACATATTCCTCGCTTTCGCATGGATCGCGTGGGAACGGTGGTACCTCACCGACGCGCAGATCAGTTGGCCTTGGCTCGTGCTTGGCAACGCCTTCGCGCGCACGACAGGGTGGATCCAGTGGTATGAATATACCGGGACGCTCGGCGGCTCGCTTCTTGTCTGGGCGGCGAACCTCAGTGTGTTCGGCATTTTGGAATCTCTCGCAAGCGGACGTTGGATGACATTCAATCTCAAGGCTAAGTCCGCGGCCTTGCTGGGAACCTTGGCGTTGTTTGTAGCCCCTCCTATCGTGTCTTTGTTCCTGAAGCCGGAACCTTGTGACGAGACCCTTGACGTTGTCATCGCGCAGCCGAACATCGACCCGTACAACAAGTTCGGAGGAATGACACAGGAGGAACAGAATGAGTTGCTGATCAGCCAGTTTGAGAATATCCCGGACAGCGTTCCCGTGCTGTTGGTCGCTCCGGAGACCTTTACCGACGATGTGGTGACGAACTCGCTTTCCTCCAGCGCTACCGTGCAGAGATTCACCTCGTTCCTTGCCGAACATCCGAACGCCGACCTGCTTGTGGGAGCGTCTTCGAGGACATATCTGAAAAGGGCGCTCAAGCCATCCTACACGGCCCGTCCTGCCGGCAGCGGAGTCTGGATGGAGTCGCACAACTCCGCCTTGATGCTCGACGCCTTCAGTTATCCGGAGATATTCCATAAAAGCAAGCTTGTCGTGGCGGTCGAGATGACACCTTATCCGGCGTTCTTCTGCAAGATCGATGACTGGCTTGGCGGTGTGATGGGGCGTTGTGTCGGCCAGAAAGAGACCGGGCCGCTGCATTTCAATGAATATTCCCACGCTACCGAATCGAAAGATACCATGGCCGCTTCGGACCATCTTGAGAGTAGGTCAATGCCAGATAGTGATGTTCCTGCTCAGCATGTCTCTGTGACAGAGACAATTCCTGTGGGCTGCGCTATCTGTTACGAGTCTGTCTATGGGGAATATTGCACCCGGTACGTCCGCAACGGGGCCCGTCTTCTGACCGTGATCACCAACGATGCTTGGTGGGGCGATACCCCCGGCTATAAACAGCATCTGTCATATTCATGCCTGCGTGCCATTGAGACCCGTCGTTGGATCGCCCGCAGCGCCAACACCGGCATCTCCGCCATCATCGACCCGTCCGGAAAAATCGTCTCTCAAACGTCCTGGTGGCAGCCGGAGACATTGAGCGGCAAGGTAGGGCTAAGCGATGAGAAGACTTTCTTTGTCATCCACGGTGACTTCATCGGCCGCCTATCCACACTCATGGCCGTCCTCATCCTCCTCGCGACCCTCGTCCGCCGTTTCGCCAGATAGAGAATATAATGTTGCGGCTATTCTTGCATTATTCAGCGCATTATACAGCACGAAAAAAGGGGACTAAAGCCTGTCCCCTTTCTCATCATAAAGTTCATTCTGCAGAACGGTGTAGTCGGTCACCTCGACAAGGTTGATCCGACATTTGTACTTCTTCTTCCATTTCCCGAGGAAGGATTTGTCTGACAGCATCGTTGTGCCACGTTTCAGATATGCGCCAAGAATCGGGCTGACCTTCAGGGTAAGGTCTGTCTTTCCGTGTTCCACGCAATAGGCGATGTTCCGCTCGATCTGCTCGTCGATGACCGCGCTTGAGGAAATCTTGCCGGTGCCGTGGCACACAGGGCAGACCTCGGCGGTGTTGATCTCGGTCACCGGACGGATTCTCTGCCTGGTGATCTGCATCAGACCGAACTTGGTGAGAGGCAGCACGTTGTGCTTGGCTCTGTCACTTTCCATGAGTGATTGCATGTACTTGTGCAGTTCGTTGCGGTGCTCACCGGAATCCATGTCGATGAAATCCACGATCACGATTCCTCCCATATCCCTGAGCCTGAGTTGCCGTGCGATCTCCTCGGCAGCGATCTTGTTGACCTCGAAGGTGTTCTCCTCCTGGTTGTCTGTCTTGGAGCGGATGCCGCTGTTCACATCGATCACGTTGAGGGCCTCGGTCGTCTCGATGACCAGATAGGCTCCCTGCTTCATCGGCACCACCTTGCCGAATGAGCTCTTGATCTGCCTTGTGACCTCGAAGTGGTCGAAGATCGGATCCTTCCCGTTGTACAGCTTCACAATCTTTTCCTGATCCGGAGAGATCAAGGAAATATATTTCTTTATCTCCTCGTAAACCGCCTCGTTGTTGACATGGATGTTCGAGAACGAATCGTTCAGGAGATCTCTGAGGATGGTGGTGGTCTTGCTGTACTCGGTGAAGAGCAGCTGGATGCCCTTTGACTTGGCCACTTTCTTCCAGGAAGACTCCCATTTCTCAATAAGAGACTTCAACTCGGCCACGAGGACCGCGGCGTTCTTGCCTTCGGCCGCCGTGCGGATGATGGCTCCGTAGTTCTTAGGGAGAATGCTTCTGACAAGAGTCTCAAGCCTTCTTTTCTCTTCCTTTGAGGAAATTTTTTGGGAAATGCTCACCTTCTCGGCGAAGGGAATCAGTACAATGTTACGTCCTGCCAATGAAATTTCCGCGGTCAGTCGTGACCCTTTCGTGGAGATTGGTTCCTTGACGATCTGCACTATCATCATCTGTCCTGGCTTCAGCACGTTCTCGATGCGGCCCTCCTTCTCAAGGATCGGTCCGATGGGAATGCCCGAGTAAAGTTCTCCGAGATCCGTGTTCGGGTTGCTCTTGCGCACAAACTCATCGAACGATGTGAAGTAAAGTCCCAGATCCAGATAATGAACGAATGCTTCCTTCTTGTCTCCGATGTCCACAAAGGCGGCATTGAGCGCAGGAAGAATCTTCTTCACTTTTCCCAGGTAAACATCCCCGACGGAAAAACTGTGCCCTTTGCTGGACTCTTTGTTGAGCTCAATCAGCCGATGGTTTTCCATCAGCGCGATGTGAACTTCTGTCGATGTGACATCGACAATCAAATCTTTCTCAGATTTTTCTGACTCCATAAGGAAATAACAATGGTGACAAAAATAATCCGGCGTCTTGCCGACTTATTTCTTTAACGATAATAAAAAAGGCTGTCCGGCACTTCCGGTCAGCCTTTTTCTTCTAGCAGACTGCTAAAATGGCAGGCACAGAAGCGTATTACTTCTTCTTGTGTCTGTTCTTGCGCAAGCGTTTTTTACGCTTGTGCGTCGACATCTTATGTCTCTTTCTCTTTTTTCCGCTTGGCATAATAAAAGAAGTTTAAAAATTATTTTTCCTCCTTGACTGCGTTCACGAAGATCTTCGCTGGCTTGAAGGCCGGGATGTCGTGTGCAGGGATGGTCATAGTTGTCTTCTTGGTGATGTTTCTGGCTGCCTTCTTCGCTCTGTGCTTAACAATGAAGCTGCCGAATCCGCGGAGGTACACAGGCTCTTTCCTGATGATGGAACCCTTTACGGTGTCCATGAAAGCCTCGATAACGGACTGAACTGCGATTTTCTCGATTCCGGTTGACTTTGCAACCTCATTCACGATTTCTGCCTTTGTCATAATCTATAAATTATTTATTTGATTTACCATAATAATCCCCAAAGTTCGTTTGAGGATGCAAAAATAGACTTATTTTTTTAATATTCAAAATCATATACATAAATTATTATCCATATTTTTTTGGCACGGTGATTGACCATATTCCAGAACGCGTCTTGGACTTCCGGATTTCTGACAAAATGTCAGAGGAAATCCGTGACGTTTTTAGATGAACATTATGAACACAGAGAACAATAAGGACATTTTCTTCCCGGCGGGGACCGCGGAAGTGAACATAATCCCTGTGATGCAGGGAGAAGAGCAAATGAAGGTCGAGTCTGGTGACCTTCCTGACACTTTGCCCATTCTGGCTTTGAGGAACGCGGTGCTGTTCCCAGGAATGGTCTATCCTGTCACCATAGGACGCCAGAAGTCAATCACTTTGATCAAGGAGGCGGAAAAGCGTGACTCTTTCATCGGAGCCGTCCCGCAGGTGGATGTCACAGTGGAGGATCCTACCGAAAAGGATCTTTATGAATATGGTACAGTGAGCCGTGTCATGAAAGTCCTTGAGATGCCTGACGGCACGATCACGGCCATCATTCAGGGAGTCAAACGCTTACGTATGGACGGAGTTCTGTCTTACGAACCGTATATCACCGCCAGGGTCAAGTACATAGAGGACATCATCCCGGAGAACGACAACAGCACCAAGATGATCGCCGAATCCCTGAAGGAGAAGGCCGCGGTCATCATAAAGTCCTCGTCTTTCGCTCCGAAAGAGGCGGTAGGCGCGCTCAAATCCATCGACAACTACGCTTTCCTCGTGAACTTCATCGCCACCACGGTCGAGATCGAGAACTTCATGGAGAAGGTCCAGCTGCTCGGGATCGACGACATCACCGTCAGGGCTATGAAGCTTCTGCAAGTGCTTGACACCCAGATCCAGCTGTTGAAGATCAAGCAGGAGATCAACCAGAAGGTCAAGAGCGACATCGACCAGCAGCAGAGGGAATATTACCTTAACAATCAGCTCCGTACCATCCAGGAGGAGCTTGGAATGGACGAGGAGGAAGAGTTCGAGAAGTTCCGCGCCAAGGCCAAGACGAAGAAGTGGCCGGAGGCGGTCGGAAAGCAGTTCGAGAAGGAGCTTGCCAAGCTTGAGAAGTACAATCCATCCTCTCCGGACTACAGCATCCAGTACAACTACATCGAGTTCCTGCTCGATCTGCCTTGGGGCGAGATGTCAAAGGACAACCTCGACCTGAAGCACGCCCAGAAGGTCCTGGACAGCGACCACTACGGCCTTGACACAGTGAAGGAAAGGATCATTGAATATCTTGCCGTCCTCAAGCTGAAAGGGAATATGAAGTCCCCGATCCTGTGCCTCTACGGGCCTCCGGGAGTCGGTAAGACCAGCCTCGGCAAATCCATAGCAAAGGCTCTGGGCAGGAAATATGTCAGGATCGCCCTCGGTGGTATGCACGACGAGGCGGAACTGCGTGGTCACAGGAAAACCTATGTCGGTGCCCTTCCGGGACGTATCCTTAACGGAATCGACAAGGCCGGCACATCCAACCCGGTAATCGTTCTGGATGAGATCGACAAGGTCGGCAACGACTACAAAGGTGACCCGTCGTCCGCTCTTCTGGAAGTGCTTGACCCGGAACAGAACGTGGAGTTTCACGACAACTATCTGGACATCGACTACGACCTGTCCAATGTCCTGTTCATCACCACGGCGAACAACATCTCCACGATCCAGTCAGCCCTGCTTGACAGGATGGAGCTGATCAACGTCACAGGCTACCTGGCCGAGGAAAAGATGGAGATCGCGAAACGTTACCTTGTGCCTAAGCAGCTGGAAGAGCACGGAATAGGCAAGAAGGAACTCCGCATCGACAAGGCCGCGCTGGAGAAGATCATCGATGAATATACCCACGAGTCCGGTGTTCGTGGCCTTGAGAAGCAGATAGCCAAGATCGCCCGTGTGACGGCCAAGAAGATCGCTCTCGGCGAGAGTTATCCGACTGTCATCAAGAAGGAGCACCTTAAGGAATATCTCGGACTGCCGACCAATTTCCATGACCTTCAGAAAGGCAACGAGGCTCCTGGAGTCGTCACAGGCTTGGCCTGGACGCAGATGGGAGGCGAGATCCTGTTCGTGGAGAGTTCGGTGAGCGGCGGCAAGGGCGTGATGACGATGACCGGTAACCTGGGCGATGTGATGAAGGAGTCCGCCACGATTGCCTACCAGTACATCAAGGCCCATCCTCAGCTTGCCAAAATGACATCCGAGGAATTCGGAGCGAAGGACATCCACGTCCACGTACCTGAGGGCGCTGTGCCTAAGGACGGTCCGTCAGCCGGTATAACTATGGTCAGCTCAATGGTTTCCGCCCTGCGTGGCGAGGCCGTGAAGGCTGGAATCGCGATGACCGGCGAGATGACGCTCAGAGGCCGTGTGCTTCCGGTCGGCGGCATCAAGGAGAAGATCCTTGCCGCGAAACGTGCCGGAGTGACCGAGATCGTGATCTCCGAGGACAACCGCAAGGATGTCGAGGACATCAAGCCGATTTATGTCGAAGGCCTGTCGTTCCACTATGTCAAGAACATTGACGACGTGATTTCGTACATATTCAAAGATTAATTTCTATCTTAGCGGTCGTTATGGACGTAAGGATAGAACAAAGTTGGAAAAAAGCGCTGCAAGGTGAGTTCGAGAAACCCTACTTTGCCGCGCTTGCGCGTTATCTGCACGGTGAGAAGGCACATGGAAAGGTGATCTTTCCTCCGGGACCGGAGATATTCAAGGCATTCGAGCTGACTCCTGCCGATCAGGTCAAGGTCGTGATTCTGGGGCAGGATCCCTACCACGGCTACGGCCAGGCGATGGGGCTGAGCTTCTCGGTGCCGGACAACGTACCCGCTCCGCCGTCCCTCAAGAACATATTCAAGGAGATAGAGGATGACCTCGGGATCAGGATGAGCGGCCGTCCGAACCTTGAGAACTGGGCGCGTCAAGGGGTACTTCTTCTGAACTCGATCCTGACTGTACGTTCAGGTGAGGCGGCTTCGCACAGCGGAATAGGCTGGCAGCAGTTTACCGATGCCGTTATCCGTTATATCTCTGATAATTGCAACGGAGTCGTATTCCTCCTGTGGGGCAATTACGCCAGAAGCAAGAAGGAACTCATCGACACCTCACGGCACTATGTGCTGGAGGCGGCGCATCCGTCTCCTTTGGCACGCGGAGCCTTTTTCGGGTGCCGCCATTTCTCCAGGACGAACGAGATCCTTGCCAGTGAGGGCAAGACTCCGATCGACTGGCGGCTGTGACGGACTGCCGACGGCGGTCACGGTTTGGAAAGCGGCGGGATTGGCCGCGGATTTGACAAGTTTGTTAACGACTACTTATTTTAGTGCAAATGAATCGCATAGCATTGTTTCCTGGGTCTTTTGATCCATTCACGGCAGGCCACCTGAACATCCTCACAAGGGCCTTGACCATCTTCGACGAGGTCATAGTGGCCGTGGGAATCAATCAGGACAAGCGTGGCTTCTTTTCGATGGAGCAGCGCGAGGACATCATCCGTCAGGCGACCCGTGGAATGGAAGGGGTCCGGATCATTCACTATGAGGGACTTACCATCGACATCTGCCGTGAGCTCGGAGTCCGCCACATTGTCAGGGGAGTCAGGAATATGACAGACTTCGACAACGAGCAGGCGATCGCTGACGCGAACCGTCATCTGGCTCCGGAGGTGGACACCATCATCATCCCTACCGCCCAAGGCTATTCGCACATCTCCTCATCCGCCGTTCGTGACGTTGTACGCCACCACGGCGATCTGTCGCAGTTCATCCCTAAGGGAGTCTCGTTGCCGGAGGTAAGATGAGAGGAGCCGCGGGAATATTCATTGGCCTCGTCCTGTGGCTTTTGCCGTCCTTCGGCTGCCTGGGACAGATCGACTCCACGCGCCTGAGGGAGTTGGACGGGCGGCTGGAGGAATATTTCCGCACCCTTGAGCCAGAGAGGATCGAGGTGAAGAACCGGGAGTGCGACCTGCTGATCGGTTCGGCCTCGGATTCGCTTCTACGCCGCCACATCGCCCTGAAGATCTACGACCACTATCTGATGTCCCCGGTGATGGGCGACGAGGCCGTGGCCATCCACTTGACGGACACCTGGTTCGCCCCGGGTTTGATCGACATGGGAGGGGACGACGTGCTTCTGGAGGCCAAGATCTTCGCCGACTTCAACCGTCAGTCGCTTTTGGGGATGAAGGCACCTCCAGCCAAATTGGAAACTCCTGATGGAGAGGTTGTTGAGATCGGCGGGCCGTCGAGCCGCTACCGTGTGCTTTTCTTCTACGACACGGATTGCGCCAAGTGCAGGCTGGAGACGGTCATGCTGCGTTCCAAGCTTAATTCGAAGAACTGGCCGATAGATGTCTATGCCGTCTACACCGGTGTGTCGGCGGAGAGTTGGAAGGAATGGCGCGAGACCAAATTCACTGTCAGGGCCAGTCAGACGAGGGTCATCCATCTTTGGGATCCCGAGATCAAGTCCGACTACCAGATGAAATACGGTGTACTGCAGACCCCCCGGATGTTTCTTGTGGATCGTTCAGGCACCATAATAGGCAGGGGAATGGACACCGGCGCCCTGGACCGGCTTCTAGGCATGGTCCTCTCCCGCGAGGATTATGAATATGGCGGCTCCGCCTCCGCCGTCTTGATGGACAAGCTCTTCATGTCGTATGAGGATTCCGCCCGGTCGGTGCCCTTGTCGGAGCGTCCGTCTGCGGATCGTATCCTCTCCATCGCCAAAACTCTGGAAGACCGCACCTTAGCCCAAGGCGACACCATATTCTTCAAGCATCTGGAAGGCGACCTTCTCTACTGGCTTACCTCTCGCCGCGATGAACTCAGCAAGGAAGGCGCCCTCCCTTTCATCAATGAATATGTCCTCTCCCGTCCCGGAATCTGGAACACGCAAGACGACACCCTCAAGGTCGTAGGCCTTGCCCGTATGATGAAAGACCTCCTTTCCCGCACCCCCGTCGGCTCGAAACTCCCGAAGGCAAAGGACCTCATTTCCAAGAGTTCTTCGGCTGAATCTCAGTCAGACACCACCGTCAGGCCGGACCGTATTCAGGAACAGGATGAAGTTAACAACCGTAACCAAGCGTCCGATCGTTCTCTGGAACAGGTCGACGTAAGCGATAAGGCACACGGTGACCATACCTTAATCCAACCTCGGAATGATGCCAACGCCCTTTTCCTCCGTGACTGGACGAGGAAATGGAACCGCCTGCGCAGAAAAGGCGGCTACATAGTCTTCCACACCGAAGGCTGCCCGGTCTGCAAGGCCGAACTCTCCGCCGCCGACTCCCTTGGCCTGAGAACCCTGGACGTGAACGTAGATGAGATTATGGTCACCAATCCCTCCCTCGTCAAGTCCCTCCTCGACACTTTCGACCTCTCCTCAATGCCATTGATTCTTCAGGTAGGCCGTCACGGCATCATCCTCCGCCGCTATCTCTCCTTCATTCAAGACAAAGGTTCCCCTAATCTGTAACGGATTTATAATGAATATATTCGTGAATCCTGCCCTCTAAAAATGACTGCCAGGATATTCTAAAACAATAAATGTCAATAAGTGGCGCTCCACTCATTGATACATAGCGATTTATGAATTTCCGCCGGGACTGCCGCAAGTTCACGGAAAATATCTGGCTCCAACTAATTATAGAGCCTTGTAACCAAGATATGCATTCTGTGCTTGCGTCTAATAATTGATATTACTATAACTATCAAGCCTGAAATGCATAATTCCGATAATTAATTTGTCGCCGCTGCTTTGATCTCTTTTCCACGTCCCTGTTTTCGCGTCTCTGTTTTTCGCGTCCCTGCTCCGGCGGGGAATGATGGACATTCACCCGGATAGGGCGCGAAGCGTAAGTCCGTCATTCCCGCCGGAGCAGGGACGCCTAAATCCGAAATCTAACCGATAACTTTACGCAGCACCCGAGTCAGCTGATCTGAGCACGAGGTCCCGCGCCCGTGGCAATTGACTCCCGACAGGATCTCGACCGCCTTGCCGGCCTCCATCCCCTCCAGAAGCCTCCCGATCGCCTGAAGGTTCCCGTCACAACCTTTGATGTACCTTAAATTGTGGATCTTCCCCTCGATAAGGTCAAAGTCAATCTGAGCCGAGCACACGATCGCGCTCGGAACCGCCGTGATGTGCCTGACACCATCGGTCGTTTTGTCAGACAGGATTTTGAAATCGTCACCTATAGTCATTGTAGTAATTGTTAAACGTTTAAACAAACAAAAATATAAATTTTTTGTGAAAAATAGCGTAACTTTGCACGGCATTTGAAGAGAACCAATGTCGGAAAAACGGATAATTAATTTCTAAATTCATAGAATTATGGTATCATACAAAGATCTTGGCCTGGTCAACACCAGAGAGATGTTCGCAAAGGCCGTGAAGGGTGGCTACGCTATCCCTGCCTTCAACTTCAACAATATGGAGCAGCTTCAGGCTATCATCCAGGCTTCAGCCGAGGAGAAGTCACCGGTTATCCTTCAGGTTTCCAAGGGAGCCCGCAACTACGCTAACCAGACCCTTCTCCGTTATATGGCCGAAGGCGCTGTTCAGTATGCCAAGGAACTCGGTTGGGAGCATCCTCAGATCGTTCTTCACCTTGACCACGGCGACAGCTTCGAGCTTTGCAAGAGCTGCGTTGACATGGGATTCTCTTCAGTGATGATCGACGGTTCCGCCCTTCCTTACGAGGAGAACATCGCCCTCACCAAGAAGGTTGTAGAGTACGCTCACAAGTATGACGTCACCGTTGAGGCCGAGCTTGGCGTTCTCGCCGGCGTTGAGGATGAGGTTGCCGCTGAGGAGTCTCACTACACAAAGCCAGAGGAGGTCATCGACTTCGCTACCCGCACAGGCTGCGACTCACTCGCCATCTCCATCGGTACCTCTCACGGTGCCTACAAGTTCAAGCCGGAGCAGTGCACAAGAGACCCTAAGACAGGCCGTCTCGTTCCACCTCCACTCGCTTTCGACGTTCTCCACGAGATCGAGAAGAAGCTCCCTGGATTCCCTATCGTACTCCACGGATCATCTTCAGTTCCTCAGGAATATGTCGATATCATCAACCAGTACGGTGGCAAGCTTCCTGACGCTGTAGGTATCCCTGAGGAGCAGCTTCGTGAGGCCGCCAAGAGCGCTGTCTGCAAGATCAACATCGACTCTGACTCCCGTCTCGCCATGACCGCCGCTGTCCGCAAGGTCTTCGCCGAGAAGCCAAGTGAGTTCGACCCAAGAAAGTACCTCGGACCAGCCCGCGACGAGATGAAGAAGCTCTACGAGCACAAGATCGTTGACGTTCTTGGTTCAAACGGCAAGGCTGAGTAATTTGTTTGTGGAGCGTAAGCTCTTGACAATCAGTTAGAAATATGATTCCCTCTGGTCGATTTCGACTGGAGGGAATTTGTTATATATTCATTTATAGTTATTTACTTATCACGGTGGAGCTGTGGTGGGTCACTTCGACAGGCTCAGTGACCGGAGCGACCGAAATTCGGTTCTCGAAACCGTCGGGACGCCCATAATCGGCTCAGTGGGCAAAAAAAGGTGAGACAAAAAGGTTTGGGATTATCATTTTTATGCTTAATTTTACCGGAAATTTGAACCACATAATTGAGTATGCGTATCAAAAAGGCGCCGATTGCGGTGATTTTGTTGCTTTTTGTAAGTCGGACTGTGGGAGCGCAGGACGGTAACTTGGTGAATATTGGGCTTCAGGCCAGGGTGGATTACCAGCGGGAGTACCTGGGCGGGGATGCCGTCAAGGGCAACTGCGGCTTCAAGGGCAAGAATGTCAGCATTCTGATAAACGGAGAGTTCAACGAACATTTCTCCTACAACTACCGGCAGCGGCTCTACCGCGGCCATGGCAGTGAAAGTTTCTTCAACGCCACGGACTTCCTTTACCTCACTTATAGGCCGGACGAGCGTTGGAGCTTCTCCGGCGGCAAGCAGATTGTCGAGATCGGAGGGTATGAATATGACATCGCTCCTATCGACATCTACTTCTTTTCCGAATATTGCAGCAACATCTCCTGCTACCAGATGGGAGTCAACGCGGGATATTCATTTGGCGGAGGAACTGACCTGCTGCGGTTCCAGCTCTGCCAGAGTCCATTCCGGCGGGAGAACAGTGACATGTATGCCTACAACCTGATGTGGAACGGCTCCCATGGCTGTTTTGATTCCATCTGGTCACTGAATATGATTGAATATCTTCCCGGAAAGTTCATCAACTATCTCGCCCTCGGCAACCATTTCTCTTTAGGGAAGTTAACTGTGTTCGCAGACTTTATGAACCGGTCGCTCGTGGACAAGATGTCGTTCCTGAGGGACTTCACGCTCATCGGTAAGGTGGCATATTCATTCAATGACAAGTTGAATGTCTTTGGAAAGGCGAGCTTTGATCATAACGATCTTGACAGGGAAGGGGATTGGTGTGTCATGCCGGGCACATCGATGGGAAGAGTCGGCTGCGGTGTGGAATATTTCCCGCTTGCTGACAAGAGCATCCGCCTCCACGCCACATTCTGCCACTCATTCGGGGACAACGGCAACCCTGCCGGTGTCTTGCTTGACAACCAACAGATCGCCAGCGTCGGCCTCACATGGAGGATGAGCCTGCTCAAACGATAGTTTCTGAATATTCCGCCTCTAAAGCGTTAACAAGCCTGTTATGAATAAGACCAAGAAAAAGTCTTCGAGCCCCGCCCTGAACGGGGTGATCTGTCTTGTCATCGTCATCGGTTTCTTTGCCTATCTGGGCATCTCGATGGGCATGGCCAACATGCTCAACACCGTGATGAAAACCGCACATGATCTTTTGATCAACACCGTGTTCTACCTGATGTCCATCTGTGTGCTGATGGGAGCGCTCAGCCGCCTGTTCGCCGAGTTCGGGGTGGTATCCATTCTGGAGAAACTGCTCCGACCGCTGATGAAGCCGCTGTTCAACCTTCCGGGAGTCGCCTCGCTGGGTGCCGTGATGACATTCCTATCGGACAACCCGGCGATCATCTCGCTGTCAAAGGACAAGAGATTCAGCAAATATTTCAAGAAGTACCAACTGATTTCCCTGACCAATTTCGGAACGGCGTTCGGAATGGGACTCATCGTGATCGTTTTTATGATGGGGCAAGGCTTCTTCAAGGAGTCGCTGATCGGCCTTTTCGGGGCGTTCTGCGGCTGCATCGTCTCCACAAGGCTTATGCAGAGATTCACGCTGAAGGCTTTCCCTCAGTACCTTACCGAGGAGGCTTGCGAAGGCATTGAGGAAGAGGAGGCCGAAGAAAAGGAAGAGGAGAAGAAGTCGCTTTTCACAAGGATTCTGGACTGCCTTCTGGACGGCGGCCGTTCGGGAGTCGAGGTCGGAATGTCCATCATCCCGGGTGTGCTCATAATATCCACATTCGTGATGATTCTGACTTTCGGCCCTTCTGCCTCAGGTGCTTACACGGGCGCGGCCTACGAGGGCGTGGAGATCCTGCCTTGGCTGGCCGACAAGATCGATTTCGTGTTCAAGGCTCTGTTCGGATTCAATGACCCTCACCTTGTGGCGTTCCCGATCACATCTCTCGGAGCTGTTGGGGCTGCCCTCAGCCTCGTGCCTAACTTTGTGGCCAACGGTTGGGCCGACGGCAACGCGATCGCCGTCTTCACCGCCATCGGAATGTGCTGGAGCGGATTCCTCAGCACCCACACGGCCATGCTCGACTCGCTGGGCTACCGTGAATTGACCCCGAAAGCCATTCTGGCGCACACAATCGGAGGACTCGCCGCCGCTTTCGCGGCGCATTGGAGCTATGTGCTTGTGTCGCTGATTTAGGAGCTGTTTTGATTTGTTTCTGCCATTGGTGCGCTTCGGCGCTTTGACAAGCTCGGCGACCGGAGCGCTTCATTACGACTCCGTTATTTTCCCAGATTGAACGAGATGCCGAAGTTGATGTCTGCGTTCAGCCTCTCGTAAGGGTAGAGCAGCGAACCGTTTGCCTTAGCCAACTTGAAGTTGAGATGATCGGAGCCGACGAACATGCTGAATCCGCTCGTATGGAATCCGATTACGGCACCCATTGTCGAGCCGAACTTTGACACTGCGTAGTTCACGCCATAGCTGAACCATCTGGCCGGCTTGAGGTTGGGAACAGACGCGCCTCCGTCCATGTGTAGCCTCCATTGATGTGGGTTGAGCTGAGGACACCCGCGGTCAAATCCCTGTAGAACGGCATGGAATATTCAACTCCTGCATTGATCGTGGCGGAGATCATTCCCCCGTTCGTGCCGTCTTTCTCCGTCCTCCTGAAGTCGAACATGTCCATCATGTCATCTGTCAGGTCTTCGAACTGCTTCTTGAGCGAGTTCTCCTTGTCCCCGTCAAGCGCAACCTCGTCGAACCCCTCGAAAGACCATCCTTTGCCGCTGGTCTGCGCGGAGATTGTGTTCTTCCATGACATGTAGCCCAGATCATTGACCGCGAAAGAGATTTTCAGACCGTCGATGACTTCCATCTCGGCTCCGAGATCGATGGCTGCGCCGAATCCGCTTATAAGAGAGCCATCTTCCGTGGCCTCGATGCTGTCGAAGTCAAGCAGATCCTTGTCCGACGGATCCGAGATCTCAGCCCCGCTTTCTCCCTTGGTCTTGATGTCCATGAAAGAGGAGGACTTCAATGTTCCCTGAGATTGGATCAACCATTTGTCTTCGTTCACCTGGATGCTCATCCTGTCGATATTGGCCTCGATGTTCGCTATTCCGACAAGGAATTTAACTCTGGCTCCCACATTCAGACGGTCGGAAACCTGACGGCTGTAGCCGAGGGCGAACTCCAGTCTGCTGTCAATCTTTGCGGAGATGTCTGAAATCTCGTATTGCTGGTATTTTCCTGCGTTCTTCATGAAGTCAAAAAGACCATAAGGCAGATTGACATCCGTTGTGGTCTTCATGCCGGCATCGAAGGTGAGGAAGGATTTCCGGCTTTTGATTCCGAGAGAGAAAAGGGAAATCCTGTTGTTCAGGTTGAGGCGGTTCTCGGGATCCAGTTTTCCGAGGAATTCATCCGCGCTGACGGAAGAATTCATGAAAGTGGTCAACTTGCCGTTGACAGGATAGAGGAAGGTGCTGACTCCCAGGTTGCTCTGCGTCTCCAGATTGAAGGCGCTGATGACCGGAACAGAAAAATAGCTTGTTCTGGAGGCAAAAGCCGGATTGAACTCGTGCCTGTGGTTATAGCCGTCGAGGAAGTACGCCGACCTGAATGATTGCTGGGCGAACGCGCTGCCTGCAGCTAAAACAGAGGCTGCCATAAGTATGATGATCTTTTTCATTTTCTCGTTTTGATTAGAGTTCGGTGTTGATGGCACCTTTGATCTTTATCTTCATGTTCTCCAATTTGATGCTCTGCCTTTTGTTCAGGCAGACGCCTGAATGGTCATTGTCCGCTCCGGAGATTCTATTGTTCATCCTGATGCCGTCAAGTCTGCGCATGTCATCTCCTGATGAGGTCTTGAGGTTCAGCGTCATCGGGGTTTTGGACGGCTTGTCGACTGATCCTGATGAGACATTCCCCTCTATTGTGACGGTGATTTCAGGAATCACGTTGTCCTCCTTGTCAATGGCCGCGGCCGTCATCTCAATGCCAAAAGGTATCGTGTTCACGCAATCGAATGTCACGACCGCGCTGTTGATCTCATAGTCAACGTCTTCGGAATTGAAGATTTCGTTCCAACCGTCGTAGTCGCTGCAGTAGTCGATCCTCATGTCTTTTCCGAACGCAAGCGGGGCGATGATGCTGTAGCTGCAATAGAAATTGTAAGACTTGTCTGTCTGTACGGTGACGAACTCGTCGTCGGCCTTGACGTCGATGTTGGCTATCGAGATTCTCTCGGGCACGTTCTTCACGATGTCGGACAGATTTGAGACCTTGACATTCTGGTAGCCCGATGGCGCGCTCTCCCCAGTGCGGGACAGGTAAATCCTGGATGTCATTCCGGATTTCACGGTGATCTTGTCGGTGGCTCCGCCATTGTCACCGATATGGACGGTGTTCCTGGAAGCTCCCTTGTATGATTCGAGATCCGCGTTAAGGCTCATGGTCAAAGGACTGTCGTTGCCGAGAAACAGCATGATCTGCGGGTCGTACAGGTCAAGCACGGCCCCGTCTCCGTTGACAAAGTCTGGAAGTTTGCCGACATTGATGGCCTGAGGAGTGATGGCGACTTTAGGATCGACCTTGACTGTGACATCCTTGATGTCAAGAGAGTTGAGTTTGATGCCTGTGTCGATGTGTACTTCCTCTGGAATGTCGCCGAATGTGTTTCCGAGATCATCGGTGAGCAGGCTCACCTCGAACCCGGTTAGTGTGATGTTGTCATTCAGCAGCATCTTGTGCCTGTCCCGGATGAAACCTTGCCCGGCAGGAATCTTTGTGAGATCTATTCCTGTGATGTCCAAAGAGACTTCACTCATGACCCGGCCCACCTCGACCTGTCCGAACCTGAGAGTGTTGCTCTCCTTGTCAAAGTCGCAGTCAATCTGACCTTTGGAAATGCCCGCGAATATCAGATAGTCAGGAAAGTCAACGGTGAGACCGGAGAGTGTGGCTTTTCCGGTGTTGGCGAGGAAGGTGACCTTGGCGACGGCGTTCCCGTGGATGTCTTTGACATCAGTGACCTCTTCAGGAATATCCTCGTCTATCTCCAGAGGGGTTGTGGACGCGTCGAAAGTTCTTTTCACTGTGAGGCCTTTTGGGACAGGCAGACCTGTGCCTGACAGTCCTGGGACCAGCTCTTCCATTATGTCAGACCGTTTTATGAGTCCGAGATGTCCTCCATTGGTCATAATGTCGCCGGAGAATCTGAAGGAAGGTACCGTGAAGCTGGCCTCAGTGCGGTTGCCCATGAAAGTCAGGACGTAGTTGTCATTGATGTCCAAAAACAGGACATCTGATTCGTCGCCGTCAAGATTCAGAAGATCCGTTACGAAGATTGTCTCCGAGTTGCCTATCGGGGCGCTGATTTCCCCGTCGATGCAAATTGTCTTGTCTATGTCCTTTGTCAGGTCGTAGTCTTCATTGACGCAGGAATTGAATGTGGCAGGGAGCGTTAGTGTCAATGCCACGAATAGTGCGGTTCTGGTTCTGAAAGACATAAATAATCTGTTTTCAACAAAAAATGATAGAATTTTCACAAAGTTATGCAAAAACGGATGATATTCAAGGCGAACTGTGTGAAAAATAACTATTTTTGCAGCCCATGGACATAATCGGTATAATTGAGGTTTTCGCTCTTGTGACGGGCGTGCCTTACATCGTTCTGGAGGTTCTCCAGAAGAACGGCATGTGGTATTTCGGGATAGCCACAGGCCTTGCGTGCGCATATTCATTCGCCATCCAGCATGTCTGGTCCAACATGTCGCTGAACATTTATTATGTGGTGATGTCAGTCTGGGGGCTTTACCAATGGCGGAAGGACAGCAGACTTCTGGAGGGTGACGGCGGCGGGCAAGATCCCGCTGTCCATCTTGGCAGGATGGACGGAAGGACTGCATTGTGGAGCGCAGTGACCTTCATTGCCGGCACGCCTCTGCTTGTCTGGCTGCTTCATGCGTTGGGCGGCTCAAGCACTTGGTTGGACGCCGCTTCCGCGATGATGTCCGTTGTGGCCACCTATTGGCTGGGAAGATCCATCCCGTACCACTGGCTCATCTGGATCGTCGCTGACATCATCCTGGTGGTAATGTGCTTCATGGAGGGGCAGTACTGGCTGACTCTGCTTTATGTCGCCTATGTGGCCGCGGCTGCCTACGGCCTGTTCCATTGGATGAGAAAAGGAAAATACATCAACTAATTGTTTCTGAATATGAATAATCATAAGAAAATCCTCCTTGCCGGCATCGCTCTTGCGTTCCTTGCCGGGCTTGCGTCCTCCGCTCAGGACAAGAATGTCGTCTATAATGAGGCTTCCGCATTTCCGCTCTATGGAAAATGTGTGGAGGAGACCTCGGCCCGCTACGAGCGTCTTCCTTCGGAACTCAAAGGCGTGGTAAGGGAGCCTGTTTGGGACCTTGGCCGCAATTCGGCCGGACTCTACATACGTTTCCGTTCCAACTCCACAAGAATATGCGCCAGATGGAAGTCCACCTCTCCGCGCCAGTACATGCCGCACATGACCGATGTTGGAGACAATGGTCTGGATCTATATGTTCTTACAAGGAAGGACGGTTGGCGCTTCGCCGGCAGCGGATTCGACTGGGGTGGACGCGACAAGGTTGTGAAGAGCAAGACAATAGTTGCCAACATGAAGCCTGAAATGAGGGAATATATGCTTTACCTCTCCATGTATAACGGTATAGATTCCCTTGAGATCGGCATCGACGAGGGTTCTGTCATCGAGGCTCCTGCGGTTGAAAGCCCGAGGTCTGACAGCCCGGTTGTCATGTACGGCACCAGCATACTTCAAGGCGGCTGCGCCTCGCGCCCGGGAATGGCGTTCACGTCGATTCTTGGACGGAAACTCGACAGGGAGGTCATCAACCTTGGATTCAGCGGCAACGCACGGCTGGACTATGAGATCGCTGAATATATCACCCGTGTCCAGAACCCGAGCCTGATCGTGCTCGACTATGTCCCGAACTCCTCCGCCGAACTGATAAACGAAAGGGGGGAGAAGTTCTTCAGAATCATCAGGGATGCTTTCCCGGATGTCCCGGTGATCCTCGTCGAGGATCCGACATTTCCTCACACCCGTTTTGATCAGAAGATGTTGGAGGAGGTTACATCCAAGAACGCCGCACAGCTTGCCCTGTACAAGAAGCTGAAAAAAGCTGGCGAAAAGAGGCTGTACTACGTCTCCACCGACGGCCTGATCGGCGATGACGGCGAGGCCACTGTTGATGGCGTCCATTTCACCGACCTCGGAATGATGCGCTACGTGGAGAGGGTGCTGCCTGTCATGAGGAAGGCGCTGAGGTAAGTGTCCTGTGAATTAATTATAGTATTTCGCTGGAAAGAAGTATCTTTGCATGATTTTCAACCACGGCGGTGGAAGCATCGCCGGGCATAAAAAGATTCGATTATGATTATCATTGTGGAAAGCGGGGCGACGAAGACCGATTGGTGCGCGGCGGCCCTGGACAAGGAACCTATTAATGTCAAGACCGCGGGCATGAATCTGGCCACGATGCCGCAGGATGTCATCGAGGGGATAGTGGCCGAAGCGATGGCCGAGTTCAAGGCCAAGGGACTGGACTCAAAGGTGTCCGAGGTCCATTTCTACGCCGCCGGCCTGATTGTGCCGGAAGGTGAGAAGGTGCCTCCGCAGGCGAAGGGGCTGGATCACGTGCTCAGGTCGTTGTTCCCGGAGGCTGAGATGGAATATGCCTCGGATCTTTTGGACGCGGCGCGTGCCGTGTGCGGCCACAAGCCCGGAGTCGCGGCCATCATGGGCACAGGCTCCAACAGCTGTCTTTTCGACGGGACGAATGTGGTGAAGAACGTCCGCTCTGCCGGATTCATCCTCGGAGACGAGGGCGGCGGCGCGAGGCTCGGCAGGCTTTTCATGGCCGATTTCCTCAAGGGACTTGTGCCGGAGCCGGTCGCAGGTGAGTTCGCCAGGGATTTCAAGGTTGACTACATGACCGTCGTGCAGAACGTCTACCGTGGCGAGGCCCCTTCAAAGTACCTCGGCTCATTCGCTCCGTGGATTCTTCAGAGGTACGGCACCTGTGAATATGTCCGCGGCCTTGTGGAGCAGAATTTCAGGGACTTCATCGAGAGGGCTTTGATGCAGTACGACATCGACAGGTACCCGGTGGGTGTAGTGGGCGGTTTCGGCTATGCCAACAGGAACATCATCAGGAAGGTCGCCGAACCTTACGGAATCCGTTTCTCCACAATCATCCCGGCCCCGATCGAAGGTCTCGTCGAATATCATTTAGGAAAGAAATAATAATGGCTTCGCCGGAGATGTTCCGGCATAAGATGTTATGGAAGATTCAAGAACAACAGAACAGTCCTCAAGGTATGACCACCTTGAGAAGATGTCCACAGAAGAGTTGCTGAACGCGATCAACACTGAGGACAGGACGGTTCCGGTCGCTGTGGCCGGAGCGATACCGCAGATTCGGAAACTTGTGGACGGCATCGTGGAGAGGGTTCCTCTCGGCGGTCGTGTGTTCTACCTCGGAGCCGGGACGAGTGGCCGTCTGGGCATCGTGGACGCTTCCGAGATCCCTCCGACCTACGGAGTCCACGACGTGTTCATCGGCTTCATGGCCGGTGGTGACAGCGCCATCCGCGACGCTGTGGAAGGAGCTGAGGACGACGTCGAGGGAGGCTGGAGAGACCTTCAGGCATATTCACCGACAAAGAATGATGTCGTGATCGGAATCGCGGCCTCTGGCACAACCCCTTATGTGATCGGGGCATTGAAGACAGCCCGCGAGAACGGCCTTCTGACAGGCTGCATCACCTGCAACGAGAATTCTCCGGTGGCAGCCGCAGCAGAGGTTCCGATCGTGGTTGTCGTCGGTCCTGAGTTCGTGACCGGCAGCACCAGAATGAAGGCCGGCACGGCCCAGAAACTGGTTCTGAACATGATTTCGACTGTGTCCATGATCCGTCTCGGCCATGTCAAGGGCAGCAAGATGGTGGACATGCAGCTGACGAACCGTAAGCTCGTCGATCGCGGAACCAGGATGATCATGGGCGAGACTGGCATCGAGGACTACGACTTCGCCCGCAAGCTTTTGCTTGAATATGGTCAGGTCCGCGCGGCCGTGAACGCTTACCAGAAAGGTGAGGTTAAGTAGATGACGGTTCCGGAGACATTTCCATCAAAACTTTTGGAGGACGCTGTGCAGGCCATAGGCTCCCTTCCGGGGGTGGGCAAGCGCAGCGCCTTGCGCCTGGCCCTGCATCTGCTGCGGCAGCCTTCTGAGAACGTGCACCATTTCGCCGACTCGATAGTCAAGATGAGGGACGAGGCGAAGTACTGCCGGCAGTGCTGGATGATTTCAGACGAGGACATCTGTCCGATCTGCGCCGACAAGTCCCGTGACCATAAGACTATCTGTGTCGTGGAGAATGTCCGAGACGTGATGAGCATCGAGAACACGGGGCAGTATCGTGGTGTCTATCACGTGCTTGGCGGAATAATCTCGCCGATCGCCGGAATCGGCCCGTCGGACATCACGGTCGCCCGACTGGTTGAAAGGGTAAGGGATATGCTCGTGTCCGGAGACGTGAAGCCAGAGGAGGTCGAGATAATCCTGGCCTTGAGCGGCGACGTGGAGGGCGAGACCACCTCATTCTACATCTACCGTCAGATTTCTGAATATCAAGTCAGAGTCTCATCCCTTGCCCGAGGTCTGGGTTTCGGGGATGACCTTGAATATGCCGATGAGCTCACTCTGGGACGCTCGATAGTCAACCGCCAGACTTTCAAGCCATAAGAATTTGCGGATGCTTGTATAAAAGCTTACCTGGCAATGTTATTATCGATAGTTGAATCCCTGCTTCTGGCCGCGTCGCTCTGCGCCGACTGCTTCGCTGTCTCGACGTGCTCAAGCGTCACCCTTAAAGGAATATCCTGGAGAAAGATCCTTCCGATCGCTTTCGTGTTCGGAGTAGTTCAGACTGCACTTATGGCCCTGGGCTGGCTGTTCGGCGACATATTCGTCGGACATATTCATAAAGTCGCCAGTCTCATAGGATTCCTGCTGCTGCTTTATGTCGGCGGGTCGATGATTCTGGGAGCCGTGAAGAACGAGGACGAGTCTCGCGACCTGAACGGCCTCAAGAATGTCATCATCGGGGCCGTGGCCACCAGCATTGACGCTTTCACCGTCGGCATCAGCCTTTCCATGGGTTTAGTCCCTACCGGCAAGATGATGATGGACCTCGCCGCCGTCTTCATTGTGACCATGCTTTCCGTGATCGGAGGAATGTTCGGCGGTCAGAAAATCGGCCAGAGGTTCGGCCGTCCGGCGGAGCTGATCGGCGGCTCTGTCCTCATCCTCATCGGCCTGAACATCCTGCTGGGATTCATTTAGTTTTAGAGTCGTGGGACTAGGAGCGAAGCGACCGAAGGGGTTTCGGGGAAACCTTTCCCCGTGCCCCACCGGGGCTGTCGCAAAGCGACTGGGGGTTGGATGAAAAGTGCGCGAAGCGCGAAGCGACCGAAGGGGTTTCGGGGAAACCTTTCCCCGTGCCCCACCGGGGCTGTCGCAAAGCGACTGGGAGTGAATTAATATTTTATGGACTAAATTTTTTTTTAGTCCATAAAATATTCTTATTTTTGTGGACTGACTTCTCCGTAACGTCAGCGCATTGAAGTGGAACCATTCCCACGCTCGGGCCGGGAATAATACAGGAAGAGTATGATCGCGATTTTCTACAGACTGAACGGCAAGCTGTTGGTTTCCCAGTCTGAAACGGAGCTTTCTAAAATCAGCAGGAACAATGTCCTTTGGATTGACATCCTTTCTCCGTCCGGAGAGGAGAAACACACTGTGGATGAGTTTCTTGGAGAGGAAATCCAGAGCCGCGCGCAGGCTGAGGAGATTGAGAGTTCGTCACGTTTCTCCGAGACGGAGAACGCGATCTTCGCGAACACCAACTTCCTGATGCCGGGACCGGAGGACTATTCGATGGAGGCCGTCTCGTTCACTTTCGTCGGGAATTGTCTTACGACCTTGAGGGATGTTCCGCTGCGAAGCTTCACCGAGCTCCAGCGCAGGATAGTCGCGATGCCTCAGTCATATCCGAACGGCTACACGGTCTTCGCCAGCATTATGGACCAGCGTGTCGATCTGGACGCGGATATGATCGAGCTTATGAGCAAGGAGATCTCCCAGTACAGCAAGCGAATCAACCAGCAGGAAGACATCGACGAGGACTTCCTCTTGGACATCAACCAGTTGCAGGAAAACACGATGCTCGTGCGCGAGAACATCGTCGATAAGCAGCGTCTGATCTCGAATATGCTCAGGAGCGACAAGTACCCGAAGGATCTGCACAGGCGTTTCTCGGTTCTGCTCCAGGACATCAATTCCCTGATCAACCACACGAATTTCGGTTTCGAGAGGCTTGAGTACCTTCAGGACACGGTTGTCGGTCTTATCAACCTGGACCAGAACAAGATCATGAAGATATTCACCCTTGTGTCCGTGCTCTTGATGCCTCCGACCCTTGTGGCGAGCTTCTACGGGATGAACGTCCCTATGCCGCTGATGGACAAGAGCTGGATGTGGGTGCTGCTGCTCGGCGTGATGCTGCTGACGGTCGCGCTGGTGCTGTTCCTCTTCAAAAGGAACAAGCTTCTGTAAAATAATACCTTTTTCTTATTGTAAATCAGATGATTTTGCCTATCTTTGCACGCCTTTTGACCGGCCGTGCCGTGTTGGTGTGTCCGGTAGGGCGTAAAAATATTGTTAAACAACTAGTTATCTTTAATTACCATTATGGCAGAAGAAACACAGAAAGTAGCCGAGGAAGCTAAGGTAGAGGCTCCTGTACAGGAAGCGCCTAAGGCCGAGGCTCCGGCAAAGAAAACATCTCTCAACGCATCCGTGGCTCCGGACAAGTTCGACTGGGACGCTTTTGAGGGCGGATCAGAGATCTACGGCGGCGAGGACAAGAAGTCCATCGAGGACGCTTATGACCAGACTCTCTCCAAGATCGTGGAGAACGAGGTCGTTGAAGGAACCGTTACCGCCATCTCCAAGAGAGAGGTTATCGTCAACATAGGTTACAAGAGCGAGGGTGTCATCCAGGCTCCTGAGTTCCGTTACAATCCAGACCTCAAGGTCGGTGACAAGGTTGAGGTTTACGTTGAGTCCGCAGAGGACAAGAAAGGCCAGCTCATCCTTTCCCACAAGAAGGCACGCGCCCTCAAGTCTTGGGACAGAGTGAACGAGGCGTTCAACAACGACGAGATTGTCAAGGGCTTCGTGAAGACCCGCACAAAGGGCGGTATGATCGTCGATGTCTTCGGAATCGAGGCCTTCCTCCCTGGCTCACAGATCGACATCAAGCCTATCCGCGACTACGACGCTTACGTCAACCAGACAATGGACTTCAAGATCGTCAAGATCAACCAGGAGTTCCGCAATGTTGTCGTTTCCCACAAGGCTCTTCTCGAAGCCGAGCAGGAGCAGCGTAGGGCCGAGCTCATCAGCAAGCTCGAGAAGGGACAGATCCTCGAGGGTACCGTCAAGAACATCACCAACTACGGAGTCTTCGTTGACCTCGGCGGTGTTGACGGTCTCATCCACATCACAGACCTGTCTTGGGGCAGGATCGACAACCCTGAGGAGGTCGTTTCCCTTGACCAGAAGATCAAGGTTGTCGTCAAGGAGTTCGATCCTCAGCAGAAGAGAATCGCCCTTGGCTACAAGCAGCTTACCCCTCATCCTTGGGACAACCTCGACGCCAACATCAAGGAAGGCGACGTTGTCAAGGGTAAGGTTGTCCTCATCGCCGACTACGGCGCTTTCGTAGAGATCGAGCCGGGTGTCGAGGGTCTTATCCACGTGTCCGAGATGTCTTGGTCTCCAAGACTCCACAGCGCTCAGGAGTTCCTCAAGGTAGGTGACGAGGTAGAGGCAAAGGTTCTCTCCATCGACCGTGAGAACAGGAAGATGTCCCTCGGTCTGAAGCAGCTCACCCCTAACCCTTGGGAGAGCATCCGTGACAAGTACCCTGTAGGTTCCGTTCACAAGGCTGTCGTACGCAACATCACCAACTTCGGTGTGTTCGCAGAGCCAGAGGACGGTGTTGAGGGACTCATCCACATCAGCGACCTCTCTTGGAACAAGATCAAGCATCCTTCAGAGCTCGTTTCTCCTGGTGATGTCATCGACGTTCAGATCCTTGACTTCGACGAGGCCAACCACAAGCTCAGCCTTGGCCACAAGCAGCTCACCCCTAATCCTTGGGACGCCATCGAGGAGAAATACCCTGTAGGCTCCGTTGTCGAGGGTACGGTTGCCTCCCTTACCGACAAGGGCGCCAACATCAAGCTTGAGGGTGACGACGAGGGCTTCGCGTTCAGCCGCGACCTCATCAAGGAGGACGGCAAGCAGGCCATCGTGGGCGAGACACTTCCGTTCAAGGTCATCGAGCTCAGGAGAAGCACCCGCAGGATCCTTCTCTCACACGTAAGGACATACGCTGAGGCCAAGGCCGAGAAGGTGGCCGTTGAGGCTGACAACACCAAGAAGGCGGTCAAGAAGATCAACTCCAACCTGGAGAAGACCACCCTCGGTGACATCAGCGAGCTCGCTGCCCTCAAGGACAAGCTCGAGAAAGGTGAATAATTTATGGATTTCACATTGACGGTGTTGGGCACGGCTTCGGCCAAGCCCGGCCCCGGAAGGAATCAGAGCGCTCAGGTACTTTCCGTACATGGGCGCTCATTTTTAATAGATTGCGGAGAAGGCGTGCAGACGCGTCTTCAGGAGTGCCGCATATCCCTGCTGAAGATAGACTCAATCTTCATCTCCCACATCCACGGCGACCACGTATTCGGACTTTTCGGCCTGCTTTCCACGATGGGAATGCTCAGCAGGATGTCGCCGCTGAACATCTACGCTCCAGTCAGCTTCGGCCCGATCCTGAAATTCTTCCTTTCCTACTACGGCGATGGCATCCCTTTCGAGATACGGCATATTCCTATGAATATGAAGGTTCCGGAGATGATCTACCACACCAAGTCTCTGGAAATCTACGCTTTCCCGCTGAACCACAAGATCGAAACCTTCGGCTGGCTGTTCCGCGAAAAGGAGCCTCAGATGAATGTCAAAAAATGGAAGATTGATGAATATGACCTCTCACTCACCGAGATCGGCGCGGTCAAGCGTGGCGAGGATGTTATCCGTGAATATCCTGACGGCACCACCGAGGTGCTGCCGTTCGAGGAACTGGGCTACAAACCGTATGTTCCTCGTTCCTTCGCCTATTGCAGCGACACGGCTCCGTTTCCGGAACTGTCTTCCTGGGTGAAAGGCGTGGACCTGCTCTATCACGAGACGACATACACGGCTGTGTTGGCGGACCAGGCTGCCCAGCGTCATCATTCCACGACTCTTCAGGCCGCGCAATGCGCATTGGACGCAGGCGTGAAGAAACTCGTCATCGGGCATTATTCCTCACGGTGCAAGAACGTTTCCCAGTACGAGGCGGAATGCAGGAGCATATTTCCGGAGACGTATGCGGCCAATGACAGGGATATCTTCGATGTCCCTTTGGTTAAATTAGACTGAGATGTTGTCAGATTGGGCTTATAGGAACCTTTCGTTGGCGAAAATTCATTATATTTACATTCTGTAGTCAGTAAGCGGCAAAACTTACACCGCCGCGTATTTGACAAGGATCCTTAAAGATTGTAAATATTCAGATGAGAAAGGTTATTATATTCATAAGTATTGTTATGTGTCAGGTGGCCGCTTGGGCACAGGGCACGCCTCAGGAACGGTATATTCAGAAATGGGCTCCGACCGCTGTCAGGGAGATGTACCGCAGCGGTGTGCCGGCCAGCATCACATTGGCTCAGGGCATTCTGGAGTCCCGTTACGGGCTTTCGCCGCTGGCCTCCGAAGGCAACAACCATTTCGGAATCAAGTGCCACAAGGATTGGAAAGGTAAGTCGATGCGCTACGATGACGATGCGAAAGGGGAGTGTTTCCGGGTCTATGACTCCGCGGACGAGTCGTTTCAGGATCACTCGGACTTTCTTCGCTACCGGGATCGCTACAAGTTCCTTTTCGACTTGAAGACAACTGATTACAAGGGTTGGGCTTACGGCTTGAAGAAGGCCGGCTACGCCACGGATCCCAACTATCCGGCGAAGCTGATAAAGTACATAGAGGACTACAAGCTTTATGAATATGACACAATGACTTCCGAGGAGTCCGAACGTCTTGCGAAGGCCGTGGAGAAAAAAACTGAGGTGGCTTCAGGGGATTCCAAAGTGGATTCCGGCAAGAAACCGGCTGCGGTTAGGAAAGATAAGGCGAAGAAAGACAGGAAAGCTCGTAGGACCAGAAGGAAACGTTCCAAGGAAGTGTCTGAACCTGATGTGATTCCGGCCTCACCATTGTCTCTTGAGGAACCGAAAAGAATTGACAAGAGCGGGTTGGAGGTGTTCTGTTTCTCGTTGACCCGGGAGGCATATTCCCGCAACGGGGTTCCGTTCATCACCTCGGTGGAAGGGGAGACATATTCAAGCATCGCCCAGTCGTACCATCTTTATCTGAATGAATTGTTGAGATTCAATGATTTGACTCATTCCGAGGAACTCCTACCGGGTACGGTGGTTTATCTGCAGACGAAGAAGAACCAGTCCGAGAAGGGCCTTGACAAGTACATTGTGGGTGAGGACGATGAGTCTCTGCGTGACATCTGCCAGCGGTTCGCCGTGAAGATGTCCAGTGTGATGAAGATGAATGGCTTTCCGGCCGGTTATGAACCTCGCGAGGGTGACACGATCATCCTTCGCGGTAAGAAGATGAAGAAGTGATGAAGACTTGGAAACTGATAGTTCTGGTCGCCGCGTTGTTGGTGATCGTGATCTTGGGTGCGGTCGGCGGCCGTTGGTACGCCGGCAATCGTAAACCGAACTTCACTGGCAAGGCTGATCTGTATGTCCGTCCGCAGATGACTGTGGATGATGTGCTTGCGCAGATTCCCGACAGCATAGTCGTCAACCGTCACAATCTGTCACGGGTCGTTAGAAAAGAGCTGGCGGACAGCGACTTGAAACCTGGGCATTATGTCGTGGAGAAAAACAAGCCGAGCGTCTATGTGGTCCGGATGCTGAAGAACGGCTGGCAGTCGCCCGTGAATCTGGTCCTTTCCGGCACTATGAGACAGAAAGGCAGGATCGCCCGCAAAATCGCCAACCAGATGATGTTGGACTCCGCCGAGGTCGCCGATGCGCTGAACGATTCGTTGTTGCTTGCCGGTTACGGTTTCACACCGTCCGATGTATTCTCCCTGATCATTCCGGACACCTATCAGGTCTATTGGACGGCATCTATGAAGGACATCCTGGACAAGCAGAAGGCCGCTTACGATGCCTTTTGGACCGATGAGAATCTCGCCAAGGCCGAGGCTCAGGGCTTGACCCCGAAGCAGGTCTCGATCGTGGCCTCCATAGTGAAGAGCGAGTCGAACCATGCCCCTGAATATTCCTCAATCGCCGGTGTGTATCTGAACCGTCTGCATCAAGGAATGAGGCTTCAGGCCGATCCGACGGTGGCCTTCTGCTATGGTTACACCCTCAACAGGATTCTGCTCAAGCATTTGGAGTACGATTCCCCGTACAACACCTATCTGTATGAAGGTCTCCCTCCAGGCCCGATCTGTGTCCCCGACAAGCCGAGTCTTGAGGCCGTCCTGAATCCTGACCGCCACGGCTATCTCTATTTCTGCGCCAACGCCGCAATGGACGGCACCCACAAGTTCGCCGCCACCTATTCCGAGCACCTCCGCAACGCCCGCGAGTTCCAGCGCGCCCTCGACGCCCGCCGCGCCTCCGGCCGGTGAGATATCCTAAAGAATATGCTCGTTCTGATGTAATTGCTTTAATATTAGGAAGATAGGTGTGAAATTGGCCGACTCGTAGTTTTTTCTCTTCCTTACGGTGTAAAAAACTTTTCTAATCTCTAAGCAATCAGGTTTGTCCGGTGAAAGCCATCTTCCCCGGACGAACTGGTGATATCCCCCGTTTTCTCCGGCATAATGTCGTTTTGATGGACATTTCTGATGTTTCGTCATCATTCAGAGCCAGATCTCTTAACCTTTAGTGGGACATTACTGTGTGCTGACATCGCTGCATCTTCAACTTGTCTTTTCGTCACAGGTGAACCTAACTTGCCAAGTACCGATTATCTTTATGAAAGATTAGTTATTGCATAATCATTATTTATTAGTAATTTTGCAATATGTTGGACTATTTAAAAGTCTGACATAATAACATATAGCGAAAGTGTTTTTCGCCACCTTCTGGGAATCTGGACAATTTCTAACTGCAAGGGTCGGCAACAAAGCACTCCGCCTGTTTTGTGATTATGTTGTAGGTGGGCTTCTGCTCATTTCGTACTTCATATCCGGCAGGTGTGGAGTACGGATTGTGTCTTTCTTGCAGCGTTTGTCCAGAACGTCCAGAAAAAGTTACGAAATCGACTCCACACTTTCTTATTTTAATTAACTAAAGACATCGTAAGGAGTCGCGGTCGTTTTTTTGTGAGACGATGATGATATCCGTAATTGTCCCTTGCTATAAAGGTGAACGATATATCGCATCCTGCCTTGAAAACCTATTGGGACAGAACTATCAGATGAAGCTCGAGATTATCGTTGTGATTGATGGAAACGTAGATGAGTCAGCGTCAATTGCGAATCGTTATCCCGTGAAAGTGATAGTCCTTGAAAAGAATCAAGGATTATCCGCGGCAAGAAACATTGGGCTTGAAGCTTCAACCGGAGATTATGTTCACTTTATGGATGTGGATGACAGAATCAACGGGGACTTTTATGCGAATATGTCCGTGGCCTTGTTTGACACTAACGCTGACATAGCGTGCTCTGGAATGTTTAATGACTCCAAGCCTTACAAGTGTCAGATATTCAGGAAAATGAAAGTGTACTCTCGAGAGAGGGACAAGATGTCTATTACTTGGGTGGTTAAATGGGGATATGTTTGGAGGTATATCTTTAAACGTCAGTTTCTGATTGACAATAACTTGAAATTTGAAGTTGGACGGTTGATCGAAGATAGATATTTTTCGTTTTCCGCTCTGTATTTAGCTCATACGGTAGTTACCGTTCCCGGCGCGATTTACACATACAGAAATACCGAAGGATCTATTATGAACATTAAAGACAGAAAATGGAGACAGCGTATTCATACCGACAAAAAGCATTCTGATGTCTTGATCAAAGAATTTGCGAAACAGCATCATATTTCGGCTCCAGGATTAGGTTGGAATTTTGGATTGGTATGTTATATAGTCCGTAAGTACTATATAACAATTATGGCTTCAATATTCAAGAACTATTATCGTAACCCAAACAGTTCCAGATATATTAAATACTAATAATATCATAAAATGAAGACAAGTATCACATTTCTAACGGCTTTAGCCCTGTTCTGTCAATCGTTGTCGGTTTTTGCTCAAAATGTTGATTACTCGATGGTTTCTGTAGGAGAGGAAGCCGGGCTCGATTTCAAGAAAATCACATCAGACAATGATTATGTGGTAATGCCATCCGTAAAGAGATTTGGAGGTAAGGCCTCTTGGGATCCTCGAAAAATAATCTCAGTGTACGCCGGAGGTGGAAAATTAGCGTATCTCTCACAAAGAGACAATTCAACTAATATTTTCATAAAGAATCTGGATGGTTTAGGAAAAACAGTGCAACGCACCAAGCGATCAAGTGTTATTGATTTTTCGCTGTCTCCTAATGAAGAGAAAATTGTTTTTTCAGAACGAAATGGGAAAGTCACCAGACTCTTCATTACAGATTCTGAGAACGGCTACATTTGTCGCCAAGTGACAGATGGTGAATATGATTCATCACCGATATTCTCGAATGATATGCAACATATATTCTTTGGCCGTTTGGAAGGGAAGGGCAATTCTGGTATATGGTGTTATAGCCTAAGTGACAACTCGCTGTCAAATATTGTTGTCGGATTCAGTCCGTTACCTTTAAAAGGAACAGATGAACTTGTTTGTGTCCGTAAGTCAAGAGATGGAAAATCCGAAATTTGGATAATAAACTACTCAACAGGAGTGGAGGAATGTATAGTCTCCAGCACAGATCGCAGTTTTTCATCCCCATCCGTCTCGCCAGATGGAAAGTGGATTCTGATGGTCGGAGACAGTGCGCTTAATACAGGAAAGAATTTGTCCTACAAAAATACAGATCTCTTTGTGTGTCGGATTGACGGGACGGATTTGACTCAATTAACGTATCACGCTGCCGATGATCTCAGCCCCGTGTGGAGTCCGGATGGAAAATTTATTTATTTCGTTTCAAGACGCGGCAGCAGTACCGGAACGGCTAACGTTTGGAGAATACCGTTTATCTTAAAAATAAAACAACAAATAATTATCAAATCATGAGAATCAATTTATTTCTTACGAGTGTGCTGATGCTTGTCAGCACCTCATTGTTCGCTCAGTTCACGCAAGTAAATGGCAAACTATCCCGTAATTCTGAAAATGGCTGGAAAAGCTTCTATGTTCAGTATAATTCCATAGGAGCGAAACGCTTCCTGAAGGATGACGATCAATTCTATTTTGACAACTGGATGGATCGTTGTCGTAAAGGCTTTATAGAAGAATGTCTTAAGAGTAACTTGGACGGTATAACCATGGGTTATAACTATGCGAGAAAGGTGAATCCAATATTCTTGGAATATGGGGGGCCATACAATATGGATGGTATTCCAATTTTGGAAGATATCCTGATACGGCTTGGTCTGTAAAGGTAAAATTATCAATCATATCAATCAAGGTACCTATTAGTGCGTTGTATCATATTCAATTGCCAAATTCAGACATGGGTTTAGAACCTAACGCTGGGTTTGATTTTCGATTTAATGTTTATGGTAAGATTAAAGGGGCTGAAATTGCTAATGTAGAAGACGAGTACAGTGTCAACCTTTTCGATAGCGATAACTGCAATGATGAGCCTCTTAAACGCTTTCAGATAGGATGGCATATAGGCCTTAATGCGGTGTACAAAAGTGTTTTCTTAGGAGTATCATACGGCAGTGACCTCTCAAAAATCTATGACGGATACGCAGGAGTGAAATTAAACATGACATCTATAACAGCAGGAATACGGTTTTAGGCACTTTATAATTGTTGATGTTATGCATCTGTACAAGTACTACCCACCCAAGAAACACAATTTTAAGGCTATTGCCCAAAAGAAGATATTCTTCTGTTATCCTTCAAGTCTTAATGACCCTAATGATACATCGATTACGAACATTCAAGCTTTCACTCAATTCTGCCGGGGATTAGATGTAGATAATCAGAAACTTAAAGAATCTCTTGACAGACACGCAATTTGTTGCTTTTCTAAAGGTAGCAAAGCGGATAATTGTCATTTGTGGACATTCTATGCTTCTAACTATGAGGGTTTTGCCGTTGAATATGATGAAAATGTATTAAAGGACCTAGCTGCCGTGATAACAGGTCCACTACCTTTGCTAGATGTTGATTACAGAGATAATCCACTTAATCTTGATGCGGATGAGACATTTGCGATTGCCGAGACATTTGATATTAAGCATCGCGAACAGCACTCAATTAATCAGTGCATCGAAGCTTATCAAAAAGGAGATCATAGACCTATCGAAGAACTTTTTAAAGAGCTCCATCTTCAGAAAGACCGTTCGGTTTGGGAGGAAGAAAAGGAATGCAGACTAATTGTAGGTAATGTCATATTAGGCAATCTCAATGGCGCATTTAGGAGGTTCTTCCAAAAAGTAAACAATAAAGGTTTATTATTCACGCTTCCAGCAAATGCGATCAAATCAATAACCATTGGGTATCGTACTTCTGATAAGAGCAAACGGCTACTGAAAAAGATAGCCTCGAAATTGGGTGTCAAGCTATTTCAAGCAACACCATGTGTCGAGAATTGTCGTTGGACAGTAAGGCTATACGATATTTCCGCGAAGGCAAACAAACCATAATCGTCTCATACGTCCAAAGGAAAATTCCATAAGTCCTATTTGGTACGGAAACGAAGCTTTTGCTGTACCAATAGAATAGTTTGAGGCGATTGGTGTGGGGAGTATATGCTATGCTGTACCGAATGCATTGTTGAGATATTTGTGCGGAGAGTCGCGAAGAAGAGTCTCAATAAGGGTAGATAAAAGCCCGAGTTTTGAAACATTATCAAAACTCGGGCTTTTATGTCAAGATTCTACTGAAACGGGAATATGCTCTTAGACCTCGCTGCTGGTGAGCTTTCCAATGAAGTGGATGCCGCCTTCTCTTGTCGTGACGCAGTCAATATAGGCAGCCGAAAGCCCAGAGTGGAATTTTCTTGCCGTTTGCCATATCTATGTTGTCAACGGCAAGAGCTGCGTTATTGATGTCAGCATCATTTATCTGGGAGTAATCCTTTCCTGCACCTCCAACCTCTATCACATTTTTGTGGTCTATCCTGAAATCTCCTGTTTTAAGTCCTCCGTACTCAATCTTGTGTCCGGCGGAGGCCAATTGATTACAGAAGAACGTCTCTCGCGCGGTTCCTGTCTCAGGTTCGCCATCTGAGAATGTGTAGAGGAGATTAGTGTTGTCCATCAGCAGTTTGTCGGGCTTCTGGAGATCGGAAATCTTGTCCATTTCCGTGTATAGACATCTGATCACTTTCGCTTCATCAAGGTATTTGAAATACTTTAAGAGTGTGACTCTGTCTATGCTCAGGCTCATGCAGAACCGGGAATAGACTTAGATCTCGCTGCCGGTGAACTGCCCGATGAAGTAGATCGCGCCGGTGCTGGATTCGCTAATGATGTAAACGAACGGTCTGTCGGCGTGGAACTCTACCTGGCGAGGCTCCGGGGCGAGGGCTGACATCGTCATGATCGCGGCGGTGACGGCAGCGGCCTTGGTGCCCTCCTCGCTGACCTCTATCTTCGCCTTCTGGAACATCTTGGAAACGAACATATTCCCGTCAGCAAGTTTGCTGAAGTCGGCGGATTGCTTGAACATTGTCGGCGCGCCGAGGCCGGCGATCACCTCGTTCAGCGGCTGCTCAACCTCGGTGGTGAACTTCGGCAGTTTCAGATCCACCTTGCAGTTCTCCATCTTGCGGCCAAGGTTCGCGATCTCCTTGGCGTTGACAACCCTCATCATGTCGTCGATCGACTTGCCTTCGTTCGGAAGGAGGACGGTCATCGCGAAGGAGCCGTTGCCGTAGGGGAGTCTGACGGCGGAATAGGTGCCGTTGGCGGTGTAGGAATATTCATCGTTCCTGTGCATCATCTTGACTTTCTTGATGTCGCGGGTGTAGCCTCTGAACGCCTCCACCTTCGTGTCTTTCGTCTGGAACCTCTCGGCCCACGGGCCGTTGAAGTAGATGGCGTTCATCAGGTAGGCCACGGCGCCCGGATCCACGTTGTCGATGATCCTCGGGATCATCCCTCCTGTGTGCTTTGAGCACCAGCCGTTGATGGTGTTCACTGTCTTCGGTGAGGTGAAGTCCAGATTCCGCACCTCGGTGCCGAACAGGTCGCCCACCGTCTTCCCGAACTCATTGTTGATCCTGTTGTCCTTGTTGACCGCCACGTAGTCCGCCACGTTCACGGTGACGGAAGGGTCGATGACACCGGCCTGCTTGACCAGAAGGCCGTAAATCTCGTTGATCTCCTCCATCGACGCGCCTGTCCATCCGAGCGTGTTAAGGATTTCCTGTCTTGTGTCGCCGTCCGCCCCGTTCGCCAGAATTGTCATAAGTCCGGTCACGCTGAGCGGGGAGATCACCCGTGAATCCATCCCGTTGGTCTTATTGAACAGATTGATGGCGAATGTGTTGTTCTTCGCCAGAAGATCCCTTTGCGCGTCAGAAAGGATCAGATAGTCATTGTCAATCGCTTCCATATCACCTTTGCTTGCCACTCCCGTGTCGCTTTGTCCGCCCTTCTTCGCGGTGCCGCACGACACCATCATAATCACCGCCATGCCCGAAAGCACGACCCTTTTTGCATTCTTGTTCATCTCTCTCTCACTTTTCCCTGTCAGGCAGGCAATTGCCTTCCGTGAATATATTCATTAAAAGCGGCTATTGCCCGCCGCCCTAACTAACCAACTCCCTAAATCCAGCAAGAACCGTTCCTTGCATCACCTTCCCACAATATTCTTTATGAATATCCCACATTTGTTTGAGTTATGAAAAATGGATTTTCAAACCCAATGACATTCATTATGAATATCCCCATCTCTGTCTATGGTTGCCCATCCCATTCTCTTTTTAAGTGGGCAAAATTCAACCAGTTTTCTACCAGAGCTCTTGTCCCTTTGCTTGGTGTGTGTCTTTGCCTGATTTGTAACAAGTTGTTTTATAGGTAATTGTGATTTTCTGGTAGTCAAAAATGGAGGGCAGGGTTTTCTATGCGCCTGATTATTTGAGGGTGAAGATTCACATATTGGTTATCAACCCATTATGGAATCCTGCCCGTCGAGCATTCGTGCGATGGCCTTGGCGAGGCGCAGGTCGGGTTCCGTGAAATGGTTGCCGGGATTGATCTCGAAACAGTAAGGAATGGCTTGCCCTTCAAGTAGTTCCAGAATCTTGTCCGTGCATTCTCCCACACGACTCATCACAGGGTGCTTCGTTCCGCTTTCGTTGTCCCCGAGTGAAAGTGACACGAAATCCGGCCGCCTGACCATCGGATGCGAGACGGCATATTCAATGAACCCTGGGTACCAGAAAGAGGCTGAGCCGCAGGCGATTCTGACGAAGCGGTCTGTCTTCCAGGCGCTCCAGAGGGCAAAAAGTCCGGCCAATGAATATCCCGCCAAGGCGTTGTACAACGGTGGGGCCGGCAGTTTGGCCTCCGTTTCAGGCATAATCCTGTCCAGCAGTTCCGTCAGATACCGCTCCGCGTTTCCTTTGAATGGTGGCTGCCCCTTGCGGACTCCCGGAGCCGTCCACGGAGTCAGCTCGCCCTCGAAATCGAAATCATGAACCGACACCAGATTGAAGTTCGGGCAGCCGATCCGCCTGCACGCCTCCCAAACTTGGTGCCCGTCCCCGGCCACGGAATGAATATAAACCGTCGGAAGCGCTGTCTTGCCTCCGCTCCAGATTCTGATTTTTTCCATATCACCCGCAATTTACAAATAATATCTCGGAATCAATCCGGTCACAGAGCTTGGTCCATGAGTTTGTCGAAATGGCCGGAACCCCGAAGTACGATGGCGACCTGTTCTGTCAAGTTGCAGATTTTTTAAGAAGTTACCGGGAACTGAACTGCCAAGTGGCATGGTGGTTTTACCTGAACAGATCTTGGTCGCTGAGCTTGTCGAAGTGACCAGGAACTTAATGAAGTGACTGGAAGGTATTCATTACATGTACTGCCACTATAACTTATCACTTGACAAAGTCACTTCGACAGGCTCAGTTACCGTGCCTGAAAGACCGTGATGGGATGCCCTTTTGAGACGTTGTCGCACCAGATGCTTACAGCCCGTTTTCGGCAACTACTTAAATAATAGGCGCTTGGCCTTTCTCCTTTGGTTGAATCCAACTGAAGGAGAATGCTTAATGAATTGAAGGACAGTTCCTTTGCGATCACTCGCTTATTGTCACAGAGTTCCGTGTAGATGCTTGCTGGACTGCAGGTTAGTACTTTGTCCTTGGCGTAATCTTACTGGAGGAGAACACGCTGGTCTTTGATGGTTAAGCACTTGGGCTTCACGGTGGGAAAATTGCCGGATTATGTGTAAGAAGCTGTTTTGAATTGTTTGTTTGAAGGTTTGAGAGTGAAAAACTTCAGTTTCGACCGCTTCTTCCAAGGAAGATAGCGGTGCTATCTGACTGAAGAAGCGGGAAGAAAATGAAGATTTTTCACCTCAAAGAACATTTCAAACAATTCAAAACAGCTTCTAAATTAGCGGTTGATTTGGTAAAGATTGATTCTTATGAAGAAAGTGCTTGTGATTTCGACCAGTCTCAGGCCGGGGAGTAATTCGGAGGCGTTGGCCGATGAGTTTGTCAGAGGCGCTCAGGAGGCTGGCAATGAGGTGGAGAAGGTGACGTTAAGAGGAAAGGACATACGTTTCTGCAAAGGCTGTCTGGTCTGCCAGAAGACCCAGGAGTGTGTGATCAAGGATGACGATGCTCCGGCGATCGTGCGGAAGATGTACGAGGCTGATGCCATCTGTTTTGCCACACCTATATATTACTATGAGATGAGCGGCCAGATGAAGACGCTTCTGGACCGTGCGAATCCTCTTTACACGATGGACTACCATTTCAGAGACATTTACTTCCTGTCGTCGGCCGCAGAGGACGATGTCGAGGCACCGTCACGGGCTATCACCGGACTTGGAGGCTGGATTGCCTGCTTTGAGCATGCGCATCTTGCTGGTACGGTATTCGCCGGCGGAGTGACCGGTATGGGTGAGATTGAAGGCCATCCTTCCCTGAAGTCTGCCTATCTTCTCGGCAAGTCAGTCAGATAGTCAGCCCGTCGCGCCACATAACGAGTTTTCTCAGGTTCAGCCTGCCTGTCTCAAGGAGATGCGTCAGAAATCGATCAGCATATCGAACTGGTCGCAGGCTCCGGTACGGTGTGCGAGATGTTTTGTGGAAGGAGAGATTCCGAAGAGTGGGGAATATGTCTTCACCTTCACTGTCTTGCCGTCTGGCATGAATTCCAGGATTCTTAGCCAGCCGTCTCCGCCGTTGCCTTCCCAACCACCGCCGGAAATCTGTACGTTGAACATCATCTGATGTACGTTCTTGCCGGCCGTATTCTTGTCCACACGGTAGGCCACAGCGTCCTCAAAATCGCCCGGTTTGCCGGTGTGTCCGCAAACGACCAACACCACGTTAGGGCTGACGGACACGAATTTGTCCCAGAAATCCTTCCCTGAGGTCTGAGGGGTAATCTTATAACTTGTGTTTTTAGTATATTCCGCTGAACGTTGCTTGAGATAGCTGTGGGTCATGGCGATGACCTTATGTCCACGAAACTTTTCACTTCCCGCGAGATCCCTTGCCCAGTCAAGAACATCCGGCCGTGGGGCGAACTCGGTTGTGATGACCAGGATGTCTCCCCAGTTCTTGTCGTGGAACTCAAACGCCGCGTTCTCCATGGAGATGTCCCCGTTGCGGTTCGGAAAATCAGCGACGAGGCAGTCACGCCAGCACGAGTTGCGCTCGAAAGGGAAATATTCAGGAAGTTTGGTCCGTCCGTTTTCGGACTTCTGATAGCCATAATCGTGGTTTCCACCGGAGATGATGTACGGGACTTTGCCGTCAAGCCTCGCCATCGAACGTGAAGCGGATTCCCACATCTCCCGGCTTGTCTGGTTCAGCATCTTGCGGTTCATCGTGATGTTCTCGTTTTGCTCGACCATGTCTCCCGTACAGAGCACAGCCTTGATGTTCAGATGCTCCACATTGTCCGCGATCCAAGCTGTGCAGAGCTCGAAGATCGGTTGGTTGATGTCGTACTTGGTGTAGCCCTGCGGGTCCCCGAGGATAATCATCGAGAATGAGTCCTCGTTCTCAAGATTCTGACGGTCGGCCCTGTTCTGCGCATGAACGGAATATGCCCCTGATGCCAGCAGGCATGCTGCCAGTAAAAATTGAAGGTGCTTTCTCATATTGTCTATCATTGGTATTCTTGTATTCTCTACAGTGGTTTGAAGGCAAAGTTACATCTTTTTTTCGGATGATTGTTCCGGAAAATGTCTTATATTCGCTGAAAAACCAAGGCGAGAGAATGTTTTACGTCAGTGATCTTCTCGGCAAATAACGGCCTGCGGACACGAGTCGATTAAATTATAGGAATATGTTCGGATATCATCAAAGTCACATCCTGTCTTTATTCTTGTTGCTTGTGACAATTTCGTCGCCGGCGCGGGAAGTGGATGTAAAAGTTGCCCAAAGGGAGAGAGCGGCCACTGAAAAGGAACTGCTCCGGTTCAACTTTGGCTATTCCACCAACGAATACGGCCTGATGGAGGTGACCTGGCATCATTTTCTGAACCGGTACGTGGCCCTTGGCGGAGGCGTGTCGTGCGGAGTGGGCTTTATGGGGAAGAATATGCCGAGCGGCTATATCGCTGATTCTGACTATGATCAGTGGCAGATGACATCTGGCGAGGAGGATGAATGGAATATAGACGCACTGGCTCCGAAATTTCTGTTTTCGGGAATATTCAAGACTCCGGATCTGCTGGAGTCCGGGCGTTGCCGGATCGCTTGCCTTGTGGAAACGGGGGCTGTCTTCGCGATACCTTTCTCAAGGAGAGAGGTGCTTCTGTCCAACGAAGCCGGTGACACGGATACTGAATATGTCCGTGGCTGGGGCGGGCGCAGCGTCTTTTGGCAGTGCCGCGGCACGATCCTGTTCTCATTCAGTGATTGGGGAATCGGCCTGAGTTATTCGCTGAACGACATTGATATGTACTCCAGCGTCAGAAACTTGAGCTATAACGGAACTGATTTCTACGATTTCTATCCTAAGAAAAGAGCCCTTTACCACACTTTCGGGCTGACGCTGTCATATTCATTCTGATCATTATGTCACTTCCTGTTCTGCGGTCACTCAGGGGGCGGCATATAAGTTTTTTCATCATAATATATGCAAGGTTTTACAAGTTTTACATTTAGTAAGTTGTGACTTTAAAAATATGATGTTATGAAAACTATGATCAGACTTGTAACCATTGCCGCTTTATCCTTGGCGGTGTATTCCTGCGCCATTTCCAATGACAGTGACTTCTTGGGTTATGCCCCCGGGATGAACGAAACTGCTGAAGCGATGACCGGTGGTGACCGTTTCGACAAGATCGCCGAGAATCCGTTTGTCAAGACAAAGGATCAGAATGTCTCCACGTTCTCCATCGACGCTGACGGGGCATCGTACACCATAATGAGGAAATATGTCAAAAACGGCTGGGCTGTCGAACCAGCGTCCGTCAGGATAGAGGAGTTCCTGAATTATTTCACGTTTGATTATCCGGAACCGACCGGATCTGACCTGGTGGCGATCAATGCCGAGACAGGGCTTTGTCCTTGGAATAAGGAGCATAGGCTCCTCAGGCTCGGACTGAAAGGTAAATCTTTGAATGACAATGAACTTCCGGCTTCGAACTATGTATTCTTGGTCGATGTGTCCGGATCGATGAGCTCAAAGGACAAACTTGAGCTCCTCAAATCCTCTTTGGTCACACTTTTGGACTACCTTCAGCCGGAAGATCGGATTTCCATTGTGACATATTCCGGAGCTGTCCGCAAATTGCTTGAGTCGACTCCTGTCAAGGATGCCGCTAAGATCAAGGCGGCCATTGGAAAATTGAGCGCTTCGGGTTCTACGGCCGGCGGAAAAGCGATCGAGATGGCTTATGAGGAAGCGTTGTCCAATTATATTCCTGATGGCAACAACCGTGTCATCCTTGGCACGGACGGTGATTTCAATGTTGGAGTGACAGATTCTGACGCTCTTACCGAACTGGTTGAAGACTATGCTCGTAAGGGAATATACCTGACAGCCTGTGGCTTCGGTTCCGGCAACCTTAACGATGCGATGATGAAGAAGATTTCCGTCAAGGGCAATGGCACCTACCAGTACATTGATTCCGAGGAGGAGATGGCCAAGGTCTTTGTTCAGGAAAGATCAAAGTTCGTTTCCGTCGCCAACGACACCAAGGTTCAGGTCACATTCGATCCGGATATGATTGAAAGTTACCGTCTTATCGGTTATGAGAGGCGCGTGATGGACAACAAGGATTTCGAGGATGACTCTAAGGATGCCGGGGAGATCGGTGCCGGGCAGACTATCACAGCTCTCTATGAGATTGTACCTACAGAAAACTATAAGGATGGCGAAAACTGCTGCAAGTTCGACTGCCGTTACAAGAAATCTCTTCTGGACACTGAGAGTCAGGCGCTTTCGGTTGACATAAAGGTGGCCGAGGGACAGATGTCCTCGGACCTGTCATTCGCTTCGGGAGTCGCCGCTTACGGACTGGTGCTTCTTGGTTCTGAATATAAAGGTGACGCTACCCTTGAGATGGCTTCGGAACTTGTGAAGTCAGGACTCTCTTTCGATCCTTATGGCTACAGAGCCCAGCTTCTTGATCTTATCTCAAAGGTTAAGGTGAGCGAGAAGTGACCGTTATTCCAACCAACCTTCCGGGAACTGCATCGTGACGCAGTGGAGGCCGCCGTGGCCGGAGAGGAGAGGACGGCAATCGATGACGATTACTTCTCTGTCCGGGAACACTTCCTGAAGTCTGGTGCGTGCGACCTCATCGAGCTCTGAACCGGAGCCCGGCACGAGGACCGCTCCGTTGGTGATCAGAAAATTGGCGTAGGATGCAGGGAGCGGATAATCGTCCAGGAACATCTGCTCCGGCTTCGGGAGCGGAACGAGCCTGTAAGGCTTTCCGTCAAGAGTCCTGAAGGACTGAAGCTGCGCTTCCATATTCATTAAAGACTCGTAGTCAGGATCTTTCGGATTGTCGCTTTTTAGGTAGGCGATCGTCTCCGGGTCGCAGAAACGCGCCAGAATGTCGATGTGGCTGTCGGTGTCGTCGCCGGAGAGGCTGCCGCTGTCCACCCAGAGCACACGCTTGAGGCCGAACGCCTGCTTGAGCTCACCCTCGATTTCCTCTTGGGTGAGATATTCATTCCTGTTGTCGCTGCAAAGGCATTCCGAGGTGGCCATAAGGGTGCCGGCCCCGTCGGTGTCGATGCTGCCCCCTTCCAGGACGAACGGACGCATATCCACGCACATCACCTCGTCGGCGAATGCCCTGTCAAAGAATATCTTCTTGGTGATTCCGTTGTCGAAATTCGAGGCGAACTTGAGGCCCCAGCCGTTGAACACGAAGTCGTAAAGGTACTTCTCCCCATTGTCGCCATAAACCGCGATTCCGCCGTGGTCGCGCGCCCAGGTGTCGTTGATGGGGCATTCCTGAAACTGGATCTTGGAAGTGTCCACGCCAAGTTCGGTCAATCTCTTCGTGACGGCTTTGATGTCAGCCGTCACCAGCAGCACCTTTTCGAAGCGCAGTATCGCGGAGATGATCCGTCCATAGCATTCCTGCACCTTCTCCAGTTCGTACCAAGGTGTCGTCTCGTCAGGCCAGGTGAGCATCACCCCGCTCTGTCTCTCCCATTCAGCAGGCAGTCTCATGTTCATTTCAGTTTATTATATGCAAAGATATTGTTATTTTTGTGAACAGCGAACAGGAGTAAGGTATAAGCTATGAAATTTCGTTTGGAATCGACATACAAGCCGTCGGGGGATCAGCCGGGGGCGATCGAAGGGCTTTGCGAGGCTCTGAGTCAGGGCGTGGGGGATGTGACATTGCTGGGCGTGACAGGGTCGGGAAAGACCTTCACGATGGCGAACGTCATCGAGAAACTTCAGAGGCCGGCGCTGATTCTCAGCCACAACAAGACGCTGGCGGCGCAGCTTTACGGAGAGTTCAAAAGCTTCTTTCCGTCCAACGCCGTTGAATATTTCGTCTCGTACTACGACTATTATCAGCCAGAGGCGTATCTTCCGACAACCGACACCTACATCGAGAAGGATCTCAGCATCAACGACCAGATCGACAAACTGCGCCTCAGCGCCGCCTCGGCCTTGATGTCAGGGCGGCGGGACGTGATTGTGGTCTCCAGCGTGTCCTGTCTTTACGGCATCGGCAACCCGGAGGACTTTCACGCGCAGTCGATTCTGGTGAAACGCGGTGAGCAGCGCAGTCTCACACGGCTTCTTTACCATCTGGTTGACGCGAACTACAGTCGCACGGAGGTGGATTTCAAAAGGGGAACGTTCAGGGTTCGTGGAGACACTGTCGATGTCTTTCTCGGAGGTTCTGACGAGGCCGTGAGGATTGAGTTTTTCGGTGACGAGATTGATTCCCTTTCGCTGATCGATCCGCTGACCGGGGCGCACATTGAATCCTTGGATGAGGTTCCGATCTTCCCGGCCACGAACTTCGTGACCACGAGGGAGCGCAGCATCAAGGCCGTGAGTATGATCCAGGACGATCTCAAGAAGCAGGTCGATTACTTCAATGAGATTGGCAAGGGGTTGGAGGCCAAAAGGTTGCAGCAGAGAGTGGAGAACGACCTTGAGATGATCAAGGAGATGGGCTACTGCCCGGGCATCGAGAACTACTCCCGCTATCTGGACGGCCGCCAGCCGGGTCAGAGACCGTTCTGCCTCATCGACTATTTCCCGAAGGACTTCATCACGTTCATTGACGAGAGCCACGTCACGATTCCGCAGATCAGGGCGATGTACGGCGGCGACCACGCGCGAAAGTCTGTCCTTATTGAATATGGTTTCCGACTTCCTGCTGCCTCGGACAACCGACCTTTGACCTTCGATGAGTTCAACTCTATTACCGGTCAGAAGGTCTATGTCAGCGCCACACCGTCGGACTATGAGCTGGAACGCTCCGACGGCCTTGTGGTCGAACAGGTTGTGCGGCCTACAGGCCTGCTGGATCCTCCAATCGAGGTGCGTCCGACCAAGAATCAGGTCGATGATCTTGTCGAGGAGATCCGCAAGAGAGCCGAGAAGGATGAGAGGGTACTCGTCACGACCCTGACCAAGAGGATGGCCGAGGAGTTGACCGACTATCTGGACAAGATCGACATCCGGGTGCGCTACATCCACTCCGATGTGGACACCGGGGAGCGCGTGGAGATCATCGAGGACTTCAAGAACGGACTCTTCGATGTTTTGGTCGGAGTGAACCTTCTGCGTGAGGGACTGGATATTCCTACAGTGTCTCTTGTGGCTATTCTTGACGCAGACAAGGAAGGCTTCCTCCGCTCGGGAAGGGCGTTGACCCAGACCGCCGGGCGAGCCGCAAGAAACGTCAACGGCCTTGTGATAATGTATGCCGACACGGTCACCGAGTCGATGGATCAGACCATCCGCGAGACCAACCGCCGCAGGACGAAGCAGATTGAATATAACAAACTCCACCACATCACCCCGAAGCAGGTTGATGTCAAAAGGAATATACTCGTGTCCGAACTCTACGGCGAGTCGGATAAGGCTGTCAATCCTCGGGTCAAGAACGGTCCGAGCGGAAGGGTCAGCGCTGCGGATTCGGTTTCCGATCCTACATATATTCCTAATCCAAGCGAGCTTGGACGGGGTACTGTCTCCGTCGGGCTTGGGCACGATTCCAAGAGGGAAGGCAACACGGCCTACGTGGACGGATTCGTCAAGGCTGATCTGGCCGCCGTGCTTCAGGATCCGGTGATCAGGTCTATGAGCCGGGAGCAGATCCAGAAGACCATCGCGGAGGACAAGCGCAGGATGGAGAAGTCCGCGGCTGACCTGGACTTCAGCGAGGCTGCGCGCTACCGCGACGAGATGTGGGCTCTGCAGGAATATCTGAAGGTCTGGAAGGATTGATTTGTCCGGTCACTTCGACAGGCTTTACGCCCTGTTGACTTTCGTCACGTGCTTGAGTGTCTTGATCTGGGAGATGACCTTGTCAAGCTCCATGTTGGACGGCACAGAGATTCTCATCGTGATTTCGTAGGTGCCGCTCCGCCGGTTCTCGTTGACGTTGAATGTCCTGAGCGAAGCCTTGAACGTGTTCACGATTTCGGTGATCTGACCGATCACGGAGGACTCCATGTCCGCGATGATCTTCAGCGAGCTCTGGAAACTGCCGCCGGCAGGGGAGTCAGCCCACTTTACTTTCTGGATTCTGTACGGATAGGTGCTGATCAGCCTCGCAGCGTTAGGGCAGGAGATCCGGTGGATCTTGATGCCTTCTGTCCTGGTCACGAACCCGAACACATCGTCCCCGAACACCGGATGGCAACATTTTGACATCTTGTAGTCCAGACCCTTGAGGTCACGGGCGTTCAGCACAAGGATGTCGTCCGAGGAATGTCTGTTTCCCCAGTCGGACGACCTCGTCTCGATCCTTTCCGCCTCGGCCTCCCTTGCCGCCTCGATGGCTTCCGCGGCGATTCTGTCCCTGTCGAGGATGTAGTTCTTCACATCGTTCACATCGACATTCCCGTCAGCCACCGCTGCGTAGAACGAATTGAGGGTGTTATATTTCAGCCTTTTCAGCAATTCAGCGACGACATCGTCCGGAAGCTCCAGCTTCCAGTTCTTCAGGCGCCTTCCCAGAAGCTCCTTGCCTTGCGCCGCTTTCTTATATTCCTCCTCATTGAGCTCCTGCTTGATGCGGTTGCGCGCCTTGGAGGTCACGACGAAATTCAGCCAGTCAGAGGACGGCTTCTGGTTCTTGCCGGACATGATGTCCACCACATCTCCCGTCTTCAGTTTCTCCCTGATTGACACCGCCTTCCCGTTGATCCGGCCTCCGGCGCAGCGCACTCCAAGCCCTGAATGAATGTTAAAGGCAAAGTCCAGCACGGTGGCTCCGGCCGGCAGGATCCTCAGCTCCCCGGACGGCGTGAACACGAATATCTCCTTGGAAGGCGGCTGCGGAAGCTCGTCCGGACTGCCTTCGTGAGGATGCTCAAGGGCGTAACGCACGGATGTCAGCCATTTGTCCAGCTGCGCCTCGTGCTTGATGCCCTTGTAGGACCAGTGTGAGGCCTGTCCGTTCTCCGCCTCGTCATCCATCCTTTTTGTCCTGATCTGAACCTCAAGATAGGCACCGCTCTTGTTCTTGACCGTGATGTGCAGGGACTCGTAACCGTTCGGCTTAGGGTTCGTCACCCAGTCGCGCAGACGTTTGGTGTCGGCCTCATATTCCTCGGTCACGTATGAATAGACTTTCCAGCAGAGGTCTTTCTCCGTCTTGGCATCAGGCTCGCAGTCAATGATGAAACGGATGGCGAAGACGTCATACACCCCCTCGAACGGCACTTTCTGCTTCTGCATCTTCCTCCAGATTGAATATGCCGTCTTGGTCCTGATCTTCAGCTTGTAATGGATCCCGTCATCGGAAAGGGTCTTCTTGAGCGGTTCTATGAACTCCTCGGTCAGCCTTATGCGGTCTCTTTCCGTGGCTTTCAGCTTGTTGGTGATGGCGCGGTACTGCTCCGGCTCGGCGAAACGGAAGTAGATGTCCTCCATCTCGCTCTTGATGTTGTAGAGCCCAAGTTGGTGTGCCAGAGGAATGTACAGCATCAAGGTCTCCAGAATCTTTTTCTCCCTGGAAGCCTTAGGAAACATCTCCAGATGCCTCATCACCTCCAGCCGGTCGGCGATCTTCAGGACAGTCACACGAGGGTCTGTCGAGTACTGTACTATGAGTTTTTTGTAGCTTTCGGCCTCCAGCCGGGTGTCCTTAGGCTTGATGGTCGCGATCTTGTTCAGTCCATCAACCATCTTATAGACGTCCTCCGGGAATCCGCCTTTCGGTTCCGGTCCCCGGTCTTTAGATTCCGGCCCCTGAGCCTGCCGAAGGGCCGTACCATCCAAAGGCCTTTCCGCGCGCAGATCAATCTCCGGATGTTTTCTGGTCGCTTCGTGGAGGAACACCGCCGCCACGCAGTCCGCCGGCAGGCCGATCTCGTCCGCCGCGATCAGCGCCACGTTGACCGGATGCTCGATGAAGGGGTGTCCGTTGCCGCGCGTCTCGTCCGCCAGCGCCGCCGAAGCTATAGCGTACGCTTTGTCGATGAGAGCCTGCCCGCCCTCATCGTACTGGGGAAATCTCTGATGAATCGTGTCCATAGCAAGTCCGTTTTACGCCCGAGGGCATCATTCCTCTCAAAAATACAAAAAAAACTTCAAAAATGACACAGTTTTGTCTTCTTTGTTTGGCCAGATTCAACAAGAAAGGCAAAGAATGTTTAGTGGCTGCTCGTCTTTGGCGATTCTGACGGAATCAGCCCGGATTTCTTACGTGGACTTGGATTCTTTTTTGTATTTTTGCGGACAGGAAAGCGATTTACCTTCCATGGACATTTACTCATCGTTGTCTTTTGTGTCCGGCGTGGCCATCACCACGTTGGCGGTTGTCTTGCTTCTCGTCCGGATTGAACCGGATGAGGAGAGCCGGAAGCAGCGGACCGCCAGACTGATCCTTGCCATGAGCTATTTTTTGCTCACGATTCCTGACTGGCTGAACATCTACGGACTGAATGACTCCGAAGACATAGCCGCCGCCACGATCGTCTCGGTGTCCATCCAGTCCTTGCTGTTCACTTTCACGTTGATAACGATGATCCAGCCATCTCTCGTAACGATGCGAAGGATATTGATCAACGTGGCTCTCGTGGCCGTCGGTTCGCTCTGCTTTCTTGTCGTGGATTCGTTGGCTGGCTCGCCGATAGTCACATGCGTGGCGGTCGCCGCTGTCATTGTCCAGCTTATTCTTTACTCGGCGTTGTTCCAAAGATGCTACAAAAAGTTCGTCAGGCAGGTCAAAGACTATTATGATGAGGAATATGAACGGCCGCTCCGTTGGGCGAGGAACAGCTTTATCGCTGCCTTGACGGTCGGGGTGTCCGCACTGTTGTCCCTTACGGTACCGCAGCTGGTCTATAATGCCTTCATGTGCTGCTACATAGCCTTCTACGTCTGGTTCACCAGCCGCTTCATCAACTACATCATCCGTTCTGACTATTATCTCCCTGCTGTGAAATCGTCTCCTGATGAGGCCACCGGACTGAAATCGGAACTGGAAACGATGGTGTCGGACTCTGAATTCAACGATTCGGAGGAACTCATGAGCAGACTTAAGGCATCGTTGGATGAATATGTGGCCTTGAAGGACTACCTGAACCCTGAACGTGACAGAAACTACATCATCGAGCGTAGCGGTGTGGATCCCCGGTTCTTCCGCTGGTACTTCCAGAATGTGATGGTGCAGGACTTCCGTGTCTGGAGAGCCAACCTGAGGATCGAAGAGGCGAAGAGGATAATCATGGCAACTCCGGACGTCTCGATGAACGCTCTTGCGATGAGACTCGGCTTCGGAACGTCCCAGAATTTCTACCATCATTTCAAGAAAGTGGTCGGCCAGACTCCTACGGAGTACCTTGAATGGTGCAAGACCGGGGCGAAATAATGGTAAATTTGCTGGTAAAACACGTTCAGGGGTGGTAAATTTTTGTTTTCAAGAAAATTTACCACCCCTGTTCTTTTGACCATTGGATGTCGTTTAGTACTTTTGCATCAACTCGAACTTCGTGGAATTCTTACCGAATTATATATTTTTTTGATCCTCTCCGTAGGAATTGTTTGCAATGATGATGACAGAAGAACAGATCTACATGGCTCTTTGTGTGGCCTCCGTTGTGGTTTGCATGACGGACGCTGTCCTTCTGCTCCGCATGCGAGGATTCCTCAGGGAGATGGACAGGAAACTCTACCGCCCGGAAAGATACATCAGCGCGCGGTACGCCCTCGGGGTGGCTTTTCTCATCATGGCAGTGATGACAGCGGGACTGTTGTTCCGAGGGCTGGCGGCTCCGTCGGAGAAATTCTTCTCGATAGGCAATCTGGTGATCAGTTCCTCCCAGGCGCTGCTGTTCACGATCGCGACCCTGGCGTTGCTCAATTCCCGCCTTGTCCGGCGGAACGTCATTCTTTGGAGCTGTCTGCCGATCGCGCTGTTCGTCGTAGTCCATTTCATATTCATAGAACATGATGAGATAGGGCGGGGAATATGTTACTGCTTCTTCACATTCTATGTGGTGCAGCTGATCCTCTACACGGTGGTTTTCGCCTTCGAGCGGAAGGAATATATTCATAAACTGATAGTCAACTGCACGGCGGAGGAGTTCGGGAAGTGCCGCAACAACGGGGTGACGTGGATTTTTGTTTCCGCCCTGCTTGTGGGCATTCTGGCGCTGGCGTCGTACTTCTTCACCGAGTACTGGCAGCTGTCGCTCTTTGTTCTCACCTACACGGTGTTCTACACGGCGGTGACGGTTTACTTCCTGAAATACGCAGGGAAGAGCGCCGAGATCGAGAGCATCACGGCTGATGACAGGGATTTCTGAATATGCTTGAGGACAAATAGTTTATTATCAATAGTTTAACAAATTAATGCAAAACGTAATGAAAAAGACATTGTTGATTGTTGTCGCGGTTCTGGGCTTCGCCGCCGTAGCAAGCGCCCAACCAAGGGCAATCGGTATCCGTTCCGGTTGGGGATTTGACTTCTCCTACGAACACACACTCAAAGGACCGAACTTCGCCGAGTTCGAGATCGGTATGGACGGCTACGCTTTCAACGCCTTCCATGTTGACGCCACCTACAACTTCATGATAGCCAATCCGGATTGGACTCCTGTGGGAACATGGGGCATATACGCTGGCCCAGGAGTCTCAGCCTACATGTGGCCGTCCGAGAGTGTCTTCTATGCCGGAGTACTTGGCAACGTTGGTCTTGAGTACAAGTTCAAGTTCCCTCTCCAGCTTTCCGTGGATGTCCGTCCGCGCATCATGTTCGGCAACGGCGGCGTCTGGACAGACGGTCTCTTCTACGGAGGTGTCAGCGCCCGCTACTACTTCTGATGACGGCTGACAGTTGATTCTTCAGTCAGAAAACGCTGTAGCCAGGCCCTGCCGTGAAAGCGGGGCCTTTTACTTTTCTTTTCTTTGTTTCAGGCTGTCCTTTCATTTCTCGCTGATAATTTGCTATCTTTACAGGTTGAAATGGTTTGCCGTCGGAGACTTCGGCGCAGCCGGCAAAAAGGAACATCATCATGAGCATCTTGAAAGTGGGAATGGTGCAGCAGAGCTGCACGACAGACATAAAGGCGAACATCGCCAAATTGACTGAGAACATCTGTGAATGCGCTGCCAAGGGCGCTAAACTGGTTGTGCTCCAAGAACTTCACAATTCGGTGTACTTCTGCCAGACCGAAGACGCGTCGCTCTGCGACCTGGCGGAGACAATCCCTGGACCTTCCACTGAATATTTCGGTGACCTTGCCAAGAGGCTCGGGATCGTGCTTGTCCTCTCGCTTTTCGAGAAGCGGGCTCCGGGACTTTACCACAACACGGCTGTCGTGATCGAGAAGGACGGAAGCATAGCGGGCAAGTACCGCAAGATGCATATTCCTGACGATCCTTGCTTCTACGAGAAGTTCTATTTCACACCGGGGGATCTGGGCTTCAGGCCTATCCAGACTTCGGTGGGGAGCCTCGGCGTGCTGGTCTGCTGGGACCAGTGGTACCCTGAGGCAGCAAGGCTCATGGCTCTGAACGGTGCACAGTTGCTGATCTATCCTACCGCCATCGGTGGGGTCGGCACGGATTCCAAGGAGGAGCAGCAGACCCAGAGGCAGGCCTGGCAGCTTGTCCAGAGGGGCCATTCGGTGGCCAACGGGGTTCCGGTCGTCACCGTGAACCGTGTCGGACACGAGGATGATCCTTCCGGCAGCACGGTCGGACTTGATTTCTGGGGATATTCATTCGCCACTGGGCCGCAGGGGGAGATCCTTGCGCAGTTCGGGACTGATGAGGAAGGTGTGAAGGTTGTGGACATCGACCTTGAGCGCACTGAATATGTCCGCCGTGGCTGGCCGTTCCTCCGTGACCGCCGGATCGACGCTTACGATCCGATACTTTCCCGTTACGGAAAGTAGGCGCATCATTCTGTCGAAGTGACCATTATCCCAAGATATAATTAAGATTTCGTCCCTGTTATTTCTCTCTGATACCAACAAATAGGGATGCGGAAGCGATTGCATACGAATAAATATTTGCATAACTTTGCATCAAAACGAAGTTTAACAAATATTTATTCAATCATTCAATGCTTATGGAATCAGAAAAGACAATGAAGGCGGTCGGCCTTAGGTTTCTGATTCTTTCCTTGTGCGCCTTGCTGTCGGTTATCGGCTTCGAGGACATCGCCTCCGCCCAGACCAATCAGGGCAAGAGCGCGTCGTCCGGGGCTCCGAGTAACCCAAGGATCACGATCAAGGGACGAATCACGGATGACCACGACGAGCCGCTCCCGGGAGCCAATGTGCTCGTCAAGGGCACATCTGTCGGAACCTCCGCTGATGCGGACGGTAATTATTCACTCACTTTTCAGAGAAGCCCCGGCAAGTCGGACATCCTGATATATTCATTCATCGGAACAGAGTCGAAGGAGTACAATGTCAGCACCTCGACAAGGCTGAATGTGCAGCTGAAGACCTCCAGCCTCGATGCTGTGGTGGTCAATGGATTTTACACCCAGACGAAGGAAACGTTTACAGGCGCGGCCACTACGATAAGCGGCGACCAGCTGATCGCCGTGTCCTCGACGAACCTGATGCAGAGTCTTGCCTCCCTTACCCCGGGCATGGTGCTGGTGGAGAACAACAGCGCGGGATCCAACCCGAACGCTGTGCCGTCCATCCTTATCCGTGGATCCAACACCTTGATTTCCAATGAGAGCGAGGAGGGTGTGAACAACCCTCTCATCGTGCTGGACGGTGTGGAGATCAGCATCCAGGAACTCTACGACCTTGACATGTTCGACATCGAGAGAATCGATGTGCTGAAGGATGCATCCGCCACCATCCTCTATGGTGAGAAGGGAGCCAACGGTGTCATCGTCGTCGAGAGAAAACGCTCGGAGGAAGGAAAGCTCAGGCTCAGCTACAACTTCGTGCCGAGGTTCAGCGTGCCGGATCTCAGCTCCTTCAACCTTTGTAGTCCCGCTGAAAAACTTGAGATAGAAAGGCTTGCGGGCAAGTATGACACGGCTGACGGCTCCATGGACGAGGCCTACGACTACAAGCTTCAGCTTATCCGCAAGGGTGTCAATCCGGACTGGCTCCACGCTCCGCTGCGCGTGCCGTTCAGTCACACCCATTCCCTGGCGCTCAGCTCCAGGGGCGAGAAGCTGGAGTTCCGGGCGAACGCCAACTTCGGAGACACTTACGGAGTCATGAAGGGCGACAACAGAAGGAATCTGGGTCTTAACTTCAGCATCAACTACCACCTCCGCAACAAGCTGACCCTTTCCTACAAGAACAGCTTCTCCCTGAACAAGAGTGTTGATTCTCCGTACGGAAGCTACACCCAGTACTCCAGGATGAATCCGTACAATCCGATGACGGATGAGGACGGCAACTACATCAAGAGCTACTATTTCAATCCGCTCAGCACTTCGTCCTACAAGACGGCCAACCCTCTGTACGACGCCACGCTCTCAAGTTTCGGCAAGAGCCAGAACCAGTCGTGGACCAACTCGCTTTCAGGTAGATGGAACATCACTAAGGAACTCTATGTCACCGGTCAGGCCAACCTGAACCTGACATGGAACCGTTCGGACAAATACGAGTCTCCGGATATGGCGAAATACGAGAACAGCAAGCTGGCTGACAAGGGACGCTACAGCCTCGCGACCGGTAACGGCCTGAGTACTGACGGCAAGCTTGTTGTCAACTATGGTAAGTCTTTGGACACCAAGGGTTCGATGTTCAGGGTCAGCGCCGGTGGCAACATCCAGTACAGCCGCCGGCAGAATGCCTCTTTCCTTGCTAAGGGATTCATCAAGGACGAACTTTCCGACCTGTCCTTCGCGCTGACCTACCCTTCCGGACATCCGACCGGATCCGACAGGGTAGCCACCTCGGTGGGTTTCTTCGTCAACGCCAACTTCAGCCTTTGGAACAGGTATTTCGTGGACGGATCCTACAGGACTTCCGGCTCCTCGAAGTTCGGCTCCAACAACAGTTTCGCCCCGTTCTGGGCGCTGGGAGCGGGCTGGCACCTCCACAACGAGAGGTTCATCAAGGAAAACCTTCCTTGGGTCAACACCTTGACATTCAGGTACTCTCTTGGCTACACGGGAAGCGTCTCGTTTGACTACTACCAGGCCAAGACCGTCTACCAGTACGACTCCAAGTACCAGTATGTCTCCGGTATCGGAGCGTTGCCGAAGCAGATGGGCAACCCTGACCTGAAATGGCAAAGGACTCTGAACAACAACTTCGGCCTGACTGCCGCGTTCCTTGACAATCGCTTCAACCTGTCGTTTGATTTTTATTCAAACACGACTTACGACATGCTGATGTCTGTCAATCTCCCGCCTTCCGTAGGTACCTCATCAATGAATGTGAACTTCGGGCAGCTCAACAACAAGGGTCTTGACCTTTCTCTTTCCGCCCAGATCATCCGCAACAAGGACTGGTTCTGGAGCGTGACATTGACAGGCGGTCATGTGATGGATCAGATCCGCAAGATCTCGGAAGGGCTTAAGAATGACATTGACAATCCTTACGACTCCTCCAAGCCGAAGATCCTCTTCGTGGAAGGCGGCTCCCAGTACGACATTTACGCGATGCGCTCTGCTGGAATCGATCCGGCGACAGGAAAAGAGATATTCATAAAGAAAAATGGTGAATATACTTTCAACTACGATGAAAAAGAGAGAGTCGCTGTCGGAAACACTAATCCTATCCTTCAAGGTTCGTTGATGAACACGTTGAGGTACAAGGGATTCTCTATCAGTGTCGCCACTTCCTACACATTCGGGTCTGACTATTTTAACTCAACTCTTAAGAACAAGGTCGAGAACATAGACCTCAATTACAATGTTGATCGTAGAGTCTTCACCGACAGGTGGAAAGAGCCCGGCGACCACACCCGTTTCCTTGGAATCGGCACGTCCAGCAGTTCTTCCCAGTACTCCGAAAGATTCGTTGAGAAGCGTAATGAACTGTACATCTCAAGCATTCAGGTTATGTACGATTTCGCACCTAAGGCAATCACGAGGCTCGGACTTCGTAAACTTGCCATCGGCTTCGGACTCTCGGACATAGCACACATCTCCACAGTGAAGTTTGAAAGGGGAACGGAGTACCCTTACTGCCGTGGCATCAACCTGATTTTCCGCCCTACATTCTAATAAGGAGGACAGACAATATGAAAAGCAGAAAAATATTCATAACAATCATAGCCGCGGCTGCGGTTTTTGTCTCCGGGTGCTCGAAATTTCTTGACGTTCATCCTAAAGGAGAGAAAATAAATATGTTCGAGACTGCCGAAGAATATGAGGACGCACTTTACGGTGTCTATAATGAGTTGACTGGCGCCAATCTTTACGGACAGTACATCTACCTGCTTCCGGAGGTGCTGAGTCAGAATTTCACAACCTCGGACTATAAGTATTCAGAACTCGCTGAAGGAGAAATGACCACACAAGGTGCCACTGCCACAAAGCGCGACATCTGGAAATCCGCCTACACTGCCGTCAATCACATCAACAATATTGTTGAGCATGCAGAGGACGACATTGACACCTACAAGCATTCCGGCTTGTACCTCGGTGAGGCTTTGGCGTTGAGGGCTTTGGTGCATTTTGAGTTGTTGAAACTCTTCGGTCCACCATATTGGGCTTCGGAAGCCGAGAAAAAACAGGTTCTTCCTTATGTCACCAAATATTCATTCGACATCAAGGATTTTGATTCCTACGATGCAGTCTATGAGTCCATTCTCTCCGATCTGGGAAGAGCCGAGGAGTATCTTGCCGAGGATGCCACTCTTGTTCCTGCCGACCGTGACAAGACCGCCAACTCATTCACGGACGCAAGAATCGCTCACATGAACTTGTACGCTGTCCAGGCGCTTATCGCAAAAGTTTACTGGAGCAAGGATGATCTTGACAATGCAGAAAAATATGCGGAGAAGGTTATCTCCAGTGGTAAATTCTCTTTCCGTCCGGCCAGTGCTTTTGTGCAACCTGACAACGGGACATTGGATCTTCACGAGACCATTTTCGGACTTTATGTCAGTGACGAGAGTACAATGATGAAGAAACTCGCTCTTTCTGAGACGGTTGGCTCGTCAGCCATGAGATTGGCATCCGACTACTCTGTCCTTTACGAAAAGAACTCTGGAGCCAGCACGGATTATAGGCTTTCCGCTTGGTTCGACCCTTCAATTCCAGCATGCCGCAAGATGGTTAACAACATATTCATCACAGGAAGCAACACTTATAACGGAAAGTCCATTCTTGGCTATGATGTCATCCGTCTTCCGGAACTGTACTACATTGTAGCGGAGGCGAACATCACTAAAGACCCTGCCAAGGCCAAGGAATATTTTGACAAGGTGCTGAAGTCCAGAGGCCGTGAGACGTTAGAGGAGTCTGGGGAGCAACTTACAGAAGATCTTCTCTTCGAGGAAAGAGAACGTGAGTTTTACGGAGAAGGATTCACGTGGTTCGACATGAAGAAGGAGCGTAAGGACATCATGACAGTTTCCGGCAAGACATTGCCTGGCAACGTTGCGGCAACCTACACTCTGACTGTACCGGACGAAGAGTGGGAGTCCAGAAAGAACATTGAGATTTGAAATTAAAATTGGATCAACGATGAAGAGATTGATATATACATTAATAGTATGTCTTCCGTTTCTTGCTTCATGCGATGGGACATGGGTGATGTACGATAACGCGCAGAAGGATCACCTCTATTTTCAGGATAGGATCCAGACGATAATGAAGTCTTTTGCGCTTCTGTCTCAGGATGAGATAGAGGTCTCCGCCAATGTCTATGTGATGGGTAATGTTTCAGACGTGGACAGGCCGTTCAAGGTTGAGAGTGTTGACACACCTGAAGGAACAGTCCTGACTTTCGGCGGTGTCGAGTATCCGGTGATTTCAGCAAGGGAAGACGTTGATTTTGAGGTGGGGGACTGTGTTATACCAGCGGGTGAGGTGTCCACGACAGTCAACGTGACACTCAAGCGTCAGCCAGAGATGAAGAACGGAGGTTATGTGAGAGTGCATCTGAGGCTTGTTCCTTATGAGAACTTCGAGCCTCTCCCGGCTGACACTACCAGTAGTGTTGTCATGTCTCCGGATTTTCAGGTTTATGTCAATGATGGTGATCCTGCCTGCCCTACTTGGTGGAGACCATCGGCCAGCAAGCCGGCGGGTTGGGACTACGATCTGGGCAACTTCTACCCCGCCAAGTTCCGCAAGCTGCTGGAATTCTATCACAAGACAGCCGAGACAAATCCTACTTTCTACGAGTATTGTGTGGCTCATTACGGAGAGAATCTGGATGCGGAGCCTAGCTCCGAGAACAACAAGATGGTAAGATTCTGGCGCCAGACCTACATGGCCGCGTGGGCTACTTATGTCTTCTGCCCTTTGTATGAGTACTATGAGCAGTACTACAAAGACCATCCTGATGACCCGAACTTAGAGGTGATGGGATCTGACAATGTGAACATCAATGCATTCAAGGGCTGGGGAGACCCAAGAAGCGGTAGGTATGGTTTCCTTAACTAAATCAGCATATTCATTATGAAAAAAATCAGATATAGCATATTCGCTGCCATTTTGCTTCTTTCTGTCTTCCCCTCATGCTGGAAGATAGATGAGGGTGAGACCTTGAAATTGGAGCCGATTGATGTAGTGGCAGTGTCAGACACAATCAACGCTGACCTTGGTGTTGAACTGAAATACGAAGGCTTGACTGTCAAGAGCGGCCTTGAAGTGAAATACGAGTGGACGTACGGCCAGCCAGCGGACGGAAAGACGATCGCCGACCACCTTTTCAAGGCGGGAACAATCGAACAGTTCTCTACTTCACCGACCATTGACTACACGTTCTCAAAGATTGGGACATTTCTTCTGAGGCTTAGACTGGACAATGGAGAGAGTGTGTCTTATAAGTACTTTACTCTCAACGTGAACTCTGGCTATGACGAGGGCGTTGCAATCCTTAGTAACGATCCGGAGGGGAACGGTAGTCTTACTTTTGTGAAGACTTTGACTTCAGATGAGAGTGCAGCTGGCAAGCAGGAGGTTTTTCAGGACGTTTTCGCTTCCATCAACCCAGGACAGACTCTGAAGAACGGTGTGGCTCTTTATATGTCCAACGCGACTGTCAAGAAAGTCGACTATTCTGGACTTCTTATCGCGACAAAAGATGACCAAGGCACGATGTGGCACATGGAAGCCAAGACGTTCCAGTTGTTCCAGAAAGCCAGCATGGTCGCAGCCGGAGCCAACTTCAAGGCGTTCGGTGGAGAGTTGGCAACGACATCGGGTTTCGCTTCTTTCATGATCGGGGACAATTCCCACATCTACCGCTACGACATGCTTCTTGGTAATTACACCGACATGACCGACATCAAGCCGATGACTCGGATCTTCGGAGGACTGTCCAGAACTATGCCGACAACCGAATCCATCCGCACCACGATCTACTACACGGACGACACCCTGTGCATCAGGAGAAGCGCCTCCGCGGGCGTGTTCTACTACTCGCAGAAGGGCTATTCTGTCGTGAATATGGCCACGATGAGGACTTCCAAGAATAACGGACTCTACATCCTTTTCAGAAACAACGCCAATCCGGAGAACTATCTGATTCGCTGCACGGACGGAGTCGGTGGAACGGGAACATTCAAGAAATGGGGGGCGTCGGTGGATTTCACCACGTCGGACCTCAAGATGGACGAGAACAGCAAGTTCGTGAACACCAAGCACTCGGCTGATGTTTACTACACCTTCGGGAACGCCATCTACAGATGGTCCCTGATCAGCGCCCCGGCCACCAAGCCGACGATCACGCTTCCTGCCGGAGAGCAGATCCGTGACATCGCCACCAATTTCAAGGGACGTGGCAAAGGCAATGACGGAGAGGAGCTTCTGTACGTCGTGACCTATAATCCGGACAGGTCGGGTGACAAGAAGGGCAGCCTTTACGTCTACTCGTTCGCGGACGATTCCCTTGTGAGATCTTTCGAGGGGATCTGCGATGATCCGGTCTCCGTGCTTTACAAGTACAGGGTTAATTGATAATAAATCATAACTAAAAAAAATACTATGACAAAAAGGAGTATTATCCTGACTTTGATCGCCGCCGCGCTGTTGGTCCCATACACAGACGTGGCTGCGTCCGTGTTTAAGAAAAAGAAGAAAAAGGCTCAGACGGAGGCTACAGCGGCTCAGAAACCGGCTCCGAAGAAGAAGCAGACCCCTTACGAGAAGCTGATGAAGGAGGTTGCCGATTCGGCCTGCGGAAAGACGTTCAATCTTTACCGCACGTCCAAGGACAAGATCTATATGGGCTTTCCAAGGAATATGATGGGACGTAGGATGCTTGTGGGCAGCACGATCACCGCCACAAGCAATCCGGCCTATCTGAATGTCGGGTATAAGTACGTGAAGCCGACATATTTCCAGATTGACCTCAAGGACAGCCTTGTGGTGCTGACTGTTCCGGGCACGAACGCCACGAGTTCCGATCCCGGGATGCAGGCCGCCATCGAGCGCAACTATATTCCTAAGGTCTTGAGAAGGATCGCCGTGCAGGCGACGAGCAAGGACAGCTCGGAGGTGGTCTTCGAGGTGACTCCGCTCATCAATTCGGTCGCTCCGAAGGGAAAGAATTTCTCCATCACGAAGGCGGCTGACGAGAAATCCACCTGGTTCAGCGATCTCAAGGCATTCAGTGACAACGCTTCCGTGAAAGTGCATTCCAATGTGGACTTCACGAAGACCTTCCTGATGCTGAAAGGCAAGGTTGGATCCGGCTCGATGGCCTACACGGTTTCGTTTATGCTGCTTCCGGAGAACCCGATGCCGGCCCGTGTGCAGGATTCGAGGATCGGAGTGTTCCCGGTCGGCCCGGGAGAGGGCAGTGTGAAGTACAATCTCACATCCGCCGAGGATGGGTTCAAAGGCTATGTGCTGGCCTCCCGCTGGAGACTTGAGCTCTCAGACACTACCGCTTGGCAGAAAGGTCAGAAGGTCACGGTCAAGAATCCGATTGTCTGGTACGTGGACAATTCGTTCCCTGAGGCTTGGAAGGCTCCGATCAAGGAGGGAGTCCTGGCTTGGAACAAAGCTTTCGAGGCCATCGGACTGAAGGACGTGATGCAGGTGCGTGACTTCCCTACAGCGGAGGAGGATCCTCAGTTCGATCCTGACAACCTGAAATATTCATGCATCAGGTATGTCCCTGACGCGACGATGAACGCTATGGGTCCGTCTTGGGTGGATCCTGTTACCGGCGAGATCCTCAACGCCTCCGTACTGGTCTACAACGATGTCATCAAGCTGATCAACAACTGGCGTTTCGTCCAGACAGCTCAGGTCGATGAGAAGGTACGTGCCGTGAAGATGCCGCAGGACATCATCGACGAGTCGATGGTCTATGTTATATCACACGAGATCGGCCACACTCTCGGACTCATGCACAATATGGGAGCCTCCTCGGCCTACCCGACCGATTCGCTACGCGACGCAGCCTTCACCGCAAAGCACGGCACAACTCCGTCGATCATGGACTATGCCCGCTTCAACTATGTGGCGCAGCCCGGGGACAAGGGCGTGAGGCTCGTCCCTCCGACCCTCGGAGTCTATGATGAATATGCCATAAAGTGGCTCTACACACCTGTCCCGGGAGCCAAGGACATCTGGGAGGAGGCTGAGATCGCCGGTAAGATCATCGAGGCCAAGGCCGGTGATCCGCTTTACCGCTACGGAGCGCAGCAGATGGCCACCTCCGCGGCTTACGGATCCTATGATCCAAGCGCCAGGACGGAGGACTTGGGCGATGATCCGATCAAGTCTAGTGACTACGGCATCAGGAACCTGAAGTACATCCTTCCGAGGATGAACGAGTGGATAGGCGCTGATGACGAGGACTTTACCCACCGAGGCGATCTTTACACCCAGCTGACGAACCAGTACTACCGCTACATCGGCAATGTGATGGCGCAGGTCGGAGGAATATACCTGAACAACGTCAAGGAGGGTTCATCGGTAAAGCCTTCCACCCCTGTCTCCAAAAATGTTCAGAAGGCTTCCTTGAAATGGGTGGTCGGCCAGCTCCGCGCGTCCTCGTGGATCAACGACGCTGACGTTACCTCAAACCTGCCGTTGTCGGCTCCGCAGTCCAACAAGATCTGCGCTCAGGTGGCGAAGGCGTTGGCCTCGACTGTTCCGGCGAATGTTATGTTGGCCTCGGTGGTCCCCGGCGCCGGCAAGCCTTACACCGTAAAGGAATATTACGACGACCTTTACAATGAGCTGTTCGCCTCGTCAATCGCCGGACGCAGGCTGACATCTGAGGAAAAGACTCTCCAGAGGGAGGTTCTGACCGCTTCGGCGAAGGATGTCAAGTCTATGCTTGCCAAGTCGTTTGCTGAGGATCCAGATATTGATGAATATGCCGCCGAGCCGATGTGGTGCGGATGCGATGACATCAACCTTGGCGAGGGCAAAGGCCCTTACCAGAAAAGCGTAAGCGTCCTTACGATCGATGAGAGTGACGGATGCAGGATCGTGTTCCTGAACAAGGTCAAGGCATTGGCCTCTTCCCGCCGGTCTTCCGCTCCGTCCGAGGACAAGGCTCACTATGAGTACCTTCTCGCCCGTGTCAATGCGGCGCTTCAGAACCAGAAGTAACCTCTCCGGTCGCTGAGCCTGTCGAAGCGAAGGACAGAGACATTCATTGTTTAGGAAAGCTCGGTGGGCATGGTTCGACAGGCTCACCAACCGACGGGTTCAATGACCGGAAAGCACAAACATATTCATTAGATGAAGATAAAACAATTCATTGCGGCCGCGGCCGCGTTGATCCTCTCGGCCTGCTCCACCCTGAAGGACGGAGAGTACAATCTGTCGGTTGTCGCCACTGGTGACGGCCACGGCTACTGGTTTGCCAAACCGATAGAAGACGGAGGGCGGGCCAGAGGCTCGCTGATGGCGCAAAGCGCGTTCGTGAACGGAATCCGCGAGTCGAAGGGTGCGGGCAATGTCATCCTTGTCGATGCCGGAGACAATTTCTTCGGCAGCGGCGCCCCGTTCTATTACAACTATGTGGACACAACCTCCTCGCATCTCTATCCGAGACTGGCTTCCTATATGAAATACGACGCCGTTGTCGCCGGCCATTCCGATTTCGAGTCCGGCCACCGTGTCTATGACCGTGTCGCCAAGGAGATGAAGAAGGAAGGCATCCCGCTTCTGGCCGGCAACGCCCTGTCCGACAGGAACGGCAAGCCATATTTCCCGGCATATTCAATAATTAAGAAAGGAGGAGTCAAGGTCGCGGTTCTGGGGTACACCAACGCCGCTAACGCCTCGCTGATGGACGGAAGCTGCGTCTCCGGCCTCCGTTTCGAGTCGCTTCTGCCTCTGGTTCAGGAGGATGTGGATAAGGTGCGCTCCAAGGAAAAGCCGCATATCGTGATAGTCGTGGCTCACACCGCGATGGGAAAGGGCGACGGCCTGAAACTTGAGAAACAGGGACTTGACCTGTTCAAGAGCCTTAGAGGAGTGGATGTTGTCGTCACTGGTCACGACCACGCCAACAAGGTGATGAGCGCCGACAGCATCGTGGTCTTGGATTGCGGCAGGACCGGCCAGAACGCCGGTGTCACTGACATCAAGCTCGTAGTGAAAGGAGGAAAGGTCGTCAGCCGCACCTTGGATGCCAGAATGACCTCCATCAAGAGCGAGGAATATGACACCGCTATGGAAGAGGCCTTTGAGGCTGATTACGATAAGGTTCGTAGTTTCATTACGGGCACCGTCGGCGAGATCAAGAAGGGCTTGGTTTCCAGAGAGTTCTACTACAAACAGTGCGACTATATGAACTTCCTGCACGCCCTCGCTATGAGCGCCTACCCGGTTGACATTTCCCTTTCGGCGACCCTTCTGATTGACGGGAAAGTCCCTGCAGGAGAGGTCCGTTATCAGGACATCCGCAAGGTCTATCCTTACGAGAACAAACTGGTCGTGCTGAGACTGACCGGTGCTGAGATTCTGAAATATCTTGAGGCCAGTTATGATGCGTGGATTAACACTGTGACTGAACCTTACGAGAATGCTCACGTGTTGAAAATCAAACAGTCCAAGGATTACTCCACCGGCAAGATGGCCTGGAGGCTCGCCAAGAGTCCGGCCAATTTCGATTCCGCCGCCGGGATCAACTACACTGTCGATGTGACTAAGCCTTACGGCTCCCGTGTCCTGATCACCGATATGGCAGACGGAAGCAAGTTCGAACTTGATAAGGAATATACCGCCGCGATAACCACCTACAGGTCAGTAGGTTCTGGAGGACTGCTTAAGGCCGCCGGGCTGGAGGACATGAAGTCTGTCGAAGACCGGATTGTTTACCGAGGCCCGGAGTTCAGAACGATTCTCTACCGGTACTTCAAGAAGAACGGAAGCATTGATCCTGCTGTCGTTGGTGATCCAAAGGTCGTCGGCTCCTGGAAGTTCGTCCCGGAGTTCGCTCCCGCAGCCATCAAGGCAGACGTGGAATTGCTTTACGGAAAATAATGAATATATTCGCGTTGATGAAAAAGATAGTCCTGAATAACGTTGTCCTTGCGGTGGCCGTTCTGCTCGCCGCAGGGACATATTCATTCGCCCAGACTCCCGCGACTCCGGAGCAAAGGGCTGCCGCCGAGGCCGAGTTCGGAGTGAAGAACGTTGTGTGCAAGTATGACACCAAGGCCGAGATGATGGCTGACCTGAACAGAACAGGCGGGGAATATTTCATGTACAGTTTTGACGATGTGAGATTGACCCCGGCTCCCAAAGGGTACAAGCCTGTTTATATCAGTCATATAGGCCGTCATGGCGCAAGGTATGCGATCAGCGATCAGATTTATGAGAATCTCCGCAAGGTTTTCACTGACGCTCATTCGGCTGGAAAGCTGACAGAGGCAGGTGAAAGCCTTATGGCTCGTTATGAAGCTTTCTACCCATCTGTGGCCCATCGTGGTGGAGAACTTACACATAAGGGTCAGGATCAGCTTCGTGGCATCGCTGATGTGATGTATAAGTCTTTCCCGGAGGTGTTCAAGGGCAAGACCAACGCCGAGGTTCTGTGTACGGTCACCCCGCGCGTGATTGTCAGTATGACTTCGTTCATGGATGAGATCAAAGGGTTGGACAAAGACCTGACTTTCACGCTTGAGTGCAGTAAGTCGATCATGCCTCGGATCCACCCGACGGGTTCGATGAATCCGTACAGAGTCAAGACCAAGGTTCCTGCCGCTGCCAGGGCACAGGCTGACAGCCTCCGTGCAGCAAGGGTAGATGTCAAGGGTTTCTGTTCCAAGTATTTCAATGACACTGACTATCTTGAGAAGGAGTATGGCCTTTGGAAATTCGAGTTGGATCTGAGGAGTATCATTCTGGATTTCCAGTGTCTTGACGAAGTCCCTGCGGACAGGTTTCAGGACATGTTCACTCCGGAGGAACTCTTCGCGATCTGGGAGGTGTGGAATTTCAACGGTTATCTGAGCATGGGACGCTCTCCGATGACAGACAACAAAGGGTGTCTCAGCACCGCCGCCATACTCCGGGACATGATCGAGTGCGCGGACCGTGACCTTGCTTCCGGAGACATCAACTTGAGTCTCAGGTTTTCGCATGACATAGCCATATTGCCTTTGCTCTCGTACATGAAACTTGACAACTTCGGCGCTGTGCTGACCGATCCTTCCGATGTGAAAAACTGGTGGAGGAGCGATTTGATTCCGATGGCCTCCAATCTTCAGCTCATCTTCTACCGCAGCAAGCGTGCCTCGGAGATCCTCGTCAAAGTCCTTTATAATGGCCACGAGGCCTCCCTCCCGATCCCGCAGGTCGCTCCGTCCTTCTATTCCTGGACCGCCTTCAAGGAATATTACGGGAATTGACTTCCAGTAGAGATGGACTCTATGGTTTATCTGGCTTTGGCAATGGAATGCGCGCGCAGCGCGAAGCGACGCAAGAAGGTTCAAAAGGCTGACTTGCTCAGCCTTTTGAGCTCGCAGTCGGCCTTGATTTTGTCGATTATGGCGCAGACGACCTTGTAGGTCTTGCTGTCCTTGGTGTAGTTGGCGGGGACGGTGAAGTTGACGCGGCCTTGGTGCTGGAGGGTCTTGGCGAAGGCTTTCTTCTTCGGATTGCTCTCGTCGCAGACGGCCACCGCGTGGCCACCGAACATCTTGACGATCTTCATACACGGGATGTCGGTCTCGCCGTCACCGAAATAGATCATCTGAGGGTACGGGATCCGCTTCTTGTCCTCGGCGATGCTCTCGTTGACCATCTTGTTGTCGTGCGCGCTGAAGATTCCCTTGTTGATCTTGAATATGTACTGGGTCTTGGCCGTGTAGTCCACGGCGATTCCCGGCCATTCCGCCTCTCCCTCTTGGTTATACATAAAGGTGCAGGCGAAGATGTGCTTGAACTCCTTGGCGATCGGGCTGCCTTCGATGATCTCCTTCAGTCCGGACGAGTTGATGTAGTGCTCGATCTGGACACCGCGCGACTCGCCATATTCATTGATCAGGCTGAACCATTCCTTCACTCCTTCGAAGAGCTGGATGTGGCGGCCGAACTTGCGGAAGTCGCTCCGCCGGAGCTTGATGCCGTTCTTCTTCGCCTCGTCGAACATCATCTTCATATACGAGAGGACGTTGCTCGCGTCCTGGCCGACAGCGAGGCCGTCGCTCATCCTCCAGAACTCCTCCGGGGTCTTTCCGATGGCCTGGATGAAACCGAACTCCTGCATATTCCCGGGAGAAAGGGTCCCGTCGAAGTCATAAATCAGCGCAACAATAGGTCTTTTCTTCATAATTTCGCCACAAATAACCGATTTCTGCAAATATACTATTTATTCTTTGTGAAGAATCCGTGAGTTTCAATTATTTTTGCCAAGATAATTTGAATTTTGAGTTTTGAATATGGATCACTATTTAACCCGTTTGCAGAACGCGACAAGAAAATACTGGAACAAATCCGCGCTTAACACCCTTGGCGGCGAATCCTTCACATACTCACAGATGGCCACTTTGATCGAGAAGTTCCACATCTTCTTCGACAAGGCCGGTCTTCAGAAAGGACAGCACATCGCCCTTTGGGCCCGCAACAGCGCCCGCTGGGGAATGTCCTATCTGGCCGTGAACACCTACGAGGCGGTCATCGTTCCGATACTGGCGGATTTCACTCCGGAAAGCGTGGAGAGCCTCGTGAACCATTCGGACAGCATAGCATTGCTGACCAACGCAGACAAATGGGCTAAGCTTGACATCGCCAAGATGCCTGAGGTCAAGGTTGTTATGGATGTGGACAACCTTAAGATCCTTTACTGCCGCAAGCCTGAGATCGAGGCCATCTGGAACAACATCGACAACCTTCTCGCCGAGAAATATCCTGACGGATTCGGCCCGGAGGACGTAGTCTATCCGACCGACAACTGGGATGACCTTGCAGTCATCAACTACACTTCCGGCTCGACCGGCAACCCTAAGGGCGTTATGCTGACCTACAGGAACTTCAGCGCCACGATCGAGTTCAGTCAGGTTCACCGTCCTACATCGGACAAGAACAGGATGATCTCGATGCTTCCTATGGCCCATATGTACGGCCTTGTGACCGAGTTCATCTACCCTCTGTGCAACGGAACATCAATCTACTGGCTGGGCAAGACCCCGACCCCGAGCACCCTTATGAAGGCGTTCCAGGAGGTTAAGCCTTACCAGCTCATCACCGTTCCGCTCGTGATGGAGAAGATCTTCAAGTCCAAGATCAAACCGATGCTGGACAAGCCGATGATCAAGTTCCTGACGAAGGTTCCCGGAGTCAACAGAATCATATTCAATAAGATCCGTGAAGGCCTGATCAACGCGTTCGGCGGCGAGGTAGGTGAGTTCATTATGGGCGGCGCTCCTGTTAATCCGGAGATCGAGAAATGGTTCCAGAAGATCCGCCTTCCTTACACAGTCGGCTACGGAATGACCGAGGCGACCCCTCTGCTGGCTTACGCCGGGAGCGCTGAATATGTCGCCGGCTCCTGCGGAAAACCTGTCGACTGCGCCACCGTGAGGATTGACTCCGATGATCCGCAGCACATAGTCGGCGAGATCCAGGCCAAGGGTGACAACATCTGCCTTGGCTATTACAAGAATCCTGAGGCTTCCGCCAACGCCTTCACCGAGGACGGTTTCCTCCGCACAGGAGACCTCGGTCTGTTCGACGCTGACGGCAACCTTTACATCAAAGGCCGCAGCAAGTCGATGATCCTTTCCGCCAACGGACAGAACATCTATCCTGAGGAGGTCGAGGCTGTTGTGAACAGCCAGCCATACGTCCAGGAGTCCGTTGTGGTTGATCGTTCCGCAAGGCTCGTCGCTCTCGTCTATCTGGATCAGGAGGCTCTCCGCAAGGACGGCCTTGATCAGGAGACAATCGCTGACCTTCCTGAGAGAATCCGCATCAACTCCGACAAGCAGCTCCCGAACTACAGCCAGATCACCAAGGTCGAGATCGTGGACCAGCCGTTCGAGAAGACCCCTAAGATGAGCATCAAACGCTTCCTCTACAAGTAATTATTCCCGGTAAATGAATATATTGCTGCGTAAAAAGGTGCCTTTTTACGCCCGTCACATAAGAAAGAAACTGTTTTTTAGAGCAAATATCACGCTTATCAACCGATGGTCCGTATGTGGTTTACGGGTCGGTTTCTCGAAGGTCTCATTTTCGAAGTTATTACGGTAGGTTTGCTCAGAGAACTCTCCGTATCTGCCCATCTGAAGGAAATTGACCTTGCCGGGGATTGCCATAAAGAGTTTAAGCGTGTCCATAAACACTTTCTAAAAAGGTTTGCTTATCTTTGCCGCTGATTTGAGGGCCTCAAGGCACTCGGATTGGTATTGCATAAGTAGGTTTGATGAACTCATGACTTAAAGTGGTTGGATACTCTAAGTTGCAAATAATCAGCGACTTATGCAATACTTTTTTTATTATCCTGTCATCAATGTTTCAGACATTTTTTCGGAGTCCTTCCGGACCTTTCATCAGCTTGCCAAGCGACAGTTATTGACAGTATTTCAATGAACTTTTATATAGCGGAACCGGTCACCCAGCTTCCATTATTTAACTTTTTAGTACGGTAAATTTTTACCGAAGTATTGATTTTATTATGACCTTTTGGAAAAGCTTATCCCCCATCATTTTATTTCTTCAATCTTGATTCTGTAAGGTTCGACATCATATTTGTCACATTCAGTTAAGTTCTTTTGGAAATGAGTGTCTATTGACATACCTTTGCAGTCACTAAACAAAAAACGTAAAGATATGTTAAAAACTATTATTCAAACAACGACTATAGCACTGATCTGCCTAGCCACAATTTCCTGCGAAAAGGAAGTTCCTATAAAAGGAGATTCGATTTCTGAACCAACTGCCGAAACAGAATCATCGTCTTTGGATGATTTCACTGTCATTCTCTCGAAGGCTGTCGCAAACGACAAGGATTTGCGTGATTTCATCAAGGTGGAGTCTCTCAAACAGTTCGACAAGGACTATGATGTTTTCTATCCTTTCGTCAAAAACGAGAGACTTTCATCAGGAATATCCTTCAGAGAGGCTTTGTTAAAATACACCACGGAGGACAAACTGGAGCAAATAGAATCAAATTGCCCGTTGCTGAATATCTTCGTGCCGGATTGGAGCTGGATAAACGGCTATTCCGCCGATTCGTGGGACACAAACGACGACTTTGTGACTGTCAGCAGGAAAGACGATGGAGACAAGCACGTCATTTATTACAATGGATCTGTCTATGATACTGTAGAGACAGATGGTTTTCCATCATATCCTGTTCTGATAGTAAAGAATAATGGACGTCTAAGGGTCTCCAATGCGAGAACCAGATCTTCCGAAGCAACCTACGAATTCACACATAAGGAATTCGATAACACCAACATCCAAACCAGAGCAAACCGTAAATGGCACTATGACCCAGTCTTGATGCCAGTAACAGGTAGTTCGGATTTCGTTCCAGAAAGCGCTATCGATCCTCTTCTCATAAAAGCGTATAGTGAGTTCGAAGATAAATCTATTGACGGTGCTTGCCAGAGAGATTATGTGTATTATGGTATGAGTAAAAGTAATACGGATCACGGCGTCTATCGCGGCTATATTCGCGAACAACTATACCGTTTTAAGATATCCAAAGGTACTTATGGTTTTATAGCAGACCAAAATGACGATCCTAAATTGCATGAAACAATAGATGTTATAGGAAGAAAAAATTCAAAGGATTCCACTGAGCTATATAATGATATTTGGACTGAAGGAAGCTTTGCGTTCCAATTTGACATATTCATTGGAATAAAGGGTAAAGGTAACGATGGATATATCGCAAAGAAAATTCTACTTCCGGAATGTGCTCGTGATGTCTACGACTTAAGTAAAGTCAGACGAAAATATAAGCATCAGACAGGATTGGAAAGGGGACATTACATCTACTATTTTAACCCTGAGGATCTTGTTCCGAAATGGATTTATCCAGCGAATCCCGTATATCTGCCTGAATGGGACATTTCTAACGAATCCACGGATATTTATGTTCAGATCTCAGAGATTGATGATTCTGAAACAAAAACATATACTAGAACCAGAACTTACAGGTATACCTCAAATTTCAGCGTTGACGGCAATATTTCTGGAAGCGTAAAAGGAGTTAAAGGTAGTTTTGGAGTAAAATATGGGAACACTAAAGATGATACTGAAAGCGCAACATTGTCATACACAACGACCCTTGATAGTGAGGATTTAGGTATGGAGCCTTTCGAATACACCAGCAATATATTATCAAAACCAATCACCGAGAACGTTAAGGGGACTAACATGCCGGGCTATATTGTCAGCAGTACAAGTGTAGGTGCTGTCACAATAACTTTTCTTCCAACTGACATCAGATAAAGCAATGAAAGCAAGGAATATATTGATAGTAAGCATAGAATTGCTATGCTTACTATCTTGCAGTAAAGAGCCGCAAGACTCTCCTGAGCAGCATTACGCAGATACTTTTTGCGGCACATACTACCTTGAAAAAGCAGTATGGAGCACAGATAATATTGACTTGAACGGAGACGGGATAGCCAATGAGGATTTGATTTATGAATTCAAGAATCTTCAGGGTTTCCTTGAAAATAAACGTTTTGCAAAAATATATCAAAATCCGGCAGCTCAAAACGAAATAGACGTTGACTACTATATTCCGTATCATGATGTTAGAAAAATAGACAACAACTATTATGATTACGGTTGCGGATACCTTGAATCATCCTTCATTGGGAGACTAGACTCTTCCAACAACCCAAAGTTAAGTTTTCCGGCAAAAGAATATAACTATAGAGATGACTATAATGTGGCTTTGAATGGAATACATAAATCGATGATAAACAAATTCGAAAATGGGACTATGACTATTCATGTAGATGCAACTATCTATGATTGCGATTACAAACCAATAGCCGGCACTTTCTACTTATATTTCAAAAAAATATAAGACAAGAATTAAAAATTACAAATGTTATTATTAAATATGTCTTTCGGAAAAAATCAACCTCTAAAGCGTATCTTACTAGACCAAGGGCACTGCCATATCGTATGCAGGCCGACTGAAGTCTGTTATCTGAACTCCGAGGCTGACAACACAAGGGTGTTCTTGGCTGATGGGACGTGGGGATCCATTGACGACTCTCTTATTGAGATGGAATCCGTTCTTCCAAAGGACTTGTTCTTCCGGGCCAACCGGCAGAACCTTATAAACGTTGACTATGTTCATAGTATCGCACAAGGCCCCGGAAGGGATTTCATTGTCAATTTAAAAGAGCCATATTCATCAATTGAATTTATCTTAACTCCTGAAAAGAAAAAAGAGTTGATAGAGATGCTGATGTATGGTTCATCATCGTATCAGCCAGAGTGAGAAGAAAGTGACACTCGATTTACAAAACGGTTTGGGTACTATCGTCGCTTCCACAGGCTTCACGACCAGTATTTCGGTCGTAAAACTTATGGAATCGATAATGTGGTTTATATTGAAGAAGTCATAAAATGTGACAATAGAGTTTTACATCATTTGATTTCAATAAAACCGATTGCATCACGCTCTGCCTTAGTCAAGTCATATAAATCAAATAGCATATTGTCAATAGCTATAGCTTTCTCTTTTGAATATTTAGTTTGAATTTCATTTACAAGCACCTTAAATTCATCATTGACATCATCCGATACATTCAGAACCGGAATCTTGTCAAAAAATATTTTCCTCAATTCCCGTGTTCCTCCTTGCAATTCCGGGAAATTGTCAAGGAAGCAGAATTTGAAAAGTGATGAATTCAAAAATGCTGTCAGATATGCCAAGTGATTCCCTGTTATCATAAAAGATTTGTCATTTTGATAGAACCCCTTCTCGTCATAATAAAAAGGGATAAACTTGGTCATATTTGGATACATTATTTTCGGCTGAGAAAAGTCGTCCTATAGTAGTGTGAAAGAAAAAGTTCTTTCACACTACTAATTTATTAAGTATTTGAAAATTCCAATATATTCAATAACTTTGCAACGGCTGTAAAATTTACGACTGTAAAAAACGCGATATGAAATTCTTTGACAGGACAGAACAATTGGCGCAACTGCGTGAAATGAAGAATCGTTCTTACGATAACCACTCAATGCTGACGGTTGTCATAGGAAGGCGAAGAATCGGGAAGACCACTCTGATAGATAAATCTATGTCAGGGGAGGAATACCTGTATTTTTTCGTCGGGAAGAAAAACGAGGCTGTGCTTTGCGCAGAGTTCACTGGCGAGATACGCACCAAACTTGGTCTTTTCGTTCCGGACGGGATCACTTCATTCAAGGATATCTTCGCCATTCTGATGCAGGTCGGAGAGCATAGGAAATTCACGCTTGTCATAGATGAGTTTCAAAATTTCAGCGAGGTCAACCCTTCCATATTCTCTGACATTCAGAATTATTGGGATCAATTCCGTCTGAAGACTAATGTCAATCTTATCGTGAGCGGCTCCATATATTCACTTATGACTAAACTTTTTAAGGATAAGAAGGAGCCATTGTACGGAAGAGACGACCACACTATAAAATTGTACCCTTTCGCTCCCTCTGTTCTCAAGGAAGTGATGAATGAATATGTCCCAGGGTACACAAATGACGATCTTCTTGCGCTTTACGCATACACGGGCGGAGTGCCGAAATACATTGAACTCTTTGTTGATGCCGAGGCGTTGACCAAAGATGGGATGATCCGGTATATTTGCAAACCGGACTCTCCGTTCATTGAGGAAGGTCGCAAACTGCTTATTCAAGAGTTTGGCAGGAAGTATGGGACATATTTCTCTATTCTGGAAGCCATCTCCGAAGGTTACAACACCCAGGCGGAGATCGCCACATACCTTGGATCAAAAAGTATCGGAGGACAGTTGTCGAAGCTTGAGGAGACTTATAACCTCATAGGGAAAAAACGCCCGATGTGGGCCGGAAGCAAGTCGCAGACAGTACGTTACGAAATCAGTGATGTTTTTTTAAGATTCTGGTTCCGTTACATTGAGAAGAACCAGATGATGATAGAGATCGGACAGTATCCTCTGCTGGCAAAGGTAATGTCAGATGACTACACCACATATACCGGAGACACTCTCGAACGATATTTCAAAGCCAAGATGATGGAAGAAATGAACTATCGTGCGATCGGTAGTTGGTGGGATCCTAAAGGATATACCGACTCCAAGGGTAACCATCAGCAATGTGAGATTGACATTGTCGCTGTCAGTTCCGATGACAAAAACGCCGAGATCATTGAAGTCAAACGCAATCCTGAAAAATTCGATAAAGAAACAATGGAAGAGAAGGTCCGCTTCTTTATTCAGAAAGAAAAACGGATCAGACGGTACAAAAGAACCGTAAGGTGCCTTTCATTAGAGGATATGTAATATAACGGGATTCAGAGGATTATAACTAAAATAGGACATTTGTTCAAACAATCGCATTCCTCTTCGAGAAACCGCCCCGTAAACCACATACGGACCATCGGTTGATAAGCGTGATATTTGCTTATCGCCATATTATCAACCCCATTATTCCGTAAAATATTTACGGAATAATATTTTATTAGTATATTTGTGGCGAATGTTGAAATATCGATTGCTATGTTAATAAAATTTTCGGTAAATAACTATCGCGGTTTTGCGGACAAGATAGAGTGGGACTTGTCGCATCCCAGCAATTATTCTTTTAATCAGAATGCCATTAAAGACAACATCCTGAAAAACGGCATCATTTATGGTCCTAACGGGGCTGGAAAAAGCAACTTGGGATTGGCCGTATTCGACATAGCCAATCACTTGTCGCATAAATGGAAAAAGCCGGATTACTATTTGAACTATGCTTCCGCATACAATTACAATCAGCCTGTAAATTTTGAATATGTATTCAAGTTCGAGGATGACACTATATTGTATAAATATTCCAAGGTGGCAAAAGAACTTAAAGGAGAACTGGTAAAAGAGCAACTTTTTCTGAATGAAAAAGAGTTGTTCTATAATGACGCAAGCACTTTGCGCTTAAATAAAGACTTTGCGCTGACGGATATGGCGATAGATAGTGTAAGAAACAGCGCCAACAATATTTCAATTGTCAACTATCTTTTGAGTGTCGTACCTTTCCCCAAAGGACACGCGTTGCTGAAACTCCGCGATTTTGTGGAGAATATGTTATTTTTCAGAAGCCTTGACAATCGAGAATTTATCGGTCTTAAAGAAGGAGGCAGCAACATAGAAGAGTACATAATAAATAATCAACTCACAGAAGATTTTTCAGAGTTTCTGAAAGAGGTGAGTGGACAGAATTTTGCGTTCGCCAAGCCCAATCAAGGCGAGAATATGCTTTATGTTGTGATCAATGATGTTCGCATTCCTTTCTTGCAGGTGGCTTCTACAGGCACATTGAATCTGGAGTTGCAATATTACTGGCTTAAAGAAATGGTGAACGCTTCTTTTATCTTCATTGATGAATTCGATGCCTTCTATCATTATGAGCTTTCATACACCCTTTGCCGTAGATTGTTCAAGAGTGACAACCAATTATTCTTGACGACCCACGATACTTTCCTGCTTTCCAATGACTTGCTGCGACCGGATTGCTTCTTTATCCTGAAAGACAATAAAATCAATGCGATATGCGACCTTACGGACAAAGAGCTACGTTTTGGACATAATTTGGAGAAACTGTATAGAGGTGGAACTTTTGCCGTATGATATTATTCGTATTTGAAGGTGGCAAGGCCGAACCAATGCTATTCGATTCGATAGGGGAACTGTTCTTGTCGAAGGAAGAGCTATGCGTTTTAAAATGCGAGCACGACCTTCCGACATTATACTCAAACCTGAGGGCTAATGAATATGACTTGTTCCGATCTTTACCTTTCAAAGAAAATAATATATACCTGCCTGAAGACAAGCGTTTGGATACCTTGTTCTCCCAGATATTCCTATTCTTCGATTATGATTTTCAGAATAGATTAGGAACACAGAAAGTCAATGGTATATTGGATGAAATGTTGGACTTTTTCAGTGACGAAACCGAAAACGGAAAGTTGTATATCAACTATCCGATGATTGAGTCTTTGAAATATACCAAAGAAATACCGGATGCGAATTATTGGCGGTATGTGGCGACAAGGGAAGAATGTGCCAGCCACAAGTTTAAGGGTAATGCAGAGCGTTTCGCATATTCAGAAGCCAAGGCTTTTCGTTTTATCGATCTTGTTAAAACCGAGAGGCAAAAGGTTGCTGACAATTGGGAAAAGTTGAAATTCCAGAATGTATGCAAGGCTAATTATTTGGTGTCTGATAGTAATACGCTACCTTTACGGAAATCAACCATCAATCAAAAAGACATATTTGAAGCGCAAAAAAGCAAATATGTGGATATTAACGAAAGTGTCGCCCTATTGAATTCTTTCCCTATCTTTTTGTATGACTATTTAAAGTGAAGGCACGTTCGTCTTCAGAAAGGCCATAGAGGTCGAAGACTTTGTTGTCGATGATGTTTTCAAGGACAGCACTATCCTTTGAGTCTCGCTTATATTTTTGAATATCATCGACTAACGATTCCCATTCCGCATCGTCTTGGATTAACGGAACCGGGATGCATTCCACTGTGTATTTCAGCCAACGGTTCGTTCCTACACCGGAAGTGGATCCCAAGGTGTGCTGGAAATACCAATGGATCAAAGAAGAATTGATAACCGCCAACAGGTATTTGATGTGCTTCCCAACCATAAAGAACACTGTGTTCAAAGGAATGAGGCCGTCCGTTGACAATGCGAATTTGGATTCGTCAGTCAGTTCTATCCACACGATTTTCGGCTGAGAAAAGTCGTCCGAATAGTTGGCGCCCCACCTTTGCAGGACATACCATTCGTAGCGGATACCAGTCTCGGCCTTGTTCCTTGCAGATAGCTGGGGTTTGTAGAGTAAAAGGTGCTGATAAACAGATGGATATTGGTCCATAAACGCTTGCTCGGCTTCGGCTGACGAACCTTGAATGCTGGAGTCAAGATGGAGCGGGAAGTGCCACGGAATCCAAATCAGCCACAGTCCGGCCCAGTCGTAGGAGTAGCGCTTGATGTCGCGGCCTCTCAAAATTGGCCTAATGATCGCCTCCGTTCTTCCTCGGACTTACAGTTTGAAAGGATCTCGTCGCGCCTTTCGGTTGTGATTATAAAAGCATCATTGTAGCCGGTAAGAACACCTCTAAAGATATTTATATCCCAGTCCCTCAGCGGTTTCCCGACACTTTCGATCTTTCGCTTGATGCTCTGCTCGATGGGGGGTGAGGACTACCCAGGCGGCGGGGCCGGAGAATCTGCAGGTTGTGCCCTGTTGCTGAACATATACGCCCAGATTGTTGATGACATCACGTGGCTGGGAGGAGGTGACTACATATTATTCGACAATATGGCAATAATTCAGGAGAACGATTACATCAGCACCTAGAACTGCAACTTAATGATTATCGGATAAATGCAGTTCCAGGTGCGCGTAGTATTTCGCACCTGGAAGGGTGGGGCGCCAATAGGGGGCACTGTAGAGGGTTCTTTGACTTTCAGGTGTGCGATTATATTCACACCTGGAATTGTAACTTGATCGTTATCAGTAGAATGTCGTTTTAGGTGCGATGGATGAGTCGACTGCGCTATCCGGGAATATTGGCTGCATACTTGCAAGGTGACAGAAATGGTCTAAAGTGTTGCTGAAGGGTTCCGAAGTGAGGTTTCGGGCGGCAAAAAAGGGCAAAAGTGTCGCCTGAGGGTTCCGACGGGAGATGTTTGGCGGCGAAAAAGGCCAAAAGTGTGCCGAAGAGTTCCGAAGTGGGGTGCCGGGCGGCAAAAAAGGCTGAAAGTGATGCCGTGGAGTGATGGTGGAGAGGCGTGGTGAGTGAATGACGAGCGAAATGTAAATATTTATGAATCATAGGGCTTGGAATTGTTGTGGACATTGGCTATCTTTGGGGCGGGTATCGGAACGGCTTCGGTTTCTTTCCGCGGGGCGTAGGATTCTGATGCGGGTGAGGCGAAAGGAAAGAGGAGGTAGAGAACTATGAATTACGGCTACATTCGGGTCAGCAGCGACAAACAGACTGTTGAGAATCAAAGGTTTGAAATCAATAACTTCTGCGAGAGGGAACATCTGTCCATCGACGGGTGGATAGAGGAGACCATCAGCGGAACCAAATCCTATAGTAAAAGGGAGCTGGGGACGCTGCTTCGACGTGTGCGGAAGGATGATCTGATCATCTGCGCGGAACTTTCGAGGTTGGGGCGTAACCTGTTTATGATTATGTAGATACTCAACATCTGTATGACCAAGGAGTGCAAGGTGTGGACGATCAAGGACAACTATCGGCTGGGTGAGGATATTCAGAGCAAGGTGCTGGCGTTCGCTTTCGGGCTGTCGGCGGAGATCGAACGCAACCTTATCAGCCAGAGAACGAAGGAGGCGTTGGCACGGAAGAGGGCCGAGGGTGTGGTGCTTGGCAGGCCTAAAGGACGGAAGACGGCGTTGGAGAAACGTAAACTGTACGGTAAGAGGACCTTGATCGCGGAGTTGATGGCGGTGGGAATGTCACAGCGCAAGATCGCCAAGATCTGCAAGGTGGACCGGAATACCTTGTGGCGGTTCTTGAAGTCCTGTGAAGAGGAATGACAATTTGTCAGTCTGAATCTCTTGGAACATATTTTGACTATCCTTGAACCAGCTTCATCAGAAGGTGGAGCCGACTGAATATATTCGTAAAATTTAAAAATGAAAGATATTATGGCAAACAAAGGACAGATTGGAGTGACGACCGAGAACATATTCCCGGTCATCAAGCAGTTTCTCTATTCGGATCACGAGATTTTCCTGAGGGAGCTGGTCGCGAACGCGGTGGACGCTTCGCAGAAGATGAAGGCCATCGCCTCGAACGGAGACTTCAAGGGTGAGCTTGGTGAGCTTAAGGTGCGCGTCGAGCTTGACGAGAAGGCCAAGACGTTGAGGATCATTGATTCCGGTATCGGTATGACTGATGAGGAAATCGACAGGTACATCAATCAGATCGCGTTCTCTTCAGCTGGAGAGTTCCTTGAGAAGTACAAGGACCAGAACATCATCGGCCACTTCGGATTGGGATTCTATTCCGCGTTTATGGTCGCGAAGAAGGTGACGATTGAGTCTCTTTCCTGGAAAGAAGGCGCTAAGGGCGTGATCTGGAGCTGTGAGGGCAATCCTGAGTTCGAGATGGGGCCTTGCGACAAGGCTGAGAGAGGCACCGTCATCACACTTTACCTTGACGACGAGGCCGCCAAGGACTACGGCACGAAGGGTAAGATCCAGCAGCTTCTGGACAAGTACTGCAAGTTCATGCCGGTTCCGGTCGTCTTCGGCAAGGAACAGGAATGGAAGGACGGCAAATATGTCGATACCGACAAGGACAACGTCATCAACAAGATCGAGCCTCTGTGGACCCGCAAACCTTCCGAACTGAAGGAAGAGGACTATATGAAGTTCTACAGGGATCTCTACCCGATGAAGGAAGACCCTCTGTTCTACATCCATCTGAACGTGGACTATCCGTTCAACCTCACCGGAATCCTCTACTTCCCGAAGATCAAGGACAGGATGGCGATCGAGAAGAACAACATCCAGCTTTATTGCAACCAGATGTTCGTCACCGACCACGTGGACAACATCGTCCCTGACTTCCTGACGCTTCTGCACGGTGTCATCGACTCTCCGGACATTCCTCTTAACGTCTCCAGAAGCTACCTGCAGGCCGACGAGAATGTCAAGAAGATCTCGACCTACATCACCAAGAAGGTGGCCGACAGACTGGAGGAGATATTCAAGAACGAGCGCGAGGCTTGGGAGAAAAAGTGGGACAACCTCAAACTGTTCATTGAATATGGCATGCTCTCCGACGAGAAGTTCTGCGAGAGGGCTCTGAAGTTCGCCCTGTTCAAGAACACGGACGGCAAGTATTTCTCTCTGGAGGACTACCGCAAGGCCATCGCCGAGAATCAGACCGACAAGGACAAGAAGGTCGTTTACCTCTATGCAACCGACACTGACGAGCAGTACGCTTTCATCGAGGCGGCGAAGAACAAAGGGTATGATGTGCTTCTGATGGACTGCGAGCTTGACGCCCACTATGTCAATCTGTTGGAGCAGAAGATCCCTGACACAAGGTTCGCCCGTGTGGATTCAGACACGATAGACAACCTCATCCCAAAGAGTGAGAAGGTTAAGCCGGAAATGGCACAGGCCGACAAGGATGACCTCAGCGCGATGTTCAAGGCCGTCCTGCCGAAGGGCAACGACTACTTCGTGGAGGCCGATAACCTTGGCGAGAGCGCCGCGCCGGTGATCATCACCCGTAACGAGTTCATGAGGCGTTACCGCGAGATGAGCGCGATGGGAGGCGGAATGAACTTCTACGGGAATATGCCGGAGTCGTTCAACATCACCGTGAACCTTGAGAATCCGGTCATGGCCGGAATAGTCACCGAGGCCAAATCCAAGATCACTCCGATGCAGGAACTTCCTGCCGAGCCTGGCAAGGACGCTTCCGAGGACGAGAAGAAGAGAATCAACGACGAGCGTCAGGCCATCAAGGATGCCCATCAGGCTGTGGTTGATGAATATGCCGCCGGCAACGACATCCTCAAGCAGGTGATCGACCTCGCCCTTCTTTCCAACGGTCTCCTGAAAGGCAAAGCCCTTTCCGACTTCATCGCCCGCAGCGAGAAGGTTATCGCCGAAGCCTGCCGCAAATAATGGTGAATGAATATGTTCGCTCCTGATATCAGGCGATAATGCCGCAGGGGTGAGGACAAGAGAAATCCCATTCCAGAATTTTTCACGTTACAAAAATTCTGGAGTGGGATTTCTCTTGTCTTGTTATGTCTCTGCCGGACACAGACCCAGCCGAGGAACATGGTCACTGAGCTTGCCGAAGAGTGACCTGTGTGGGTGTTGTGCAGTTCTTGTGGTGGTCAATGCGTTGATTAAGAGTGGATTAATAGTCTCTCCTCTCATGTGGTGCAGATAGGAGGACACATGCTCTATTTGCTGATAATCAAAGATATATCCTCCACGACAATCGAGTGCTGTACTTTGTTGCCTGTCTCTTGCATATAACTCATACGATGAATAAGGTTGCTAGAAAGGTTGATATGTCGGATTTTAGTTGTATATTCGTCACGTTTGGTCACTTAACAAGCGTTAGAAATTTTTAAAGGTTTACTTAAGCGGAATTCAGAATTGGTCTGAGGTTCTTCTATGATTGCTGCTGATATGACTCTTCGCGTTTTATACAACTATATTCTGGTGCTTCTGGGGATCCGCAGACTGATGCCCAGGGACATTGTCAATCGTGTCGTGATCAGAGAATGTGGAGAGCCAATGGTTGGCTTGCCTGAGGAAGACATCATTGTGGCTCCGGACGTGGTGCCTTACGGAAGGGCGCAGGTCATAGAGAAACTTGTTGTTGTGTCTCGGAAACTTGAGACGCTTGGCCTCAGACTCCAGATTTTTGAGCTATACCGTCCGGCCGAGAAACAGGCCGCAAGACGCAAGGATTGCCGTGCGTGGATAGTGGCTAAACACCCCGAATATTCCGATCAACAAGTAGAATCAACTCTGAACAAGATGATCGCCGGCATAGGAGGCGGCCATCAAAGCGGAGGCGCGGTCGATTTGACACTGTGTGATCGGGAAGGCCGCCCTATTGACATGGGGACCGGCTATATGGAACATAATGACTCGACAGCGACTTACAGCAAGCATATTACCTCGGAGCAGCGAAAGAACCGCAAAATCCTCTTGACCGTGATGGAAGAAACTGGCTTCGTGAACTATCCTGCCGAATGGTGGCATTTCGCCTACGGCGACCGGATGTGGGCCTCCTACAAGCACAAGCGTCACGCCATTTATGGTAACGTGACATTCACGAACCCTCATCAGGCCTATTGAGGTATTGTCACTCGGAACGTCTTTCGAAATTTATCATCAATTTCTATTTGGTTTTAACGATTTATTTCCTAAATTTGAATCCTTGTGAAAGAAACTGGGCCAATTACAGCTTGCGCTCAAACGATACCATTCGTGGCTGGCGGGCAGGAGCCTACGCGACTAATTATGAAGAGAAAAATTATGAGTTACAGAATATTCCTTTTAGGCGGATATGACCTTGAGATGCAGACTATTCGGGAGCTGCTTGATAAGTTGCGAATAGATTATGTTGACAAAAAACTTGGTTGGAACAACGCTCTCCTGAGTGAATACCGTGATATTCTTGATGAATATGCGGACAAGCCTGATTGCACAATCTACGGAATCGAGTTGAAAGAGGACGTGGTTCCACCGTCAAATTATGTCAGGATTGACCATCACAATGACTTCATCGACAGACCTTCGTCCATTGAGCAGGTCCTGTCTGTTTTGAATATCACCCCGGACCGTCACCAACAATTGGTAGGTGCCAACGACGCAAGGTATATCCCCGGAATGCTGGCACTCGGCGCGACACGTCAGGAGGTGGATGAGATCCGCAAGGCCGACCGCAAGGCCCAAGGAGTCACGGATGAGGATGAACGTGCGGCTGAATATGCCATCGGCCACAATCTGCGTGGAGACTCTTCCGGCATATTCATAGTGAAGACATCCTCTTCGAAGTTCTCCCCGATCTGCGACCGCCTCTACCCCTACCACCGCCTTGTGATATATTCAGACACGGAACTGATGTTCTACGGTGCGGATGTCGCCAGACTCCGCTCTCTTTTCGCAGAAGACATCCTCTCTCAAAAGGTCTTCTACGGTGGCGGCGATTCCGGCTACCTCGGCACCGTCTCCGGCTCCTACACCGCCCCCGAGCTCGAATCGATGGTCGCTCGGATTAAGGCATTGTTCGCCAATAATTAAACTTTAAAACCAGAATGTTATGCAAGTTTATGCTAAAAATAAATCTGTTTTTGATAAAATTATCAGCAGTCATATTTTTCTGTTCCCGTTTAAATGGGAATTGAAAGACAACAAGAAAGATTCTCTTTTTTCTGATAAGATAGATTTGGACAGAATCTTGATTAATCAGAATTCTAATTGGAGAAGGATGACTGGTCCATCTTCTGCTGAAGGAGCGGAATCATTATACAATGAGAAAAATTATTTCTATCCGTTTGTCCATAAGATTCTTTATGATGATGGAAGCAATGAAGTATCTAATCTTATTCGTCACTATGAGCGGGTTGAGCCGTCTGAATCAAATGACGTGAGGTTCGTAATCAAGGTGAAAGACAGGGAGAATCCGTATCTATTGGAAGTGAAATATATAAACTTGAATCTCTATGCGACAGGAATAGGTGTAATCTCTTTTTACCTTCATAACACAAGACACGATCAGAGTGATTCGGCAGACATTCTGAATATTAACCAATACGGACGGCGTGTGATGCCGTCATTCCTTGCCGATGTTGAGAGTCGTATAGGAATAAGCGAGTACATTCAAATTGAAGGCTTGAATACTCAATGTGATTGTCGCGAGGATTTCAAGAATTATACCGCGGCTGATTTCTGGACACCTGCGGCATTTGTATCCTCTCTTGTGTCAGACTTGTCAAATTCTATCTCTCTCAAACCGGTAATTGATGAAAGAATGTTTGTTATGTCTTGGTATAAGAATGATGAATTATGTGAATCCTATACAACAGATCCAATGGCCTATTGTGATCTGAACTCACCTTTTTCTTCATTTTGGTATAAGTACTTGTTTGTTGACAATGAGAAAATGGATCTCTGCCAGAATGATGAAATGAAAACTTCTTTATTGAAAAATCACACATATTTGAGATGGCAGAAAAAGAACTCTTTGTATGGGGTGAGCAGGTGTTCTTTTGTCTATCTGTCATGTAGAGAAGCGGAACCTTTCTTGCTTGATTATTTCGAGACAATTTATGAGAGAATGGTAGAACTGGTACTTGTTCAACGTGCATCTATGCTTAGGTTTTCGCAAGAGGTGACGGAGTTGAATGATATCTCCCATTCGTTGGGACTGGTAAAAATGTCAGAGCACATTAGTTCTCTTTACAAAGAATATATCAGATTCTTGAATCAGGTGTATTTTCGGGAGGTGTCGGCGCAAGAGCAGGGAATAGAACTATATAGTATTCTTCATTCCAGTCTTAAACTTGAGGTTAACATCAAGGATCTTGACGGGGAAATCGAGGAATTATTTCAGTATGTGTCTCTTAGAGAAGATCGTGAACGCAATGAGAAGGTCTCGGCTCTGAACTTCATTACAACTATTTTCATTCCTGTCACTGTGATTACTACACTTTTTGAGATTCTCCCGTGTCGTGAATTACTAAAGGAGCAGTGCTGGAGTTTCTGGATTCAAGTTCTTTTGATAATTATCGGAATGGTACTTATGAATATGTTTGTTAACAAGAACAAATCAAAACGAAAGCTGTAAGTGAAATGATTAATTCAGAAATATATCCATTATTGAATGCTCTATCAAGATTGGAGGTCATCCGGATCTCTGTGGATTTTAAACCTCGCCGTGATTTGGGCCAGAAGGCTTGGGTTGGTGCTGCGGTAAGGAACCGTTTTCTTTATGCAGCAGAACAAATCAAGATGCCAGAAGGTGATTCTTTACGTGAAAGGTTGGATAGATTGTGGCTTAAGGAAGAACATTTTCTTTATAAGCAACTTTGCGGAGGATTTCCCAAAGGCTACCTTCTTGATGTGTCAGAGCTGCCTTTCAATGGAAATGAGTTCTGTATGACGACTTCGGAAAGGTATCGGATTAGCATTCTGCTTATGGGACGTTTGGTGGAATTACAACCTTATGTGATTTCTGCCGTCAATGTGATGCTTGAAAGCGGACTTGGTCAACCTTGTGTTCCTTTGGATTTGATGTGCTTAAGTGTTAGTCAACCGTTCTGTTTATCTGATTTTGATGAGCTAACGTTTGATTGTGATACTGAAGTGCGATTATGCCTAAAAACACCGGTCGCCTTGACAAGACCGACTGATGACTATAGCTCAGGTTATCAATCAAGGCTTAACGGATTTCCTTCGTTTTATCAGTGGATGAGTGCCGTAACGTATAGATTATCGACATTAGCCGTTCTTTATGCAGAGAATGGACTTCAGGATATTAGAACCAAAGGTGAATGGGAGACTTGTATGGAGTCATTCATCGCTCAGTCTGTGAGATCTTGGTTAACTAATGCGGACATTGAATATGTGTCGTTGAGAAGTACCCCGAAACGTGGTGTGAATAATGTTTATGTCATGTCAGGGTATGTCGGGACTATTACATATTCCCGTGTATTGCCAGAATATATTCCATTGCTAAGAATGATGTCGGAACTGTCAATAGGAAACGATGTGAATTTTGGACTTGGAAAATACCGATGTCTATTTCTGGAGGTCAACCGCTATTGAATGATGTGAAAAGCAATGAAGACTCTTTCTGGCGAAACCACCCTTTATCCCAGACTCTGTTCGCAGTCTCTTCTGTTTGACGCATGGAAAATCGTCAAGCAGAAAGGCTCTGCCGGTGGTGTGGATGGAGTGTCGTTGCTGCAGTTCGAAGAGCGGCTTGGCACCAATTTGACGGAGTTGCTTGAAGAGTTGCGTCAGCGGAGGTGGCGTCCTGAACCGTATTTGCGGGTGAATATTCCTAAAAAATCGAATGAGGTTAGGAGTTTGGGATTACTGAGCGTGCGTGACAAGATTGTCCAGCAGGCAGTGAAAATTTTGGTGGAACCGAGGTTCGAGAAGGTATTTGTGCCGAATAGTTATGGCTATCGTCCTGGCAAGGGACACACAAAAGCTGTGAAGGCGGCAAGGTTTTGTTGCCAGAGCAAGAAGACACCGTACCTGTTGCGCCTTGACATTGACAACTATTTTGACAGCATTGACCATCCGTTGCTGTTTAAACGTCTGGCACATCTGATCGCTGATGAGGATATGCTGTCGCTGATCCAATTGTGTGTGAAAATGGGAGTTGTCAACAAATCCTCACATTGGCAAGATGTGACTGTTGGAGTTCCTCAGGGAGCGGTGCTTTCACCATTGCTGGCTAATTATTATCTTACGCCCTTTGACCAGTACGTGCTGTCAAGAACGAACCAATATGTTCGTTATGCCGATGACTTCATAATCTGTTGCGAATCTAAAGAACAGGCGGAAGCTTGGTTGTCAGAAGGCTCGGCTTTTCTGACAGAACGTCTGAAATTGACGTTGAATCCTCCGTCTGTCTCATTAATTAAGGAGGGCTTCGGGTTTCTTGGTGTGATGATTGACAATCGTCATGTCTATTTGTCTGAAAAGAAAAAAGAAGAATTGGGACAGCGTATCCGGCAACTTGAATGGAACGGACAGGACTTTGACAAGAAAGGCAAAGAAAATATTTCGGCGATATTAAGATACTATGTGCCTTTGGTCACCAAAGATGATCTGGCTTATTTGGACAAAATCTTGATAGGACATCTTTGTGATGTTGTGTCGGAGCGATATTCCCTTATTCCAAACAAGAAAGTGTTGCATGATGCCTTGAATGAGATCAGCTTTATTTTTCCGGATAATGTTCTTAGGGCAGAATCTTTGAGGGAGGAGTTGCTTCAACATTATTCCTGCTTGAAGGCTGGTAGTAAGACGAAGTCTGATGGGAACAAGGAAGTAAAGAAGGCTATTCAGCAGAAGAAACTTGAATATAGGAAGAAAGAAGGCGAGACAACGGACCTTGTGATAACAACGCCTGGGACATATTTAGGAGCAAGTGAATATGGATTGGTGATGAAAGTGGCCGGAAAGAAAAAGAAGGTCCCTTCTGTTTCCAATTTGGAGCACATTTGCGTCATGTGCGATGGCGTGACTATCTCCAGTAACCTTGTCAAATATTGCATGAATCACAAAATTGGGATTCACTTTTTCTCATGGTTCGGAATGCATCAAGGCAGTCTGATGACGCAAAGGCACATAAGTACTTCGTTGTGGCAGAAGCAATCTTCCATGACGCTCGCCAGTCAGAGTCGTTTGGCTGCAAAGATATTGCAGGGGAAGATGAAAAATCAGTTGAACCTGATGAAATATTTCCATAAGTATCATAAGGCGACCTCGAAGAAACTTTGTGATGTTTATGAAGATGCTCTTCCGCGCATAACAGAATGTTTGGCAAAGGTCATGGACTGCGTGGATACCCCGGAGTATCGCACCAAGATGATGGCGCAGGAGGCTCATTGTGCCGAGTTGTATTGGTCTTATATAAGGGAGCTAATTTCGGATGATGATGTCGGCTTTGAGAAGAGAATCCGGCAAGGTGCCACCGATTTGGTGAATTGCATGCTGAATTATGGCTATGCGATGATCTACCCACGTGTGTGGCAGGCATTGCTTTGGCGAAGGCTGAATCCAACTATAAGTGTTATTCATGTTCCGCAGCAAGGGAAGCCTACTTTTGTCTATGACATCATTGAGTTGTTCCGCGCTCAAGCCGTGGAGCGGGTTGTGATCTCTCTTATTCAGAAGAAAGAGCCATTGGCGATGTCCGATGGAAAACTGGATGCTTCTACACGCAAATTGTTGGTTAAGAATATTTTTGAGCGGCTCAACCGTTATGAGAAATACCGTGGGGTTGAGACCCGTTTGACGGATATAATAAACACTCAGGTCTTGGAAATCGCTAATTTTATCGATAGTGGAGCGACGTATAGGCCGTATATAGCGAAATGGTGAATATGCGTGCGAAGAAGAATTTTTGTGTGGTCGCCTATGATGTGGCAGACAACAAACGTCGCGAGAAAGTGGGAAAACTTCTCGAAAGGTATGGTGTGCGTGCGAACTTAAGCGTTTTTGAGTGTATGGTGACTGACAGGCAATTGGAGGATCTAGAGGCGAAGATTGCCAGAATAATTGACCTCAAGGAGGATAGTGTGATTTATTACTCGTTGTGCATGAACTGCTACACGAAGATAGTGCGGTTGCCTGACCGGCGGCGTAATTTGGACAATGTGGCTATATGCTGATTTGACAGGTTTCCGTAGCCGTCCATGTTCTTTGACATATTGAAAAACATTTGCGAAAATTGACTTTTGAGTTAATTCGTTTGCTGTTTGGGCTTTACGTTTAGACAGATGCTTTTTGCCTCAGAACGATTATTCGAAACTCCGGAGATTTCAGAAATGTTTGGGTCATTTTAGAAGATTTTCAATGGTGTGTTTTGCGAGACGCTGATTGTCAATGATTTGACACTGTGCTTTCGTGGCTGATTTTCGCAAAACCACGATGATTGATTTGACCCGCAAAGGTTTGCGAAAATGAATATAGCTTCTAATACTCTTATTATCAGTCGAGTTGGCTGTGGACTTCAGTGTGAAGTGTCTTGATTTATTACGCAAAAACCATTACCTTTGCGAACAAAATGAACAAACGGAGTAAAGTACTGACTACAAGGATGTGAGCGGAACAGCATAATTTCACATGAAAATCTAATCCATTGAAACCAATGCTGTTCATTTAGTCTACTGCGAGAGCGGTATTGAGACTCTGCATTGGCAAACTTGCCGCCGTCAAAGTCATACCGTTCATTTAGTCTACTGCGAGAGCGGTATTGAGACTTTCTATCCCTCTATACGACAGATGGAACATGTGTGTTCATTTAGTCTACTGCGAGAGCGGTATTGAGACGCTTTTACAAGCTGACGAATAATATCAATTTTACTGTTCATTTAGTCTACTGCGAGAGCGGTATTGAGACAACAATTTGCCATTACGTACAGAAGCTCTTGTTTGTTCATTTAGTCTACTGCGAGAGCGGTATTGAGACACTGCAGACTTCCCATCATCACAACTCCTAGAGCCACGTTCATTTAGTCTACTGCGAGAGCGGTATTGAGACCCGTGAGACAAAGGGGGACATCCGTATCTTCTATTTGTTCATTTAGTCTACTGCGAGAGCGGTATTGAGACCGGAATCTCGATAGGATCCTTGTCGCGACTTGTTCATTTAGTCTACTGCGAGAGCGGTATTGAGACTGTTCGCCCTATTTTACCATTACGCATGGTAGTTCATTTAGTCTACTGCGAGAGCGGTATTGAGACGATAACATCTGCCCAGTCACCAAAGATATTGGGTTCATTTAGTCTACTGCGAGAGCGGTATTGAGACGGTTATAAGCCTTGATATAGTTCTCAGCGGAAGCTGAAGTTCATTTAGTCTACTGCGAGAGCGGTATTGAGACATACATATTTCCTTTTATTTGTTAGGATTTCTTAGAAGTTCATTTAGTCTACTGCGAGAGCGGTATTGAGACCATAGGAAGTGATTCCGCCCCAGTCGGTATAATGTTCATTTAGTCTACTGCGAGAGCGGTATTGAGACATGTCTGAGAGAGTCGAACTACTTTGTACTTCTTGAGTTCATTTAGTCTACTGCGAGAGCGGTATTGAGACTCTGTTTTGCCTTGAACAAACTTCAGATATTCTCCGGTTCATTTAGTCTACTGCGAGAGCGGTATTGAGACTCATACCCCATACGGAGCACGTTGACAAAGTTGATGTTCATTTAGTCTACTGCGAGAGCGGTATTGAGACCTCCAAAGAGCCAATATGTAGTCTCATTGTTTTCTCGTTCATTTAGTCTACTGCGAGAGCGGTATTGAGACTCCTCTCCATCTCGTCACAGCCGATAACGGTAAACGTTCATTTAGTCTACTGCGAGAGCGGTATTGAGACAATTCCGTACCATATTATTTATAATTTTAATTGTTAATGTTCATTTAGTCTACTGCGAGAGCGGTATTGAGACAGGGTATTCCATACCCGAGAAATGAAATCTGTAAAGTTCATTTAGTCTACTGCGAGAGCGGTATTGAGACTCATTCAGCTCATATTTTGAGCAAGAGCATACAGTTCATTTAGTCTACTGCGAGAGCGGTATTGAGACAATCTCATGCCCAAATGATGAGCGAATAACGACGAATTGTTCATTTAGTCTACTGCGAGAGCGGTATTGAGACAACAGAGTTCAGCTATCATGGTTTCGGACTTTAAGGTTCATTTAGTCTACTGCGAGAGCGGTATTGAGACTTCCACTGGACGTGGTTATAGGTGAACTGAACGTTCTGTTCATTTAGTCTACTGCGAGAGCGGTATTGAGACTTAAAATACTTAGCGGCGCCGGTGCGGATATCTGTTCATTTAGTCTACTGCGATAGCGGTATTGAGACGAAAGCTTTGAGACTCTGTTTTGCCTTGAACAAAGTTCATTTAGTCTACTGCGAGAGCGGTATTGAGACGCGATACCGATACTCATGCCCAGCTGATTGTACATGTTGTTCATTTAGTCTACTGCGAGAGCGGTATTGAGACACCGACTGTACATCGGCGGTCTGGAACTTAACGCTCTTGTTCATTTAGTCTACTGCGAGAGCGGTATTGAGACAGCGACACCCTGTCATATTCGACATTCCCGAGCGTTCATTTAGTCTACTGCGAGAGCGGTATTGAGACGAAGGACCAATAGGTAGTCTCATTGTTTTCGCGCATCTGTTCATTTAGTCTACTGCGAGAGCGGTATTGAGACTTGTCACCTCATACCCACGATTATTGAGTTCGTCAATGTTCATTTAGTCTACTGCGAGAGCGGTATTGAGACTCGGCAGTATCTGCAGAAAAAGCGAAAGATGAAAGGTTCATTTAGTCTACTGCGAGAGCGGTATTGAGACACGCCGCGGATTCCGAAGACCTCGTTTTCTTCCGTCGTTCATTTAGTCTACTGCGAGAGCGGTATTGAGACAGGAACGGGAGCGCTTCGATCTTGGTGGTATCGACGAGTTCATTTAGTCTACTGCGAGAGCGGTATTGAGACATTGTGAATCCTTGGTGCAGGAAGAAACAGAAAAAAAGTTCATTTAGTCTACTGCGAGAGCGGTATTGAGACAGAGCTTCAACCGCCGGTTTGTCGTTTACTTTGTTGTTCATTTAGTCTACTGCGAGAGCGGTATTGAGACAAAAACGACATGTTGTCGAGAATCTTTTTAGATTCGTTCATTTAGTCTACTGCGAGAGCGGTATTGAGACCCCGTCTTGACATTGTACGCATACGCTACTTTGTTTGTTCATTTAGTCTACTGCGAGAGCGGTATTAAGACAACATGGAAGTGTTGGTGAAAAGTAACTCTAATTGATTTGCCATACTATTAAAATGTTTTTTATATTTGTATAATTATTAATCACATATAAGTATGTCTAAGATTCTAATTTCATTTTTGGGTACTGGCCGTAGCAAGGATAAAAGGGCGTATAACACTGCTAAGTACAAGTTTGGAGATGACTCGCCTGAAGAGAGTACTTTTGTCGCAAAAGTACTGGCGGAAAAAGAGCATATTGACAAATTCTTTTTAATAGGTACTCCGCAATCGATTTGGGAAGAAGTGTATGCGTCTTTTTCCGGTTCGGAGAATGATGAAGACATCTGGTCGGAAATCGGAGACTATTGTTGCCGTGCTGACAGGAACACTACTATGTCGATTCCTCATAAAGAAGAGATTGAAGCCGCTTTAGGATGCGGCTCAAAAGTCGTACTTGTCCATTATGGACTTGACGAGAAGGAGATCAAGGATAACTTGGAGATTGTTCTCGGCCTCGTTAATGACCTTAATCAAGGCGATGAGATAATTATTGACATCACACACTCTTTCAGGTCTTTACCATTGATAATAATGAACCTGTTGTTCTATCTCAGAACAGTGAACAATCCCAAAGTCAGGATTTCTCACATTTATTATGGAATGCTTGAGGTTAGCAGAGAGTTAGGGTATGCACCAATCATTGACTTAAAGCAAGTGCTGGAAGTTACAGATTGGACCCTTGGCGCTTATTCCTTTCATGAGTTTGGAATATCAAAACAGATATGTGGATTAACTAAGGATAAGAGTGTGTCAAACGCATTGGAGCGATTCTCGTCTTTGCTCAGTCTGAATTATCTTGGTCCACTTCAGCAAGAGGCGCAAAGACTTTCTGGTCTGAAGAATCATGAGTATGATTCTTTATTTGAGAGTATGACGGTCAAACCGGTGGTTAATGATTTCATCAAGACTTTCGGGAATGAAAAAGAACCTTACAAATTCCAGTACAAACTTGCGAGGTGGCAATATGAGAAGTTTAATTACTTGGCATCAATGACAACACTTCTTGAGGCTACTATCACTTATGCTTGCGTGGCCAACAATCTTGACTGGCAGGACTATGATTCAAGAAATTACTGTAAGGAAATGTTGAGGACAAGAAATGACCAAGATGGTAGTCTTAAGTTGGATTACGATTTGTGTAATATCTTCAATTCGATTAACAGTAAGAGAAACAATCTCGTACATCAGAACACACAGTCAAGGAATCAGCCGTGCGATGTTTATGTGAAGGCAATAAATGACAATTTGGACAAATTTTCAAATTTGATTGCAAGCTTATAGGTGGCAAAAAAGTTCCTAACGTGTTGTTGGGAACTTTATTCTTACTTTGTATAAACGATTGGTTATACTCTGATTGCGGAGAATATTATGTCTGTAGGTGCTTTCCCTATTACTTTAGCGATAGGTTCCCATCCTTTTCTTGTGGTCCATTTCTCTTTATCCTTTTTTTTCATTTCAGATATTTTTTTACAAAGAATTTGTCCTAATTCGGTAATCTGAACCTCTGATAGTTCCACTGTGCCGCATGACTCCATCCACCTCTTAAGCTGTGAGGCAAATGCGGCGGTGGAAAATAACTTCTGGCTTGAGAAAAATTCAACAAGAGTTTTTTCCCTATTCATCAATTTTACCTCAATGTCCTGGATAATAGAATTGCAAGTGTTTATATCGGGTTGTATTAATACATGGCTTTCTAAACTTCCTTTTAAATATAAGTCAAACAGTGATATTGCTTCCTTTAAGCAGTTCTTTGCGCTTTCAAATTTCCCCTGTTTATTGTATTCGATGCCTTCTGACATGCATTTTTTAGCTTCAGTTTTGATTGAGTCTAATTTGCAGATAATCTCAGCTTTGAGATTATCTAACAGTTGTTTCTGTCGTTCGTTGGCATCATCGTAATACTTATTGATTAATAGCGATGCTTCAGATAACTGACCATTGGATATTAATTTACGAAGCTCATTTGTCGCGAAAGTTATAGCGACTTTATTGTCATAAGCCACTATTTCGCGGTTGAGGTCATCAATGGTTTTAACGTAATTCCTATTATTCGGGCATCTTACGTCACTCCTTTGTCCATTAATGATTTCAGTAAACAGAGGAAGATTTTCGTTCTGCTCTTTTGCTGTTTTGAAATCATTCTGATTAGTCGTATTCATTGTCATGTATTTAAATTCGTCTTCGCTAATTGCGGGTATGCCTTGTGCCATACAGTATAGTTGGGTGAGGGAAACGCAATTATCCCAATCATGAATGAATAGACGCATCATTTCTCTAAATGAATCCAAGGCAATTGCAGCGGATACTTCTGAGTTATTAGCTACAATATTAATGTCGTCTTGACTGATCTGAAGTTCTACCTTCCCGTAACCTAAAGGTTTAGCCTCTCCGATTGAGTGAAAGCAGCCTTCCTTATCATTGAATGTAAGTGCGGCAAGCAATGCTCCTAACTCTTCTTTTTTTAGGTTGTGAAAGAATATTGTTCCTTTGAATGTCGTATCAGACGCTAAAGGAATGAATGTACTTCCTGTATTCTCATTACCTTGTGTGTTCACCCAAACTGAGTTTCTTATCGGATACCTTTTCCTTCCTTTAATTACGGCGTTAGTATCATCCCAGGTCCCGTCTTTCACATACAAGGGACCATATGAAGGCTTTGGCGAGCTTAATGTAGTAGTGACCGGTTCTAAGCTTATAGGTTCTCCTTCAGCAAAAGCATGAGAGAAAAATACTCGCCCCTTTAATGGTGCTAGATTTTGATCAATGGTTCCGAATATACATTCCGCAAGATCCAAGTATGACTGACTCTGCAATTTTGCCGGAATTGCTCCTTTTATAAAATTGGCTGTTGGATACCTAAACATATAGGCGATTCCTATTGCGAACACAGAATCTTTTTCATCGCACAGATAAAACACAGGTATGCGTTGTTTGGTGAATAACCGATCTTTCCATAAATGTTGAAAGTCATAGTTGTTTTTGTGGATTGTCAAAAAATCACTGACGACTCTTTCTGCAACCGGAATCTCTTTGTTGGGTTTTAGAAATACAAATTCATAGTATTTTCCATTGTTTCCCGTTCTCTTTGATGACTGGCCTGTCAGGACAATCGTGCCTTCATGTCCTTCTTGGTCATCTTGAACGAGCTGTGCTATTCTTCTTCCATTTTTGTCCTGATTAATGTTGAAGAATTTTGTTAATACATGGGTATAATCGTTGTGTATGGCACCCTCTCTTTGACATATCTGGTTTTCTGTGATTCCTAAAATTGAATATTTTTTAGAGGCAGATCGTAAGTAGTCCTCATCATCACGGTCTCCTTGTTGTCTCTCTCTTCCTAGTCGCAAAGTCGTGTCAAATTCGTACAAATGTGACTGATATATCCTGTCAATCTCTTCTGGAGAAATCCGGCAGGGCTTTCCACAATCAGCTATACGATATCTCTTAGTGGCCTGATCAATTGATAACCATCCACATTTCACATCTTTTAACAATTTACGGTATCGATCGCCTTCATTACTTTGGGAGAGGTCTCTTATCCCGAATCTTGCATCCTGAACTTGTGTCATTTTGCCGAAGCTGAGAATCTCAAGGACACTGCGGATCTCTCCTTTGATAGATGTTCCTGGGATGAAGTATCTTCCATCATTTGTGTGGCTGAAGGAGTTGTCATTGGCATTTCTTGCCTGACCGTTACGGACAAAGATTGGGGTCTTTGCTGTCAGTGTGTATTTGATACTTCCACTTACTCCGTCCTCAAATGGAATGTCCTGCGAAATGTGATTTGCCCACTCTGGGTAGAAAGCTTCGCTTTCAAGCGGGACAAAGTTGTAAGGTGCTTTTATTGTTGCCATAGTGCTACTCTCCTTTCTTTTTAGTGTCAACAAAACCAGTGAATATCAAACCAGATGGGTATAAGGTGGGCCAGTTCATATTCAAGTCATCTGTTATTTCCGTCCATTCTCTCTTGAATGCCAACATTTTCCCTTCTTCAAGCTTAAGGCGGCTGTTGGGAATGTACAAAATATCATCTGCGGAATGATGTATATTCTTTCGGATATCAACGATGTGTTTCCCATCCACATATTTGATGCTTAGGGATTTCCCGGATTCTGCGGAGAATAGAAGTCCTTCTATGATGAACGGGTTCGCATTATCATTTATCTTTATGTCAGGAATGAAATCCTGTCCCGAGAACACGGAAGGGTACGGTTTGTCGCTTTCCCAAATATATCCTTGATATTTATCGCTCTCAATAATCATAGCCTATTTTTTAAAATTCACATTTAAATATTCCGTGACCACGGCCATTGCCACCACCAAGTGGCAAAAGGCCATCGTTAATGTCACCGAGTGCTTTTTCGAACGCGTCAATTGCATCATTATAGATTGTTTGCTCAATGTCATTGTTGTCAATTGCAGGAAGTTTTTCAATCAACACCTCAGTGTGGAATGTAATCTGCTTTTTCTCAACAATTCCATAAACAACTTTTTCCGAATAGAGAGCACCGTCCATTGCACCTCCAGTGAACCTGTCTATCGCAACGTGGTTCAGAATCTTGTCGCCTGGGTAGTCTGCAAATATGTCATTGAATATAGCTATTCCTCTCTTTTGAACAGTTTCACTTTTGCCTTCTTTCTGGCAACCGAATAGCATGCGGACCGCAGGATTGTTCGAACCAGTATAATTCTCAAATTCTTCAACAGGAATCTGCATTGCAAAGATATTGTGTTTGAGATTGTAGTAATAGGCGACTCTATGAGCTAACGCCCCTTTTAGAGATGAAGCTGGGATTAACAGCGCATTTTCAACGAAAAATCCATTGTTGCCATCCCATTTGACATAAGATTCCTTAACCGGTACGGTATCAACATCATTATCTCCTTTGCCAGATCCGAAAGAGAAAAAATCCTGGGGGGTCAGGGTCAGGCTGTATTTTATCCAATTATGATCCTCGGAACTATTATCGAAGTCCTCCCAGCCAGAACAATAGTCTTTCTCTAAGCAAGAGCTAGTGGCAAAATAGCTGGATAATTCTTCTTTTTTCTTTAGATCAAACGACCGTTTCTTGATACTGACAGAATGCATCTTGCCGAAACCAGACCGTGTTCCTCCTCCGATTCTGAAAGTATCTTTTTGGATTTCCGTAAGCACTTGATCAAACGCATTTGACGCATCTCCTTTCTCTGATTCCTTTGCAACCATCTCGATGTCAAAGCCGAAACGACTTCCTTTGTAGATTACCTCTTCGTCAAATTTGCAATGATCTTCGGCAACGCCCTTATGTGATATGCGGACATGATTCCTTTTCGGCAAATCCTTGAACTGTTTGGTGAAGTTATTATTATCAGTGTTGCATAATTTATCAATTACCTGACCGTTATAATTGATCAGCTTTGCCTCGCTGAAGATGATCTCAGATTCCTTGTTGTTCTTGTCGTCTTTGATGCCGAAGAACTTATTCCCTAAATCCACCGGCAAAGCATGTCTGATGACGCCTGCTATTGATGTGCCAGGTATATATGGCAAACCATTGTAATCTTTTAGGATTTCAGAATCTGTGAGCATGGTTTTTCTCCCGGATCCGATCACTATTGGGGTTTCTGCTTCAAGAATGATGTGTGCCAAAAACCTCAGGTCATATATTGTAGTATTACTTCCCATATGTTCTATTGTTTGCATTTTTTAGCCATCTCTGCTGCAAGGTTTACCATAATCTCTTTCCAAGATTTATTGGCTGATATTGATTGAATGAACTCTAAAAGAATACTTTTTTTGTATTCCCACTTGTCTTTGGCCACGCCGTGGGTAACATAGTCAATCACACTTATGCTAAACTTGATGCAGTCTGCCGCATTTTCGGCCAGAGTCCTGATATAGCCCCACTGAGAAGCAAATTTTTCATTGCTCCTTGTGAATATCGAAGCATTATTTCTTACAAATTTATTCACAATGGCGTATTGATTGCTTCTCGATGATATATCATCGGCTTCTTTACATTTTTTAGCATAGGATATAAGTGATGAATTGAACGTGCACTCGACTGTTGTTATATTGGTCGCCGTATTATTTCCATCAGATAGTTTGAAAAGAGCTTCTCCAGAATCGCCAGATGTCTTGAGAAAATCAGGATTGTAGATAACTTTCCCGAATCCTTCGTTTATGTACGAACCGACATATCTGGATTCACAAGGTGAGGTTTCTCCGTTGAGATCTACAACTATCACGCTTCCTTTCTCAATTCCGCACCGATCGGTGTCTCTGTTCTGACGTTTTGAGTTCCATGGTGCATATTGAAATGTCCTGATCTGTGTTTTCTCCCAGTTGATTGAAGCCGAGTCTCCAAACCCAAGCATCTGCGCTGTAGGACGAAAAGTTGGCATTCCGTTTTTCTCGTCAAGGAATATCAGTCTTCCGTCAGCATAGACTGTGGCAAATCCGTCTTCGTAAGCTGGATTAGACGTATTTTCTGTCAGTTTGGAGATCTCTTCAATGGTCACCAAACCGTATTGCGCGGTTCTTGACCGGCCAATATGCTTGGTTCCGGTTAATGCGCTCTTCACTTTGTCAGAATAGTCTTTTACATCATCGGTGAATTCAACTTCAAAAACAAATCTGGCTCCCTTCCTCAGAGACTCATAGGCGAACATCTGCTCGTCTTTTGAACGTCGTAAATTTCTGTCGTATGCAGATTTGATCGCGACGGATTTTCTGACTTTAATCTGTTCGCCAGTATGATTCCCTTTGTCGAAAATGTAGAATCCATTACGGCATTGTTTTAGTTGAACATCAGGGCTCTCTCTCCATTTATATTGAATGACACAGCCTTCTTCGGGAGAACCTAATTTGTTGTAGAACAATGCTGCTGGAACCTTTAAAGAGCGTATTCCATCTTTCCATGGATGGGCGTCTCCAAAGCGAACTTTTCCACTGTGAAACACAGTCGCGGCTTCTTGGGGCTTAAGTTCGCCATATAATGCCCCGGCTGCGATTCCCAGAAACGTGTTCCCTGGAATGAAGTCCAAAGACTCCATTTCTCCCTCTGTGGCAGAGGTTTGATTCAAAATAACATCCGATAGGAGTGTGCACTCGTATATTTGTTTTATCATATGCGTCGTTATTCGATTATTGTGAATTCGCATCTGCCGAGTCCGCGGTTACGGTTCTCGCCGAGTCGTTTGATGAACTTAAAACTATCTTTAATAAGTCCTGCCACATCATCTGGGACATTTAGAACACAACCTGTCAAGATGCATGGCAAAGCGACTTCTGTCTTTCTAAGACTGTGCTCTTTTGCTATGCCATCATCACCGATTGCTGTTGAATTGACAGAGTCGAACAGATACATTTTTAATTCTTCGTTAATGATTGTTAGCTTGTCAGATTCCGGAAATTCGGCATTGGAAAAGAATGACACCCCTTGTGTGCTCCCAACATTATCGCATTTCCCGAAGATGACATCAGTATCATATTTCATTTCGCAAAGATCGTTTATGGTTTCGGCGGCTTCCCGTATCAACCCTTTTATGGTTTTCCCTGGGACAAAGGGAAGTCCGTACTCGTCTTTGACGACTAATTGATCGACATCAGCTCCTTTGGCCAAGCCAGATCCGCAGTGCCAATAAGAGAAAAATTCTAATTTGTACTTTATGTTCACCATGGCTCTTTACTATTTTGTTTGTTGGCTTTCAATTGAGTGGAGTGAGAGAACGTCATAAGCGGGAACCGCTTCAGAGCCTCCGCTCCGCTTTTTAGTCAAGCGCTCCGCTATGTCTTTTTTCGACGTTATCTCATGTAATCTACTATAAACTTGTTTGGCTTTTTCTTCTCCACCGTTTTCCAGGAGAGCCGTCAGCCATTGCCTTATGCCGGATTTAAGGGCATTACCTTCCTTGTCGTCCAACTCCTTGACAGTTTTGACTAAATCATCAATGCTCCAACGGTCAATGTTGGATTTGTCAAGATAATATGGCCCGAATCTTAAAGATAGGTCTTTCGAAATGGTGAGTTCCCGTTCTGTTATCTCCTTGTACTCTTCCACAAAACTGTCTTGCACTTTGTGGAACATTATACAAGACCTTACATCATTCCCTCTACTTTTGGTGTCTTTTTTTGCCGCACTGCATAGGTCTTCCGCAAGATTGTAACCGTAATAGTATGGAAATGATGATTTTATAAATGCAATGCCAGCACATGCGGTGAGGCCGTTACCAAGTCTAACGTCAATGTTCGCAAGGCGTTCTTTAGTCTCTTTTTCAAAAGCATTAAGAAATGTTTTTGCGTATTTTACCGCTAAGTCACCACGTATGATGACTGTCAGGTCATCCCCTCCAAGTACAATCGGTCTGAAAGGGTAGTACTTGAGTCCTTGGGTGTCAGTCTCATTTAATGTGATTGCCGCTGCCTCTTGAGCTGCCGCTGTTGTCGCTTTGTCCAATGCTAAAGAGAATTGATGAAGTTTTCCATTATTATCTCCTATCGTCCGGATGACTTGTCCAAGGCCATTTCCATCAGCATGTACAATAGCGATCCAGTCATTCTTTCCCGTTATGTTGTTGATGTTGTCTGTGGCTGTCAGGTTTGGATGGTTATACGTTGGAGCGACGGACTTTTCCCATAGCACGGTCCTTTTCTTGGCTAGAAGTTTTTTCTTGGCTCCTTCGTCATGGAAATTGCCGTTGTCATTGTCAACCGCGGGAAATCCGGTTGCCCTTGATCTTTGCATCCCCATTATTCCAATAGTGAGTGATGGCATTGGCTTGTTCCTTTGCGCCAATAATTTCTTTTCAAGGATATTGACGATTTCGCTGAATTGTTCTTTGTCGAATTCTACGACAGCTTGACTAATCGTGATGCCAGGCGCTGCCTCCATCACTTTCTTTGGAAATTCCAGAAATGTTTTTTTACACAGCCCTTCGTCGTCGAAAACATATTTGATGTTTCCTGCCGCGTTGACAATAGCGTTTTTATCAACTACAAGCTCTTTGTATGTCTTGTTAATTTGTTCCGCAAACATCGAAGTACAGATTTCCTCGACAAGTTCGCTTGCGCCGATTATCTCTTTCAGCTTGTTGGTCTGAAAGATGAAACTCTGTATTCCTTGTACAGAGGCTCCATATAGATACTTGCTCATTACTAGTTAGATATCATTTTTGAGGTTATTATTTCATGTGTATTACAGCCTAAATATATGAACATTATTTGTTATAACCAAACAACGGTGAGCAATCTTCTCCTTTTTAATGATTATTGAAGATTAATACGATGAAACGTTTTGCAATTATTGTTGAATAAATTTTTTTTGTAAAAGTTAAAATAGTATTGACGTCATAAATTGCGATCTATGGGAAGAAAAGTATTCATTTCGGTCCTTGGAACCTCTTGGTATAATGAGTGTACGTATGTATGGAAAGATGGAACTGAACGTTCCAAAACGAATTTCATTCAGTTGGCGACTCTTGAGAGCATCGGAGCGAAAGGTTGGACGGTGAATGATGCCGTTTACATTCTGGTCACTCAAAAATCAAAAGAGAAGAACTGGCATCTTGACAACGATGAACGAATGGATGACAGAACAGGAAATCTCAGGCCTTATCCCGGATTAGACACTGGAATCAAAAGGATGGGATTAAAATGTCAAGTCGTGGCTAAGGATATTGCGGATGGAAAGACTGTGGAAGAGATATGGGGCATATTCAATACTGTGTTTGAGTTGCTCGAAGAAGATGATACTCTGTATTTTGATTTCACGCACGGCTATCGGTATTTGCCGATGTTTGTCTTAGTGTTAAGCAGCTACGCTAAGTTCATGAAGAAGGGCGTTTCTATCGCTCACATGTCGTATGGCAATTTTGAATCGCAGGAGGAAGAAAAACCTATAATGGATTTAATGTCATTGGCTACTTTACAAAGTTGGACATCATCAGCCGTTTCATTTCGGGAGATGGGACGTGTTAAGAGTCTGACTGAAGCGTTGTCTGAAGTAATCAGTTCTGATAAAAACGTTTTCTGCGATGAAATTCAGAACAGTGTAAAAGAATTAATCCCTTGTCTGAATAGCTTTGAGTCTCAATTTGAAATCTGTTCTGGTGATCAAATAATAAAAGGAAAGGACGCTTTTGAAATATGCTCTCTTATTGATAAGTTAAGGCATATTAAGTCACTGCCAGAGCCGGTTCTCCAGATTTTGTTGTCTATTCAAGAGGAGGTAAAACCATTTAGGAGGAATTCGGTTGATAACATGATACACGCCTTGGAATGGTGTAAACGTTATGGACTCGTTCAGCAAGGATATACATTGTGTCAAGAGTGTATTGTGACAGCGGTTTGCAGGAAATGGAAGAGCCGTTATAAAAACGAGGTTCCTAAATATAGATATAGAAATTTCAGGCAATTTATTAGCGCTGTGCTGGGATTAAGTGAAAACAACTGTGAGCATGAGGAACTATGGTGGGGCGAATTGGGTGAGCATAAACTTTTGGTTAAAAGTATTTTAGCCGATGACGGAATCAAAGAGATCCGGAAACAATACGAGTGGATGACTAAGAAACGAAATCAAGTTAATCATGGTGGCTTTGTTGAAAATATCGAACCTGAGAGAATTCTGAATGAGTTCGGTAAAACTGTTGATGATTGCATAAAATTGATTGAAAAAGAATTGGTTGATTGAATGGGGAGAGCAAAGGTATTTATTAATTTTTCAAATCACCCAATAAATGGTTGGTCGGAGGGACAGCGTAATGCTGCAATGAAATATGGAACATTGGAAGAGGTTCCTTTCCCAAGAATATCTCCACAAATGAACGAACGTGAGTTGAAATCACTTTCGGACAAATGTTTTTCTAAGATAAAAGAGATGATTTCAGGAAAGGAAGCCACAGTCCATATCATGGGTGAGATGACTTTGACATTTTCTTTGGTGGAAAGATTACGATCCATAGGGGTAAGATGTGTCGCGTCCACTACGGAAAGAAATACAATCGAGTACCCTGATGGACGAAAGGAATCGGTTTTCCAATTTGTCAGATTTAGGGAATATCAATGATAATCCATGTGGGTGGGAAGAACCCTGCTTGAATCTTTTCACCACAATGACAGAATAGATTATTTTTTCCTATCTTTGTAACCGATAGAACCAGTCTTATGAAGAAGATAATTACTCTGCTGATCACACTTACGCTCGCTGCGGCGCCGCTGTTATCCCAAGGCGGGGGGACCGAGGCTTTGCGTGCTGATTATCCGCAGCTTATGGAGAAGTTCGGGAAGGAGCTTGAGGGACAAAGGGCAGATTACATCTTTGCGATTGATGTGTCGGGGACGATGGGGAGGTTCAAGGAGACGGTGGTTCCGGCGTTGGGGGAGTTCTTTCGCTCGCTTCAGCAAGGGGACTATGTGTCGATCATCAAGTTTGGCGGGGAGGCTGTCAATGAGGTGGGAAGCGCCGGAAGGATAAGTGCGGAGACAACCGCTAATCTGATCGACTATGCAGGACATGTCTATGACATGCCGGCGACGGCTTACGAGAAGGAAAAATACTTCAAGTGGACGGATCTTGACAACATGCTCCACTATCTTGCCGATGACATGAAGCAGATAGACCGCAGCCGGTTGAAGTTTGTGTTCATCATCACGGATTTTATTCACGACCCTTCCGCGGCCCGCAAAGGACGCGAGGACTGGGACGGTGTGACCCGAAGGTTCGCGACGGAACAGGCGGGGAACGATGTCTATGTGTTCGCTCTCCAACTTCCCGGAAGCGGACGCGACCTTGAGAGGGTCCGCGGTGTGTTCCCGAAGCACTTCGGCTTCAGCCATGTCCCGATAGCCAACGGCAACGCTTTGTCTGACTGGTTCACACAGCGGAAGAACGCCATACTTCTGGACAAGTTCCATGCTCTCGTAGCGGGCAAGATTGAGCCGGACGGGTTTTCGATCGCTCCATCAATGGATGTGGACGGGAATCTGGACATGAGTGTTTCATGGTGTCCCAATCCTGTGTATGATGTCTTGCGCGTGGATTCTGTCAGCTCGACAGCGGAAGGGTTTGAATTCAAGTCAAGGCTTCCCAAGAGCGTGAACGAGAAGGATGCGAGACTAGCGGCAGGAGAGTTCAACCATACGGGCAGCGGCATAGTCTCCCCGTCGTTCCGCAAATTCGTCGGAGATGTCATAGTTGACGCTTCGTTTGACGTTCCGTATGAGGCTGAACTGGCTAAACTGGGCTTCGAGGCTCCGACAATGCAGGCGTCCGCTCCGGTGAGCCGCACATTGTTCTGTTACCCTTTGCCTTTGTGGCTTTGCTGCCTGATAGCCGCGCTGATCATCCTGTACATAGTGATGGTGATCCGGGCTTTCTCCCGCAACAGGTCTGACTTTTACCGTATCAACGGAAATTTTGAGGTAACAAAGGAAGGCACTCCCGTTACGGAAAAGAAAAAGGCGAGCAATCTGGACAAGGTGGATTTCGGCAAAGGAGCTTCATTCATGGCCGTGCCGGATAGTGACTGGGCAATCCGGATTGACGTGAGACGGTACAATCCGTTTGTCCGTCCGATGAAACATCCGGATTATATGGCGACCTTGACCAAGGGTTCGTCTTTCAAGGTCGGAGTGAAATATGGCATCCATCAGCATCCTGTTATCGCGAGACATGCCCCCATCACGATAGGGGAATACAGGATCCGCTGGATGAAGTAAAATATTTACAGAATAGCAATATGGCAGAGAAACACATCTTCATCGGTTTGGGTGGTTCTGGTGTCAACACCGTTTCCCAAATCAAGTACAAGGTCTATGAACGCACGAGGGGTACGGAAATGAAGAGCCGCCTTCAGGTGATGAGCGAGACTTACCGCTTCCTTTTTGTGGACACGGACAGCCGTGATGTGGCGGAGGCTAACGTAAATTACCGCAATCTGTTTGAGGGTGGAAGGATTGATTTCATCAATGATGTGGAGTTGCTGAATCTGGGGGACATAAATCCGTACATAAGCTACAATGAGGCCAAGAACGCTCCGGATCTCAAGATCAACCGGCGCATCATTGAGGCCTGCCCGGAAATGGTGGCCGAAAGCATGGACAACCGCGATCTCTCATTTGGCGCAGGTGCCCTTCGCCTTAAGTCCCGCATCGCCTTTGGACGTAAGGTGGACAAGTTCATCGATAAGCTTCAGACTTGCATCAACGAGTTGAACCAGGATGAGATCGACAGCGCAAAGAATGTGATTCACTATTGGGTCGTGGCCAGCTGCAACGGTGGAACCGGTAGCGGAACTGTTCTGGATGTGTTGTATCTGGTGAATATGATACACCGCACCCATGTGGATAAGGGTAATCCGAAGGTCGGTCTGGTCCTGTACATGCCTCGGATCTACATGAACATGAACTCCGACAATGAGAAGTACCCTCGCAACGCCTTTGCGGTGTTCAAGGAGATTGAGGCTTTCCAGAAATGGGCGAAGGAGAGTCCGAAGAACTTGATGTTCCATAGGATGGCAATGGTGGACGATTACACACTTTTCGATGACAAGATGCCATACCGTCCGTTCGAGTTCTGCATTCCTGTTGACTACCATACTGACCGGAACAGCAACATGGGCGACATTGAGAAAATGTATTCCAACACAGCCGAGCTGATGTTTTACATTCATAGCGGCAAAGGTGCCGGTGGCTTCAAGTCCTTCCTTGACAACTATGAGGATGGCGAGGTCGCCACCGACGCAGCGAGTTTCCTTGTGCCGATGGGGTACATGGCCTTGCGCAAACCGGACGAGCAGTTCGAGAACTATGTATCGCTGCGTGTGAGGTATGAGATGCTGCGCTACGGCATTATTGGTTCGCCGGTCGATTCGTTTGTGGATCGTAACAAGCTGATGCGTTCAGTCTTTGACTCCATCATCGGGAGTTCCCTGTTCGAGTCCGGCGCCGGAAAGGATTCATATTTCCGGACAATAAACGCGATGGCCACGGAGATGGTGGATGAGGACATGCCGGACAATGTCATCAGAGACAGCGACAACAAGGTTGTCAGCAGACTGCCTTCCAATGTGTCCATCGAGGAGGCCAGAAGTGTCATCGACACCATCGGGAGTGCCATCAAGCGTCGCGGAGAGGAAAAGGACAAGACCCGCAAGGCCATGGAGCGGGATCTGTGGGACTGGACAGAGGACAATTGCCGTAAGTACGGACTCCAGTATGTGTTGTCTATCCTTCAGGATCTGGATTCGTACTGTCAGGAACTATATCTGGCATATACCACGGACACCAACACGGCGGTTCTTGACGGGATACGGCCAAGCCGGAAGGCTATGGTGGGGAACCGCGACAGCATCGAAGGGGAGTTGGATGAACTGTACCGGAATGCCCTTCAGGTCACTTTCAAGGAAAGAATCACAGGAAACAATTCCAATGATGTGGCCATCTTCTATGAGCGCCTTAAGGATTGGATAGGCGCCAGCGTCAAAGTGATTCTGGCGGAAGAGGCCTTTGACATGATCCGTGAGCTTGCCTATGGCGACCGCGGCATAATTGACCGTATCATCACCCATGTCCGCAAACTCGTCGCTGAGGCGACCGCGGTGTTGAATGGTGACATGGGTGCCGCGCAAGGCTACACTTCTCTGGCGAGATCATTCTACACCACAAAGCTCGATGTGACTTCGGTATTCCTACCGGACATCACTGAATATGTTGACGGTTATGGCTGGATAGAGGATGGCAACCAATTTTCCGAGTGGTATGGCTTGATCATCGGCCACACCACTGACTATGTCCCAGGAGAGGGCTACAAGCCGCTTCGTAACGGTGACATGTCCTGCTCTCTCGAAGGAATTTTCAGTCAGATGATCAGCCTGTATGGTGAACAGATGATTCAGGAGAAATACGTGGTGGATGAGAAAAGCCATTTGTTCACCAACACTGGCAAGACAGACTTCAGGCGTGTTGTCGAGGATCTTCTTGACTACACGGTAGGCACAATAAAAGCGTTGCTCCATCAGAACGAGACGGTCAGCAAGCTCTGGTACGAGAAAACCCTTGCCGATTTCTTCTCCGAACTTAACAATGAGGCCCGTCATGCCATCAGGCAGAAGACCCAACCGGCCGTGTTCTTCCCTTACAGCAAGGCGAAGAGGACAGGACGTGTTATCGACAGGGCGTTCTGCGTAGGTCCGGAAGGGGTAGTCAAGGACGTTTTCCTTGAGGCATCTTCCGCCGGAAAGACTAAGATGCTTGACAGTCAGAATCCATCGGTGATGTACAAGATCGTCACGAAAATCGGACTCTCCTTCGAGTACTATGACATGTACCTGAGCATCATGAATGAATATGACAGGTGCCAGAACAAGGTGTTCTACCATTTCCATCAGGCGTTCGCCGCTTCTGGAGGGAATGCCGACAACATTGTTCTGCCTAAGGAGATCAAGCCGGAGCTTATAGTATTCACAAAGTATCTGGTCATGAACCAGCTTCGTGAGACCTTCTCTCACTTGATGCGCAAGGGGACGGAGACCTACAATGCCGGACACTACGCCGACACACCGGTCATCTTCGACGGCATGATCGCGAAGTTCGCCACTTCCGCGGCGTTGGCTCTCGTGGACAACGAGAAGATTGAGCTCAAGGTCACTGACGGAGACCGGGTGTTCTACCACACCGTTGCCATTGACAGGCCTGAGCACATGATGACCGAACTGTTGGCCGGCTTCTCCGAGCATTATTCTACTGGCCGTTTCTCCAGCCTGATTTCGGAACTGGTGAGGAATGTCAATTTCCTTGACTCCGACCTTCTGCGGCAGAAATATCAGGATGCGCTCAAGTCTCTGAAGAACGACTTGAACGCCAGATGGAAGACTGCCGGGAAGAGGGAGAAGGAGACCATAGGCGACATTCTCCGTGTCTTGAACGAACGGTTGGAGACAGTCTCTAAATTCCTCTCCAACAAGTATCTGGCTTAGTATGCTTCCGGTTTGGATAATAGATCTGGGAAGTTCCGTGGTTTCTTCCGTGAAGCTGCGGAGTCTCCTTGATTCCACAGGGGAGTCTTTTAGGCCGTTCTGGCACTATTATCACGTGGCGGACAGGGTCGTGTCGGACACGGCTTCGTGCAAGGCTTTGGTGGAAGAGTTGGTGACCGACGGCAGGGATTGCTATAATGCGTTCATTAAGACAGGATATAAAATTGGTAATTTCCAGATCGTCATCCTCGGCGCGGCGAATGAGAGGCTGACTCAGTCCGCATTCGCACCGCTTCCCGGACTTTTACGGGACAATCTCCCAAGGATCATCTCCGACCATGCCAATCTCGGGGTTGAGATAACCGGCGTCCTGTATATTCCGAGCACCATCAACCAATTGGACAGCAGGCAGGAACGTGATAAGGTGGCCATGATGCTGGAAGATCTGAATATGCTCGACGAGCGTCTTGGTCCCAATCATTTCAGCCGTGTGGTGGCGTATCAGGACGTGCAGTATAAGGGTGTACGGTTTTACGCCGGTCTGGACGAGGAGCAACGGACAGAGTTCCTGTTTCAGATACTCACTAACCTGTTCTTTGTCAGAGCCGGATGTGAAAGGCTTTTTGACAGGATAGGCAAGGGCAGCGGGATATTCTCACTGGGTGTCTCCTCAATTTTCTACAGCAGCGGACGACACCGCGCCATTGAGTTGAAGCGCATTCTAGACAAACTTATCGCGGAGTTCAAGGACACTGATAATAAGGATGATGAATGTTCCGGAAGAATTGTGCGGGAAGTGTTGGAAGAGGATGCCGTCAATGCCGACGCTATCTCCGTCAGGTTTCGGGAAGAGTGCGGCAGTCTGGATGTGGATTTGAGAAAGATGGACGGCGAGGCAGATCCTCATCCAGTCTGGGATTTGTTCCGGGCGGAATTATTCCCGTCCTATTACAAGAAATATCTGAAATTCACGCCCGCGCGGTTGACCCGCTACATGCAAAGCGTCTCCTACGCTTTGCTATCCAGATTCTCAGGCATCATTCGGAAGAACAGAAAAAAGGCGACGGAAAGCTTCAGGACACTGTTGTCAGGCCTTTATCGGAAAGTGCTTCTTGACTCGGCTTCCAAGTTTCCGACCATCGCCCAGCTGGAATCTGTCTTCAACGCTGCGAAGGACTATCTGAACAGGAAACGCGCCGAGGTCATCCTTGGTGACGATGAGATTGTCCCCGTTCCGGAGTATTTGAGGCATGAATATGATAAATGCCTTACGGACGAAGGGGAAAACACCTCCTCCAAGATTATGGAAAGGCTGGGCAAGAATCTCAAAAGGGAGCCTGTGGTCCTGAGTCTGCTCGTCCGGTGCTTCCTTCTTGGAATCCTGCTTGTTTTTACCATCATTCCCGTCTTGCGGGTAGTGTCTCCAAAGGTAATCAATCTCGGAGAGATCGCCACGATAGAGTGGCTGTGGATTCCGGTGCTGTTTTTCCTTCCTCTTACAATAGAGTTCTTCATCAGGCTGCGCCGTCACTTCAAACGCATCTTGCGATTGAAATACAGGCTGCTTGCCTCGACGCTGCTTGCGGTCAACAAGCGTCTGTCCAAATTCCTGATGGATCAGCAAGGTGTCTTCTACGATGAACTCGCGAAGGAGTGTGACACCCAGCTTGGCAATCTGGCGTTGTTCCGTGACAAACTGACTGTCCCGGATGCGATGACCGGCAAGGAAGTGATTCCGGAAACGATGTTCAACCAGCCACTGATCGGAGGATCGTTCTGTGGCGAGAAACTGATTGATGATGATTCGGTTTCGGAAGCAGAGATTCATTTGAGGGATGGGGAGAGACGTTTGTCGGAATTGGGTAAAGAAGATCTGCTTGCGCTTCTTAAATCATCTTTCACCCAGTCGGAGACCCTGGACGCCGCGGACTTGTCTGGCGGAGGAACACCTGACCGCCATGCCGACAGCCTTGTCGCCATTCTTGGCCGTTTGTTTGGCCCGAAACTTCACATTCACACGGCTGACAGCATCGGCCGGATGTTGGACATCCTTGGAGGCGATGTCAATGTCGCTCCTTTGGAGAGGATGGCCGGGGTGAATGGCATGTTGTTCTCCGTGCCGTCGGACAACCCTCCTGTTCTGAGGATTTCGAACGTTCCGAGGGTGTTTGGCAACATCAACACGGTCACCGACGACGTCGCTCCTGACTATGCCATGCTGACTTGCTGGCAGAAGCTTGATAAAGGGATCAAGTCGCGGCTTGTCTGCAATTGCCCGCTTGATCCGCTTCCGGAACTGTCCTTTGCCGACAAGCTTTCTCTGTACTATGGCTTCTACAGGAGGAGAGATCTGGCATATTCACTGGCCGGCACGCCTTTGAGAATCTCCAAGGCCGAAATGGATGAACTTGATAAATCGATAGGAGGGTAGTCTATGGTATTTGTAAGGATTGTACTGCTGCTTGCTGTCCTGTTGGTTGTCTATGCGGTGTATGCTCTGGTATGCTTCCTGAAAAAGAGGACGAAGACATGCTATTGCGGCGAGGACGGCCGCTTCCATGTCTTCGGAGATGTCGTTTTCAGCGTATCCTCAGACTCCTATGTCTTTCATGACTACAACCAACCTCCCGCTAACCGCTATCAGGGTAATTCCAATGTGGAGAATGGCTTGGCTCTCATCAACCTTAGGAAAGACCCATCCGTCTCAGACTTGTCGAACGAGGTCAGGAAGGAAGGTTGGGTCGATTTGTCTGGCAACATCTACGGGGAGTCCGGTCTGCGTCTAGGCTACATCACTGACGCGAAGGGAAGCCCGGGAATAAATGGTTCGGGAATATGGTACGAGTTGTGGTTGCGGAGGCATTCGTATGTCTATTCCTGTCCTCCTCTGGCCAGCGAAGGCGGTGATTCCACCGCGGCGTCGGATCGTCTGGTCGGAAAGGTGATCGAGACGGGGCGGCTTGGAAATCTCAAGCCGAATAAATATTCCGTCACGGCACGTGCCGGAGGATTCCTGCTGTTGTACAAGGACCGTCAGCCAAAACCGGCCGGCGAGGATGCCTTATCCGAAAGGTTGACATGGAAGGACACCGCGCTTCCGGCATCGGTGCTATTCTCGATTATCTATTGTGTTTTCTTCCTGACAGGGATCGGGAAGACATCCTTTCCCGCTCTTGGGGAGCAGATAGGTTTCACGACCATGCTGCTGGCCGTTTACTTTGCCGTTTGGGCTATACTTCGCCAGATAAAGATCGAAGCGTCTCTTGAAGGGAAGGCATTTGATGATTTCCTGATGCTAATTGACCGGAACACAGGCGTCGGGGGACTGAACAACTGGATCATCATAGCTTCATCCGCAGCGCTTCTCGTGTCCATATTCATCTATGGGAGTGACTTCGTCCCTCTTCAGGCGTCGATATTGATAGGCGCGTTGGTCAACAGGAGATACATAACCAATGAGCCGTGGGAGCTTTCCTATGCGGATGACGAGGAAGAGCATCACTTGCCGGACTGGGAAGATGATGACGAGGAAGAAGTGCCGATTCTGGATGATACTGATGATGAGAAGGTTGAACGGACATATTCTTGGGACCTGGATTCTTTGTATCATAAACTGAAAGGAAATCTTACCCTCACTTTCAACCTTGAGAGGATCGCGGACTTGCGGGCTTCCAATCCGTTCAGGCTTTATCCGAACAGGGCGCATAAGGCCAATGCGGAGGAACTTTTTGCTGACTGCAAAAAGAATGGAAAGGTCCACAAGGTGCTTGAATATATTGACAAGGCATCAAGGACGCAAGGTTTGAGCGAGCTTGAGCGGATGCAGTTCATCCTTGACTTTGTCCAGATGCCGAACATTAAGTATGAATATGATGAGAAGTGTCCTGAGATAGGTAATCCGAGGGATTACGCCCGTTATCCCGACGAGACAATGTTTGATGGCCGCGGGGACTGTGACTGCAAGGCTGTTCTTGCGGCGATTCTGTTCCGCGAGGCCGGCTACAAGACAGCGTATATCATGACGCGGAACCATGCCGCGGTCGCGGTCGCGTTCAAAAGCAAAGGGGCTTCCGACCTGGTTTCCATGGCTGATCTGTCTTTGGTCACCAAAGACGGTTACATGTACTTCTTCTGTGAGACCACAGGTGACGGGTTCCGGATAGGAGACCTTGGCGACACCACGAAAGAGGCAGTCGAGGACATTATATTCTTGAATTAGTATGAGACGGATGGGATCAGTAGCGGGCGTGTTGCTCGTGTTTGTGTTGATGGCATTGGCCTTGATAAGGATTTACGACAAGGGCAAGGACCAGAAACCGCTTCTTTATGCGGACATCCCTCAGGAAACCATTGATTGGATAAATTCATTCAGTGGTGGACTGGATGACATTTTGTCCCGGTTCAATCCGTTCCCGAGGCCAGCCCCGTGGGATAACGGCGATGATTTTGGCCGGGATCCGGAATCCGGATTGAGAACACTAGAGGATGAAAATTTCATCTTTTACTTCCCAGAGTCATTGACTAAAACGGCTTTGAGGTGTCAGGAGATTGCCGGGCAGGGGATTCCGCGCTTGAAGGATATAATTGGAAAGTACTATTATCCCGCAGACATGAATGGACGCAAGGTGCCGATTTATTTGATGGCTGACCAGAAGTCGTTCAATGAGTTAATGACGAATTTTTGTTCCGGGAGAGATGATTTCAGCACCACGGCAGGGATAACAATATCCGAAATATCTCCGTCTGGATATTATCTTCGCGCCATCGCCCTCAATGGCAGATTCGCGTTTTCCTCTGATGACTACACCCGTAATGTGCTTTGGCACGAGCTGACGCACTATTGTTTTTTCGCTTCGATAGACTACAACCAGTATGTTGACCTTCCGATGTGGTGTTACGAGGGAATCGCTGAGTACACCTCTCTGCCCGGCAGAAAGCCTTCTTTCTCGGATGACGAGATAAGGATGATGCGTTCGGACTGCGATTTCGGCGCCAGGCACTTCAGATACGTGTTCGAAAACTATCAGGGAGGCCAGTCCATTTTCTGTCATATGGAAGATCTCTATAGGGTAGAGGGCGTGAAATCTTTTCTCAACACCTTGTACGGCAAAGGCATTCCTGCATCGTTCAGGGATAATTTCTCCACCACGGTTCCGGCTTTTGAGGCGGACTGGAAAGCGAATCTGGATAAGTTCAAAAGATAAATCTCCACCTTTGACAACACCGGCAAGGTCACCCCGGGCCTCGACGAATGGCGTGAACTCCAGACCCGCTGGCACCAGTTCGGCACCTTCGTGCCGCTGTTCCGCACCCACGGACAATGGCCGAGAAGAGAGATCTGGAATATAGCCCCGGAGGGTGCGCCTACATATTCAAGCATCCTCTATTACATGAAGTTGCGTTACCGTTTGATGCCGTACCTCTATTCCTTGGCCGGAGCCGTGCATTTTGAGGACTACACCATGCTCCGCGGCTTTCCGATGGACTTCCCGACCGACCGCAATGTGGCAGACATCAGCGACCAGTGGATGTTGGGTCCGGCCCTGATGCCTTGCCCTGTCTCTGAATATAAGTCCCGCTACCGCAGCGTCTATTTCCCTCAGTGCGAAGGCTGGTACGATTTCTACACCGGCCGGACATATTACGGCTCAGCCGATGCGCGGAATGATCAGGGAGGACTGGTCGTTTATCTATCTTATTTCCGGAGAGGTGCTTACGGATGTTGAAGGGAATCCTTACCTGCTGCGGGGGCAGGATTGCGCATTGATTCCGCCGCAGTTGGCATATTCAGTGAAATATTTCAAGGATTCCATCGGGTATATGGGAGCGTTCTCTTCCAGACTGCTGCGTAATTCCGCGCATAGGGTGCTGAGATTCCGTACTCCAAATGTGATGACTATCCCGATGGAGGACAAGGTGTTCTTCGACGAGCTTATGATCAGAACGAGCAGATTCTCAGAGGATTTTCCTACTGTACAGGGACTGCTTGAGGTTTTGCTTGGGCAATTTGACAGCGCCATCCCTCAAAACAACGGAACGGCGTCGGTCAGATTAAGCTCCGCCTATCTTGGCTGGGTATTTGACACCTCGCGTCCGTTCAGCGGAGTGTCCGGCTATGCCGGGGAACTTGGTGTCACGCCGAATCACCTGAATCGTGTGGTGAAATCCGAGACAGGACGCAGTGCCGGAGAATGGATCGAAAACGCAAGACTCACGCTGGCCAGAACCCTTCTGCACGATCCGGACATCCCAATTTCGGAAGTGTCCTACAGACTCGGTTTCGAGGATCCCGCCTACTTCTCACGTTTCTTCAGAAAACTGGTCTGGATGTCACCGACTGACTTCAGAGGCATGTAAACTGTCTTTTTTAAGAGGGCGTTCCGGTACCGGCTGGTCATGGCGACCCACACGCTTCGCGCGCCCTATCCGGGTGAATGGCCGCCATAACCTTCCGGCTCCGGAGAGGTAAGCTCATTGCATAAAAAGTCCAAATCCAAATCACATATTCATAAGTCTCCATGGCTTTGGCTGGAGTATTTTTGCACTCGTTATGTGCCAATGAGTATGAATATTCAGGCACCATGACCGTCACAGCCGGTGGATCGGACAATGTCTCTGAGGACGTGGCCGTGGATTGCCTTTTGGACAAAGTAGCCAGCACCATGAAGATCTTGTTCCACAAAGTCAAGTTCGTCCCTCAGATGCCCATCTCTCTTGACGTGACAGTCCCTGATATCGCCTATTCTGAGAAAAACGGCACAGTGGAGTTCTCCGCAGACGGCATCATCCCTCTCTCCGGCGGCACTGTCCCGTTTCCCAAGTACACAGTGGCAGCCCTCTCCGGCACCTTGAACGCCACAGGTTTGTCTCTCAGTCTCAATTTCGGAGACTATCCAGTCACTTACGTTGGTGCTCCGAAAAAGTAGAGTGGCGGTGGACGCAGGTGTGAATGAGTGGCATAACCCGTTGACAGAGAAAACTAATGGCTCGTTAGGCATCTGCTGGACCTTTGACAGGGGAAACATCGATTTCGGGACAAACGCTCCGGAAGTCAAGGTAAGGTGCGTGCTTGAGTGAAGGAATATTCCTGAAGGGGCCACAGAGAGATGGCTTCGCCGGGGGTAAACCTTTTCGACATCGACAACGAGCGGATATCGCAGCGAAACTCGCCTGCTGAGTCCCCGTTGAGACCCTGCGAGCGGAAATCGCAGCGAAAGTCGCCAGTGGAGTCCCTGCTGGGACATGGGGACTATTCAGCCTCCTCTCCGGAATCGGATTGCGGCATGTCGCGGAGGTAGGTATACTCGTAGAACACGCTGCCGGTGTCCTGGGCACCGAATGTCAGAGGACCGGACAGAGGGGTTACCAGATACCCTAAGTTATCGGAGGTGTGTCTGAATGAGCCGGCCAGATTGATTTTCTCAGAAGTGGCCATCATGTCTTGGGAATAGTGCAGACGCTCGAAGAACACGTATGAATATTCAAAGACATGGTTGTCGTAGTCTGCTTTCAGTGGACGGATGCGGCCGCGGTACTCTTCGATCGGGTCGCCTTCGAACCAGGAGGTTTAGTAGGTGATCTTCCAGTCTTGGGTTATGACTATCTTATGCTCGGTGATCTTGCCATCGTCGTTATTCTGTAGGAAGGAGATCTCCGCGTTCAATGATGGGGTGAGCTCGATCTCCTTGGCGTCGCCGTTCTTGTCCAAGGCGAATATGGTGACGTAGGCTCCGGCGAACTCTCCGTCGACAGTGTCCACCACTGTGCTGTCCTTGAACGCCTCGATGTCCTTGAAGCCGTCCAGAGGGCCGCTGCTGTCGAACCTGCCGGTCTGTGTCGCGCTGAAAAGGCTGAAGATCTCAAGTCCTCCGTTCTCCATCGCCAGACAGACGATCGGATTGATGTCCTGGCCGATGTTGCCGATGAACACACCGCCGCACTTTCCGGACAGGTCCTCGATCTCATATTCACCTTCAGGACATTCGTCGATGGCGCGGGACAGTCTGACGAAAGCTTTTCCGTCCTGCACGCGGGCGGTGATCTTGTTCTTTATGGGGTAGCTGTCGGTATATTCATGGACTATGTAGTCCGCGCTGGCGGAAGGCTTTATCGGCAGGAACTTGTCCGTGATGTCCAGAACGGTCGCCGAGTCCCCGTCGTCGTCAGGGGTGACCACCGATCCGTCCTTCAGACTGATCATCGGGGAATAGTCCACCAATGGCTTGCCGTCTTTGCCCTCGATGCTGATGGCGACGTTGCAGTACAGATCCGAAACGTTGCACCTCAGCAGGAAAGGCCTCCCGTCCCTCTCGGCGAGCAGCATGCTCTTATGGAGGTTGCAGTTCTCGTCGATCTCGACCGCGTTGACCTTTACTGTCGCCTTGGAGTGGCGCGGGATGACGATGTACCACTCATCACCCTTCGTCTGTACGGTCTCCAGATTCTCCAGACCGTAGGACTTTGAGTAGCGGTCTAACAGCCCGGAGTCTCTCAGGTCGGACTCATTGGTGTACATGCCCACGCAGATGACCGCCGCGGCGTCATTGTCTCTCCAGTTGATGGACTGGAACTCATCTCCGGTGGATTTGCCGCCGGTGTTCCCGCAGGAAACAAGCGCGGCGCAGATAGCCAGAAGCGAAACGATTCTTCTCATTGTGTTCTTTGTTTTAGTGTTGCCAGTGATTCATATTCTTCATAAAGATTTCAAATCTTACGAAATTTATCTGGTTTTCCATCACCTTTCGGGCGGGATTGAGAAATGGCGTGAAAAAAAGGGGATTTCCGGAAAATAGTTCTAACTTTGCGCCCGGTTTTTGGAATGACAAATAAAGATAACACTAATTATAATGAACGAGAAGATTCAAAAGGTCGCAGGGTTGGTGGCCACCGGGAAGTTCTGGAAAGAAGCCATAATCATGACCCTCGGCATGATGGTAGCCGCCGCGGCAGTCTACTATTTCCTTGTTCCAAGCAAACTTATCATCGGCACGGTGTCCGGTCTGTCAATTGTCCTTTCGGGAATATTCGAGACCTTCTTCGGCATCCAGATCAAAGTCTCTCTCTTCGTGGTCATCATCAACGCCATACTCTTGGTTCTGGCCTGGCTGCTGATCGGTGAGGAATTCGGGGCAAAGACGGTCTATACGGCCATGATCCTCGGACCTCTGATGGATTTCTGGGCGTGGGTGATGCCTTATCAGAGCCTGATGGAACCGGGTACGACTTCCGTGATGGGCGACATCTGGTTCGACCTCTGCTGCTTTGTTCTCCTTCTTAGTCTCTCACAGGCTATCCTGTTCAACATCAACGCCTCCACCGGTGGTCTCGACATCCTGGCGAAGATTGTCAACAAGTACCTGCATTTCGACATCGGAGCTTCCGTGTCGGTGGCCGGTGCGATGATCTGCTGCACAGCCTTCGCCATCAATCCTTTCAAGATGGTGATCATCGGCCTGATCGGCACGTGGATCAACGGCCTGGTCGTGGACTACTTCACCGCCAGCCTGAACAAGCGGAAAAGAGTCTGTGTGATTTCCAATGAATATGACAGGATACGCCGTTTCATCATCGACCAGCTTGGAAGAGGATGCAGCCTCTACGAGGTAATCGGCGGCTATACCGGCGAGAAGAGCATAGAGATACAGTCGCTCCTGACGCAGGAGGAGTTCTCCAATCTGATGGAGTTCCTCAAGCGGGAAGGCATCAAGTCATTCGTGACCGCCGGCAATGTGAGCGAGGTTTACGGCCTGTGGCTGAAGCACAAGAAATTTCATTTTTAGGAGCCTGCTTTCCCTGATTTCCGCGCGGAAACGTTTTTTCTGCCCTCCCACGGCTTTCTTTGGACAATTTTTTTGTCTATCTTTGTCGTAATGTTTTAAAAAGTCGTTTGCTATGGCGGAAACCGATCAAGTTTATCCTCTCGACCCGGAGAAGGTGTATTACTCGATGGATGAATTGACCCTTGACACAGACGAGGGCCCCAAGACATTGAGGGTCGGTTCGTGGCTGAACTACGATCCGGTCAGGATCCACAGGATGATCGTCAGGGAAAAGACGATGCAGGTGGACACGTTCGAGGTCTATAACCCGTTGATGAGCAAGCTGCGAAGGGCTGACCAGCAGTACTACAAGCAGTTTATGGGGCTTGGCCTGACGATCGACTTTCCGGGCTACACATCGGAGATCCTGGCGAGAATCCCGTTCGAGAACGACCCTATCGGCTTCTACAAATGGTGGCGCAAGGGAAAGCACGAGGACAAGGTCTATCTTTCCAAGGCCAACCAGTTCAAACTGTTCCAGAAAGTCGCCTTGATGGAGCCTAAGATAATGCTCAAAAAAGATCTCGAGTTCCTGAAATCTTTCTGACATAATATTTTCTGAATATGCAAGACTGGCTACAGGTTCTCAGACTTGACACGTCGGCCACCGAAAAGGACCGCGGGTGTGATGTCTGGGACAATGACAATTGTTGCAATTACTCAGCTGACGGCACAAAGCTGCTGGACGCTGAGAACTATCCGAGCGAGGTTCACGTCAAGGATGGCACGAAAGTCATCTGTGACGGAGTTTTCGCGTTTCAACCCTATATGGCCGAGGACAGGAAGATCGGCGAGGATATTCCCGAAGAGGAGAGGGCTTCGTTCCTTGACAAGATATTCCTCCCCCCGACGGTCACGCACATCGGGCGCGAGGCTTTCCGCGAATGTGGCTGGCTGAAAAGCATCCGTTTGCCCAAGGACTTGATATTCATTGGAGACGGGGCTTTTTTCGGATGCTGGGAACTTCGTTCTGTAAGTTGTCCTGCCGGATTGGTCGCCATCGGGGACGGCGCTTTCGAGGAGTGCTTCTCGCTGAACAAGGTGAAATTCAACAAGGGGTTGAAGGCGATCGGCGCCGGTGCTTTTCTGGCCTGCGAGTCATTGGAGGAAATTGTTCTTCCGGCCGGTCTTGAGTTCATCGGTGACGATGCGTTCTACGGGGCGTCGTTGAAAAAGATTTTTGTCCCGAAAAGTGCCAGAGGCCATCTGACTGAGCTTCTGCCTGAAAACCTGCACAGGAAAATCCGTGACATTCGTTGACAGTGTTTTCAAATTGAAAGTTTTTGATTACATTTGAGATTGTGATTTTTAAGAATATTGCGTAAAATGAATAAAATTTTAAACATTACCGCCGTTTTGGCCGCCGCTCTGTCGGTTTCGGCCTGCAAGACAACGGTACAGAAGCCCGTGAAAGTGGACTACCAGATGGAATATACAGTCGGGGACGTCACGTTTGATATGGTCAAGATCCCGGCCGGACACTACACGATGGGGCTTTCCGCGGACAACCGCAGGAAAATCACTAACGGGATTCCTCACGAGGTCGCCCTTGGCGGATTCGTCATCAGCTCCAAGCCGGTCTCACAGGCTCTGTGGACGGCGGTTATGGGCAGCAACCCGAGTTCCGTGCAGAGGCCGGACGCTCCGGCCGATATGGTGTCCTGGAACGATGCCGTGAAGTTCCTGGGCAAGCTGAACAAAGCCACCGGCAAGATATTCATACTTCCGACCGAGGCTCAGTGGGAATATGCCCAGAGGATTCAGAACGGTAAGGACTTCACTTCTGTCGCTGAATGGTGCCTTGACAGTTATGACGCTGTGCCTGAGGGAGCCACGAGTGATGAATATTTCAAGCCTATGGAGCTGGCCATTGATCCGGAAGGACCTGCCGGGAAGGATGGCAAGGTTGTCCGCACCGTCTTGGAAAGGATGGAGGTTGATTGTCACACCAAGAGGGCCAAGGTCGGTTTCAGGCTTGCGCAGCTGACGGAAGATGTGTTGACGGACGCCATCTTGGGACCGATTGAAGGAACGGCGATTGACCGTGAGAAAATTGACGCTTCGGACGCGAAACCGGAAGTCTTCACTGTCGGTGACGTGACTTTCAGGATGGTGAAAGTCAAAGGTGGAACATTTTCAATGGGATATAATACCTCGGATGCGCCGTACAATAATTTCTCTGTCCCGGAGAACGAGCTTCCGGCCCATCCTGTCACTCTTGACGATTTCGGGATAGGGGAGACCGAGGTGACCGTCGCCCTTTGGAACGCCGTGATGGGTTCTGTACCTTATCTTAACGACTTGGATGAACCTCAGAAGCCTGTCGGAAACGTCTCCTGGTACAACTGCCAGACCTTCATCAGCAGACTCAACACAATGACCGGCCGCAAGTTCCGTCTTCCGACCGAGGCTGAGTGGGAATATGCCGCCAGAGGTGGCCAGAAGTCCCGTCACTATGGCTTCAGCGGTTCCAACGATTATGACGCGATGTGGTTCCTTGACAATGCGAAGTCAAAACCACAGGATGTCAAGACCCGCAAGGCCAACGAGTTGGGAATATACGACATGAGCGGAAACGTCTGGGAGTGGTGCTATGACCGCGCTGCGGAATATTCAAAAGACTCCCAGGTCAATCCTGTCGGCGCCACTGAGGGCGGGACGAGGATTCTCCGTGGCGGAAGCTGCGCCAGCCGCTGGGATGCATGCCGCATCACCAACAGGTCGTACATGCCTGCCAAGAACATCAAAGGTACTTTCGGGCTCAGGCTCGCGCTTTAATATTTCTTGAATATTATATACTAAACACTGATAATTGATTATGGAGGAGCAACTCAAAGTTACCTGTCTTCATGACAGCCACGTGGCTCTTGGAGCCAAGATGAGTCCTTTCGCTGGATTCGATATGCCGATTCAGTACTCTTCGATCACAGAGGAGCATCTGGCGGTCCGCAACAATGTGGGTATGTTCGATGTGTCTCACATGGGTGAGATCTTCGTCAGCGGCCCGGATGCGGAAAAATTCGTCAACCACATATTCACCAATGACATCCGTCCTATGGTTCCTGGTCAGGTGCTGTACGGAATGATGCTTTACCCTGACGGTGGCACCGTGGATGATCTTCTGGTTTACAAGGAGTTCACCGCTGACCACTATCTTCTCGTGGTGAACGCCGCCAACATCGAGAAGGATTTCCTCTGGATAAAGGATCACGCCGAGGGTTACGATGTGAAATTGGTCAACGATTCCGACAACTGGGGACAGATCGCGCTCCAGGGACCTAAGGCCGAGGAGACACTCGTGAAGGTTCTCGGTTACGCAGCCGACGCCGCCAATCTGACATTCTACACGTTCAAGGATTTCGAGGATGCCGGAATGAGGGTCATCATCAGCCGTACCGGTTACACTGGCGAGGACGGATTCGAGATCTACGCGGCTCCGGGCCTCATCGTGAAGTACTGGGACGCTTTCCTGAAGGCCGGTGTGGTGCCTTGCGGACTCGGTTGCCGTGACACCCTGCGTTTCGAGGCCGGACTGCCTTTGTACGGTGACGAGCTTACCCCGGAGATCTCTCCTGTCGCCGCCGGTTTCAGCATGTTCTGCAAACTGGACAAGGACGAGTTCATCGGCAAGGAGGCCATCGCTGACCAGAAGGCCAACGGCACCAAGATGAAGCTCGTGGGCATCGAGCTTGCGGACAAGGCCATTCCTCGCGCCGGCTATCCGGTCGAGCTTGAGGACGGCACAGAGGTCGGAGTTGTGACCACTGGCTACCACAGCATCTCGCTGGGCAAGAGCATCTGCTTCGCCCTCGTGAAGAGGGAATGTGGCGCTCTTGACGCTCCGCTTTCCGTGCGCATCCGCAAGAAGGTGTTCCCGGGAAAGGTTGTGAAGAAGAGATTCTATCAGACTAATTATAAGAAGTAGAGATTCAGCAAGCGTTTTAGATAATATATTCATAAATTAATAGATTCACTATGAGCAAAGTAGTAGAAGGCCTCCGTTACAGCGAGGACCACGAGTGGGTAAAGGTTGAAGGCGACATCGCCGTCATCGGTATTTCAGATTTCGCGCAGAAGGAGCTTGGCGACATCACTTACGCCGACCTCCCTGAGGTTGACGACGAGGTTGAGGCCGGTGAGGAATTCGGCGCTCTTGAGAGCGTGAAGGCTTCCAGCGAGCTTCTCTCTCCTGTGTCCGGAAAGGTTGTCGAGGTCAATCCAGAACTTGAGGACGCTCCAGAGAAGATCAACGAGGACGCTTACGAGGCATGGATCATCAAGGTCGAGATGAGCGATCCTTCACAGGTTGACACCCTTTTGGACGCGGCCGCTTACAAGGCAAAGATCGGCGAGTAATATGTCATCTTTCCCTTATTTTCCTCACACTGAAGATGATGTCCGCGCGATGCTCGGCCGCGTAGGGGTGAAGTCTTTGGACGACCTCTATTCCGATGTCCCGAAGGATGTCATCTTCAAGGGTGAATATGACCTGCCGGAGGCAATGTCCGAGCAGGAGGTCAGGGACTTCTTCGAGTCTCTGGACAAGAAGGACGAGAAACTGAAGGTGTTCGTCGGTCAGGGTGCCTACGACCACTACACACCGTCTGTCGTTCCTTACATCACATCCCGTTCGGAGTTCCTGACGGCGTACACTCCTTATCAGGCCGAGATTTCGCAGGGAACCCTCAGGTACATTTTCGAGTACCAGAGCATGATCTGCGCGCTGACAGGGCTTGACATCAGCAACGCTTCGATGTACGATGGCCCGACAGCAGCCGCCGAGGCCGTGAAGATGGCTCCGACCTGCACGAAGCGCAAGTCAAGGGTGCTGGTTTCATCCTCCCTGCTTCCTAACGTCATCAAGACAATCCAGACCTACGCCGGCTACCACGGCATCGAACTGGCCCTGGTTCCTTGCAAGGACGGACAGACCTGCCCGGACTGCATGAAGGCCGAGCTTGCCAAGAATGATGTCGCCGGAGTCATCGTCCCTTCGATCAACCGCTACGGAATCGTCGAGGACCTGACCGGCTTCGCTGAGGCCATCCACGAGGAAGGCGGAATATTCATTGAATATTGCGACCCTTCCGCTCTCGCGGTGCTGAAGACTCCTGCGGAGTGGGGCGCTGACATCGCTGTCGGTGACGGCCAGAGCCTCGGCGTCCCGATGAGTTTCGGCGGCCCTTACGTGGGCTTCATGGCCTGCAGGAAGGAATATGTCCGCAAGCTCCCCGGAAGGATTGTCGGTGAGACCCGTGACACTCAGGGCCGCCGCTGCTTCTGTCTGACCCTTCAGGCCCGCGAGCAGCACATCCGCCGTGAGAAAGCCACGTCCAACATCTGTTCCAACGAAAGCCTTATGGCCCTTTATGTGACTGTCTATATGTCGCTTATGGGCCCGAAGGGACTCAAGGAGGTCAACGACCGCTCTTACGCCGCGGCGCATTATCTCCACGATGAGCTTCTTAAGACCGGCAAGTTCGCCGAGGTGTTTGACAAGCCGTTCCTCAAGGAGTTCGTGCTCAAGCCGCTGATGCCTGTCGAGAGGCTTCACATCAAGCTGCACGACGGTGGATTCTTCGCCGGACTTGAGACAGAGGAAGGCTATGTAAGTTTCTGTGCTACTGAAAGAAGGACGAAAGCCGAGATTGACGCTCTCGTCGCGTTGGTGAAGGAGGCCTAAGAAGTATGAAATATTACGATAAGCTTATTTTCGAACTCTCCAAAGAGGGGAGAGTCGGCTATTCCCTCGGCAAGAACGAGTGGACTTCCACCACTGACGAGATTCCGGCTGGACTCAGAAGGTCTGAGGCAGTTGGACTTCCTCAGGTGAGCGAGGTTGATGTCGTGCGTCACTACACGAACCTCTCCCAGATGAATTTCGGTGTGGACACCGGATTCTATCCTCTGGGAAGCTGCACGATGAAGTACAACCCGAAGATCAACGAGGAGATCGCCGGGATGAAGGGCTTCCTCGGGCTGCATCCGTTGCAGCCTGCGTCCACGGTTCAGGGCGCCCTGGAGGTTTACTATAATATGGACAAGGCTTTGGCCGCGATCACGGGAATGTCCCATTTCACGTTCAATCCTTGCGCCGGCGCCCACGGTGAGCTGACCGGTCTGATGATCATGCGTCAGTACCACATCCTTAATGGGGATCTGAAGAGAACCAAGGTGATCGTGCCGGACAGCGCTCACGGTACAAACCCTGCCAGCGCCGCTGTCTGCGGTCTGGAAGTGGTTGTCGTTAAGTCCAAGGCAGACGGTCTCGTGGACGTGAACGACCTCAAACCGCTTTTGGGCGACGACATCGCCGGCATCATGATGACGAACCCTAACACCCTCGGACTCTTCGAGAAGGACATAGAGGAGATCGCCGCCCTCATCCACGGATGCGGAGGCCTTCTCTACTATGATGGAGCGAATATGAACCCGCTCATCGGCGTGGCCCGTCCAGGCGATATGGGATTCGACATCCTGCACCTGAACCTGCACAAGTCGTTCTCCACCCCTCACGGTGGCGGCGGTCCAGGCTCAGGCCCTGTCGGAGTCTGCGAGAAACTGGTCCCTTACCTTCCTGTTCCTAAGGTGGTCAAGGATGAATATGGCCACTTCAAGGTACGTGGACGTGCCGGTGTGGGCAAGAGCGATGAGAATAAGAACGCTGACGGCTGCGAGAAGACGGCCGGTGAGGTGTCTGGATTTCTGGGCAACTTCGGCGTGATCCTCAGGGCCTATGCCTACATCCTTTCGCTTGGTCGTGAGAACGTCAAGTTGGTCGGCAAGTACGCCACCCTCGGTGCCAACTACATCAAGGAGAGCCTCAAGGAGTACTACAAGCTTCCGATCCCGACCGTCTGCAAGCACGAGTTCGTCTATGACGGCCTTGTGAACGACGGCGCAAGGAAGGCCGCGGATGGAACCGTTGAGAGAGAAGGCGCCACGACACTGGATGTCGCCAAGAGGCTTCTCGACTTCGGTTTCCACGCTCCGACGATCTACTTCCCTCTGCTCTTCCATCAGGCCATCATGATCGAGCCTACGGAGACAGAGTCGATCGAGACCTTGGACGCTTTCATCGAGGTGATGAAGAAGATCGCCATTGAGGCCGCGGAGGATCCCGCCATTCTCAAGAGCGCTCCTCACAACGCTCCGATCACCCGTCCGGACGAGACCACGGCGGCGCGTCAGCCGATCCTCAAGTTTCAGGACGAGCGATAACCGCCTTTGAATATGAACGAGGGCTGGCCGGAATCCAACGGCCAGCCCTCGTTCCGTTTTTCCGGATTGCTACAGAGAGTCCGGATAATTGATCTCCATGTTGAACTTAGGCACGTCCGGATTGGCCTCCCGATGGCTTTCTTTGACCGCCTTCCACATCTCTTTCACGATCTCCGGATGCTCCGAAGCCACATCCTTTGACTCGCGCGGATCCTCCTTCAGATTGTAAAGCTCCATTTCGGTGTTCCCTTTCAGCACCTTACGCACGATGCCTTTCCACTCGCCCATGCGCACGGCCACCCAGCCTTTCGACCCCGGGAACTCCCAGTAGAGATATTCATGCTCCTTCTGCTCTCCGGACTTTATGCCGCTCGCGTGGCTGTACTGTTGTCCGCCTGCGGTTTGGGAAAGGACGGTGGGTGCGAATGACACTCCGTCATTCTCCGGAGCCTCGACACCGACGATCTCGGCGAGAGTAGGCATGATGTCCGCGAAACTGGAGATGTGCTGTATCTTCTCGCACTGCTTTCCTTCACCCCAGCGCAGCACAAACGGCATCCTGATGCCACCTTCGTGCAGCGAGGACTTGCCCCAGCCCTTTCCGCATTTGAACGGACCACCGCTGCGGAAATATTCCATCGGCGAATTGCCGTTGCTTGCCGGGCCGTTGTCGGAAGTGACAATGAATATCGTGTTTTCCCATATTCCCAGATCCTTCAGTTTTTGCACCAGGTCTCCCACTTGCTTGTCGATGTGGGTGACCATCGCTGCGTAGGTGGCGTGCGGGTACCTGTTCGGGAGGTACATCCCGGGATCCGTGCACGGCTCCTCGTCCCCGAGTTTGTCCACGTAGTGCATCACCTCGTCCAGAGGAGCCTGCACCGCGCTGTGCGGCACGGTCGTGGTCCACATCACGAAGAATGGAGAGGACGCGTTGTCCTCCACGAACTTGACCATCTTGTCGTACATCAGGTCACAGCTGTAGTGCTCGCCTCCGTACTGGGTATAGTTGTTCACATCGTATTTGTCCAAGCCCTCTGGAAACTTACAGCCCTGGACCACAAGCTCGTTGCCCGTCTCGACCTCCACGCCGTTCTCCCACAGCTTGACAGGGTAGTAGGAGTGGGCAAGCGCCTGACAGTTGAATCCGTAGAAATAGTCGAAGCTCATCGTGTTCGGAAGTGACGCGCTCTTCGGGAATCCAAGTCCCCATTTCCCGACCATGGCGGTCTTGTAGCCAGCCGACTGCATCATCGTGGCGATGGTCTTCGTCCCTTCCTCCAGCGGGAACTGTCCCTGCTCCTCCGGGTTCAGGAACACTCCGTTCCATCCGAGGCTGTCGGTAGGCGTGAAATGCTCCTCGTTGTTGCGTATCTGGCTGTGTCCCATGTGTTTGCCAGTCAAAAGGCAGCACCTTGACGGAGACGACAGCGGAGCCGCCGTGTACATGTCCGTGAAAAGAAGCCCCTGGGACGCCAGAGCGTCTATGTTAGGGGTCTCGATCTTCTCCTGCCCGTAACATCCCAAGTCCCCAAAGCCGAGGTCATCGAACAGCAGGAACACCACATTGGGTTTCTGTGCCTCATTCCTGGCGCATCCGCACACGGACATCGCGGCGGCCGCCATCGTCATCAGTTTCTTTCCGTTATCCATTTATATTCATTGATTTAATATTGCCGCTGCAAGGGATGTGACCATAATCAGAGGCGACTATCAGACAAAGTTAAGAAATCCTGCGCGGAAAAACGCGCCCGTCGCTTTGCAATTGCTATATGGAGAGCGAACCATGGATGATTGACTTGGGAAACTAATATAAAATGACCATATAAAATGACCAAAAATATTCATGAATAGTGAGGAAAAATTTGCGGATTGAAAGATTTTGTCTATCTTTGCAATCCCAATGGGGTATTAGCTCAGTTGGTAGAGCGTTTGAATGGCATTCAAAAGGTCAGGAGTTCGATTCTCCTATGCTCCACTTCCCGTTGAACAAATTTATTCAAGCACTTCTTTCATTATGAAACAGAAGCGTAACGTCATATTCAAGGCTCTTGAAAGTTTCCCAAGAGTCGAGTTGGAGGACATCCGACAGTACTTTGGAGCTGATGTTCCGACGAAGGTCCGCAAGCCTGAGTTTGTGGACAGGCTTGGCGCGTACATAATCGAAAGGCCGGCTGAATGGCTGGGCAGGATGCTTGAGAGGGATCTGAGGCTTCTGAAAAGGCTGGTCGAGGCCGGTCCGGGAGTGCCGCTATACCTGGATTACCCTGATTTCCCGTCGGTTCTGGAGACGGTCAAACTCCTTGGCTCGGACACCTCGGACGAGAATTTCAGAGAGGTATGGCTTCCTAAGGACATGTACGATGTCGTCGCCCCGCATATTGATGACGTGCTGAAGGAGGGCGAGCTCAGCGGCCTGTTCGAAATGGAGCGCGCTGCCTTGGGTTACCTCTGCCTCTACGGCATCATGACAGTGGACGAGTTCTTCGACAAGATGCTGGACTACTGGGAATTCTCCGGCAGACACAGCATTGAGTATTTCACGAATATGGTCTATGAGAGCCCTGTGATGAAGCTTTGCAGGGTCGATTCTGACGGCGAGCGCTACATGTGCGCTCCGAACATATTCGATCCCGAGGAAATCCTCAAGGGCAGGAAGGAATATTCAGCGATAGAGTCGCTGCGTCCTTTCACCCCGCAGGAGGCTTTGAGGGCTGGTGCCGGTTCGCCGTATTTTGTCTATGGCCTTGACTCAGAGGAAGGCCGGAAGTTGGTGGAGATGCTTGGCAATCTTGGCTATGCCGGTGAGGACTTGATCCATGAGGAGCACGACATCTGGATGAACGCCCAGATGTTCGGCAAGAACGACACCACGGAGGCCATATTCGCAAGCGTTTCCCGCAAGCAGGAGGACATTGAGTCGTTCGAAGATTATGACGAATGTATGGAGATTGTGGCCGCCTACGCCAACACCCTTCCGAAATGGCTTCTCAAAGGTTACTCCTCAAACGAGAAGAACTGTCTGAAGGTCGTGTTGCAGACCGAAGATGACCCGATCCAGACCATGATCAAGAAGAACCCTATCCTCGGCCTGTTCGTCCCCCCGACACCGCCGGACGCCCCGTGCCCATGCGGCAGCCACCTTTCCTACCGCAACTGCCATGGGAAGAATATGAGTTAGAAGACCAAAATTCCTTATCGCCCCGACCTGAGAGCGCACGCTTTGGCGAATTGAGAGAAATACCGGTCTGATGGAGCTATAGCATTGCTGTCTTCAGAAAGGTATTCTTCGCAGAATTGGTCTCTTGCCATAAGTACTTCCCTGAGCATTGAGTCTCTGGACGATTGTGAGCCATTGTTACGTCCTACTTTGATTGTCAGGTCGAATAAGTCAAGAGCCCGGATAAACGCGTTTTTGGCCAGTGCGGTGTTTCCCTTTTGCTTCCATTTCAAGGTTCGCCCGACCTCGCTTCCAATATTCGCCATCTGCGAGATGAAATCCATCGCCGCCCATTTATCCTTATCAGGTTTTACTGGAAGTTGTGTTTCTGTCATTTGATAAGATTGTTGACTATTGAACGGATTTGACCACGTATCGCCTCATCTTCCACATTTCTGCTGAAGTTATCTCTTCGAGGGCTGATGTTGATAAGTGAGTCGAATTCAATGAAGTCATCCCCCTCAACATCAGGGTACAAGTTGATCCCCCATAGAGATTCCTGATTTGAGCCATTCTCAAGTAAGAGTTTCTCCAAATCAGAATGCAGTTCGGCATCCAGCGCCATAATCTGTCTGTCGATGTCCACAACTCCTTTGATCATTTCACCATAGAAGTTCTGTGCCAGTTCAGTTAATCTCTTTCTGCTTATGGCTTTATCAATTATTGTCATAACACTTACAATCTTTCAGAATACAAACCTACACAAAATAAATGATATTTCATTCTTGAATAAATGCCAAAATATTGCGGCAGCCACCTTTCCTACCGCAACTGCCACGGGAAGAATATGAGTTAGAATGAGTAGCCGATTCCAGATTCGAGGAATAGGCCACCACCACCGCCAAAACAAAAATTTATGTTGCCACCTATGTAGGTAGTGAAGTGTCGGGGCTTTGCCGGAAGAATGTGGCGTGGGTGGCACTCGTAGCCTTCTTGGTTGGTATGATGGCGCTGGGATATTGTTCGTATATGTTGCCTGACAGTGTGTGGCAGGAACAGACGTTGACTTCATTCGCGTATTCCACATTGTGTCTATTCAGAGAGTTGGCGATGCTGACCGCAGGGCTTTCTATAGCTGTGCTGGCAAGAAGCAGGACCGCATATCGGCTGACAAGACCGCTGGCTGTCAAGATCGTGCTTTTTGCGTTGGCGCTTATACCCTTGCTTTACCTTTCCGAAATGAGATATACCTTGACAACATCAGTGCTTTTGACTCCATACATCATAGCACTTTTGATGCTCGCCCCGACTCTCGTCCGTTGGCTGGTGAAGGCTCTCAAGCGGTTCTGATTTTGTGACCTGGTCAGATTATTTGTCAGGACGGCCATTATCATAAGAAGAGATGCTGTATTGTAATATGTTGTAAATTAGTCTGTTATAAAATGCTGCCCTTCTGGATGTTCCGGCACTGTTTTGTAACATATTGATAGCCAGCTGATGACGCTCCACTCGGCAAGAACGCTTCTGCTATGGGATAATTACATATCCTCTAATGACAGGCATCCGAAAGTTATGTTTATGTTGCCGAATGCGCTGTGGCTTAGATCAGCCACTTTTTCACTCAGTAACTCTTTGGAATATTTGTTCTTGTTCCGTTTAACTTCGTATGCTTGAACTTTACCGTCAAGTCTTACGGTAACTATGTCGATTTCATTGTCTGGGGTGTCTGCATTACCTTTGCGGGGATGCCACCAGGCACCGATTTCCGCGTACTGTTGCGATTCCATCATCTTTTGCCGGAACCATCTTTCCAGAATACGTCCTGAATATGTCGAATACTCATTTTTGATCAGTTCCGACAATGCGGAATAGTTCTTTATCTCTATCAATGAACGATATTTATAGAAGTACCTGAACCAAAAACGAAGAAAAATGTCATTGATTTCATATCGGACAGTTTTAGAGGTATTGTTGGCTCTGATAGGTCTCTTTTTCTTGATCAGTCCATATTCTTCCTCCAGAACTTTCATTTGTCCGCCCAGACTTTTTTCTCCAAGCATTCCTTCTATCTGGGGGAGTGTGACATCTCCAGCCGCAATAAGCCCAAGAATCGAGAAATAAGTGGCATACTGTTTCCCGAACTCTTGAATCAGCATATTCCTGCCCTCATCGAAAAACTTAGAATCCGGTCTTGTCATATATTCGACCATCTTTTCCATATCTGTGCAGTCATTATCCATCAGCAGCTCGACATATTTGGGAACGCCTCCGGAAAAACAATATAGCGCGAGAAGGTCATCATTGTTGTAATTCTCTTTGTGGTCCGCCATTATTTCTTTCAAGACATCTGTCCTGAATGGCTCAAGACTGAGCGTCATATCGGCTCTACCGAACAGAGGTCGCTTCTCGTCTTTGAATATTTTTTCCATCATCGAGCAAACGGATCCGCTTACCACCATATTGACCTTGGCATTTCTTCGCTCGCGATCCCAAACATCCTGAATGTCAGAGTAGATTGCAGGATTGACATATGGAAAATCCTGGAATTCGTCAATGAACAGATTGAATGATCGATGCTTGCCTATATTCATCAGCATTGCGAATATGTCCTTGAAATGATAGATTCCTTGTGGGACAAATTCTTTTAATGTCTGCCTTATCGCCTCTGCATATTCACTGCAAAGATCGGCTTCTGCCTTTCTTGCAACAAATAAATAGACAGTGTCCGTCCCCTCCATTGATAGAATTCCCAGAGTTGTTTTTCCTATCCTGCGCCGACCTTTAAGTACGGTCATTTTTGAGAACTCTCCGAAAGATTTTTTCTGAATATCTTTAAGGAGAGCCAATTCACGGTTTCTGTCATAATATCTCATAGTTCGATCTTTATGGCCATAAACTTTATGGCCATAAACTTTGCTAATGTAAAAATAATATCTGACTGAAAAACAAAAAAGCCCACATCGCTGCGGACTTTTTTCGGTTAGTTAGTAGTGTATTACCTTATTTTGAAAGAAGGTCATAGTCGTTAGAGTGTGATGTATCTCACATTTCCGATGACAAAAGTAGTCAAAAAAAACGTTTAAGCAAGCCTTTTTCCGGAAAACTTTTAAACGTTTTACGCTGATAACTATCTTCTCCATTGACTATCAATGTTTTCCAATGGTTGTTCGTCAAGCGATTTTTTCAGGACCTTCTCTTATTTTACGATCGCCTGATCGTGCTTTCCGCCGGAGTCCCCCAGCAGTTCCGGCCGGAGAAGCCTTGTCCGCTCAAGAGCCTGCTCGTCCTGCCATTCGCGGATGAGTTTCGGATTTCCGCTCAACAGGACCTCAGGAACCTTCCAGCCTTTGTAGTCGGCCGGGCGGGTATAGACAGGAGGGGAGAGGAGGCCGTCCTGGAAACTGTCGCTGAGGGCAGAGGTCTCGTCGGACAACGCTCCCGGAATCAATCTCACGATGGAGTCCGCCAGCAGGGCCGCCGGGATCTCGCCGCCGCTGACCACATAGTCGCCCACGGAGATTTCGCGGGTCACCAGATGTTCCCTGATCCGGTGGTCTATTCCTTTATAATGGCCGCAGAGGAGGATGAGATTCTCCTTCAGGGAGAGCTCATTGGATATTCCTTGGTTCAGACGCTCGCCGTCGGGGGACATGTAGATGACTTCGTCATATTCCCGCTCCGCCTTCAGCTCGTCGATCATTTTCTCCACCGGCTCGATCATCATCACCATCCCCGCGTCGCCGCCGTAGCAGTAGTCATCCACCGTGGCGCGCGGGCCGAGGCCATATTTCCGGATGTTGTGGACGTGTATTTCGACCAGACCTTTCTTGATCGCCCGCCCCACGATCGAGTGGCTCAGCGGACTGTCCAGAAGTTCCGGAACGACTGTAAGAATGTCAATTCGCATAGAATATTGTTTTTCCTTTTTGCAAAAATAGGGTTTTTAATTGTTTTTTTAGGTATATTTGCGGATATGTTGAAACTCTTATAATTAAACTGCTTTATGAGTGAAGGTAATATTCCTGAGGTTAATGTGACCCCAGATGTAGAGGAAGCTCCAAAGGCTCTCAATGAGAATGTAGAAGATCTTAAGGCGCAGGAGGTTGCCGAGGAGGTCGCTGACAAGGCTGAAGAGGCCCCACAGGTTGTGGAGAATGCGAATGAAGGAGGCGAGGAAGCCGTTCAGGCCGAGGAAGGCGGAGAGATTCCGGCTGATCTCGGAAGCCTTTCGTTGGCTGAGTTGTCGGACATGTTCGACAAGCTTTCCCAGGCCGACGACAGGATGAAGAGGTACAAGGAGGCTGAGGCCATCAAGTCCGCTTTCTACAAGAAACTCTCAAAAGAGAAGGCCGAGGCCGGCTTTGGAGCGAAGGTTGATGAGCCTTCGTCAAGGGAGGATGTGATCGATGAGGTCGCCCCTGCGGCTCAGACCGAGGAAGTGAAGGATAATCCGTTCGAGGCCATGGAGACCGCCTTCAAGGGTGTCTATGCCAACTATAAGAAAGAGCGTGCTGAATATAATCGCCAGCAGGATGCCCAGAGGGAGGAGAACTTCGCCCGGAAGCAGGCTGTCATCGAGGATCTTAAGAACCTCGTCGAGAAGCAGGAGGATGTGAACTCCACATTCCCGGCTTTCCGTGAGCTCCAGAACCGCTGGAGGGAGATCGGTCCGGTTCCGGCCACAAAGTTCCGTGACCTGAACGACACCTACCAGTTCTACGTGGAGAAATTCTACGACATGGTGAAGATCAACCGCGACCTGAGGGATCTCGATTTCAAGAAGAACCTTGAGGCCAAGGAGGAGTTCTGCCAGGCCGCCGAGAGACTTTCCGAGAACGAGAATGTCGTCGAGGCTTTCCGTGAGCTCCAGAAGCTCCACGAGCAATGGAAGGAGTTCGGCCCTGTGGCAAAGGAATATCGTGATTCCATCTGGGATCGCTTCAAGGCCGCCACAGCCGTCATAAACAAGAAATATCAGGCCTACTTCGAGGGCCAGAAGGAGAAGCAGCAGGAGAACCTTGCCGAGAAGACCAAGCTCTGCGAGCAGGTCGAGGCCATCGCCGAGAAGGAAGTCAAGTCATCAAACGAGTGGAACGCCCTCTCAACCGAGATCGAGGATATTCAGAAGAAGTGGAGGACCATCGGATTCGCCACCAGAAAGGAGAACCAGAAGATCTACGACCGCTTCCGCGCCGCCTGCGACAAGTTCTTCTCCCGCAAGAGGGAATATTACACCCAGTTCAAGGACTCGATGAACGAGAATATGGAGAAGAAGCTCTCCCTGATCGAGCAGGCCGAGGCCTTGAAGGACAGCAAGGAGTGGAAGAAGACCACAGAGGCTCTGATCGCCCTGCAGAAGCAGTGGAAGGAGATCGGCGCCGTGCCTCGCAAGAAGTCTGAGCAGCTTTGGAAGCGTTTCCGCGCCGCCTGCGATGAGTTCTTCAACGAGCGCGACAAGAACGCCAAGCCGGAGAATGACTTCCACGGCAACCTCAAGGCCAAGAAGGCTCTCATCGAAGAGATCAATGAATATGTCCTCTCAGGTGACGCGGCGGCTGACCGCGATGCCGCCCGCGCCTTCGCTGACAAGTGGCAGGGAATCGGATTCGTTCCGTTCAAGGAGAAGGAAAGCATTCAGGCCGCTTACACAGAGGCTATGCAGGCCAAGTTCCCGGATTTCTCACTCAGGGCTCCGAGACAGGGTGCCGGCAACAGTGGCAGGAACGGTGGATTCTCCAGAAAGCCGCTCAGCGAGAAGGATCGTCTTGTGCAGCAGTACAACAAGCTCCAGCAGGACATTGACACCTACGAGAACAACATAGGTTTCTTCTCGTCATCCAAGAACTCCGCTCCTCTGATCCAGAAGATGCAGGAGAGGATCGACGCGGCGAAGCAGGAACTGAAGGATCTTGAGGCAAAGATCCGCAAGGCAGAGGAGAGCGAAGAAGAGAAGTAATCAAGAATGGATAAGAACACAATCACAGGTATTGTCCTGATAGGCTTGCTCCTGTTCGGCTTTACCTTCTATCAGAACAAACAGTATCAGAAACAGGCCGCCTATCAGGCACAGTTGGACTCGATAGCGTTGGTCAAACAGATTCAGGCCGACTCGATCGCCGCCGTTGAGGCGGCCCAGAGAATGTCCTCCGACACGGCTTCGGTCGCTCAGGTGGCCGCCGCTCCGGTGAGCATCTATAAGGATTCTCTCCTTGAGGCCGCTCATTCAGCGGAGGCTCAGATCGTTACCTTGGCCAACGACAAGTTCGAGGTGGCTTTCACCACGAAAGGTGCGCAGCCATATTCAGTGAAAATCAATGAATATAGCAGCTACGGTGGTGGTGAGCTTTTCATCTTCAAGCCGGAGATGAGCCGCTATGACATTCAGGTCTATGCCGGAGAGACGATCAATACCGCGGACTTCAACTTTGTGGTCGCCGAGAAGACTGACACTTCGCTTGCGATGCGTCTGCCTTTCGCTGGTGGCGGCTACATCGAGCAGAGATATTCGATTGCCGAAGGATCATATTCAGTGAAGAATTATCTCTCGTTCGTGGGAATGGAGAATGTCATTCCTAAGAATGTGTTCTCGTTCGATGTGGATTATTTCGTGACCATGCCGAGGATGGAGAAGGGCTACAAGAGTGAGGTCCAGTACTCCAAACTTGACTACTATTTCAACGGTGAGAAGAAACCGGAGGCCATCGCCAAGGGCCGCAGCGCGCAGAAACGTGTCGATGCCAGGGTGTCTTGGTTCGCATTCCAGCAGCAGTTCTTCTCCGCCATCATGAGGTCTCCGCAGGAGTTCGCGTCGGCTGATTTCGCGCTGAACTATTTCCCTGAGGACGACGAGAGTCACAACCTGATGACTGGTGAGGCGCGTCTGAGGATGGATTTCCAGCCGGGACAGCACGAGACGGTGGTTCCGTTCGAGTTCTACTTCGGTCCTAACCACTTCAAGACCCTCAAGTCCTTCGACCAGAAGTACGAGAAGATCATCCCGCTGGGAGGTTGGCTCGTTGGTTGGTTCACGAGATTCGTGATCATTCCTCTGTTCGACTTCCTGCACAGGTTCATCTCCAACTTCGGAATCATCATCCTGTTGATGACCATATTCATCAAGATTGTCGTGCTTCCGTTCGCCTACAAGTCGTACTCCTCATCCGCCAAGATGCAGGCCATCAAGCCTGAGATCGACAAGCTGAGCCAGAAGTACCCTAAGCAGGAGGACGCTCTCAAGAAGCAGCAGGCTCAGATGGATCTATACAAGAGGGCCGGTATCAGCCCGATGGGCGGCTGTCTGCCGATGCTCCTCCAGTTCCCGATCCTTTGGGCGATGTTCCGCTTCTTCCCGGCTTCCATCGAGCTGCGTCAGCAGTCTTTCCTGTGGGCCGATGACTTGAGCGCTTACGATTCCATCATCGATTTCGGTACGAGGATTCCGCTGATCGGCGATCACCTGTCATTGTTCGCCCTGCTGATGGCCGTGTCAATGTTTTTCTATTCGAAGATCACGACCGCATCCCAGCCAGGAGCCGATGATCCTCAGATGGCTTCGATGCGCTTTATGAGCGTGTGGATGATGCCTATAATGATGTTCTTCATCTGTAACAGCCTCTCCGCCGGTTTGAGCTACTACTACCTGCTCTCCAACCTCATCACGATGCTTGAGACCTGGGTGATCAGAAAGTGGTTCGTGAATCCGGACGAGATTCTTGCCAAACTGAAGGCCACCGAGGGCAAGAAGATGCCTAAGAGCAAGTGGCAGCAGCGTCTTGAGGAGGCCCAGAGGATGCAGGCTCAGATGCAGAGGGAGCAGCAGAAAGGCCGCCGCTAAGCCAGGCTAAATGAATATTTTGAATTTGTTTAGGTTTTGTTGTCTGAATTTTAGGAGTATTCTCTTTTATTTGACACTTTTAACAGGATTCCTGATTTAGGAGGTAGGGACGTAAACAATATTCAAATAATAAAGACTTTTTTGATTCCAGTAAATCCTTTACGGAATGATAGAAGAGAATCTTAATAATATCAAAAAGGAACTGCCATCGGGGGTTAAACTGGTGGCAGTTTCCAAATTCCATCCGTTCCCGGACATTCTGACCGCCTATCAGGCCGGCCAGCGTTGTTTCGGAGAGAACCGTCCTCAGGAGTTCGCCGCCAAAGCCCTACAGCTCCCGCAGGACATCGAATGGCATTTCATCGGCCATCTTCAGACCAACAAACTGAAGTTGGTTCTTCCGTACGCCTACTTGGTCGAGTCCGTGGACTCCCGCCACCTGCTGGACCTGATTGATAATTGGGCCTCGGTCAATTCCCGGACCGTCAACGTCCTATTGGAACTCCACCTCGGCGCCGAACTAACCAAAGGCGGCCTCACCGAGCAAGAAATCGAATCCATCCTTGATGAATATGCCAATGGACGTTCCTACCAGCACGTCCGCATCCACGGCCTGATGGGCATGGCCACCCACACCGATGACGACACTGTTGTCGAGTCCGATTTCGCCCGCATCCAGTCCTTCAAGCAACGTCTGGACACCCGTTATCCCCAGCTGACCGACTTCACCGAGCTCTCCATCGGAATGTCCCACGACTGGCCCCTAGCCATCCGCTACGGCGCCACCATCGTCCGCATCGGCACCTCCATCTTCGGCCCGCGGCAGTATTGATCCCTCAGCCATTTCCTCCCTTTCCTCCTCAGCCCTTTCCTCCTTCTCCCTTTCCTCCTTTTCTTCCTTCGCCTTTTCCTCCGCACGCCGGTCTCATCTGCGTTGGCTTCGGTGTGGCTTCATCTTGTGTATAAATCCTTCTTTCCGTACATTTCGTACACCAGTACCCATTGTGGTGTACCAACCGTGCCCTCCATCCCGTTCCGTACCGCAGAAGCCCCTCCCGTGTACCAACCGTGTCCCTCCATCCCGTTCCGTACCGCAGAAGCCCCTCCCGTGTACCAACCGTGTCCCTCCATCCCGTTCCGTACCGCAGAAGCCCCTCCCGTGTACCAACCGTGCCCCTCATCCCGTTCCGTACCGCAGAAGCCCCTCCCGTGTACCAACCGTGCCCCTCACCCCGTTCCGTACCTCAGAAGCCCCTCCCGTGTACCAACCGTGCCCTCCATCCCGTTCCGTACCGCAGGTTCCCCTCCCGTGTACCAACCGTGTCCCTTACCTCGTTTTGTGCCTCGAATCAACCTTTTTTGAACCGAACTCTGCTCACTATATTTAGGCGGATGACAGTCATCTGTTTTTGTCTGCACTTAATGGAAATAATGAGTCCACTTCGTACTGTGTCAAACCAAGCGTGCGACGGATCTGCCCGTTGGATGAACGGTAGTCGTAGTGGAGTTTTCGGGCCAGATCCAACTTCTGAGCCTTGCTTAAATCTTTCAAGGCATTTAGCCCGTAGCCGGACTTTACAATCTTGGTTACCTGTGTAAACAGTTCAGTGTCTGTAAGAAACTCTCCATCGTCAATCTCGGCGGCCAATTCGCTGTAGGCCTCTACGTTCTTGCTGACCATAGAAAAATAATGATGCGCGTCCCTGAATATCGCCATTCCGAATATGATCGCACAATAGGATTTAGGGGCAATATATCCATCAATCATTCTCCAGTCTCCTGGAAGTTCAGGTGCACGACCTCTGAACATCTTTCGTCTTGCTCCGGTGTAGAGGTCCGAATATGTCTTTTCCAGTGGAAATTGTGTGAAATAATAACATCCTGTTCCCCACGGATAACTGAACGGAGTGTAATTGGGATCAGCCACGTAGCCGTTTCTGTTTGTGTAGATGATGTTGTTTCTCAGAGATTGAAGATCTTTGATCGGTTTTATCGTCAGCTTTGCTTTCTTGATTCCAAAAATAGATCTGGAAATCCGTTTCCGGATAAACTCAAAGAATGCTTGGATGACTGACTCGCTGCCGGAAATCACGAAATGAAAATGATTGTTCATCACTTCAAAGGCGATAATCCTTAATTCCGGGAACTTGTCCGCAGCCTGAGCTATTACGTTCATCGCAAATCTTAAGTCATCAGAGCCTGTAAAGAGAATCGGGGTCTCTTTCCCTGATGTGTAAGCGTGCCAATAAGGCCCGGCACTAAAGAATGTTGCCTCGCAACTTCTTTCCTTTTCATTGTAATTCTTCATAGTTGTCGAATATCTCAGTTAATATTGTAATCGTTAATCTTATAAAATTAAGCCCTTGTACCGGTATTCTCTTTTCGTTTATTCTGCACACTATAGCCCATTTCCCTATACCAAGGGTGTTTTGTGGAGCATTCCGTACATCAGAGGCCCCTCTCCTGTACCGCACACGTTCCGGATAGTAGTTCGTACCCCAGAGGCCCCTCTCCTGTACCACACATGTTCCGGAGAGTAGTTCGTACCCCAGAAGCCCTTCTCCTGTACCAAACACGTTCCGGAGAGTAGTTTGTACCCCAGAAGCCTTTCTCCTGTACCAAATTGAGATGGAAGTGGTTTTCATACCTCAGAAAGCTTGATATTGTGCCTGATGAGTCACGATAAATGCGCTATGTGGTTATTGGTTTACGGCAAATACAGCTGTCATAATGTCAATACGGGGTAATAAGAAACAAAAAAGCGAGTCAGGTGCGATATAACCTAACTCGCTTTGCGGATTCTGTGCTCCGCGGCATTCAGTATTGTCTTTTATTACTGTCCGCTAAAACTTTTTGACAGTACAAAAAATTAGGCTGAATCTCCG